>BFBZ01000021.1_pt3 | contig 43755 bp, 18 predicted proteins | sample 1888401 | NCBI WGS metagenome assembly BFBZ01 (sample SAMD00112614, study PRJDB3348) | symbiont metagenome | host: Chara braunii | reverse complement strand
TCCATCTCGCCGCGGAAACCCATGTCGATCGTTCGATCGATGGTCCTGATCATTTCATTCAGACCAACCTGGTTGGCACCTTTACGCTGCTGGAGGTGGCGCGCCGATATCTCAACGGAGCGGGGCGCGCGAAGGCAGACCAGTTTCGCTTCATCCATGTCTCGACCGACGAAGTCTTCGGTTCGCTCGGCGAGGAGGGGCTGTTCACGGAAACCACCGCTTACGATCCAAGCTCGCCCTACTCGGCCAGCAAGGCCGGATCGGATCATCTGGCGCGGGCCTGGCACCGGACCTACGGRCTGCCGGTCATCGTCTCGAACTGCTCCAACAATTATGGACCGTATCAGTTTCCGGAAAAGCTCATCCCGCTGATGATCCTGAACGCGCTGCATGCGCAGCCGCTGCCGGTCTATGGCGATGGTGGCAACATTCGTGACTGGCTGTTCGTCGATGATCACGCGCGCGCGCTGGTCGCGCTGCTCGAACGCGGTGTCCCGGGAGCGACCTACAATATCGGAGGACGGACGGAACGCCGCAACATCGATGTGGTCAGGCAGATCTGTCAGTGTCTCGACCGGCTGCGTCCCGCCGGAGGTCCCCACGAACGCCTGCTGACCTTCGTGGCGGATCGGCCCGGCCATGATCGTCGCTATGCGCTCGACTGCAGCAAGCTGGAAGGCGAGCTCGGTTGGAAGGCGCAGGAGACGTTCGAGACCGGGATCGAGAAGACCGTGCGCTGGTATCTCGACCGTTCGGATTGGTGGATGCCGCTTCGCGATGTTTATCGCGGCGAGCGGATTGGCGTATCGAGGTAGGTCTTGAAGTCGACGCGGCTATATGTCCTCGGACGGCACGGGCAGGTCGCCAGGGCGCTCCAGGAAGCATCCGAGGCGCAGCCTGACCTGGTCCTGGGCTTTGGCGGGCGCGACGCGTTCGATATCGCGGATACCGATGCTGTCCTGCAGGCCTTGCGCGGCTTCCAGCCTGACATCGTGATCAACCCCGCCGCCTATACGGCGGTCGATCGCGCGGAAGAGGACGCGGCGGCCGCCTATCATGTCAACCGGGATGGTGCGAGAGCGGTCGCGGAAGCAAGCGCGCGCCTGGAGATCCCGACCATCCATCTGTCGACCGACTATGTTTTCGACGGCGCGAAGCCGGCTCCCTATGTGGAGGATGACGCGCCTGCTCCGATCAACGTCTATGGTGCCTCGAAGCTTGCAGGCGAGCTTGCGGTCGCCGCCGCGAACCGCCGGCATGTCATCCTGAGAACCGCCTGGGTGTATTCGCCATTCGGCCAGAACTTCGTTCGGACGATGCTCCGGCTTGCAAGCAGCCGCGACACGTTGCGGGTCGTGAACGATCAGGTCGGCTGCCCGACCTCGGCACTCGACATCGCGCGAGCCATTCTTGCGATCGCGCGCAGGATCGACCGCGCCGGCTGGACGAACGAGTTTGGCGGCGTCACGCATATTGCCGGTCCCGACGTCGTCACGTGGTACGATTTCGCCTGCAGCATCATGCGGGTCGCGGCCGCGCACGGTGCGCGGACGGCGCGYATCGAGCCGATCCCGACGCGCGATTATCCCACGCCGGCGCGCCGGCCCGCCAATTCGCGCTTRTCATGCGATCGCCTGACGGCGGTCTTTGGAGTTTCCATGCCGTCGCTTGAGGCATCACTTTCGGAGTGCGTCTCGCGCCTGATCGCCACCGGAAGCTGACGAAGGAGATGAACGTGAAGGGAATCATTCTGGCGGGCGGCAGCGGAACGCGCCTGTATCCGATGACGCTGGCGATCTCCAAGCAGTTGCTGCCGATCTACGACAAGCCGATGATCTATTATCCGCTGACGACGCTGATGCTCGCCGGCATTCGCCAGATCCTCATCATATCGACGCCGGAGGATCTGCCGCGGTTCGAAGCGCTGCTCGGCAGCGGCGAGCGCTTGGGCCTGGAACTGTCCTACGCGGTCCAGCAGCGCCCGGCCGGGCTCGCGGAAGCCTATATTATCGGCGCCGACTTCGTGGATGGCGTTTCGTCGGCGCTCATTCTCGGTGACAACATCTTCTATGGCCACGGACTTCCCGAGATGCTGTCGCGCGCCGCTTCGCGAACGCAGGGTGCGACGGTCTTTGCCTATCGCGTCGCGGACCCGCAGCGCTACGGCGTCGTCGGCTTCGACGAGTCCGGGCGCGCGAGCTCGATCGAGGAAAAGCCGGCCGTTCCCAAATCRAATTTCGCGGTCACCGGCYTGTACTTCTATGATAGCGAGGCCGCGAAGATCGCGTCCGGGCTGCGGCCTTCKGCGCGCGGCGAGCTGGAGATTACCGATCTCAATCGCGTCTATCTGGAGCGCGGCCTGCTCGATGTCGAATTGATGGGGCGCGGCTTCGCCTGGCTTGACACCGGGACGCCGGACAGCCTGCTGGCCGCATCCGATTTCGTGGCGTCGCTCGAGCGCCGCCAGGGGCTCCGGATCGCCTGCCCCGAGGAGATCGCGTTCAATTGCGGCTTCATCGATCGTCAGCAGCTGGAGCGTCTCGGCGAGGCGCTGGGCAAGTGCGATTACGGCCGCTATCTGCTGTCCATCGCCAGATCTGACCAGGCCGARCGGCGGTAAGGGATTTCATCATAGCCTCCAGCGGGTTCCGTAGCGGCTTAACGCTGCAGAATTTACCATGCGGAACAATAGTGGTGCTGGACCGGCACGCCGGGCTGCTACATCTTGCAGCGCGTGATGAGCGTGCGGCCTGGGGTGCTTTAACCTGTGTTAAGGGCCCGGGCCGCGGATATGGTTTCGCCGAAAATTCGTTAGAACCTATTGGCCGCTTTGCGCGGCAAATTGCCGGGTCTGTAAGGAATCCGAGTTTGATGCAGCGGGATTTGCAGATTGATTGCGAGTTTACGCTCGCCTTGAACAATCGCACGGGGAAGTACTTCCTTTGTCGCGACATGATCGAGGCGTGCGCCGATTTGATCTCCCGCCAGTTGTTCTGGCGTYTGCCTTCGGCCAAGGTACCGCCGCGGACCATGTCGCGCATCCTGGGACGTCTGGCCCGCATCGAGGTCTCGTTTCGGACACAGCATCCCTGGACTTATCGCGTGTTTCCGGCGATGCGTGGACGGCGGCCGGTGTTCTTCACTGATCCGCGTGAATGCGTGCTGTATCGTCTCCGACGCTACGACGTCGTGCTGTGCCACGATATGGGGCCCATCACCCATCCCGAGCTCTACGCGCCCGGTGTGCGTGAGATCTATTCGGCAGCCTTCGAGCGCATCAAGGCGGCTCGTCCGCTGATCRTCTTTGTCAGCGAAGCCTCRAAGAACGATTTCATTCGGCTCTATGGCGACGACTTCCCGTTGCTTGCCGTTGCTCATCCGCCGATCAGATCAGACCTCGACGATGCCGAAGAGGARGMGATTCCAAATCTGCCCTCTCGGTTCCTGCTGACCGTCGGAAGCATCGGCGCGCGCAAAAACCACGCGCGCGCGATCGCGGCCTACGCCATGTCAGGACTGGCCGACGAGGGCTGCGCCTATGTCATCTGYGGCGGCCCGGAACCGGGCGCAGAGGCYGTCGAAGCCGCCGCCCGCGACACCAAGGGCGTTCACCTCTGCGGCTATGTCAATGACCGCCAGCTTCGTTGGCTGTATCGGCACGCCCGCGGGTTCGTGCTGCCGAGCATCTTGGAAGGCTTCGGTTTGCCGGCCGCCGAGGCCATCAATCRTGCACTGGTGCCGCTGGTTGGCGCAGGAGGCGCCTTGCACGAGGTGACCGGCGATTCCGCCGTGCTGGTCGATCCGCTCGATGTCGGTCAGATCGCCGCCGGCATGAGAACGCTCGTCACCATGGATGATCAGGAGCGGGCGGCGCGCCTGGCCGCCATGAAAGCCAATATCGGTCGCTTTTCGAGCGAGGCKGCGGTGTCCGCCTGGCGCARGGCGATCCAGCAATCCATCGCAAGCTGGCGATCAGACAAGGGAGGTCCGGGCTGATCGGCCCTGACTACGAAGCGACCCCGGGGGTACTCCTGCGTAAAGAGAGAGGCAATGCAGACTGAAAATCGGCTAGTCGTCTTCTACTATGGCAGCTTCCTGCCGCCGGCCAATGGCTCGCATGTTCGTATCACCTCGATGCTGGACCGCCTTGCGCAGGAATTCAGCAACATCACGCTCTACTCCTACGACAATCATCCGGAATGTCCTTGGACGCCCGCGGCGGAAGCGGCGTTCCGCCAGCGGTGGCCGGGCGTCGAGTTGGTGATCGAGCGCCACACCAAGCTGTTGCGTTATGTGACGCGGGCGAAAAACCTCCTCGTCTCGCTGTTTCCCTGGCTCGCAGCCCAGATCCTGCGGCTGTCGGCCAAYGGCACGACGCCGAAATTCGATGCGCTCAGATCGCGCTCCAATCTCTTCATCGTGAGCTATGCCGAAGGTCTCGCCCAGCTCAACGGCGTCGAGACGTCGCGCTGTATTGTCGAGACGCACGACGTCAACTTCCTGAAATGGTCGAAGCTGCATCACCGGAGTCCGGTCTCGCTGATGCCGCTGCGCAAGCTGCGCGGCGAGGTCGGGGCACTGGAAGCCGTGCGCGGCGTGCTCGCGATCTCCTCGGCCGAGACAGCGTTTTTCAAGATGATGCTGTCGTCGCCCACGATCTCCTAYGTTCCCTCTTGGGAGCGGCCGAATTCCACGGCGGATCTGGCGCAGCAGCACTATGATTTCGATCTCATTTTCGTCGGCTCAGAATACGAGATGAATGTGCGCGGCCTGACCACGCTGCTCAAGGAGCACGGATCATGGCTGGCCAATTATCGGATCGCGGTGTGCGGCAAGGTCTGCGATCAGCCGGCCGTGATCGCCGCCGCCGCTGAATTTCCGAATGTCGAGCTGYTGGGTTTCGTCGACCGTGTCGAGGATATCTATGCGCGCAGCAAGGCGGCGCTGGCGCCGGTYGATGGCACCGGGCTGAAGATCAAGGTCGTGAGCGCGCTGGCGGCGGGGATGCCGGTCCTGGCATCCACGCATTGTCTGGAAGGGCTTCCGGCCGGCCATGAAGGCGCCGTTTTCGAGATCGACGAACGCACCGCGCACATGATCTTGAATCAACCGGAACGCCTCGCGGCAGCAAGGGAGGCAGCACGGCGTTACGACGCCCTGCTGAAGGCGAGCGGCGATCTGTCGGCGCTGCTCGGCACGATCCATGCCTTCTTTTCCGAACCGGCAAGTTCCGAGGCCGAGTTGACGTTCGCGCCGTCTCGCCCGGTCCAAGCCTTGTCGTCATGACCTATCGTTCCCGTCGCGAGCCATCACCGAGGCGGCGCCCAACCAGTTCCCGGAGTGAGTTGCATCATGAGTACCCAGGTCGAGATTGCGGTCATCGGCGCAGGCCCCTACGGGCTGTCGGTCGCGAGCCATCTTCTTGCGCAAGGACGCGAGGTCCGCGTCTTCGGTCTGCCGATGCAGACGTGGCACGAGGCGATGCCGGTCGGCATGAAGCTCAAATCGGAAGGGTTCGCGTCCAATCTGTCCGATCCCACCGGTGAGCTGACGCTCGAGCGCTATTGCCAACTGAACGGCCTGCCTTATTCGCATACCGGAACTCCGGTGAAGGTGGAGATCTTCTCGGCCTATGGCCGGGCCTTCCAGCAGAAGTTCATCCCGCATCTCGAACCCCGGATGGTCTCGTCGATCGAAAGGGTCCCGAATGGCTTTGCGCTGCGGCTGGACGATGGGGAAGGGGTCCGGGCGCGGACGGTCGTCGTCGCAACGGGCATCAAGGCCTTCAGCTACACGCCGCCCGAGCTCGATGGGTTGTCGAATGACCTCGTGACACATGCCTCGTGCTACGGCGACGCTGAGCATCTCGCCGGGCGAGACGTCGCGGTGGTCGGCGGGGGCGCTTCGGCAACCGACATTGCGGCCTTGCTTCGCGCGCGCGGAGCCAACCCGTTCATCGTCACCCGGCGGCCGAGCATCCGCTTTCAATCAGCCTTGGGTCAGCGCTCTCTGCTCGACCGGATCAAGGCGCCGATGACCGGACTGGGCCCGGGCTGGAAGTCGGTGCTGTGCGTTCACGCGCCGCTGGTGTTCCACGCCATGCCAGAGGACTTCCGCGTCGACGTCGTCCGACGCTATCTCGGTCCGGCGCCGGCCTGGTTTGTGCGGGACCAGGTCGAGGGACATGTGCCGGTTGTCGCCGACGCAAAGGTCGCAAAGGTCGAAGCCGGCGGACGGGGCGTGCGCCTGCAGATCAGCCACTCCGATGGTGTTACAAGGACGTTGGAGGCCGATCACGTGATCAGTGCGACAGGCTATCGCGTCGATCTCGACCGCCTGACGTTTCTTGGCGACGGGATCCGCTCGTCGCTGCGCAGGTCGGACACCGCGCCGGCGCTGTCGCGGCATTTCGAGTCGAGCGTCCCGAACCTCTATTTCGTCGGTCCCGCCGCCGCCAACAGCTTCGGACCGTTGATGCGCTTCGCCTATGGTGCCGACTACACCGCCAGGCGGCTGTCGCGCCATCTGGCCGGAGTCTCGGTTCGCAAAGGCAACCGGCAGGATGAACGSTTCACGGCGCTGAGCTCCGAGAGGTCGCGTCCGTGATCCGGCCCGGCCGCCCCGCGGTCGTCGATCCGGTCTCGCCGGACCGCGTGGATCTCGCGGCGGACGCGATGGAGGCGAGCGGGCCGATTGAGGACGAGCGCTGTCCCCCAGGCAAGCCGCGCGTCTTGTTCGTCGCCATCGTCAACAATGTCGGCTGCGAACGGGTCGTCGTCGACATGGCGCAACATGGGGCGCTGTGTGCTCTTATCAGCCCGCCCGACTTCTATGCCGCGTCGGTGAGCGGATTGACGCGYCACATCCCGCTTCCCTCTTTCAGCAGCGTCTGGCTGACCTCTTTGTTCGTTCGCCGCCGGCTCGAACAGGTCGTGAGAGACTGGTCGCCCGAGCTGATCGTGCCGCTGGACGACATCGCAGCCTGGCTGCTCCGCAGCCTTGTCGCAACTCGTCAGCTTTCGGCCGGCGCACGCGAGATCCTGGTTCGGTCGCTCGGTGCCCCGCACGGCTATCGGACGGCGACCAGCCGCCATCTGCTCATGGAGCTCGCTGCGCGCCTCGGTCTGCGCAAGCCGCACCACGCGGCCGTGACCGGAGCATTTGCGGACGAAGATCCGTCTGATGATGACTGGTCGTTTCCGCTGTTCCTGAAGACGGAGCACACCTGCGGAGGCTTCGGGGTCGAAGTCGTGCAGGACCGCTCCCAATTCGCCCAGCGCGTCGCCGCACAGCGGCGCGGCGGCTCCGGGATACGCCGTCTCGCATCGACAGCGAAACATGCGCTACAGCGCGCAGCCGGATTCGATCTGTGGGCCTCGGCGGACATGATCGCCCAGACCCATGCGGTGGGACGGCCTGCCTTTCGCACCGTCAGCACCTGGCAAGGSCGCGTGCTGGCTGGCGTCAGCTTCGTCGCCGAGCAGATCCATCCGGAGCCGACCGGCGCCAGCACCGTCATTCGTCATGTCGAGAACCAGGAAATGGCCGAGACCGCGGCTGCGCTGACCGAGGCGCTCGGCTGCTCCGGCTTCGTCAGCTTCGATTTCATGCTCAACACCGAGGATGAAACGGCCACGCTGATCGAGATGAACCCGCGCTGTGTCGGCAGCTGTCATCTGGGACAATTGTTCGGTCAAGATCTCGCCGGCGCCCTGATGTCGGAGGTCAGCGGTCGCCAGCATACGCTCTCGGCCGAGTCGGCTGATGAGCRGCTGATCGCGTTGTTTCCGAARGAGCTCGATCGCGATCCGAAGAGCTTCTATCTRAGCTCCTCTGCCGTTCGACACGACGTGCCGTCCGCCGAGCCCGCGCTCGTCGCCGCGCACGAACGCGACCTCGTCGCGCGACATCCGGCGGATGCCCGCTTGATCCGCCGCCATATCAGCCAGGGTCCGGTCGATCGTCCCAGCCCCGAGGCGCAGCGCGGGCATTACACGAGCGCTTCGCATCTCACGGGCGAATTCGTGTGCAACGCATCGGGGTCATCCGGCCGCGATCGCTGAGCGCGGATATGGCCTCCCGGCTTCGCCCCGGCGGGCCTGAGCCCTGTCAGGCTGATTTGGGCCGCACCGCCGGCCGCCACCAGCCCTTGATCAGCTCCTCGCGGCTTTCAGCCTGATGCAGCAGGTCGGGACGGTATTTGCTTGGAATCGCGGCCTCGACCTTGCTCAGTGATCGCGACGCATCTCTTGCGTCATCGACATCCACGAACCGGTGCGTCGCGATGATYCGCGCATTGGGCATCATGTGTTGGAAGCCGAGATTGGCAAGGCCGCCGAGTTGCAGCAGCTCGGTCGGCGAAAGGTCGAGTCTGATCTGACCTTCGGCGGGCGCCTTGCGCCGGACGCCGGCGCCATGCCCGATCCGCCAGCATTCCTCGCCCAGAGCCGCACCGAGAACCCAGAGCAGGGACGGGATGGGGTCGGTCTCGCGCCGGCGCGGCTCGGAGCTCTGTGCGAGCATCCTGGAGAGGTTCTTCAGCGCGTTTTGGATGTCGGCGCCYGGGGTGCTGGCCAGATGGGACGCCATGCCGACCTGMAGCTCGCGGACCGCTTCCTCGATTCCTMTGATCCGTCCGCGCGCCTGGTAGGACCGTCCGCAGGACCAGGCGAAATAGAACGAGGCCCCCAACAGCGTGAGCATTCCGTAAAGTACGATATCCACGTCGGCCCCCGTGAGTACCTCGTCGTGTGAGGTAAAATTAGCCGCTCTTGGTTAACGTCCGTTTTACGGGTCGAGTCCGGTTGATCCCGGATCACCCGTTAACGTCAGGTTGACCATAAGCCGCGGCGGATCGCTTTCATTAACGAGGTCCTCAGAGGGAACTCTCATYCTCYTTGACGGAGGGTGATCGGGATGAGCGAGGCAAAGCTGAGCAGCCAGCATTGCAGGGCGATCTGCAATGAGGTTGGCGAGCGATTGCGGTATTACCTGGATCGGAGCTCGACCAGCGTTCCGCCGCGGCTGTTGGAGCTGTTGCAGCAATTGGCGCTGCGCGAGGTGGAGGCGCCGTCGATCGTGCCCGACATGCCCGAGGAGCGCGTGGAAGCAGCCCGCCTCATTGCCGCCGAATGAGTCCTCGATCTTTCAGTACCTTGAGGCTGGTCCGAATTCTCAAACGTCAATCTCATAAGTCAATCCTGGGCGCTGACATGATCGAGACCGGTGTTGTCCGCGAGCCTGCCGGAGCCGAGAAGAGACCGGATCTGATCGGCATCCAGATGCTGCGCGGCCTGGCTGCGTCGATGGTCGTGCTGCATCACACGCTCGAGGAGTCGCTTGCGTCCAAGGCCGCGCCGACCAGCCCGGATTGGCTGACGACGTTCGGCGCGTCCGGTGTCGACATCTTCTTCGTGATCAGCGGCTTCGTCATGGTTTATGCGAGTTTCGCCTCCGAGCGTCCCTCCATCGGCGCCGGGACGTTTCTCGCCAAGCGATTTGTCAGGATCTATCCGTTCTACTGGACATGTCTGCTGCTGATCCTGATCCTTTGGGGGCTCGGATTCTATCGCAAGCTGGATCCCACGCCCGGCATCTGGCTGCGCGCGGTGCTCCTGTTGCCGACGGACCAGCCGGTCCTGACCGTCTCGTGGACCCTGGTCTACGAAATGTATTTCTACATGCTGTTTGCGGCTGCCTTGTTTCTGCAGTGGTCGCGCCACGTCGCGGTGTTCGGCATCACGACCGCGATCGCGGCCTTGCTGGCGGCAAGCCTGCTGCTCGGCGACCGGGAGGACTTCCTGTCCAATCCCATCGTCATCGAGTTCTGCATGGGCATGCTGCTCGCAACCGCATTTCGTCGCCTGCACGTGATGCCCGCGTGGATCGGGATCGCCGCCGGACTGTCCGCCATCGTCCTGGCTTCGCTGTTCGTCCCGCATGAGACGACGAATGGACTGCCCCCGGCCGCGCGGGTCGTCGCCTGGGGACTTCCGGCGCTGCTCATTGTCGCGTCCTCGCTGAGTCTCAAGGCGGTCGGCTCAAGGCTTGAGCGTGCGATGGCATGGCTCGGCGACTGCTCCTACGCGATCTATCTCACCCACCCGTTTGTGATGGTCGTGTTCGCGCGCATCGTGAAGAACCAGCCGCGCCTGAGCGAAATGTCGTTGTTGCCGGTGGTGCCGTTTGTCGTCCTCATCTGCCTCGCAGCCGGTGCGGCGGCCCATGTGCTGATCGAACGCAGGCTGCTCGATTTCGGCCGCAGACTGCTGGCCCCGCGCCGCTCGGAAGCCGCTCTGCCGCGATAAGAGACGCGCCGGTGATGGCGCGGCCATATTCCATTGTCTTGGATGGTGGAGATCACTTGGTGCTCAGCCTCACCGATGAGGGGGCAGTCTCGCAGCTGAACCTTCGCCGTCGCATTTTAGAGCATGATCCGGAAAAGTGGAAACCGGTTTCCCGAAAAGATCATGCTCAAACAAAGAGGAAAGATCATGATGCGTTTCCGTGGAAGCGCATCATGATCTAGCATCTGGGTGATCGGATAGGCCGGGTGTACCGYGTTGCGACYGCGGTGGGCGCTCGAAGCTCGTGACGCACCATGCCGATCGCAGCAGCGATCCCTATTCTCGTCTTGCCGGGACACCCTCTGGAGGCGCCATTGCTCTTGAGGCCTTGCCGTTCATCCTCGCGTGCGACGATCTTGCCGCAACTCAATCGCCTGCTGCGTGCTTTTCTCGGCTCCGGCTCATGAACTCTGTGCAGCTCGATCACAAAGGAACCGCACTTTCAAGTACCGTGGTCATGAGTGAGGAAGGCATCGAGGCGCGGCGATTTCTGTGGCGTCTGGCTCGCTCCGCGGAGGGCTGCGCGAGTGCCGGTGAGTGACACCTTCGCGCTCAAGGGGGGCCGAATGTTGGATACTCCGAAGTTTGGATCCCCTCGAGCCGCCGAATCCGCTAAAGCTCCGAAGGAGATTCGCAGGCTTGCCTGGCATTCGTCAATTCAGCACGAGACTTCAGTGACATCCGCTCTTCGTACCGCCCGCGGCTCAACGCTGCGCAAGAAAGCATCAGCAAAGCAAGCCGCTCCATTGAAGGCCGCTCCGCGGAAGAAGACAGTCGTTGCGACAAAAGCGAGCGCTCCGCTTCGGGCCGGCATTTCCTCCTCATCTCCGCTCGGCATGCTGGCGCTGTATCTCGCGGCGCAATGGCGTGCTTCGGGCCGAGACGGASTTGTGTTCCTTGCGGAAAATGAGAGTCGAGCCGAACGTTTGGGCTCTATCATCCCCGTCATCGAGCCGGCCTGTGATGTGCTCGTCTATCCGCGCTTGAACACGCTCCCGTTCGATCAGCTTGAGCCATCACGTGATATTGCAGGCCGACGGAGTTCTGTCCTGAGACGTCTGGCCGGCACAAAGAAGCCGATCCTGCTGATCACGACGGCGGAAGCCATGATGGAGCTCCTGCCGTTGCCCACAAACTKGTCTCGTATYGGATTCCAACTTCGGACTGGGGCGATCTATTCCGAAGCCGACCTTGAGGCTCGCTTGAAGGCCCTTGGGTACGATCTGGACGACAGCCCSGATTATCCCGGTGGAGTCTTGTTTCACGGCAACACCTTTGAGATCTTCCCGGCCGGCGCGCTCGGGCCGTTGAGAATAGAGCACTCCGGAGGACGAATCCGGCGTATCGCAGCGATCAATCCGATGGATCAGGAGGTGATTTCTGAGACGAACGAGCTCTTCATCGATCCGATGTCCGAGCGTCTGGCGTTCAAGGACAGAGCTCGAAAACGATCCAGCCTGTTCGACTACTGTTCGCGCGCCAAGTGGATCGCCGACAGCGCGGTGCCCAGGCACGCCGACACTTGGTTGAGCACGATCGAGGATGCGGCCGCCCGTGGCGAGCGTGACCGTGCATATCTGAGTCGACGCGAATGGGATCAGGCGGCAAAGAAGATCACCCTSTTGGCGCCGACCGTTCCGTTTCGCGCGACGCCGGAGTTCTATAAGGCGTCCTCGCCCCGGAAGGCCCTCCGTGCGTTCATCGAGGAAGCCCAACGCGGTGACGCACGTGTGGTGTTCGTCGCTGCGGTCGAATCGGATCTGCGTCTCATGGCCCGGATGAGCGCTGCCAAAGCCGAATGCGTGCCCGATTGGGCGCACGCGACCGCAAGGGGCAGGCGGCAGGCCGCGTTGCTGGCCGGCTTCGATGCGGGCTTTATCGTTCCTGGAAAGAAGCCGCTCGTGGTCATCACTGCTGCCGACGTGCTCGGCAGCAGGGCCCACCAACCGCAACCGACGAACTGGGCTTGGACGCCTGGCTTCGAGGCGGGTGACCTCCCCGAGCTCGGATCGGTGGTCGTTCATCTGCAACGCGGACTGGCACGCCTTGGCGGCTTGCGATCCATGGGCAGCGGAGATCTTTCGGCGCGCGAGATGGTCAGGCTGGTCTTCGCCGGRAACGACGCCGTTCTCGTGCCTCTCGCGGAATTGGCCCTGATCTGGCCGTATGCTGCTGAACTCGGGAACACCTCCCTGGACAAGGCCGACGGCAGCTCGTGGCGGCCGCGGCGAGCTGCGGCCGAGACAGAGATTCACGTCGTTGCCAAGGAGCTGGCCAAGCAGATGAGGCAGCGCCGGCGGCGTCCAGCTCCGAAGCTTGTGCCGCGCCCGGCGGCCTATGAGAAGTTCGTCGCGCGGTTTCCCTATTTCACCACCCCCGATCAGGCGAAGGCTATTCGCGACGTCCTGGATGATCTTGCATCGGGGCACCCGATGGACCGTATCGTCTGTGGCGACGTCGGTTTCGGTAAAACCGARGTGGCGTTGCGCGCGGCGGCAGCCGCTGTGCTGGCCGGAAAGCAGGTSGCTATCGTCGTGCCGACGACGGTGCTCGCACGACAGCATTTCGAAACCTTCCGCAAGCGCTTTGCGCCTCTCGGCTTCGATGTTGGAAACCTGTCGCGGGTGGCCTCGGCCGCGGACGCGCGCGACGTGAGGGAGCGCCTCAAGAGCGGAGAACTCAGGATCGTGGTCGGGACCCTCTCGCTGGCATCCAAGGAGGTGAAATTTGCTGACCTTGGCCTGATCATCATTGACGAGGAACAGCATTTCGGCGCTGCCGAGAAAGCCATGCTGTCGAATCTCAATAAAAACGGCCACAGGCTCTGGATGAGTGCGACGCCGATCCCCCGCACCCTCGCGGCCGGCCTGACGGGTTTGCGGGATCTCAGCGTGATCGCAACCCCGCCGGTGCATCGTGTTCCGGTCGCCACCAAGGTGGCGCCGCTGTCGGACATCGCGATCGCCGCTSCCCTGGTTCGCGAGCACAGACGCAACGGTCAGAGCTTTGTCATTTGTCCGCGGATCCAGGATCTCGATCCTCTCCTGGCCAAGGTTCACGCGCTGGTGCCGGAACTCCGTATCARTACCATTCACGGCAAGTTGCCGACGGACGAGATCGACGAGAGATTGATGGGGTTCGTCGAGGGCCGYACCGATGTCCTACTTGCCACCAACATCGTGGAAAGCGGYCTCGACATTCCACGTGCGAACACGATCGTCGTATGCTGGCCGGAAAAATTCGGCTTGGCACAGTTGCATCAGCTCAGGGGACGAGTGGGACGYGGCGGCATCCGYGCGTTTGCGCATTTCCTGACGGARGGCGGCTCTGACCGCTCGGAAAAGCGGCTCTCGGTTCTCGAGGAATTGAGCCGTCCGGGAGCTGGCTTTGCCATCAGCGCTCGCGACCTCGACCTCCGTGGCGGCGGCGACCTGCGCTCCGATCGACAATCGGGCCACATGCAGGTGTTCGGGCCGACTCTTTACGGCCACCTTCTTACACTTGCGCTGGAGGGAGATCGCGACGGAATGTCCGCGCTCTGGATCCCTGAACTGAATTTGCCCATCCCTGAGCTGCTTCCCGCGAGCTATGTGCAATCGGAGGCCGTCAGGCTCGAGATCTATGCGCGGGCCGCCCGGTGCCGCAGTGATGACGARCTGGAGGAGCTCGAGGATGAAACGCAGCGCCGATTTGGAAAGCTGCCGTCCGAGGCCGGCAATTTCTTTGCGGTTGCCAGGCTCAGGGTGAATTGCCGGGAACGAGGGATCATGCGTCTCGATGTCGGGCCGGATGCGATCGCKGCRACGATGCTCGCAGGGAAGATCAGGAAGTCGTGCTCGCGGCTGCTGCAGCGCGAGGGCGATCGCGTCGTCTATCCCGGGCGCAGTAATGAACCTGCTTTACGAAGAGTAGAGCTCTTCTTGGATCTCCTGGACGAATAAGACGAATGAAGAGCKACAGGYCGCTCAATTTGAAGYGRTTCTGTGTGCCCTCTTCGGGGCAGAGATGAAGGCGATGAAGCGTGCCCCTTGGCCGGGGTGATTGAACATCCTTGTTGTTGCCACAGGGATGATCGYTCGAGCCTGCCSTGGCACGGCATACTCAGATGCATGTGGCGCGTATCGCCGCAATTCAGAGCGACGCGCGTCACATCTGCGGCGCRTCTGAAACAATATAGAACCAAAGATWTGCAAACTGATAAGTTGTGGTTGCTTAGCAAGGCGATGTCCTGACGTCTTCGGGGYTMGGCGCGTGCTGCCGAGTTGCATGACGGTGCGCGTCTGCTTTGCGSCGCTTTCAAGGGCGGAAACGATGCCGTCGCTGTTGGCGCGCTTSTTTGGAAAGCGTCGAAGAAGTATCTACGAAGAGAAATCGCTGTATTACCAACATGCTCGTCCGGAGTCGTCGTCCGGCCTGGTGCTTGTTAGACGAGTTCTAGCCGTCGTGTCGTCATCCCGGAATGCTCGTGTGTTAGGAGCGCCCACGTACCGAGAGCTGGAGCTTGGGATGATYGSGATGYCCGAAGGGGTTGCTGCGCGATCGATGGCGGCGGTGGGGTAACGATCTCGTTGAGCCTTGCGAGCTCGTTTGTGCTCGCTTTGGGCGTCGTCGGAGTTCAGTCGCATTCAACTGCGAGATYATATCGACACTTCGTCTGTGGATCACGAGTGGTCTTGGTCGACCTATCAAAGGTCGAAACACGTTCAAACTGTAACGCATCCTGATGTTGTGTCGTCGGCGCAGCGTTACCTTGGAGAGATTAAAAACTTGAGAGGGCGGTATCCTTTTGACTGTCATTCTCAGCTGCATTACTCGTAGCTCATCGCTATCGCTTGTTAGTAGGAGTAGCCGGGCATGATGGTCTTCGACAGGGACGATGTCACCTTCACCGTCGTCGTGAATCACGAAGAGCAATATTCGATCTGGCCGACATTCAAGGACATTCCGAGCGGGTGGAATGCGGTCGGTGTGACCGGCAGCAAGAAGGAATGTCTGGATCATATCGAGCGGGTCTGGACRGACATGCGACCGTTGTCGCTGCGCAAGTTCATGCAGGAAAGCCCCCAGACGCCGGCTCAATCCTAGATCCAAGGGGCTGGCACCGATGCGGCTCATCTGTTTGCCTTACGCGGGAGGCAGCGCCATGATCTATGCGCGCTGGAGACGCCTTCTTCCGTCATGGATCGAGGTGGTGCCCCTGGAGTTGCCTGGCCRTGGCGCGCGAATGGATGAGCCTCTGCACACGGAAATGGCCGGACTCGCGGATCAGCTTGCAACTGAGTTGATCGGGACAGCGTGGCGATCGCCTTATGCGTTGTTCGGGCATAGTCTCGGTGGGTTGATTGCCTTCGAGGTCGCGCACGGATTGCTTGCGCGCGGCGCGCCCAGTCCGCAGATCTTGCTCGTATCTGGAACGGAGGCGCCGGCGATGCGTGACGGGAGCCGTTGGCAGGAACCGCTCGACCATGATGCGCTTCGCGGCGAGTTGTCGAGATTGAAGGGCACGCCGTCGGAAGCTCTGGAAAGCCCGGAGATCATGCGTCACGCTCTGCCGATTCTGCGGGCCGACTTCCTGATGTGCGGCAACTACGTCCCGCAACAGCGGAAGCGCTTGCCCTGTCCGATACAGGTTTTCGGCGGTGATCGGGACGAGACGCGCCGGGAGGCGCTCGATGCCTGGCGCGACGAGACATCGGCGTCGTTCAGGCTCGACGTGCTGGCAGGCGATCATTTCTTCATTCATGCGCGGCAGGCCGAATTGGTGAGCCGCATCGCCGCACTGTTGGCACGCCAAAGCCGGCGCCAGCCTGCTGCTGTCGGCGCGGAGCCGTAGCGGGCCGGGGCAGGGAGGCTGGCTGCATTGGCTTCTTGAAGGCAGGGTGATGGCGCGGTCGAGGTGGAAAGCAGGGAGGATTCATGTTCGCAATGCAAYCTAAAATTGATRGTGAGGCGCTTCCGTTTCTTTTGCGTGCCAGCCGCAAGCAGCAGTCACTGACGGATGCCGTCAGTGAGCTGCGGGGCATAATCGAGAGGCAGCTCCAGGCCAGCGGCGGGATTCTGTTTCGCGACTTTCATCTCGACGGCGCCGAAGCATTCAGGAGCTTCGCCGCCAGCTTTGGTCATCCGCTGCTCAGCTATGAATTCGGTTCGACGCCGCGCACGCAAGTGAGCTCTGGCGTCTACACGTCGACAGAATATCCGCCGCATCAAAGCATTCCCCTGCACAATGAGCAGGCCTACACGCGCGATTGGCCGTTGAAGATTTGGTTCTATTGCGAACAGCCAGCTCAGCAGGGCGGCGAGACGCCGATCGCCGACAGCCGGCTCATCTACCGCGACATGCCTGCCGCGATCCGGAGCCGATTTGCCGAGAAGGGCGTCATGTATGTCCGCAACTATGGCAGCGGCCTCGACGTAGACTGGCGAGACGTGTTCGGCRCGCAATCGAAGGCCGAAGTCGAGGCGTATTGTGCGGCTCATGCGATCGCCTGCGAATGGAAGGACGGCGATGAGCTGCGCACACGCCAGGTTTGCCAGGGCACCGCTGTGCATCCCTTCACGGGGGACAAGGTCTGGTTCAATCAGGCGCATCTCTTCCATGTCTCCAGTCTTGCACCCGAGGTGCGCGAAAGCCTGCTCGACATTGTGAGCGATCCGCTCGAACTGCCCCGCAACGCCTTCTATGGCGATGGCTCGCCGATCGAGGATGAGACGCTCGCTGCTGTCCGCGATGTGCTCGACCGCCATAAGATCATCTTTCCCTGGCAAGCGGGCGACGTCGTGATGCTCGACAACATGCTGACGGCGCATGCCCGCGAGCCGTTCAAGGGGCCGCGCCGGGTCATCGTCGCGATGGCACAAGCCTACGGGCTGCAGTGATCCCAGCCGTCCAGACCACTGATCGAATGCCACGCCGTTAGCGGATATCTGCAACATGTTCCCAGAAACTCTCGTCGAACGACTGCGTGAGCACGCTACGCTGCGAGCCGACCGTGTGGCGCTGCGCTTCATCGAGGGCGAGACTGTCGTTGGAGAGTTGACGTTCGCTGATCTCGACCGGCGTGTGCGTGCCCTGGCCGCACGGCTGCAGGATTTCGGTGGCGCCGGAGAACGCGCCGTCATTCTGCTGCCGAGCGGCCTCGACTACGCCGTGGCCTTTTATGCGTGCCTCTACGCCGGCGTGATTGCCGTGCCTGCCTATCCGCCGGAAAGCGGCAAGGAGCGCCATACGGCTCGCCTCGATGGCATCCTGCGCGACGCGGCGCCCCGCTTCATCCTCACCGCGGCGGGCCTGCGCGACAAGATCCCTGCCTCGTTCGGCCGCCTCGTCCCTCATGTTCTCGCCGTCGATGCCATCCCGGTGGAAGGTGCGGCGTCCTGGCACGAGACCGGGCCGCGAGGCGATGCGATCGCATTCCTTCAATATACGTCAGGATCGACGTCGCAACCGAAAGGCGTTTGCGTCACACACCGGAACCTCGTCGCCAACGAGSTCGCGATCGAGGCCGCGACGGGGGTGACGGCAGACGACGTCTTCGTCAGCTGGCTGCCGCTCTACCATGACATGGGTCTGATGGGCGGATTGCTGAGTCCGCTCTTCACGGGCTACTCGGCAGTGTTGATGTCGCCGCGCAACTTCCTGGAGCAGCCGCGCCGCTGGCTCGATGCGATTGATCGGCATGGCGGCACGGTCAGTGGCGGACCGGACTTTGCTTTTGCACTCTGCGCGGAACGGATCTCCGACGAAGCGATTTCGCGCCTTGATCTCAGCCGCTGGCGCTTTGCATTCTCCGGCTCGGAATTCGTGCGGCGTGCGACGCTCGAACGGTTCGCTGAGCGCTTCCGTCCCACAGGATTCGATCAGCGCGCGCTGACGCCGTGCTATGGACTCGCGGAGGCGACCCTGTTGGTCACAGCAGGCGAGCGTGCAAGCAGGGCTGTGTGCCACACACTCGAGCCGAACGCGCTTGCTCAGGGGCGTGTCGCCGATGCCGATGAGGGCTCCGCACTGATGGCGTGTGGCGTCGCAGCCGAACATCACGTCGTGCGGATCATGCGGCCGGATGGCTCGGGTGAGGCCGATGCGGACGAGATCGGCGAGATCTGGGTCGCTGGCCCGAGCGTGGCCAACGGCTATTGGAACAACGCACAGGCGACGCAACAGACATTTGTAAACAGAGGCGGCTCGCGCTGGCTGCGCACAGGCGACCTCGGCTTTCTCCGCGATGGCGCGCTGGTCGTGACGGGGCGGCTCAAGGATCTGCTGATCGTTCGTGGTCAGAACATCTATCCGTTCGACCTCGAACAGGCCGTCGAGACCGAGGTGTCCCAGGTTCGGAAGGGCCGCGTCGCGGCCTTCCCGGTCGAGATTGACGGTGCGGAAGGCATCGGCATCGCCGCGGAGTTCAGCAGAGCCGTGCTGCGGCGGACGCCATCTGACGCCTTGATCAAGGCCGTCGGCGATGCGGTCATGCGGCAGACCCAGGAATATCCCGCGGTTGTCGTGCTGCTCAATCCGCAGGGCATGCCGCTGACCACCAGCGGCAAGCTGCAGCGYTCCGCCTGTCGCGCGGGYTGGATGCAGGGGACGCTCGACAGTTTCAAGGTGTTCGCACGGGGRCAASAGACCGCCGAACGGCYRGCGYCRGATCCGCTCACAGARACYGAGCGCAGTCTTGCACTGATCTGGCAGGATGTGCTTCGCCTTGCGAAAGTCAGCCGCGAGGATGACTTCTTCGTGCTTGGCGGCAACTCGATTRCCGCTGTGCAAATTGCCGGACGGGTGCGTGAGCGCCTGCATGTCGATCTTGATCTGCGCAGCTTTTTTGATGCGCCCACGCTCGGTGCTCTGGCCGCCTCGATCGATGCCGCGGACCGTGTGGCTGACGCCGTGCCKCCGCTGCGCACCGCAGCGCCGGACGCGCGCGTGCTGCTGTCGCCTGCACAGGAGCGGCTCTGGTTCCTTTGGAGCATGGACCCTGCCAGCACGGCCTACACCATCGCCTGTACGGTCAKGTTCGAAGGCGCACTCGATCAGGCTCGACTGGTGCGCGCTCTGAACGACATCGTCGCGCGCCACGAACCGCTTCGCACCACCTTTGCGTCCCACGATGGCCGAGCGGCGCAAGTGATTCATGACGTCCAGGAGGTGCTCGTCGCCGTCGAGGATCTTCGGCGTTGCTCGGCGGCAGATCGTGCGATGCGGGCCGCAGCGCGAATCCAGAGTGAGCTGGCGAGGCCGTTCGATCTCGTCAATGGGCCGCTGCTGCGCGCCGTTCTGGTGCAATTGGCCGACGATMGGCACGAACTGCTGCTCTCGGCGCATCACATCGTGGCCGATGGTCTGTCACTCAATGTGCTGCTGAACGAACTCTCGAGCATCTATGGCTCGCATGGGCAGCAATCTCCAGCGTCACTGCCGCCGCTCGTCGTCCAGTATGCCGACTACGCGGCATGGCAACGGGCTTGGCTGACGAGTCCAGAGGCCGATCGGCAGATCGCCTATTGGCGCGAGCGGCTCGGTGAGACGCAGGAACCGCTGGCGCTCCCGTTCGATCGGCAGCGTCCGCCGGTTCAGAGTTATCGTGGTGACACCATTCACCTCGAGATCGGGGCGGACCTGGCGCGGAAGCTGCGTCGGCGTGCCGGTGAGCAAAGCGTCAGCATGTTCATGCTGCTGCTTGCCGCCTATCAGCTGCTGTTGTTCCGCTACTCGGGCCAGTCCGTTCTGCGGGTCGGCGTGCCGGTCGCCGGCCGCCGGCAGACCGAACTTGACGCCCTGATCGGCTGCTTCGTCAACACGCTGGTGCTGTGCGCCGACGTGGCTGACGATATGAGCTTCGGCGATCTGCTGAACCAGGCGAAGGCCGAAGTCATTGCGGCGCTCGCGCATCAGGACCTGCCGTTCGACAGACTTGTTGAAACGCTGAATCCCGTGCGGTTGGGCGGACATAATCCACTGTTCCAGGTCAAGTTCAACTACATGGCGGAGCCGAGAGGATTCGCGGCGGCCGACGGCCTGCGCGCCGAAACCCACATCATGGATCTGGTCGGCTCGCATTTCGATCTCGCGCTCGATGTCCTCGATGGCGCCGCGGGTATGGCGGCCAGCCTCAATTACGCAACCGATCTGTTCGACAGGCTCACCATCGAGCGGATGGGCGCCCAATTCGTCGAATTCCTGGAGCAGATCGCAGACGGCGTCGAACGCCCGCTGACCGACTTCGCTCTTGCACCTCAGCTTCGTCAGGCGGTGGCGCAGGAGGTTCGGACGTTCCCGCTGACGGACATCGTTGCGCTGATCGAGGCGGCGGCTGCGGGTCGTGGCGCCAAGGTCGCTCTGCGGCAAGGACGGGCCAGTGTCACATTTGCCGAGCTGCAGCGCTGGTCGGATCAGATTGCGTATCGGCTGGCGGCGCGCGGCGTCGGGCGCGAAGTACCCGTCGCACTGTGGATCGAGCGGTCCCCGGCATTCGTCGCGGCGCTGCTCGGGGTATTGAAGGCGGGCGGCGCTTATGTCCCGCTCGATCCGGCTTGGCCTGTCGCCCGCGCGCGGCGYATCCTCGAAGACGGAAAGATCCGCCTACTGATCGCGACCGGCGACCGCCTCGCAGCAGCGCAGGAGTTGGGATGTCTCGTGCTCGATGCCGAATGGCGCGATCACGACATCTCCGACCGATTCGTGCCGCATGCCAATCATTCGGCCCAGACYGCCTACATCATCTACACCTCCGGCTCGACCGGCGCGCCGAAGGGCGTCGCGGTGTCGCACGGCGCACTGGCGAACTACGTGCAGGCGGTGCTGACGCGGTTGCGGCCTGAGGCAGAYACCAATATGGCGATGGTTTCGACCGTCGCCGCCGACCTTGGTCACACCGTCCTGTTCGGTGCGCTTGCCAGCGGCGCGACCCTGAACCTGCTGCCCGCTGATGCCGCATTCGATGCCGACRCCTTCGCACAGGCCATGCGCGAGGGGAGCGTCGAYATCCTCAAGATCGTTCCGAGTCATCTGCGCGGTCTGTTGCARGCGCGCCGTTCGGAGGACGTGCTGCCGCGGGATGTGCTTGTGCTCGGTGGTGAGCCTAGCGATCCGCGGCTGCTCGCAGACGTGCGCCAGCTGCGACCGCAATGCCGGATCGTCAATCATTACGGCCCGACCGAAACCACCGTGGGAATCGCGACCCATGAATGGGCAGGTATCACTGACGGCGATATCGTGCCGATCGGCCTGCCCTTGGCGAACCTGCGCGCTTATGTGCTCGACGATGCGTTGAGTGTGGTGCCATGCGGGGTCGCAGGCGAGCTCTATGTCGGTGGCTCGGGCGTTGCGCGAGGCTATTGCGGGGCGCCGGGGCAGACCGCCGAACGCTTCGTTCCGGATCCTTTCGGACCACCCGGCGAGCGCCTCTATCGCACCGGCGATCGCGTACGGTGCGACCGACTTGGACGGATCSTGTTCCTCGGCCGGCGCGATGACCAGGTCAAGCTCCGTGGCTACCGCGTCGAGCCGACCGAGATCGCGCGGGTGATGACCTCGCTCAGTCGCGTGGTCGATGCAGCCGTTGTGACCCGTGCGAGCGACGTCGAGCAGGATCGGCTCGAGCTGGTGGCCTATTGCGTCGTGGAGACGGGCACGGAGCTCTCGCCGGACATCCTGCGGGCGCAAATGACTGCGCKGGTACCGGACTATATGGTTCCTTCGCGCGTGATCATTCTCGATCGCCTGCCGCTGACCGCGAACGGCAAGCTGGACCGGGCTGCGCTTCCGCAGCCCGATGACGAGGCCACGACATCCTATGCCGATCCGGTCGGGGAGGTCGAGCAGACCATTGCCGCCGTRTGGSGCGAAGTGCTGGGTCGCGACCGTATCGGCCGCGACGACAATTTCTTCGAGCTCGGCGGCGATTCCATTCTCAGCCTGCAGATCATCGCAAGGCTGCGCAAACGCGGCGTGGTCCTGACACCCAAGCAGGTCTTTGCGCAGCAGACGATCGCGGCCCTGGCCGGCGTGGTTGCGACCACCTCCGCGCCGGCTGTGGCGGCGTCGGCGGCAGCGCGCAGCGTCGCGAACTCTGACGCTGCGGCGCTGCTGCCGATCCAATTGCGGTTCTTTGCAGAGACGATCCCTAGCCGTGATCACTTCAATCAGGCCGTACTGCTCGTACCGCGAGATCGCACCAGGTGGAGCGTGCTGCAGGCCGCGCTCATGGCGGTCGTCCTGCATCACGACGCGCTCCGTATGCGGTATCGTCGAGTGGCGGATACTTGGCAGGCGTCCCTTGCCGATCCGCCTGCAGCCTCCGATCTGCTGTGGACCCGAAGCGAGGTCCAGCCGGCTGATCTWGGCGCCATCRCATCGTCCGCGCAGGCCAGCCTCTCGCTGGCGTCGGGAACCTTGCTCCGCGCAGTCGGCTGTGACCTCATCGATGGCAGTCAGCGTCTGCTGATCGCAATCCATCACCTCGCTGTGGATGGCGTGTCCTGGCGCATCCTGCTCGCGGACATCGTCTCGGCTTGCGAGCAGCTCGAGGCCGGAGCTGCGGCGGTCACCTTGCCGAAAAGCGACTCGCCGTCGTCCTGGGCAAAGCGGCTGCACGCATATGCGACATCCGAACGGCTMGCGGCCGAATTGCCGTTCTGGCTGGCAACGTCCCAAGGGAGCGATCTGCCTTGCGATGACGACCATGGCGGCGTCGACCTCGAAGCCGATGCTGATGAGGTGGTGCTCGATGTGGGCGCGGCGTTGACCGCGCAGCTTCTCGAGGCCGCGCCGGCAGCCTACCGCACCAGGATCAACGACCTGCTGCTCGCCGCGCTGGCACGTGCGGTCGCGATCTGGTGCGGCCGCGACGATATTGCGATCGAACTCGAGGGGCATGGTCGTGAGGACATCTTTGCCGATGCCGACATCACGCGAACGGTGGGATGGCTCACGAGCGCATTCCCGTTCCGCCTGAAGGGCGGTGCTGACGCCGATGCAGCCCTCATCAAGACAGTGAAGGAAGCCCTGCGCGCCGTTCCCGATCATGGAATCGGCTATGGGATCCTTCGCTACCTCGGCAGGCCTGAGCATCGCGAGGCACTCTCGCGGGCGCCAAACCCGCGCGTSATCTTCAACTATCTCGGCCGGTTCGATCAGGACCTCGGCGCGGCGGCCGCGTATCGGATCGGCGCGGAAGATCCCGGCGCGATGCGGGCGGCGGACACGCCGTTGCGGGCCTGGCTCACCATCAATGGCGAGGTGCGCGACGGCAGCCTCCGCCTTGCCTTCCGCTATGGCCGACGCCGCTATCGGCGGGCGACGATCGAGCGGGTTGCCGAGCTCTATCGCGCAGCGCTGCGCGGTCTCGTGGATCACTGTGTTCAGAGCGCGGGCTGCCTCACGCCCTCCGACGTTCCGCTCGCGAAYCTCGATCAGGTGACGCTCGACCGYCTYWGTGCAGCGCGCGACGTTCGCAATATCGAAGAGATCTATCCGCTGTCGCCGATGCAGCAGGGGCTGCTGTTTCATGCGCTTCGCGATGGCCASGACGACGCYTATGTCAATCAGCTYGCGGTGGAGCTGCGYGGTGTCACGCCGGCCGCGCTGTGCGCGGCGTGGCAAGCGGCGAGCGCGCAGCATGCAGTGCTGCGGACGGGCTTTGTCTGGCAGCTTTCGGAGGCGGCTCAGCAGATCGTCTATCGCCGGCTGGATGTTCCGATCGTCGAGGACGATTGGCGCAGCCGGATGGCCTCATTGCGCGAGGGCGCGGATCTCGACGCGGCGTTGGCCGAAGCCGGGCAGCGCGAACGAGCGCTYGGATTCGACGTCACCCAACCGCCGCTGCAGCGACTGCGTCTGATCCGGCTCGATCATGATCGGCTCTGGATGATTTGGACGCACCATCACCTGCTGGTCGATGGCTGGAGCTCGGCCCGGCTGCTGGCCGAGGTCCTGAAGCGCGCGGCTSGCGGCACGCCGGCTGTRTCACAAGGTCGATATCGCGACTACATCGCTTGGCTCCAGATGCAAGACCGCAGCGTGGCCGCTGATTTCTGGCGCGAGGCACTGGACGATCTYGCGGAGCCGACGCTGCTCGCTGATGCGCTGCACGCCAGGGGCCCAATCAGSCGGGCGATCGGACACGGACGGCTGACGCAGGTCCTGGACGGCGCGCTGGCGACGCGTCTCAAGCGGTTCGCGGCGCAGCRGCGGGTCACYATGAATACGCTSCTGCAGGGCGCCTGGGCGCAGGTGCTGCGGCAGCTCTGCGGGCAGGCCACCATTTGCTTCGGTGTCACCGTCGCCGGACGCCCGGCAGAGCTTGTCGACGCGGAGCACGGGATTGGGCTGTTCATCAACACGTTGCCGCTGGTCGATACGGCGCATCCGCAGGCGGCGATCGGYGATTGGCTGCGCGCGCTGCAGGCGCGCAACGTGGCGGCCCGCGACTATGAATGGATGCCGCTGCACGAAATCCAGCGCCTCGCCGAGCTCGGTGGCCGGCAGATGTTCGATAGCATCCTGGTGTTCGAGAACTATCCARTCGAYCAGTCCCTGATGGATCGCMASGATGCCYTGCCGCAGGTCGGACGTGTCGAGCATGTGACACCGACGACCTATGCAATGGCGGTCGCGGTYTTCGMAAGCGGCGAAAGTCTCCGGCTCGACTTCAACTATGATCGGTCGCAGCTGGATGAGCACGCRGCACGATGGGTGAGCGCTGCGATGCGCGACTGGCTGATCGCGATCACGGCCGATGCCTCGCGCGTCATGGGCAGCCTGCAGGCGATCAGCGAGGAGACGCTCGCAAGCGTTCTGCGTTGGGGGAGCGCGGATGGCGACGCCCTCGCGCCGGGATCGCTGAAYCTCGTGGCGCAGATCGAGGCTCAGGCGGCCCGAACGCCCGATGCGGTTGCCGTCATCAGCGGCGAGCGCCGGCTGAGCTATGCTGAGCTGAATGCCCGATCAAACCGGTTGGCGCGGCGGCTGAGGGCGCGCGGGATCGGTCCTGACGTGGTGGTCGGCCTTGCGCTGGAGCGCGCGCCGATCATGCTGGTGGCGCTGCTTGCGGTGTTGAAGGCGGGAGGGRCTTATCTGCCGCTCGATCCCGACTATCCGCCTGACCGTCTCGTCCACATGSTCCGCGACAGCGGYACGAAGCTGCTGCTGACGCAAGCGTCGCTTCAGGATCGATTTGCGGCAGCGCTGGCCGATGGCGGCGCCGAGGCCTGGCYGCTCGATGATCAGACCGGTCAAGAGGCYGGCTCAGCCGCCAATCTCGGCATTGGCCTGCATCCGGAGAAYCTCGCTTAYCTGATCTACACCTCGGGCTCGACCGGGCTGCCCAAGGGCGTGATGGTGCGGCATGGCGCGGTCGCGAATTTTCTGGCCACGATGGCCGAGCAGCCGGGAATGGCGTCCGCAGAYTGCGCGCTAGGCCTGACGTCGCTGTCGTTCGATATCGCGGTGCTGGAGCTGTGGCTGCCATTGACGTGCGGGGCTCGCATCGTGCTCGCCGATCGGGCCGCCGCGCATGATCCGGCGGCGTTGAAGGCGATGATGGTCAGACATGGTGTGACCATGGTCCAGGCGACGCCGTCKAGCTGGCGCATGCTGCTYGACCATGAGGACGGTGACGTGTGGCTTCCCGACGGCTGCCGCGTGCTGAGTGGTGGCGAGGCGCTARCGCCCGACCTGGCCGCGCGGCTGACGGAGCTGAGCCACGATGTCTGGAACCTGTATGGGCCGACCGAGACCACGGTCTGGTCCGCGCGCCGTCGGCTTGACGCGAACAATCGGTCGCCTGKGCTGGGTGGGCCGGTCGGCAAYACSACGYTCTATGTGCTCGACTCGCATTTCAATCTCGCGCCGATTGGCGTGGCCGGCGAGCTCTTTATCGGCGGCGCGGGACTTGCGCGYGGCTATTGGCGCCGTGCAGGGCTGAGCGCCGAGCGCTTCGTCCCGGATCCGTTTGGGCCGGCCGGTGCGCGGCTATACCGKACCGGTGATCTGGCGCGCTGGCGTGCCGATGGCGTGCTCGATTATGTCGGTCGCGCCGACCATCAGGTGAAGATTCGAGGCCGCCGGATCGAGCTCGGCGAAATCGAAGCGCATCTCCGGGCGCAGCCCGGCGTACGCGACAGTGTCGTGGTGGCGCGGGAGATCGGCGGCGGCCTGAATTTGATCGGCTATGTCAGCGGCGAYGAAGCGCTCGATGCTGCAAGCCTGCGCTCGGCCCTCATCGCGGTGCTGCCAGACTACATGRTGCCGTGGCGGTTGATCRTATTGCCGCAACTGCCGCTCACGCCCAACGGCAAGATCGACAGGCGCAGGTTGCCGCCGCCGTCTCAAGGCGGCCCTGTCGAGCAGGTGCATGAGGCTCCTGTTGGCGAGATCGAGGTCACTCTTGCCCGGATCTGGGCGGAGCTGCTCGCCGTCGAGCGTGTGAGCCGCAGCGACCGCTTCTTCGAGCTGGGCGGGCATTCGCTGCTGGCCGTGCGGCTGATCAGCCGCGTCTCGCAGGAGTTCGGCGTCGCGCCGCCATTGTCCGAGCTGTTCGCCCGCCCGGAGCTGGCGGAATTCGCCCGCGCCGTCTCGATCAGGCTGATTGAGGAGGAATTCGAGGCGCGCGAGCTCCAAGAGCTGATCGAGGCAGRGTAGCGATGAAACGACAATCAGCCGAGCCCAACCTGACGGATCTCGACTCGGAGGCGCTGCAGCGTCTGGCGCTTGCYGCCAGGGAGCGAAGCCGCAAGGCGGGCAGGCGGCATCCCGGTGCGATCCCGATCATCGATCGCGCGGGCAAGCTGCCGCTGTCCTTTGCGCAGCAGCAATTGTGGCTCGTCTCGCAGCTTGATGGCGTGAGTACGAACTATCACCTGGATGTCGTGTTGCGGCTGCAGGGAGAACTCGATCTCGCCGCCTGGCGTCGCAGTCTCGATCGCCTGCTCGGACGTCATGAGGCGCTGCGCACGATCTTCATKGCCGAGCATGGCGAGCCGCAGGTCCAATTGCTGCCGCCGGACACGGTGGTGCCGCTCTCGTGGCATGATCTCCGTGCCCGGCCGGATCGCGAACAGCGCTTCCGCGAGCTGCTCGAAGAATGCCGGGGCGAGCCGTTCGATCTTGCCTGCGGACCGCTGATCCGCAGTCATCTGATCCGCCTTGATGATGACGTGCATGCCGCGCTGCTCAGCCTGCACCACATCGTCTCGGACGGCTGGTCGATGGGCGTGATCGTGCGTGAGCTTTCGGCGCTGTATACGGCCTTCGCCGCGGGTGAAGGCGATCCCCTGCCGCCGCTCGCGCTCCAATATCCGGACTTCGCCGCATGGCAGCGCAAGGCGCTGACGCAGCAGAAGCTGAAGCGCCAGCTGGATCATTGGACGGGCGCCCTGGCCGGGGCGCCGCCGATGCTGACGTTGCCGACGGATCGTCCGCGAACGGTGCCGAGATCGATCGCCGGCGCTGCGGTGCCCGTGGAGATCGGCGGTGAGCTGTCAGGTGCGATTCGGCAGCTCGGCCGCATGCTCGGCGCCACACCGTTCGTGATCGTGCTCTCGGCATGGGCCATCGTGCTGTCTCGGCTCGCCGGCCAGCTTGATCTCGTGATCGGCACGCCCACGGCAAACCGGACGGTGGCTCAGCTGGAGGGGCTGGTCGGCTTCTTCGCCAACATGCTGGCCGTGCGCCTCGATCTGACGGAGGCGCCGAGCGTGGCGGAGCTGGTCGAGCGTGTGAAGAAGGCAGTGCTTGCGGCGCAAGACCATCAGGACCTGCCCTTCGAACATCTTGTCGAAGCGCTGCAGCCGCCGCGAAATCCGGATCATACGCCCATCTTCCAGGTCGTGTTTGCGTGGCAGAGCAACGACGTTGGCGAGCTGGCGCTTCCCGGCATCGATGTCGTGCGCCTGGCCGCGGAGCCGCGGCAGATCAAGTTCGATCTCGAGCTCGATCTCAGCGAGACCGCCGGCGGTATCTCCGGACGGCTGAACTACGCGACGGCCCTGTTCGATGAAGCGACCGTGCTGCGGCAGCGCAACTACCTGATGGCGGCGCTGCGGGCCATGGTCACCGATGTCGGTCAGTCGGTGCAGGCGATTGAGCTGCTGTCCGGCGAGGAGCGGTCAATGCTCCTCGACCATTGGAACCGGACGGATTTGTTCACGCCGCCCGAACGCTGCATCCAGGACCTGATTGCTGACCAGGTCCATCGATGGCCGGCCGCTGTGGCGCTGGTGCATGACGGCGTCCGATTGACCTATCGCGAGCTCGATACGAGAGCCAATCGCTTGGCTCATCATCTGCTCGAGCACGGTGCGGCTCCCGATCGCCTGGTGGCAATCTGTCAGCAGCGCGGTATCGACGCGATCGTCAGCCTGCTCGCGGTTCTCAAGGCAGGAGCTGCCTATCTGCCGCTCGACCCGGTGTACCCGGCACAGCGGCTGCGTGAGATCCTGGCCGACGCTGAACCTGTGCTGCTGTTGTGCGACAACGACGGCGCCGCGAAGCTCGGCGATGTCGCGTGCCCTGTCCTTGACGTGAAGAGACATGCGCCGAAATGGCATGATATGCCCGACGTCGCGCCCGTGATTGCCGGCCTGACGCCGCGCCATCTCGCCTACGTCATCTATACCTCCGGCTCCACGGGCAAGCCGAAGGGTGTGATGATCGAACACCGCGGCCTGGTGAATCTTGCGCTGGCCCAGATCGCGCTCTTCGAAATCAAGCGCGACAGCCGTGTCGTACAATTCGCGTCGTTCAGCTTCGATGCAAGCGTCTGGGACATCGTCATGGCGTTGTGTTCGGGTGCCGAGTTGCATCTGATCGGCGGCGACGCACACCGCGATGCCTCGGTGCTGTTCGACTATTTCGCGGATCATCGCATCACGCATGCCACGCTGCCGCCTGCGATGCTGCAGGGCCGGCCGGACCTGGAACGTCTGGCCGTCCTGGAGACCTTGGTGCTTGCCGGCGAATTGCCAAAGGCGGAACTCATCGCGGCGTTGCCGCTCAGCGTCGCCGTGTTCAATGCCTACGGGCCGACCGAAGCCACCGTCTGCGCCACCGCATGGCGTCGCCCCGCTGGCTTTGTCGATGGGGCCGTTCCGATCGGAAGACCGATCGCCAATGCGCGCATCTATCTGCTCGACGATCTGGGGGGGCCGGTGCCACGTGGCGCGGTCGGCGAGATCTGGATCGGTGGAGCAGGGGTTGCGCGCGGCTATCTCAACCGGGTTGATCTCACGGCGGAACGCTTCGCCACGGACCCATTCGCGTCGGGCGAAGATGCGCGGATGTACCGCACCGGCGATCTCGGGCGCTACCGCCCCGATGGCGACATCGAGTTCCTCGGTCGCAACGATCATCAGGTCAAGATCCGCGGCTTCCGCATCGAGCTCGGTGAGATCGAGGCGCGCTTGGCGGCGCTCGACGGCGTAAGGGATTCCGCTGTGCTGGCGCGACGCACGACGCATGGCGACACCACGCTCACCGCCTATGTGGTGCCGGCCGAGGGCGTCGGCGCCGTCGGCCCCTGGAGCGCGCAATTGCGGGCGCATCTACAGGCCTGCCTGCCAGACTACATGGTGCCCTCCGCCATCCTGTGTCTGCCTGCGCTTCCGCTGACGCCGAACGGCAAGGTCGACCGCAACGCGKTGCCCGCCCCGGATGACGGCGCTTTCTCGCGCCGCRCTTATGCAGCGCCGCAAGGAGAGCGCGAGTTCGAGCTTGCCGCCATATGGAGCGAGCTTCTCGGCATCGATCGCATCGGGCGGAACGATCACTTCTTCGAGCTTGGCGGTCAATCGCTGCTGATCGTCCGCTTGCTGGACCGTCTGCAGCGCCGTGGCTTCACGACGAACGCGCGGACCGTGTTCGTCAAGCCGGTGTTGCACGAGCTTGCGGCGAGCCTGCATCGCCTCGACGAGGTGGCCATTCCGGAGAATCTGATCACGGAACGGACGACGACCATCACGCCGGAGATGCTGCCGCTGATCGCGCTGAACCAGTCCGAAATCGATCGAGTGGTCGATCAGGTGCCCGGAGGTGTCGCCAACATCCAGGACATCTACGCGCTGTCGCCGCTGCAGGAAGGCATCATGTTTCATCATCTGCTGGCGACGGAGGGGGATCCTTACGTGCTCGTCGCGCAGATGGCGTTTCCGAGCCGCGATCTGCTCGATCGCTATCTGGCTGCCGTCCAGCAGGTGATCGACCGGCACGATGTGCTGCGTACATCGATCGTTTGGGACGGCCCATCCGTCCCCGTTCAGGTGGTCTGGCGGCGGGCGCAGATTGAGGTCACAGAGGTCGCGCTCGATGGTCACGGGCCGGCGCATCTGGAACTCGCCAAGCGGTTCGATCCGAGATCGTCCCGGATCGATCTGTCCAAGGCGCCGCTGCTGAGGTTTGCCGTGGCCCGCGATCCGGCAGGCGAGCGCATGCTGCTGCTGGTTCTGCTGCACCACATGATCGGCGATCACGCGACGTTGGAGGCTATTMATCGCGAGGTGGAGGCCATGATGTCGGGTTGTGCGCATCTCCTGCCCGCTCCGACGCCGTTCCGCAATCTCGTGGCCCGAAGCCGCGATGCTGCGAGGCGGGACGCCGAGCAGCGCTTCTTCCGCGGCATGCTGGCTGATATCGACGCGCCGACAGCGCCGTTCGGCCTGTTGGATGTACGTAGCGACGGCGACAGCGTTCGCGAAGCGAAGCTGGCAATCCCGTCGGCGCTTGATGCGCGTGCCCGTACTCAGGCGCGACGCCTCGGCGTGAGTCTTGCCAGCCTGTGTCACCTCGCCTGGGCGCAGGTGCTCGCACGGAGCAGTGGGCGTGAGCAGATCGTGTTTGGCACGGTCCTGTTCGGGCGCATGCAGACCGGCGCCGGGCTCGACCGCAGTTTGGGTCTGTTCATCAACACGCTACCGCTACGGCTCGATCTCGACGAGACTTCKGTCGAGACGAGCGTGCGCGTGGCGCATGCTCGCCTGGCCGAGYTGACGATGCATGAACACGCGTCATTGGCCATGGCGCAGCGATGCAGCGGCGTCGCGCCGCCGGCACCGCTGTTCTCGGCGATCCTGAATTATCGCCATAGCCGGAAGCGGGAGCCGGAAGCGGTATTGGACAGCCCGTTGCATGCGGTTGAATGGCTCGGCGCGGAGGAGCGTACGAACTATCCCTTGATGCTTGCAGTCGATGACGACGGCGACGCATTGCGCCTAACGGCCCAGACCGCCGCGGCTGTCACGCCGCACCGGATCTGCGCSATGATGCRGCGATGTCTCGACCAACTCGTATCGGCGCTCGAAACCGATCCGCACATGCCGGTTTGTCGGGTGGACGTGATCCCGGCGGGAGACCGTGCGCAACTGCTCGAGGCCTGGAATGCGACGGCCAAGGCTCTGGACCGACCAAGATGTGTATAAGAGACAGGTATCGACGCGATGGTGGCGCTGCTCGCGGTGCTCAAGGCCGGCGGAGCCTATCTGCCGCTCGATCCGGACTACCCGGCCGAGCGGCTGGCCCTCATGCTCGGCGACAGCGGAGCCAAGCTGCTGCTGACGCAGGCGGCGCTGCTGGATCGGTTCGCGCCGGCGCTGAGGACGAGCGGAGCCGAGGCCTGGCTGCTCGATACGGAGTCGGGCGACGGCCACGATGCCAATCTTGATCTCGAGATCCATCCAGAAAGCCTGGCCTACGTCATCTATACGTCGGGCTCGACCGGGCTGCCGAAGGGCGTGATGGTGCGYCATGGYGCGGTGACGAACTTCCTGGCGACCATGGCCGAGCAGCCCGGCATTGCGCGTGACGATCGCGTGCTCGGATTGACCTCGCTGTCGTTCGACATCGCGGTGCTGGAACTGTGGCTGCCGCTGACGCATGGCGCACAGGTGGTGCTGGCCGATCGCACTGCCGCGCATGATCCCGCGGTGCTGAAGGCGATGGTGGCGCGGCATGGCGTGACCATGATCCAGGCGACGCCATCGAGCTGGCGCATGCTGCTCGATCATGATGAGACAACGGACTGGCTGCCCGGAGATGGCCGTGTGCTGAGCGGCGGCGAGGCGCTGGCGCCGGACCTGGCGCGGCGGCTGACGGCGCTGAGCCGCGAGGTCTGGAACCTGTATGGGCCGACCGAGACCACGGTGTGGTCGGCGCGCCACCGGCTCGATGCGGCCGAATCCCAGCCGATGCTCGGTGGTCCGATCGGCAATACGACGTTGTATGTGCTGGACGGCCATCTCAATCTCGCGCCGGTCGGCGTGACCGGCGAACTGTTCATCGGCGGCGCGGGCCTCGCCCGCGGCTATTGGCAGCGTGCGTCGCTGAGTGCGGAGCGCTTCGTCCCGGATCCGTTTGGGCCGGCCGGTGCACGGCTGTACCGGACCGGGGACCTGGCGCGCTGGCGCGCCGACGGCGTGCTCGACCATGTCGGCCGCGCCGATCATCAGGTCAAGATCCGCGGCCATCGCATCGAGCTTGGCGAGATCGAGGCGCGGCTGCGCGAGCAGGCCGGGGTGCGCGACAGTGTCGTGGTGGCGCGGGAGCTGGGCGGAAGCCGGCAGTTGGTCGGCTATGTCAGCGGCGAGGATGCACTCGATGGCGCGAGCTTGCGCGCAGCGCTGGTCCCGGTGCTGCCGGACTACATGGTGCCGTCGCGTGTGATGGTGCTGCCGCAGCTGCCGCTGACGCCGAACGGCAAGATCGACCGCAAGGCGCTGCCGCAGCCCGATGCACGGCCGAGTGAGCGAGCGCGCATCGCGCCGCGCAATCCGACCGAGGCGGCGCTCGCCGCGATCTGGGCCGATCTGCTGCATCAGGACGAGGTCGGCGTCACCGACAATTTCTTCGAGCTCGGCGGCGATTCGCTGGTTGCGGTTCAACTCGTCGGCCGCATCAAGCGCGATCTCGCACGCGATCTGCCGCTGAAGCGGCTGTTCGAGCTGACGACAATCGAGCGGATGGCGTCAGTGCTGGCCGTGAATCCACCAGAGAACAGACGCGGCGACGAGATCGCCGCCATGTTCGATCTGCTCAAGGAAGTCGAGCTCGCCGATGAATGATCAATCCGGACTTCAGCAGCAGCAGCTCAGCGAAATCGCGCGCCGCCTCGCATCGCTAGACCCAGCGAAGCAGCGCACCTTTCTGACCCAGCTCGCTGCGAAGGGTATCGATCTGTCGATTCTGCCAATCGCGCGGCAGCAATTGCAGCGGGCACCGCTGTCGTTCGTGCAAACTCGCCTTTGGTTCCTATGGCGGATGGACCCGGGCAGTGCAGCCTATAACATGCCCCTTTCGATCCGTCTTCGCGGTCGACTCGATGGCGATGCGCTGCAACGGGCTCTCGATGAATTGGTGATCCGCCACGCCGCGCTCCGCACTGTGTTTCGACAGGACGGCGGCGAACCCGAGCAGATCATCTGCCCGCCGCGGCCGGTCGAGCTGCGCCGGATCATCTTTGGCGGCGACGACCGCGAGCAGCAGGCCGCACGGGTGCGGCGTGAACAGGCCACTCTGCCGTTCGATCTCGAGGCGGGTCCGTTGCTGCGTGCGGCCCYGCTGGSGCTCGGTGAACAGGATCACATCCTCACGGTGACGCTGCATCACATTGTGGCTGACGGCTGGTCTCTGCAGGTGCTGACCGACGAGTTCTGGCAGCTSTATGGCTGCGCGGCGCGAGGCGAGGTTCGCTCGGTCCCCGCGCTCGAGATCGACTACGCCGACTTCGCGGCCTGGCAGCGGCTGTGGGTCAACGCGGTGGAAGGCGACCGGCAGCTCGGCTATTGGACCGGCCGTCTTCGCGATACGACGATGCTGCAGCTGCCGTTTGATCGCGCGAGGGCCGCTGAGGCCGATCAGTCCGGTGACGCCGTGCGTCTTGCGCTCGGCGCCCCCCTGGCGGGCCGCGTGCGGGCGCTCGCGCAGCGCCACCAGACGACGATCTTCGTTGTGCTGTTGGCGGCCTTCAAAGTGCTGCTCTATCGGTACAGCGGACAGTCCGATATCTGTGTCGGAGTTCCGATCGCCAATCGCGACCGACCGGAGACGCGGCAACTGATCGGCCCGCTCGTCGATACGCAGGTGCTGCGCACGCAGATCGACACGCGATGCACGATCGCGGACTTCGTCATTGCCGTACGCAATGCAACGCTCGACGCGCGGGAGAACCAGGACGYTCCATTCGAGCGTGTGCTGGACGTCTTGCAGCCCCAGCGCAGCCTGAGCCAGAGTCCGCTGTTTCAGGTGATCTACAATCATCAGCGCCGCCGTGACCATTCCGAGGCCTATGCTTCGGCCGAACTGCAAATCGAGACGATCGCGCCCGAGATCGAGACCGTCAAATTCGATCTCGCTCTCGACACCGAGGAGATGCCATCGGGCGACATTTCGGCGCTGCTTTCCTTTGCGACGGCGCTGTTCGATCGCTCGACGATCGAGCGGCTTGCGACGCATTGGCGTGCGATCCTGGAGATCATGGCGGATGAGCCCGCGCGCCCGCTCGCGGCCATCGATTTTCGGTCGGCGCTTGAACGCGAGACAGTGAGCCGGTGGAACCGCAGCGTTCCTGCCGCGAAGCCGTGCCTCCCGGTGCATCGCCTGTTCGAGAAGAATGCCGAGGACAGACCTGGCGCGCCGGCGCTGATCTTCGGGGCGGAGACGGTCAGCTATGGAGCTCTGAACAATCACGCCAACGCGATTGCCCGGCACCTGATYGCGCAAGGCRTKCGGCCTGGCGACGTCGTCGGGCTCTCGATGCGGCGCTCACCCGAACTGRTCGCGGCGTTCATTGCCGTGTTGAAGGCCGGCGCGGCCTATCTGCCGCTCGACCCGGATCATCCSCTGGCAAGGCAATCCGCAGCGATTCGCGATATCGGAACGACCGTCGTGCTGGTCGCGGCGGCTGGTCTGCGCGAATGGTCGCGGATGGAAGGGGTCAGCGTCGTCGATGTCGGTGCAATTCGGTGCGAGGGCCGCGAGACCGATCCGGCGATCGGTGTCCATCCGCAGAGTTTGGCCTACGTGATCTACACGTCGGGTTCGACCGGCGTGCCGAAGGGCGTCGCGGTCGCGCACGGGCCGTTTGCCGTCCATTGCGAGGTCACGGCCGAACTCTATGAGATGGATCGGCAGTCGCGCGAGTTGCACTTCCTCTCCTTCACCTTCGATGGCGCCCATGAGCGGCTTTGGACTGCGCTGAGCTGTGGTGCAGCGCTGGTGATGCGCGACGCCGATCTCTGGTCGGCCGAGCAGACCCTGGAGGTCATGCGCGCGCAGAACGTCACCAATGCGGGCTTCCCGCCAGCCTATTTGCAGCAGCTCGCCGACTTCGCAGCGTGGCGCGGCAATCCGCCGCCGGTGTCGCTCTATTCGTTCGGCGGAGAGGCGATGCCGAAGTCGGGRTTCGACAAGATCCGGCGCGCGCTGCAACCGCGCAAGCTGATCAATGGCTACGGCCCRACGGAARCCGTGGTGACGCCGCTTGTCTGGAAGACGGACGCTGCGGCCGAGATCGACTGCGCCTATGCTCCGATCGGTCGCCCGGTCGGACGGCGCTCGGCCTATGTGCTCGAYGGCGATCTCAACATCGTGCCGGTCGGGGTTACCGCCGAGTTGCACATCGGCGGCGAAGGGTTGGCGACCGGCTATTGGAACCGTCCGGGACTCACGGCAGAACGCTTCATCCCCGATCCCTATGGTGAACCCGGCGCGAGGCTGTATCGCACCGGTGATCTGGCCCGCTGGCGTGCCGATGGYGTGATCGATTATCTCGGGCGCTCCGACCATCAGCTCAAAATCCGTGGCTTTCGCATCGAGCCCGGCGAGATCGAAGCGCGGCTGGCGCAGCAGAGCGGCGTCCAAGCGGCCGTGGTGGTCGCGCGCGAGGTCGCCGGACGCCAGCAACTCGTCGGCTACGTCTGTGGCGAGGCTCTTGATGAAAGGACATTGCGGGCGGCCCTGCTGGAGGAACTGCCCGACTATATGGTCCCGGCGCGCATCATCTGCGTGGCGCAGATGCCGCTCACGGCCCACGGCAAGATCGACCGGGACGCCTTGCCGCTTCCCGCACATCCCGCGGCCGCGACAGACTACGTCGCTCCGCAGACCGAGGCGGAGCTGACCTTGGCGGCGATCTGGTCCGAGCTGCTCGGGCAGGCGCGCGTCGGATTGACCGAMAATTATTTCGAGCTTGGCGGCGACTCCATCGTTTCGCTTCAGGTGGTCGGACGTGCACGCCAACGTGGTCTGTTGATCGAGCCGCGCGACCTGTTCCGGCATCAGACGCTTCAGGAGCTGGCGCGTGCCGCACGGAGCGACCGCGCGGCTGATGTTGGAGTGCACCCGGCGGAGCGCGACCACGAGCCKGTGCCAATATTGCCAATTCAGCGCCGCTTCTTTGCTGAGGACGCCGGCGAGCGGCATCATTGGAACCAAGCCGTGCTGCTCATGCCAGCATCGCGATTGGACTGGCGGGCGATCGCCCGGGCCGTGGCAGCCGTGCTGGCACAGCATGATGCCTTGCGAATGCAGTTCGCCGAAGTCGATGGCGCGTGGCAGGCCACCTATGGCGAGGCGCCGTCCGCCGCCGACTTGCTCTGGATACGTCACGTTGCGGACGCGGCAGAGATCGCGGCGGTCGCCGCAACCGCGCAGGCGAGCCTGTCCTTGCAGGGGCCGCTGCTCCGMGTGGTCGGAATGGATGTGAGTGACGGGAGCCAGCGGCTGCTGATCGTCGTGCATCATCTCGTCGTCGACGGCGTGTCCTGGCGCATTCTGCTGGAGGATCTCGCATCGGCCTATGAACAGGCTRSGCGGRGCGCCACGACGATGGTGTTRCCGCCAAARAGCCARTCGRTCGCATCCTGGGGCAGGAGGCTCGAAGACTATGCCTCGTCCRTCGAGCTTGCCGGGCAGCTCGCCTACTGGCGGACGCGGGGTCTTGCGTCCGATCTCCYCTGCGACCAGGAYCATGACGATATCGATCGGGTCGCCGATGGCGAGGAGGTCGTTGTCGCCTTCGACGCGGACCTCACTGCCAAGCTGTTGAAGGACGCTCCGGCGGCCTACCGCACGCAGGTGAATGATCTCCTGCTTGCCGCGTTGGCCAGGTCGGTCGGACGCTGGAGCGGGCTSGATGACGTGCTCGTCGAGTTGGAGGGGCACGGTCGCGAGGACATCTTCGACGGCGTCGAGCTGTCGCGGACGGTCGGCTGGTTCACGACCGCATTTCCCGTCCGGCTGTCGGGTTGCGCGAGCGATGATGCGACGCTCATCAAGTCGATCAAGGAGGAGCTGCGCGCCATTCCGTCGCGTGGGCTTGGCTACGGCGTTCTGCGCTATTGCGGCACCCGTGCACAAAGCGCRGCCTTGGCGGAGAGCGCGGAGCCGCGCATCGTCTTCAACTATCTCGGCCAGTTCGGCGCGAGTCTCGGTCCCGACAGTGCSTTCAGCATTGCGCCGGAAAGTGCCGGACCATCGCGCAGYGCCAGCGCGCCGCTCGGCCGCTGGATCAGCATCAACGGCCWGGTACTSGACCGCGAGCTGCAGCTCACATTCRGCTTCGGGCGCAGGCGCTWTCGCCGCGCCACSATCGAACGGCTTGCCAATCATTATGCYGAYGCGTTGCGMGARSTCGTCGCGYATTGCACCAGYGGCGTACAYGGCATCACGCCATCGGACGTTCCCTTGTCRCGTCTCAGTCAGCCGGAGCTCGACCTGCTCGGAGGCGCGCACGACCGGCGCGAGATCGAGGACATCTATCCGCTGTCGCCGATGCAGCAGGGCATGCTGTTCCACGCGCTGCGTGACGCCGACAGCGGCAGCTATGTCAGCCAGATCGCGGTCGACATCAGCGGTGTCGATGCCTCAAGGCTGCAGGCCGCCTGGCAGGCCGTGACCGCCCGCCACGCGGTGCTGCGGACCGCCTTCGCCTGGCGCGAACTGTCCGGCCCTCCGCAGCAGATCGTCTATCGACAGGGGACGGTGCCGTTTGTCGYTGAGGAYTGGCGCGACCGTATYGCGGCGATGGAWRRSGCCGCGCGCGAYAGCGCRCTGGCGGCCGTCGCGCAAGCGGAACGGCAGGCCGGKTTCGAYCTGTCGCGGCCGCCGCTGCAGCGGGTCCGTCTCATTGCGCTCGGCGACGGGGCACATCGGCTGATCTGGACGCATCACCACATCCTGCTCGATGGCTGGAGCGCGGCACGGCTGATCGCCGAGATCATGCAGCATGTCCGTGGAGGAACGCTTTCTGCCGTCGCGGGCCGATACCGCGACTACATCGCGTGGCTGACGCGACAGGACCGGGACGCGWCAGSKGCATTCTGGTCGCGATGGCTCGCACCGCTGGAAGAGCCGAGCCTGCTGGCCGATTCGCTGGGMGGACCCGCAGATCTCGCTKGCGGTCATGCCTACATCGATCTCGTCATCGACGCGATGCAGACCGAACGGCTGCACGCTGTGGCGCGTCGCGAACGGGTGACCTTGAACACCGTCCTGCAAGGCGCGTGGGCCCAGCTCGTGCGGCGGATGACGGGCCGAAGCGCCATCAGCTTCGGTGCGACGATCTCGGGACGGCCGCCCGAGATCGCCGGCGTGGAGGAGATCGTCGGYYTGTTCATCAACACAGTGCCGGTGCTCGACAGCCCGAGCCCCCAGACGCYGGTTGGCGATTGGCTGCGTGGCCTGCAGGCCGCGAACGTGGATTTGCGCGAGCACGGCTGGATGCCGCTCTACGAGATTCAGCGGCTCGCCGGCCGTGCCGGCCGTCCGCTGTTCGATACCATCTTCGTGGTTGAGAACTATCCGGTCGACGATGTCCTGCGCGACCAGCCAGGAGACGGTCCGCGCGCCAGCGGCGCCGAGCAGATCTCGATCACGAACTATCCGCTGACGATTGCGGTGTTTGTTGCGCCGTCCGGCATCAAGCTGGGGTTTCGCTATGATCGCAGCCGGTTCGATCGCGCGCAGATCGAACGGATGCAAGCTGCATTTKCCCATCTGCTGGCGCGCATGGCTGACGCCGGCGACCGTCCGCTGGCCGAATTGCATGGCGTSGATGACACCGCCGTGCGGCGCAYCCTCGGTTGGAGCACCGGGTCTGTCGTGCAGACGGCCGGCGACGAGCCTCTGGACGTCGTGGCGCAATTCGAGCGACGCGTCGCAGCGCATCCGGCTGCCATCGCGTTGGTCACCGACGACGCACGGATGAGTTATGCCGAGCTGAACGCCCGCGCAAATCGCCTGGCGCGGCAGCTTCGGGCACGCGGTGTCGCTCAGGATGCGGCGGTCGGGCTCGCATTCGAGCGCAGCATCGACATGATTGTCGCCGTGCTCGCGGTGCTGAAGGCCGGCGCAGGATATCTGCCGCTCGATCCCGACTATCCCGATCAGCGCCTCGCAGCCATGCTGCGCGACAGCGGCGCGAAGATTGTCCTGACCATGTCCGGTCTGCAAGACCGCCTCAGCGCGACGGGTGTTGCGGGGAACGTCGAGGTGGTCGTGATCGGCGCTGCGGACCGCAATCCACCGGCCGACATCGACAGCTCGAATCTCTCGCTCCCCACGCATGCCGAAGGTCTTGCCTATGTGATCTATACGTCGGGCTCGACMGGCATCCCCAAGGGCGTCGCCTGTACGCGTGGGGCACTGGCCGCAAGGYTGGCCTGGATGCAGGCCGAATATGCGCTCGCGCCCRGCGAAAYGCTGCTGCAGAAGACGCCGTTCAGCTTCGACGTTTCGGTCTGGGAGATAATGTGGCCGCTGACGATCGGCGCGCGATTGGCGATCGCCCCTCCGGGCGCACACCGTGAGCCGAAGAGATTGATCGACRCGATCACGACCCACGGCGTGACCACGCTGCACTTCGTCCCACAGATGTTGGCCCAATTCATCGCCGATCCTGGAGCGGTGCGGTGCACGAGCCTGAAGCGGCTGTTCTCCGGCGGCGAGGCGCTGCCGGTCCAGCTCATCGATCAGGTTCATGCTGTGTATCCGTCAGTCCGTTTCGACAATCGCTATGGACCGACCGAGACTCTCATCAATGCCTCGTTCTGGAATTGCGGGAGGCAAAGCGGACGCAGCGTGCCGATCGGGCATCCCATTCCGGGAACCGTGTTGCGCATCCTTGATGCCGACCTCAACCTGGTCGATGAGGGAACGACCGGCGAACTCTATATTGGCGGCACAGGGCTCGCGCGCGGCTATCTCGGTCGTCCGGCGCTGACCGCGGAGCGTTTCATCGCTGATCCGTTCGGACCGCCCGGCGCACGGCTGTACCGCAGCGGCGACCTGGCACGCTGGCGCGACGATGGCACCGTCGACTATGTCGGCCGGGCCGACCATCAGGTGAAGGTCCGCGGCTTCCGGATCGAGCTCGGCGAAATCGAGGCCCGCTTGCTGCAGCAGCCCGAGGTCAGCGCCGCCGCCGTGATCGCGCGCGAATTCGGTGCAGGACGCCAACTCGTCGGCTATGTGAGCGGTGGCGGCACGTTGAATGGCGCGGCGCTCTGCGAGGCGCTGGCAGCGGAGCTGCCGGACTACATGGTGCCGTCGCGCATCATCGTTCTCGATCGTCTGCCGCTGATGGTGAGTGGCAAGGTCGATCGTCTTGCGCTGCCGGCGCCGGAGGTGGGGGATGCGGCGGGGCGAATCCCGCCCCGTACGCCAAACGAAGTCGCGCTCGCCGCGATTTGGGCGGAGCTCTTGCGCCAGCCGAATGTCGGGATCACTGACAATTTCTTCGAGCTCGGCGGCGACTCCATCATCTCGCTGCAGATGGTCAGCCGCGCGCGCCGCGCCGGCCTTGCGATCGAGCCGCGCGATGTGTTCAAGCATCAGACTCTCGAGGCTSTTGCGCGCGAAGCCCGTATCGAGCTGCAACCCGCGACACATGCCGAGCAGGGCCTGATTGCCGGTCCGCATCCGCTGCTGCCGATTCAGCTCAGGTTCTTCGAGCAGAAGCTGGAAGCTCCGGACCACTGGAATCAGGCGGTGCTGTTGCGGCCGCGCCAGCGGCTGGAGTGGGATACTCTGCGCCGCGCCGTCGCTTCCGTCGTCGCCCACCATGACGCGCTGAGGCTGCGCTTCGAATGTGTCGCCGGCATCTGGYGCGCGGAGCATGATGCATCGCCTGCGCGTGCCGAACTGTTTCGGACATGCGAGGTCGCCGATGCCGACGCGGTGACCGCGCTCGCCGCCCAGGTRCAGGCGAGCCTCTCGCTCACAAGTGGTCCTCTCATCCGCGTCGTCGGGATGGATCTGCCGGGGGACGAGCAGCGGCTGCTGATCGCGATCCATCACCTCGTCATCGATGGCGTGTCGTGGCGCGTGCTGCTGGAGGATCTGGCGGCGGCCTATGAGCARCTCGCCCGCGGAGAGCAGGGCGTGGTGTTGCCGCCGAAGACTCATGCCTATGCGCAATGGGGGGCAGCGCTGCACGCGCACGCCGCCTCGGACGAGCTCGCGGCAGAGCTCGAATATTGGACGCGAGCAAGGTCGACGGACGACATTCCGTGTGACAGCTCGCCGGACGATCGCGATACGGTCGCCGATGCACACGAAGTCAACTTGGCCCTYGAGGCCGATCTGACCACGCGKCTGCTCGGGCCGGCSCATGCGGCCTACCGCACCCAAGTCAATGACCTCCTGCTGGCGGCCCTGGCGCGCGCGGTGTGGCAGTGGTCCCGCCGTGATCACGTCCTGATCGAACTCGAAGGTCATGGCCGGGAGGACATCGGCGCTGGCCTCGACCTTTCGCGCACGATCGGCTGGTTCACAACTGTCTTTCCCGTGCAGTTGGCAGGAGGACACGAGGAGCCSGCGTCGCTGMTCAAGRCGACGAAGGAGATGCTGCGCGCGGTGCCGCATCGGGGTCTCGGCTACGRCCTCCTGCGCCATCTCGGCTCCGATGCGCAGCGCCATGCGTTGGCCGGCGGTCCCCAGCCGCAGATCGCATTCAATTATCTGGGCCAGGTGGACGGTGCTGGCGATRAYGMKTTGTTCACTATTGCGCCGGAGAGCGCCGGCCCCTCCCGCGCCGCGTCGAGCCCATTGCGGCACCTCCTCGCCGTCAATGCCCGTGTCCAGGGCGGCGTCCTGCAAGTGTCGTTCGGCTTCAGCCGGAAGCGCTATCGTACCGCAACGGTCCAACGTCTGGCGGATTGCTTCAAGGCAGCGCTGAAGGAGTTGCTCGACCACTGCGCGACCGATGTCCATGGCCTGACGCCCTCCGATGTGCCGCTCTCGAAGCTGAGCCAGGCCGAGCTCGATGCGCTCGCCTTGGATTGGCGCAAGGTCGAGGATATCTATCCGTTGTCACCGATGCAGCAGGGCATGCTGTTCCATGCGCTGCATGACGATGGCACGGGACTCTACGTCAACCAGCTGACGGCCGAAATCCACGGCCTGGATCCAGAGAGGCTGCGTGCCGCCTGGCAGGCGGTCACCGATCGTCATGATGTGCTGCGYACCGGATTTCTATGGCGAGAGCTGTCGGGATCGCCGCAGCAGGTCGTCTATCGCCACGCCGAGATGCGATTCGTCGAGGAGGACTGGCATGCGCGCGCAGCCGGAGCTGCTCCAGCTGCATTGGACGATGCGCTGAGTGCGCTCGCGCGGCGCGAGCGTGCCGAGGGGTTCGATCTGTCGCGCCCGCCGTTGCAGCGTCTCAGACTCATCAAGCTCGACCACAACCGTCATTGGCTGATCTGGACCCACCATCACATCCTGATGGACGGCTGGAGTTCGGCCCGCTTCATGGCCGAGGTGATGCTGCTGCTGGAGCAGGGGGCTCTTCCAGCCCAGAGGCTGCATTATCGCGACTACATCGCCTGGCTCCAACAGAGGGATCATGATGCGGCGTCCGCCTTCTGGCGAAACGCCCTGGCTGAGCTCGACGAGCCTGGTCTCMTGACCTCAGGCGGAACGGGCGATGTCGCTGGCCACGGCTCGCTCACGATGGCGGTGGACCCGGATCTCAGCGCGAGCCTGCAACAGTTTGCGACCCGCGAGCGGGTRACCCTCAACACGGTCGTTCAGGCCGCGTGGGCGCAGTTGCTGCGACGGCATACTGGCCAGGACACGGTGTGCTTCGGCGTCACTGTGTCCGACCGGCCTGCCGGCCTCGCCGGGGCCGAGGAGATGATMGGCCTTTTCATCAACACKCTGCCGGTCGTCGATCACGCCCATCCGCAGCAGAAAATCGGTGCCTGGCTGCGGGAGCTGCAAGAGCGCAATCTCGCCTTGCGCGAGCATGGCTGGAWGCCGCTCGCCGATATCCAGCGGCTGGCCGGCCGGGCCGGACGGCCGCTGTTCGACAATATCTTGGTGTTTGAGAACTATCCGGTCGATCAGGTCTTGCGGACGAAGCACGGCCAACTCAGTGCGAGCCGGACGCAGATCCTGGAGACCAGCAACTATCCCTTGTTC
>BFBZ01000414.1_pt1 | contig 43823 bp, 37 predicted proteins | sample 1888401 | NCBI WGS metagenome assembly BFBZ01 (sample SAMD00112614, study PRJDB3348) | symbiont metagenome | host: Chara braunii | reverse complement strand
TGGTGCTTGAGGAAGACACCTCACCCGGGATCCACGACACGCTGATGGCTGCGTGCGACCGCTGGCGCTACGAGCATCTCGGCTGCACGCACTATCACCGCAACTGCGCGGACAACATGATCGAGGCGATGGCCGAAATCGGCCTGAAGGCCGGCCATGTGCCGCAACCACTCAATTTGTTCATGAACATCCCGGTCAACCCTGATCTGAGCCTGACCCAGGGCGAGCCGGTCTCGCGCCCCGGCGACCATGTGCTGCTGCGGGCGACACGGGATTGTTTTGTTGTTTTCTCCGCCTGTCCGCAGGATATCACCTGTCTCTTATACACATCTAGATGTGTATAAGAGACAGGATTTACGACACGCCGGCCGGCAGGGTCGCCGGCGTGCAGGGCGCAAGCTTCAACATCGAGCAATCCGAATTCGTCTGCATCGTCGGCCCGAGCGGCTGCGGCAAGTCCACGCTGCTCAACATCATCGCGGGTTTCATCACGCCGACATCCGGCGAAATTCGAATCGGCGGCAAGGCGGTCGAGGGCTACGGCCAGGACCGCGGTGTGGTGTTCCAGGATTTCGCGCAACTGTTCCCGTGGCGCACGGCGCTCGGCAACGTCACGTTCGGCCTCGAAATGAAAGGCATCGGCAAGACGGAGCGCGAGGAGATTGCTCGCAAGCAGTTGGAACTCGTGAAGCTCGGCAAGTTCGTCGATTCCTATCCGCATCATCTCTCCGGTGGCATGCAGCAGCGCGTCGCGATTGCGCGGGCACTGGCTTACAATCCCGCCGTTCTTCTGATGGATGAGCCGTTCGCCGCGCTCGATGCACTGACGCGCGACGACATGCAACGGCTCCTCGCCGACGTGTGGCGTGAAACGCGCAAGACCGTGATCTACGTCACGCACAACGTCTCGGAGGCGGTCTATCTCGCCGACCGCGTCGTGGTGATGACGCCGCATCCCGGCACCGTGAAGGTCGAGGTCCCTATCACGCTGAAGCGGCCGCGTGATCCGCTGAGCGTCGAATTCCTGGATGTCCAGAAGCATCTTCTTCGCCAACTGGGGCAAGAAACGACAAAAGAACTCGAACACGCCTGACCTTAGGGAGAACAGAATGAGCAAACGCCACTTCGGACTGACGCGCCGTCATGCTCTCGCCGCAGGTGGCGCGAGCATCATGGTTCTCGGCATGAGCCAGCAGTCCCAGGCGCAGATGGCGACGATCCGCCAAGGCTACCAGACCAACATCTGGGGCATGCCGACCTACTACCTGATGAAATCGGGCGCGCTCGAGAAACGCGGCATCAAGTTCGAGGAGTTCGCGGTGCCGTCCGGCAACCTCACCATGCAGCAGATGGTGGCGCGGCAGGTCGATATGGGCACCTACGCCGGCCAGTCGTTCTCCATCGGTCACGACAAGGGAGGCCTGATTGCGATCGCCGTCATCGAGCATGTGGGCCGCACCGCCCGCGTGATGGCGCGCAAGGACCTCAACATCACCAAGCTCGAACAGCTCAAGGGCATGAAGATCGCAAACCAGACCGGCTCCTCGGTCGGCAACATCTTCGTCGACCAGCTCGGACCCAAGAACGGCCTGCCGAAGGGCAGCTACCAGGAGGTCCGCATGGACGTGAACAACATGATCGCGGCGATGGCGGCCAAGACCGTGGACGCCATGGTGAACATCGAGCCGTACAACGCGATCTCGGAGGCGGAGGGTCTTACGACCTCCCTGATGGACTACTCCAGCGTCGATTCCATGCCCGTTTTCATGGCAGCGACGCCGGACTTCGTGGAGAAGAACCAGGCGACGATCGTGGCCTATCTCCAGGCGTGGCGCGATGTGGCGGCCGAATTCAAGAACAGCCCGGCCAAGGTGTCCGATGCGATCTACGGATTCTACACGTCGAAGGGCTACCAGATGTCGAAGGAGGTGTTCACCAAGGCGCTGGGCACCGTGGACGTGAACCCCGGCTGGCCGTCGGGCCTCGAGGCCTACATGCAGAAAGAGGCCGAGGTGCTGCTCCGCGAGAAGAAGATCAGCGCAATCCCCGATTGGAAGAAGGCGTTGCGTCCCGACTTCTGGGCGAAGGCCAGCGCCTGATACTACGACCACAGGGTGTAGTGGCGACGGCGCGAGTCTCATTCGCGCCGTTGCTTCGTCAGGGGCCCTCCCCTTGCCCACCGAAACGCGCTAAAGGTGCCACGGCGCGAACCCAAGGACGCGGCGAAATATTCTCAAGTTTGAAATGGAGCAGGATTGTCATGGCGAGGAAGGCAGCGCGTAAGGTCAAGAAGGCGGCGGCAAAAAAGAAGCCGATGAAGAAGGCAGCCAAGAAGGCCGCGCCGTCGAAAAAGAATGCGGCAGCGAAGCCCGCGCCGAAGAAGTCGTCCGGCAAGTCCTCCCGCGAGGGCAGCAACGGCATCATCAACTGGAACTTCAAGCTGCTCTCGCACCACATGCTCGACGGTTTCGGCGGCATGGGCGAAGGCATGTCGCTGCAGATCGCGCCGGACGGCCGCCGCGTAATGTGGCTCGCGCATGAGAGCGCGCCGAAGAACTTCACCGCCGTGGACGTCTCCGATCCGCGCAAGCCGAAAGTGATCTGCCAGACCGACCTGCCGGCCAGCCACATGCGCTCGAACTCGCTCGAGACGTGCGGAAACATCATGGCGGTCGCCTACCAGACCCAGAAGAAGAACCTGAAGCCGGCCGGCATGGAGCTGTTCGACATCTCCAACCCGGAGAAGCCGCGCTCGATCTCGTTCTTCGACTGCTCGGGCGAAGACTCCCGCGGCGTCCACCAGCTCTGGTTCTGCGACGGCGAGTACGTCCACATGGCGTCCGGCTCGCCGGACTGGAAGGGCACCAACCCGCTCGATGACCAGTTCTACCGCATCATCGACGTGCGCAACCCGTCGAAGCCGACCGAAGTCGGCCGCTGGCACATGCCGGGCACCAAGCAGGGCGACAACACCCCGCCGCCCCCGCGCCACTCGCTCGACAAGGGCTACCGCGCGCACAACTGCAACGTCTATCCGCAGCGCCCGGACCGTTGCTATCTCGCCTACATCGATGGCGGCATGCACATCCTCGACATCTCGGACAAGACCAACCCGAAGAAGATCTCGTCCTGGACCAACTCGCCACCCTACACCGGCTTCATGCACACGATCGTTCCGCTGTTCGATCGCGGCCTGATGCTGGTCACCGACGAGTCCACCGAGAACAACGCCAAGGACTGGCCGAAGCTCGTGTGGGTGCTCGACGCCCGCAACGAAGAGAACCTTGTGCCGATCTCGACCTGCCCGCTGCCGGACTACAAGGCTTACGCGGCGCGTGGCCGGTTCGGCGCGCACAACATCCACGAGAACGTGCCGCTGCCGACCTGCTGGCAGAACGATCAGATCGTGCTTGGCACCTTCTTCAACGGCGGCCTGCGCGCCTACGACATCTCCAACCCGTACCAGCCGGAAACCGTCGGCATCTTCGTGCCGCCGGCCCCTCCCGGGGCGCCGACCGGCACCATCCAGCTCAACGACGTGTTCGTCGACGAGCGCGAGGTGGTCTACACGGTCGACCGCCACATCGGCGGCCTGTACTGCCTGGAGATGGATTTCTAATCCAGCATCGGAACAAGATGCGAAGGGCCGCCTCCGGGCGGCCCTTTTGCTTTGCGAATTTCGTTCTCGGTCGTGATAAAAGTCCCATCATGAGCATCGACACGATCTTCGATCTTTTCCCGTCTAACACCGGCACCAAGTTCGGCCGCCGCCAAAAGCGCGAGCGCGGCACGCGGTTGCCGGTGACCATCGTCACCGGGTTTCTAGGTTCCGGTAAGACGACACTCGTTCGAAAGTTCCTCGAAACGCCGGAAGGCGAAGGCACCGCGCTCATCGTCAACGAGTTCGGCTCGGTCGGCATCGACGACGCACTCCTGCGCAAGAGCACCGACGAGGTGACGCTGCTCGGCAACGGCTGCATCTGCTGCAACACGCGCTCGGACCTTCAAGTCGCGATCCGCAAGCTCGTCGCCGACCGCGACCGCGGCAAGATCCCGCATTTCGGCCGCGTGCTGATCGAGACCAGCGGCCTCGCGGATATCAGCCCGATCCTGCAAACCTTCTCGACTGACCGCGCGCTTGGCTCCGAATTCTCCATTGAGGTCGTGCTCACGCTGGTCGATGGCGTGAACGGGCTACGCAATCTCGAGAAAGCGCCGGAGGCGCGCAAGCAGGCGATCCTCGCCGACCGGCTCATCATCACCAAGACCGACATCGGCGATTTGAAGACCATCAAGCAGCTCAAGGACAAGCTGAAGGAGCTGAACCCGCGGGCGCTCATCGACACCGCGGTGAACGGCAAGCTCGATCCGACCTTCCTGATCGATTCAGGGCGGGAGTTGTTGACCGCCCGCACCGGCTTCGTCGCCGAGGCCTCGCACAGTGATGGCGTGCTGAGCTTCGTGATGCGCGAGAAGAGCCCGCTGGAATGGCCGGTGTTCTACCGCGCGATGGAGCTGCTGATCACGCTGCGCGGCCCCGATTTGCTCCGCATCAAGGGCCTGCTGAGCCTGAAGGAGAGCAAGGGGCCGGTGGTGTTCCAAGCGGTGCAGCACCTGATTCATCCGCCGGTCGAACTGGCGCAGTGGCCCGACGCCGACCGCGACAGCCGCGTGGTGTTCATCACGCGCGGGGTGAGCGAGAAGCAGGTGACGGACCTGATCGCGGCGTGCAAGGCGCTGGGGTATACGGCGAGCGAGTAGAGAGGGGCTCCACTCTTCCGCGTCATGGCCGGGCTTGTTCCGGCCATCCACGCCTTACTTCCTTGAGACATCTAAACGTGGATGCCCGGCACAAGGCCGGGCATGACGGAGTGTGTTGCCACTGCAGAGAAGAATACGGCTGCGCCGCTTCAGCTTCCCGGCAAATGATGGATGTTGTCGAAAAACAACTCCTTCCAATCCTTCGGTGCCGCCGAGATCGATCCGATCCGATTCATGAACTGCGCCATTTTCACCACGTTCTGCGGGGTGGTGCCGAACTCGAACCCCGGCTGCGACATCATCGCTACAAGCTCATCCGCGGTCGTCTTTTCCTTCGTCACCTCAAGATAGGTTTCTGCCGACTTGCGGGGGTCCTTCTTGATCATGTCGACCGCCTCGGTGAGCGCGTCGAGGAACGCCGCATAGAGCTTCGGATTGTCCTTGCGGAATTTCGCGGTCGTGTAGGTCATGCCGATCGTGACGTTGCCGCCGAACACCTGTGTCGCGGTGAGGATCGCGCGCATACCGGGGCGTTTCAGCTCCAGATCGGCAAACGGCGGCGCGCCGAAATGAGCCGTGATCTCCGAACGCTCGGAGAGAAGCGCCGCCATCGCATCGGGATGCGAGCGCGAGATGGTGAGATGGTCGAGCTTGTTGTGCTGACCGACGCCCCACGCCTGCTCGGCCGCCATCTGGAGGAGGATCGCCTGCGTCGAGGCCCGCACCGCCGGGACCGCAATGCGGTCCGAGTCAGTGAAGTCCTTGATGGTCTGGACCTTAGGGTTCTTGGTGACCAGCGTCAGCGGCAGCGTGTTGTAGGCGGCAATGCCGCGGACATCGAGCGAGCTGCGCGCCCGCGCCCAGAGCGTCAGGAACGCCGGTGTGCCGGTCGATGCGATATCGAGGCTGCCGGAAATGAGTCCGTCGTTCATCATGTCGCCGCCGGCAAAGCGGTGCCACGTCACCTTGATGTCGCCCAAACCCGCCGCCTTGGCGTGCTTCTCGATCAGCTTGCCGTGGTCCATCAGCGTGAACGTCAGGTACGTCAGGCCCGGCTGGATCGCGATGCGGAGCTCGCTGGCTTCGGCATGCACCGGCGCGGGCCGTTCCACGGCAAGGAACAACGCGGCCAACAGCACGAACTTGAACAACACGCCTTTTCGCATCGGCAATTCTCCTGACGGACACGACCGGCCGCTAGCGCGGACTTAAGTCCAACCGAGCATCCATCACAATCGGATGAAAGTCGGGCGGAGGGCGTTCTCAGACCCCCTCCTTTGGGATTAGTCTAAGGCGAATAAAAAACACAAAAACACGTTTCCTAAGGAGGTCATATGGCCGCGCCCCAAAAATTCACGCTGAACGTCAATGGCAAGACCCATGAGGTCGAAGCCGATCCTGACATGCCGCTGCTCTATGCGCTGCGCAACGATGTCGGGCTGAAGAACCCGCGCTTCGGCTGCGGCCTCGCACAGTGCGGCGCCTGCACCGTGCACATGGACGGCCAGGCAATCCGCTCCTGTATCACGCCGGTGTCCTCGGTCGGCAACGCCAAGGTGGTTACGCTCGAAGGCCTCGGCACCCCCGAGAAGCCGCACCCCCTGCAAACTGCGTACGTCGAGGAGCAGGTGCCGCAGTGCGGCTACTGCATCAACGGCTGGATCATGACGGCCGCGAGTTTCCTCGCGACGAAGAAGAAGCCGACCGACGCCGAGATCAAATCCGCACTGGAGGGCGTCAAGTGCCGCTGCGGCACCCACGTCAGCATCATGAAGGCGGTCAAGCGCGCCGCCACGATGATGGGTTGAGGGAGGCCACCATGACGAAGCACGACAATCCCGCCAACCTCTCCCGCCGCGCAGTGCTGATGGGCGCCGGCGCTCTCGTGGTCTCGGTCGGTGCGCCGGTCGGATTCGAGATGCTCGCGGGCATCGACCAGGCGTTCGCGCAAGGCGCCAAGCCGCCGCTGACGCCGGACCAGCTCTCCTCCTACATCGCGGTCAACGCCAACGGCACTGTCTCGGCCTTCTTCGGCAAGATGGACATGGGTCACGGCCTGTTCGTCGCCATCGGCCAGATCGTCGCCGAAGAACTCGACGTGCCGTTCAAGGCCGTGAAGGTCTATATGGGCGACACCGGCAATTCGGTGAACCAGGGCGGCGCATCCGGCTCGACCGGCATCCAATTCGGCGGCAAGCAGATGCGGATGGCCGCGGCCGAAGCGCGCCGCGTGTTGCTCGAAATGGCTTCGACGAAGCTCAGCACGCCCGCGGATCAGCTGATCGTCGTCAACGGCACCATCAGCGCCGCCTTCAACCGCGACAAGAAGACGACCTACGCCGAACTGATCGGCGGACAGTTCTTCAACGTCCAGCTCGACTGGAACAAGCAGATGGGCAACGCGCTCTACGCCCCCGGCAAGGCGCAGCCCAAGAAGCCTTCCGAGCACAAGATCGTCGGCCAGCCGATCAAGCGCGAGGACGTGGCGCCGAAGGTGTTCGCTCAGGAAGACTTCGTGGTGGACATCAAGGTGCCGGGCATGGTCCACGGCCGTGTCATCCGCCCGCAGATCGCGGGCGCGGTGCCGGTGAAGGTCGATGAAAGCTCGGTGAAGGACATTCCGGGCGTTCAGATCGTTCACCAGAACGGCTTCCTCGGCGTGGTCGCCCCCAAGGAGTGGGACGCGATCAAGGCGATGCAACAGCTCAAGGTCGAGTGGTCCAAGGTGGAGCCGCCGTTCCCGAACCAGAATGCGCTCTACGACCACATCCGCAAGGCACCCGTCCGTAAGTCCATGGTCGAGGGCAAGACCGCGGGCAACGTCGATGAGGCGTTCAAGACCGCGGCCAAGGTGATCGAGGCCGAGTACGAGTGGCCGTTCCAGTCGCATGCGCCGATGGGCCCGGCTTGCGCGGTGGTTGCGATCAACGGCGACAAGGTCGATTGCTGGAGCGGCACGCAGAAGAGCCACTTCGTGCAGCTCGGCCTCGCGTCGCAACTGGGCGTTCCACTCAACAACGTGCATGTGCGCTGGATCAACGGCCCCGGCTCCTACGGCCGCAACGACGCCGACGATTGCGCGGCGGACTGCGCGGTGCTGGCCAAGGCCGTCGGCAAGCCGGTGCGCCTGCAATACATGCGCGAGCAAGGAACCGGCTGGGACCCGAAGGGCCCCGCCTCGACCCACGTCGCACGCGCCGCGCTCGACGCTCAGGGCAACGTCATCGCCTATGAGTTCAAGAGCAAGGCGTTCTCGCGCGTGGACGTAGACACCAACGGCAGCAAGCTGTTCGACACGCTCGCGGGTCAGACGCTCGGCGTCGATCTCAAATCCGGCGACGGCTTCGGCGTGCCGGCGGAATCCTACGAGTTCGCCAACAAGAAGACCTCGTGGGAAACCATTCCGCCGCTGCTCGACCGCGCCTCGCCGCTGCGCACCTCACACCTGCGCGATCCGGTCGGCCCGCAGATCCACTTCGCGAGCGAATCCTTCATGGACGAGGTGGCGGCAGCGACCAACACGGACCCGATCGACTTCCGCCTGAAGTACGTCAAGGACCCGCGCGACATCGCACTGATCAAGGCGGCAGCGCAGAAGTTCGGCTGGGACAACCGCCCGTCGCCGAAGAAGGGGCAGTCCGGCTCGAAGGTGACCGGGCGCGGCATCGCCTACTCACAGCGCAACGGCACCCGCGTCGCGGTGATCGCAGAGGTCGAGGTCGACCGCGAAAGCGGCAAGATCTTCGCCAAACGCTTCACGGTGGCGCACGACTGCGGCCAGATCATCAACCCGGACGGCCTAGAGAAGTGCATCGAGGGCAACATCGTGCAAGGCATCTCCCGCACGCTGTGGGAAGAGGTGAAGTTCGACAACAAGAACGTCACCAGCGTCGACTGGATGACATATCCCATCCTCGATATCACCGAGACGCCGGAGAAGATCGACTTCGTTCTGATCAATCATCCGGAGATTGCGCCGTCGGGCGCGGGCGAGCCGAGCATCCGTCCAATCGCAGCGGCGATCGCGAACGCGATCTTCGACGCGACGGGCGTGCGGATCAGGCGCGTGCCGTTCTCGCCGGATCGGGTGAAGCAGGCGTTCTCGTAATAGAGCGCACCACGAAATCGAAAGGCCCGGCGAAAGCCGGGCCTTTTACTTTCTGTCGTCCTCGCGAAAGCGGGGACCCATAACCACCAATCTTTGTATCTGCGCCATGGGTCCCCGCTATCGCGGGGACGACAGCGGAGTTTGGTACGGACAACAGCGAATTACTTCGCCCTTTTCAGCCCCGCCGCGCCCTTGATGACGTCCGCAATCGCGGCCTCGTTGCCTGGCGCCATGATATGAACGCCGGCGACGCCGGGAATGGTCGAAAGCTCACGCATCAGATCAGTGCAGATCTTGCGGCCTTCGGCAGCAGGGTCCTTCGCATCCTCCAACCGCTTCACGGTGGCATCGGGAATGATCGTCCCGAACAGCTTCTCGCGCATCCAGTTCGCCGACTTCGCGGACCGCAGCGGAGAAATACCGATCAGGAACGGCACGCGCACGCCACGCTCGGCAAGCCGCACCATGTAGCGGCGCACGACCTCGGCATCCATGCAGAATTGCGTCTGCACAAACTCGCAGCCCGCCGCGATCTTGGCTTTCAGACTCGCAGGCTCCCAGTCGGGCTTGGGATCGACCGGCACATCGGCTGCTGCGATGAAAAAATCGCATTCGCCAGATACCGTCTTTCCGGTCGGCAGCGTAGCCTTGTCGCGCATCGCGACAGCGACCGCGGTGAGCGCCGCGGTGTCGTAGTCGAACACGGGCTTGGCGTCGGGCTGGTCGCCCTGTTTGGGATCGTCGCCCTTCAGGAGAAGCAAATTGCGGATGCCCAGCGCGGCGGCGCCCATCAACTCGCCCTGCAAGGCGATGCGGTTACGGTCGCGGCAGGCGAGCTGGAGGATCGGCTCGATCCCCTCGCGCAGCAGGATTGTGGCAGCGGCGACCGCGCCCATGTGCGCTCGGGCGCCCGCCCCGTCCGTCACGTTGATCGCATCGGCCAATCCCTTCAGCGGCGCCGCCTTGCTGACGAGGTCAGCGGCATCGCACGACACCGGCGGCGTAATCTCCGCGGTGACGACGAATTGGTCGGTGGAAAGCTTGTCCTTGAGGCTCGGCATCAACCCGTTGTTCTCCAATTCCTGCCCCGATTCAAGCGTGGGCAGGCCTGCGCAATGCCCACTTGGCTCCCTTTCCCGTCGCCCATAGGATTGTGGCATGCCGATCGTCGAAACCTTGGACGAAGCACTCGCCCCGATTACAGACGGCTGCGTACTCGCCGTGCCACGGGAAAGCGCCGGCGTGCCGATGGCCGCAACCCGCGCGCTGATCAAGCGCGGTGTGAAGCGGTTGCACCTGATCGCGCTGCCGACCTCGACTTTGCAGGCAGACCTGCTGATCGGCGCAGGTTGCGTCGAGACGCTGGAGACCTCCGCGGTCAGTCTCGGCGAGTTCGGGCTCGCGCCGCGCTTCACCGCCGCAATCCTCGGCAACACGATCAAGATGCGGGACGCCACCTGCCCCGCGCTGCACGCGGCGTTTCAGGCTGCCGAGAAGGGCGTGCCATTCATGCCGCTGCGCGGGCTGATCGGCTCCGACGTGCTCAAGCACCGGCCCGACTGGAGGGTGATCGACAACCCGTTCGACGAGGACGATCCGATCGTGCTCCTCCCCGCGATCCAGCCGGACATCGCGCTGTTTCACGCACCGATGGCGGACAAGTTCGGCAACGTCTGGATCGGACGTCAGCGCGAACTCACGACGATGGCACACGCGTCGAAGAAGACGATCGTGACTGTTGAGAAGATGCACGACGGCAATCTGACGGACGACCCGAGCATGGCCGCAGGTCTGCTGCCGGGCTTCTATGTCGACACCATCGCGGTCGCGCCGAAGGGCGCGTGGCCGCTGCCACTGCCGGATCACTACGGCTGGGATGCAGATCATCTCGCTGAATACGCCAAGCTCGCGGCGACCGAAAAAGGCTTCGCGCAATACCTCGATAAATACGTTTACGAAAAGCAGGCGGCGTGATGCCGGCTGAGTACCGCGACGAAGAACTCCTTGCCTCGGTCGTCGCCGACATGATCGGCATCGTCCGTCACATCGCGGTCGGCAACGCCTCGCCGATCCCCGCGACCGCGGCCCTCCTCGCCAAAGCACGCGGACGCGAACTCAACCTCAATCAACCTTACGTCTCGCTGCTCGGTAGCCCAAAGCACACCTTCTGGACCGACGGCGGCCGCGAGCTGTTCGACTGCGCGGGTCAAGGCCGCATTGACGTGTTCTTCCTCTCCGGCGGCGAGATCGACGGCGAAGGCAATGTGAACCTCGTCAGCACCGGCGACTATGCAAAACCCGGCATGCGGTTTCCCGGATCGTTCGGCTCGTCGTACCTCTATTATGTCGTGCCGAAGGTGATCCTGTTCCGCACCGAGCATTCCAAGCGCACGCTCGTGCCCAAGGTCGGTTTCATCAGCGCGCCGGGCGGCAGCGACGAGAATGTCTATCGCACCGGCGGGCCGATCGCGCTGATCACCAACCGCTGCTTGTTCTCCTTCGACCGCGAGCGCAAACGCTTCCAACTCGAAAGCATCCATCCCGGCCACACCCTCGCCGAGGTGATCGTCAACACCGGCTTCGAGTTCGACCGGCCGCCCGACGTCCCGGTGACGCCCGCCCCCTCCGCCGAGACGCTGCGGTTGATGCGGCAGGTCGTCGCTCCGGAACTCGCGGAGGTCTACCCGCAGTTCGCGTCAAAGGTCTTTGGCGTCGGCAAGACAGCCTAGAATAGAGCCTGAAAGACCATTTGCAGCCGGCCCGTGGGCGTGGTTCTTATGCCTGCCCATCGTCTAAAAAATCCAAAAAACAACAGAGCAATTGAAGGAAACGTCGTGAAGCAAGTTGAAGCGGCAGTGATCGGCACCGGCTGGTGCGGAGGCATCCGTGCGGAGACGCTGTCGCGCTCCGCGCTGGTGGACAAGCTGCACATCTGCGAAATCCGGCCCGAACGCCTCGCCGAGGTGAAGGCGCTGACCAAACCCGCGACCGCCACGCTCGACTATCGGGACATCGTCAAGAACGAGAACATCTCGGTCGTCTACATCTCGACCACGCCGGAATCGAACCACTTCCCGATCGCGCGCGACTGCCTGCGCGCCGGAAAGAACGTGCTGCTGGAAAAGCCGATCTCGCTCGAGCTGTGGGAAGCCGACGAGCTGATCATGACGGCCAAGCGCAACAACCTGAAGTTCACCATCGGCTATTCGCAGCGGTTCAATCCGAAGGTCGCTTTCGCCAAGAAGAAAATCGCCGACGGCACGCTCGGCAAGGTTGTCTCCGTGCTGGTGAGCCGTCATATCACCCGCACGCTCGGCACCAAGATCGGCAAGCGCGTGCGGCTCTCCCCAGTCGTAATGGAATCGACGCACGATCTCGACTTCGTGTTCTGGCTGCTGGAGCCCGCGAAGCCCGTGCGCGTCTATTCGCAGGGCGCGTTCGGTTTCATGCAGCCGATCAACGGCTCGCACGACATCATGTTCAGCACGATCACGATGGACAATGGCACCGTGGTGATGATCGGCGGCGGCTGGAACCTGCCGCCGAGCTATCCGAACTACTGCTCCACCTGGATGGAGATCACCGGCACCGATGGCGCTCTGATCCTCGATGACACCGCGCGCGACCATTGGCTCAACACGATGCAAGGCGGCCAGCAATTCCCGATGTCGACCATGCCGGGCGAGCAAGTCGGCGATGTGTACGCCGGCGGCATGGGCCCGGAGACGATCCACTTCCTCGAGGCCTGCATCCGCAACACCGCGCCGATGGTGTCGCCGGAAAGCGCACGTGCGGTGATGGAGGCCTACACGGCGGCGGACCTCTCCGCCGACCGCAACGAGCCGGTGAACCTGCCGCTCACCAACGAAACACTCTCGGCTGTGGCGGACTTCAAAGCGAAATTCCGGACTGGCGACAACGTGGCGAGCAAGCAATGAGAATCCCTCTCTGGTCATTCCGGGGCGCTCGCGAAGCGAGCGAACCCGGAATCCAGAAGTGCATTCGGAGTTCGTATCTGGATTCCGGGCTCGCGCCTTACGGCGCGCCCCGGAATGACAGCGGAGACAATTGAGACATGAGAACTGAAGCGAAAGACATCGGCCTCGCCATCATCGGCGGCGGCCGCGTCGGCCTGTTCCGCGGCGAAGTCGCGAACCGCCATCCGGCGGTGAAGTGGATCGGCCTTGCCGAGAAGAATCCGAACCGCGCGGGCGAAGTATCCGGCAAAATCGGCGCCGATTTTGTCACGCAGAGCCACGTCGAGCTGATCAATCGCCCCGAAACGACCTGCGCGATCATCGCGACCGACGAGCATCTTCACGTCGAGCCGATCATGGCGGCCGTCGCGCGCGGCATTCCAATCCTGATCGAAAAGCCGCTCGCGACGGACCTGAAGCAATCGGCGAAGGTGCTGAAGGCGATCAAGGACGCCAAGATCGACGCCATCGTCGGTTACACCCAGCGCTTTCGCCGCAAATGGTTGTCCGGCAAGGAAAAGGTGCGCTCGGGTGCCCTCGGCGACGTCACGCTCGTCACCTCGCGCGCGTTCATGAACCGCCTCGTCGCGATCGACAACTACAAGCGCACCGACGATCCGACCACGATCTCGCCGATGGTGATTTCCGGCACGCACGCGCTCGACATGTGCATGTGGTACCTGGAGAAGAAGACGCCGGTCGAATGCTATGCGCGCTCGGTCGACAAGGTTCTTGGCCCGCTTTACCAAGGCATCGACGCCACCGCGGGCATGATCATGATGTCGGACGGCTGCATCTATCATCTCAACATCTCCTGGGCGCTGCCGGTGACGTGGCCGGGCGCCGTCTATTCGCTCGAGGTCGGCATCACCGGCACCGACGGCGTGCTCACCATCGACGACACCCATCGCGACATGGTGCTCGCGGTGAGCAAGCCGCAGTCTGAAGGCTATGCGCCCGACCAGACGCGGCTCGTGGACTTCCTCGGCTCCTATCCGCCCGGCGACATGGCGCTCGGCGAATTGCGCGGTCCGATGGCGGAGGAAACCGTGTCTTGGCTCAACCGCGTCGCGCTTGGGTTGCCGACGCCCGCTGCCACCGTCGAGGAGGCGCACAACCGCCTGATGCTGACCAAGGCGCTCGACCTGTCGGCAAAGCGCAAGCAGCCGGTGAAGCTGCCGCTCGATCCGGACGAACTGGCGGCGTAACGACGCGGCCCGTGCGCCGGGCCGCCTGCTATAAGTGACGAAGACCAAGAAGAGCGGCGCGAGCCGCCTTTTGCCCGCGGCCGGCCCGCGGAGGAAATGGGAGGACCTAAGAATGCGACGGCTTCTGCTGGCTCTGTCTGCTGCTTTGCTCTGCGTAACATCTGCGTCCGCGCAGGAGGACGTCGCGGCCTTCTACAAGGGCAAGACGATCCGCCTCGTGGTCGGCATTGGCGTCGGTTCGGGCTACGACATCAACGCCCGCGCACTCGCGCGCCACATGACCAAGCATATTCCGGGCAATCCGCAGATCATCGTGCAGAACCAGCCGGGCGCCGGCTCGCTGACGATGACGAACCAGCTCTACAACATCGGTCCGTTCGACGGCACCGCGATGGGCGCGACCTTCAACGGCCTGCCGACCACGCCGCTGCTGCAACCGAGCGGCGTGCGCTTCGACGTGCACAAGATCAACTGGATCGGCTCGACCAACCGCGAGACCCAGGCGATGTACGTCTGGCACACCGCGCCGCAGCAGACGCTGGAGGACCTCCGCACCAAGGAGATGATCGTCGGCGCGCAGGCCGCGGGCTCGACGCAGTACGATTATCCGATGCTCGGCAACGCCGTGCTCGGGTTGAAATTCAAGGTCATCACCGGATACGAGGCGACGCCGAAAATCAATCTCGCGATGGAGCGCGGCGAGGTGCACGGCACCTGGGCCAACTGGTCGACGCTGAAGGCGATCTCCCAGCAATGGCTGGACGACAAGAAGATCCGCATCCTCGCGCAATGGGCGCTGCGCAAGCACCCCGAGATGAGCAACGTGCCGCTGATCTACGACGTCGCCAAGACCGACGAGCAGAAGCAGGCATTGGATCTGGCGCTGGCGCGACTCGAGTTCGGCCGTCCGTTCTTCCTGCCGCCGGGCGTGCCGCAGGCGCGGGTGGACGCAATCCGCAAGGCGTTCGACGCGACGATGAAGGACCCGGAGTTCATTGCCGAGGCGGACAAGCTCAAAATCGACATCGATCCACTGAGCGGCGTGGAGGTCGCGGAGCTGTTGCAGAAGATCTACAAGACGCCTGCGGACACGGTCGAGCGTGTCAGGAAGTCGATGGAGCATAAGTAACCGATCTCGTGTCCCGGGCGCATCGCAGCACGAAGTGGTGCGATGCAGACCCGGGACCCCGGTTTCTTGGCAAGCCACCGGGACCCCGCGTCTGCGGTGCACCGCTAGCGCGCTGCACCGCGCGCGGGGAACACGACAACGAACAGCGTCCTACCGCTTCAGCGGCTTGATCTTCAATTCCGCCGCAAGCTTGTCGAGCTGCCCGATCACCTCCGGATAGACCGGCACGCCATTCTTCGTGCGGTCGGCGTGGCGCACGAGTCGCTGTTCACCCGGCAGACGGATTTCATCGACGCCCGGCAGCCGCGGCGAGTTCTTCATGTCGCGGAGATGCCGATCCACCTCGGCCTTGAACGCAGCGAGCGGCAGGAAACGCGACACGTCGAGCACGATCATGAAGTGTCCGGTGTCGCAGGCGTCGGTGTCATTGTTGTTGAAGTCCACCACGTCGCGCCCGAACGCCGCGCCGTTCAGCGTCCCTGCCAGCAGGCCGAGCACCAAAGCGAGCCCCGAGCCCTTGTAGCCGCCGATCGGCAGCAGGAGCCCCTCGCCGCTCTTGGCCGAATCCGTCAGCGGCTGGCCGTCCTTCGGATTGACCATCCAGCCCTCGGGCATGGTCTTGCCCTGGAGCTTGTAGGCCTTCACCGTGCCGTAGGACACCACGGTGGTTGCGATATCGAGCACCACCGGCGGCTGCTCACCCGCCGGGACCGAGAACGCTATCGGATTTGTGCCAAGCAGGTTCTCCGCGCCACCGTGCAGCGGCATGTGGTTGGCGTTCGCCACCACGGCGTAAATGCCGATCATGTCGTGCGGCAGCGTCATCGCGGCGTAGACGCCCGCAGCGCCGGCGTGGTTGCTGCGCTTGGCGCCGACCCACGACACGCCGGTTTCCTTCGCCAGCGCTATCGCGGTTTCCGTCACCTTCGACATCACCAGATGGCCCATGCCGTTATCGCCGTCGACCATCGCGGTCGCAGGCGCAGTCTTGGTCATGGTGATGCTGGCCTTTGGGTTGATGCCGCCAGCCTTGATGCGCCGGATGTATTGCGGCAAGCGGAACACACCATGTGCGTCTGCACCGACGAGATCGGCCTCCACCATCAGCTCGGCAACCTTGGCCGCATCGGGGGCCGGAAGGCCGACGGCCATCATCGCATCCGAGATGAACGCGGCGATGGCCGGCGCAGCGACACGTGAACTCGACATCAGTTCACACCGGCCAAGAGCTTCTGCGCCATGCCGTTGAGGATGGTCGCCTTGTCCACATCGTTGACCGGCAACGCCTTGACCTGGCGGGCACATTCGAACGTGCCCATGTCGTAAGGGTAATCGCTGCCGAGCATGACGTGCGACGCGCCGAACTCATCGACGAGGAACTTCAGCGCCGGCTGGCCGTGCAGGATGGTGTCCCAGTAGAAGGTGCGGATCGTCTCGGCCGGCGGAACTTTCAGATACTTCTGCGGCTCGGGGCGCACGTGCCAGCCGTGCTGCCAGCGGCCGGCCTGATACGGCGTGAAGCCGCCGCCGTGCACCATGTAGAACTTGATCTTCGGGAAGCGCTCGATCACGCCGCCGAACACGAGGCTCGCCGCGGCGATCGTGGTGTCGAGCGGATTGCCGATCAGGTTGTTGAGGTAATAGTTCCGCAGCCGATCGATACCGGCGACGTTCGCCGGGTGGATCATGCAGAACGCCGCGTGCTGGTTCGCGACCTGCCACACCGGCTCAAACTCCGGATCGTCGAGATTCTTGCCATTGATGTTGGAGCCGATCTGCATGCCCTTGAGGCCGAGCTTGCTGATCGAGCGCTCAAGCTCGTCGGCGGCCGCCTTCGGCGCCTGCATCGGCAGCGTCGCGATGCCGTAGAAGCTGCGCGGGTGATCCTTCACGTGCTTGGCGATCTGGTCGTTCTGGATCTGCGAGGTCGTCGTCGTCATCCCCGCATCGTGGTTGTAGAGAAACGTCTGCGGTGTGTTGGACAGCACCTGCATGTCCACTTCGGACGTCTTCATGTCCTTCAGGCGCTGTTCGATGTCGAAGCCACCGCGTGGCAGCGGACGATAGGGCGTTCCCGCAACCGTCCACTCGTAGACATCCTTCTCGATTTCCTTGAGCGCAGATCCGACTTTCGGCGCCGCCTTGTTGAGGAGGTTCATCGTCTCCTCGGTGCAGATGTGCGCGTGACAGTCGATCGCGAGCGGATTCGGCATTTCCATTCCCCCTTCAATGTCATGGCCGGGAACTGCCCCGGCCATCGACGTTTTTGTTTTCGGAAGCTGAGTTTAAAGCAAGAAGCTGACCGCGCCCAAGGCCCCCAACTCCTCGGAGTCGAGGATCGCGCGGCGCTCGTGAATCTTCAGCCCGGCGTCGGTGCGCTTGAGCTTGTAGCGGTAGCGACCGACGAAATCGCGCGACGGCTCGTTGCGGCGATAGCGGAAGATCGCGAAATTGGCCGACACCAGAATGAGATCGTCCTCCATGCCGGTGATCCGCACGTTGGTGATCATCCGGCGCGTGCGCGACGGCGGATACTCAGCATGGCAGTTCGGATCTTTCAGCCGGATGATACGTTCGCGCAGGCGAATGATGTCATCGGCGACCGTAAACAGTGTGAAACGATGGTCTCCATCCGGCTTGTCGTTCGGCGGCACGTAATAGGACGCGTCGTCGGTCAGCAGCGTCAGCCAGTCGTCGAGCTTCCAGTTGTCGAGCAGATCGGCCTCGACATAGAGGAAGTCCTCCACCTCGGCGCGCGTCACCGTGCCCGCGGGATCGATCGGCTTATTCATGCGGCCTTCCCTTCAACCAGCTCGGACCACTTGCGCCAGAACACGCGCAGATGCCCCTCGTCGGTCGCAAGCTGCTCTTGGCTGTTGCCCATGCCGCGGGAAAGATCGGTCCACGGCACCTCGCGCCACGCCGCATAGCCCTGCTGCGCCAATTCGAGCGCTGCGACGTCATCGGGCGTGGCGAAGCCGCCGGGGCCGTAGAAGGTGAGGAACGCGTGCAGGCGCCGTGCGCGCTGCGCCTCGGTCTCCTCGACGGGTCCGAGCGCCCAAGCGGTCACGCGCATTCGGTCCGGCGCAACCGGATAGAAATTGCGCACCGTCACCGACGAGCCGTCGTTGATCACGAGGTTCGGGAAGACGCAGAGGTTGCGATTGGTGTCGGCGACACGCGCGGCGCGCTGTTCACCGAGCCGCGTCACCAGTTCCTTGCGGATCGCGTCGATGTCGGCCTTGGCTTCCTCCCCGTATACCGAAATCCACTTTGCGACCGGGCGGCCACGGTAGTTGGGATTGTCGGTCGTCAGATGGCCGTTGCCGAGATCGATGCCGAAACCCTTGGTCGGCAGCATGTGGCCCTTGGCCGGCGTGATGTTGACGCCGGAGTTGCGCATGTAGTTCAGCCATGTCGAGTGCGTGGTGACGAGGTGATAGTCGTCCACGCTGTTCTCGACGAGCAGCTTCCAGTTCGCCTTGATGTCGTACTCCTGCACGCCGGAGATGATCTCCATACGGCCCGATGGCGACTGATCGACCACGAGATCGATGTAGTCCTTCGCGCCAGCCAGATACGTGTGCAGGTCCGGCGCATCCTTGTCGAAGTTGACGAAGTAGAAGTCCTTGTAGTGCTCGAGCCGCGGCACCGGCACGAGACCCTTGCTCTTCTTGTCAAAATTCGGCGGATAGGCGTCGTCGCCTGGAATGCCCTTGATCGAGCCGTCGGTGTTGTACGACCAGCCGTGATAGATGCAGTAGAACTGCCGCGCGTTGCCCTCGCGCTCGCGGCACACCAGCGCCCCGCGATGACGGCACACGTTGAGAAGCGCGCGGACGGTGCCTTGCTTGTCACGGGTGAAGATCACCGGGCGGCCGGCGACCTGGCGGGTGCGGAAATCGTTCGGCTGCTTCAACTCAGAGGCATGACCGACGTAGATCCAGCACTTGTCGAAGATGCGCCGCTCCTCGTCGAACAGGATTTCCGGCGAAACGAACACCTTGCGGTGGACCGAGAACGTCAGGTTCTCGAGGTCCTCGACGATGTAGCGCTCTTGATTGCGCTCCTGGCTGCCGTTTCCGTGACCGTTCGAATGGCCGTTGCCGTTGTAAACAGTGGTCATTTTGGGCTCCCGCGGGAGGACGCTCGGCGGCGCCGGAATTGGAGTTTTTCTAGTCTTTTTGGGCGGAATCGTCCACCGAGACCTGATGTTTCAGCATGACTTCGCGGCCCTCCCGCGCAGAGCTCAGTATCGCGAGCGCGACTTCGACCGTGGCCTTGCCCCAGCGGCCGTCATGGACCGGCTTGCGGCCGGTCCGGATCGCGGAACGCATGTCGTCGAGCACCTCGCGGCGTCCGCCCATGCCTGCGGCAGGAGGTAGCGGGAGTTCCCGCTTGCCGTTGCCGTCATAAACGAACACACCTCCGGCGGACGCGCGCAGGTCGCCCTTCGCGCATGTCACGATCGTCAGCCCGAAATGAGGCTGATGCGCAGGCACGGACGGATTTCCCGAACCGTAGGCGTAGTTCTGGGTGCGGAGCTTGCTCTCCTCCGTCGCGCCTGCGAGTGCACGCCGCGCGGAACCATGCGCGACAGTCTTGTCGGCACCGCGCTCGGCGATGTTGAAGTGCCATTCGTCGGAATCGAAATGGTCGTAGCCGCTATAGACGAGCGAGGCGGCCGCACCATTCTCGAATTGCAGGAACGCGACGCAACTTCCCTCGGTCGGCCGCGACGGATCGAGCACGCTCGCCTGCGCGCGCACCGAACGCACACGCCCGCCGCCGATCAGCCGCGCGGTGTCGATCTGGTGCGGCACCTGATTGAACAGGATGCCGCCCCCCTTCGACGTATCCAGTTCTTCGGGGCGGCGCGGGCGATAGAGGAAGTTGGTGTAATTGAACGAATTGATCATGCCGAGCGCACCCATCTCGCCGCTCGCCACAAGCTTACGGATCGCCCGCACTGCCGGATCGAAGGCGTGGGTGTGACCGACGACTAGATGGACCTTGTGCTTCTCGACAACATCAATGATCGCGTCGCAATCGGCGAGCGCCAGCGCCATCGGCTTTTCGAGAATGATGTGCTTGCCGTGTTCCGCTGCGAGCCGCGCGTGCTCGGCGTGGAACTGATGCGGGGTTGCCACGTAAACGACCTCCACCGCCGGGTCCGCCACGAGTTCCGCCACATCCCGATACGCGCTGGCGTTGAAGTCCCGCGCGAAGGCCGTGCGGGGTCCTTCGTGGGGGTCCGCCGCCGCCCGTAACACGTATCCCGTGTGGGCCGCCGCGGCCTGCACCATCACTGCCCCGGCCATGCCGAGACCCGCGATCCCGAGCCCGATGGGCGGCCCGTAGGCCGTTGAATCTGCGGGGTTTTGTCGTACGTCAGGGGTCATTGCAGGATCGCCGGATGGCCGGTATTTCTAAATCCGAGCCAAGCTTACCCGCCCCTTTTCGAAAGCCCTAGCCGACATGGACACGAAGACCACTGCCAGCCACGGAAAACGCACGATCCGCGTCGAGGACGACATGCTCCTCCGCGGCAAAGGCCGCTATGTCTCAGACGCCCCGCAGCCGAACCAACTCCAGGCCTATTTCGTCCGTTCGCCGCACGCCTGCGCAAAGATCAAGTCCGTCGACACCAGTGCGGCCTTGAAGATCAAGGGCGTGGTCGCGGTGCTGACCGGCAAGGACATGCAGGAGGCCGGCCACGGCAGCCTGTCGCAGCATCCGCCGGTGCCGGGCCGCAACGGCGGCAAGCTCATGATGCCGTTCCGTCCGGCGTTGGTGCATGACCGCGTGATGCACATCGGCGAGACCGTCGCGCTCGTCGTCGCCGAAACGCTCGCCGCAGCCCAGGATGGCGCGGAAGCCGTCGAGGTCGATTACGAACAACTGGACGCCGTCGTCGATCTGCGCGCCGCCATCGAAAAGAGCGCGCCGCAGCTCTGGCCGGACGCGCCGGGCAACATCGCGGTCGATTGGGCTGGTGCGCATCCGAAACCGGAGGAGAACGAGAAAGAGGTCGACCGCGTGTTCGCGTCCGCGAAGCACGTCGCCAAGGTCTCGCTCCTGCACAACCGCCTGAACGTCGCCTCGATGGAGCCGCGCGGCGCGACCGCGAGCTACGACAAAGCGAACGACAGCTTCAACCTGCGCGTCTGCACCCAGGGCGCGCGCGCCATGCGCGACGCAATGGCGCAGATCATGAAGATCGGCAACGACAAGATCCGCGTCACCACCGAAGAGGTCGGCGGCGCGTTCGGCCTCAAGACCGGCCCCTACCCCGAATACATCGCGATCCTCTACGCCGCGAAGAAGACCGGCCGCCCGGTCTACTGGATGTCGGGCCGCTCCGAGGCCTTCCTCTCCGACAACCACGCACGCGATTCCTACAGCGACGTGGAGTTGGCGCTCGACGAAAAGGGCAAGTTCCTGGCGCTGCGCATCCGCCACCTCTGCGCGATGGGCGCGTATATCGGCGCGGTCGGCGCCAACATCGGCACGTTCAACATGATGCGCTGCCTGCCCGGCATGTACGACATCAAGCTGATCGACGCGCAGTCGAAGTGCGTGTTCACCAACACCGTCGTCACCGCGCCGTATCGCGGCGCGGGCCGCCCGGAGGCGAGCTACTGCCTCGAGCGCGTGGTGGACGAGGCCGCGCGCATCACCGGCATCGACCCGATCCGGCTGCGCCGCAAGAACCTGATCGGTCCGAAGGCGTTCCCGTACAAGACCGCCATCGGCACCACTTACGACTCCGGCGAATTCGCCACCGTGCTCGACAAGGGCCTGGCGCTCGCCGACTACGAAGGCTTCAAGGCTCGCAAGAAGGAAGCGAAGAAGCGCGGCATGCTGCGCGGCATCGGCGTCTGCGCCGTGCTGGAGCATGCCGGCGGCGCGCCCATCGAAGGGGCGCAGATGACGTTCCCAGGCGGCGAGTCTCTAGTGCTGACGCTCAACGTGCAGTCGACCGGCCAAAGCCATGCCACCGTGTTCCCGCGCATCGTCGCGGAGCGGCTCGGTATCAAGTTCGAGACGATCACGCACCGCCACGGCGACTCCGCGCACGAGATCGCGGGCTACGCCTCGGTCGGCTCGCGCTCGGCCATGACCGTCGGCCATTCGATGGTGAAGACCATCGAGGCCATCGTCGCCAAGGGCAAGAAGGTCGCCTCCGTGGCTCTCGAAGCCGGCGAGAATGACATCGAATACAAGAATGGCGCGTTCAACGTGGTCGGCACCGACCGCCGCATCTCGCTGTTCGAGACCGCGACCAAAGCCGCCGAGATGAAGAAGAAGGGCGAGATTTCCGAGAGCCTCGACACCAAGCTCCAGACCGAAACGCCACTCACCTTCCCGAACGGCTGCCACATCGCGGAAGTCGAGATTGATCCGCAGACCGGCCATCTCAAGCTCGCCGGCTATTCGGCGGTCGATGACTGCGGCAACGTGCTCGACACCACCATCGTCGAGGGTCAAACCCACGGCGCGGCGGCCATGGGCATCGGCCAGGCGCTTCTTGAGAACACCGCCTATGACGAAGGCGGCCAGCTCCTCACCGGCTCTTTCATGGACTACGCAATGCCGCGCGCACACCATCTGCCGTCGTTCCGCGAGGGCTTCCACATCGTGCCGGCGACAACCAACCCGCTCGGCGTGAAAGGCGCGGGCGAGGCGGCGACAACGGCTGCGATTGCCGCGGTGATGAACGCGATCGCCGACGCAATCCCGAGCGAAGAGGGACGCACCATGCAGATGCCCGCGACGCCGGAGAAGATCTGGCGCGCGTGCCAGCAGATGGCGGGCTGATCAAACCGGCTCCAAAAAACAAAAAATGCCCGGCCTTGCGCCGGGCATTTTCTTTTCGCGGATGGCGAAGACTTTTATTCGCCCGCCTTCTTCTCCAAATCCACGCAGACCTGATCGTCCTTGACGATCACCTTGTAGGTCCGCAGCGGAATCGAACACGGCGGCGACACCACCTCACCCGTCCGGATATCGAACGCGCCGAAATGCATCGTGCATTCGATCACGTCGCCATCGAGCACACCATCTGCAAGGCTCGCGGCGCCGTGGGTGCATTCGTCATCAGTGACGAAGTACGCGCCGCCCAGATTATAGACGGCAAAGGCGTGCGCGCCCACCTCGAAGCGCTTCGCGGAATTTTCGGAAACCTCCGAGGTGGGGCAAACTGCAACGATCGACTCTGACATATTGGAACGACGAGACCTTACTTCTTGCCAGCCTGCGGCATCGCCGGACCTGCGCCTGGCATCGGCGTCTTGCCGCCAAACGGCGAATGCTTTTGCGGCTTGTTGTGCTCGGCTTTCGGCTTCTTCTTTTCCTTATTTCCACGCTGCTCACGGCTCGCCATGACGACCTCCTTGCGGTGTGGTGAACGGACGAATCAGCCTTCCAACTTTACCCCTGCGAGATGAACTTCGTATTGAGATAAGCGCTCAGCCCCTCCGAGCCGCCCTCCGAGCCGTGGCCGGACTCCTTGACGCCGCCGAACGGCGTCTCGGGGGTCGAAACCGCGATCGAATTGATGCCGACCATACCCGACTCGATGGCATCGCCGATGGCGGCCGCCGTCGAATTCGACGAGGTGAAGGCATAGGCCGCAAGGCCGAACTCCAGCGAGTTGGCGCGCTGCACCACCTCATCGAAGGTCTTGAAGGTGACGATTGGCGCCAGCGGCCCGAACGGCTCCTGTGTCATGATCTTGGAGTCATCCGGAATGTCGGTAATGACGGTCGGCTCGTAGAAATAGCCCTGGTTGCCACGGCGCTGACCGCCGGTCTGGATCTTGCCGCCGCGGTCCTTGGCATCGGCGACGAACGCATCCATCGCATCGAGACGGCGGGCGTTGGCGAGCGGGCCCATCGCGATGCCCTTCTCGAGGCCGTCGCCGAGCTTGATGCCCTTGGCGTATTCGGTGAAGCGCGCGAGGAACTTCTTGTAGACGTCCTCCTGCACGTAGAACCGCGTCGGCGAGATGCAGACCTGGCCGGCGTTGCGGTACTTGAACGCCGCGATCGTGTCGGCCGCCTTCTCCGGGTCAGCGTCGCCAAACACGACGACCGGCGAATGGCCGCCGAGCTCCATCGTGGTACGCTTCATGGTTTTGGCCGCGAGCCCCGCGAGATGCTTGCCGACCGGGATCGAGCCGGTGAAGGAGATTTTCTTGATCTCGTCCTTCGCCATCAGGTGCTCGGAGACTTCCGCCGGTACACCGAACACGAGGTTGAGCACGCCCGCGGGCAGCCCCGCATCGGCGAAGCACTTCACCATCTCAACGCATGCGCCCGGCGTCTCTTCCGACGCCTTCATGATCAGCGAACAACCTGCCGCCAGTGCGCCGCCGACCTTGCGGGCGGGCGTCAGCACCGGGAAGTTCCACGGCGTGAACGCCGCGACGATGCCGACCGGCTCCTGCATGACGAGCTGGCGCGTGCCCTTGGCGCGGCCCGGCACGATGCGGCCATACGAGCGGCGGCCTTCCTCGGCGTACCAGTCGATGATGTCGGCGGAAACGAGCACCTCAGCGCGGGCTTCGGGGTAGGGCTTGCCCTGCTCCATCACCATGACCTTGGAGATCATGTCATGACGCTCGCGCATCAGGTCCGCGGCCTTGCGGAGGATCTTCGAACGGTCGTAGGCCGAGGTGGATTTCCAGACCGCGAAGCCCTTCTTGGCGGCTTCCAGCGCGGCGTCGAGATCGGACTTGCTGGCGTGGGGCAGTGTCGCGAGCGGCTTTTCGGTCGCCGGGTTGATGACCTCCTCGGACTTGCCGCCGTTCTTCTTCCACGCGCCGTCGATAAAAAGGCCGAGCTCGCTGTACATGACGCCCTCGTTATTTGGGTTGTTCCTCGTGCAGAGGAATTAGCACTTTTGCTGCGCTGCGGCCACCCGGCCGCTCAGGTGCCGAAATACGTGCCGCCGTTGACGTTGATGATCTGGCCGGTGATGTAACGGCCGCCGGGGCCGAGCAGCACGCGCGTCAACGGCGAAAAGTCGTCCGGCCAGCCGGCGCGGCCCAGAAGCGGCCTGTACACCGGGTGGGCCGGAATCTCGTTCGGCTTGTCGGGCCGCGCCAGCATGGCCGGCACCAGCGTGTTGACGGTGATCTTGTGGGGCGCGAGCTCCATGGCGAGTGCGCGGGTGAAGCCCGCGATGCCGGCCTTGGCGGTCACGACGTGGGCCCGGTCGGGTGCGCCCATCGCGCCGGTGAGGCCGCCGATGTTGAGGATCGAACCGGCGTCGCTCTTCTTGATCGCCTCCAGACACGCCTTCACGCAATGGAACGCGCCGTCGAGGATAATACCGTTGATGAAACGCCAGTCCTCGAAGGTCATCTCCTCGATTGACTTCTCCTGGCGCAGCGCCGCGTTGTTGACGAGATAATCGATGCGGCCGAATTTCTTCAGCGTGGCTTCGACCATCGCGTTGACCGCCTTCGCGTCGATCACGTCGGCAACCGCCACCATGGCACGGCCGCCCATCTTCTCGATCTCCTTCACCACGCCCTCACCTTCGGCGCGGTTGCTGCGAACGTTCACGACCACCGCGCAGCCCGCGTCCGCGAGCTCCAGCGCCATGGATCGGCCGATGCTACGGCCTGAGCCGGTGATGATGGCAACGCGGCCGTCCATCTCTTTGTTGAAAGGCATGGTGTCGTTTTCCTTGTGGTCGAGAACTCAAGTCGCGGACGCAGCGACGCTCGGCGCCGGATCTTGTTTCTTATAGCCGATGAACAGCGCCATGATTGCCGCGAGCAGGCACAGCATGCCCGACAGCATGAAAGCATGCATGTAGGTGTCAAAGGTGGTGCGGAACAAGCCGCCGAAGAACGCGGCGCAAGCACCGCCGATCTGATGCCCGCAGACGATCCAGCCGTACATCACCGCGGTCTTTTCGCGGCCAAAGCTCTGGCCGATCAGCTTCACGGTCGGCGGAATGGTCGCGATCCAGTCGAGGCCGTAGAACACCGCGAAGATCGACAGCGTGTAGAAGGTGTCGAACGAGAACGGCAGGAACAGCAGCGAAAGCCCCCGCAGCCCGTAGTACATGAACAGCAGCAGGCGGCAGTCGATGCGGTCGCTCAAATAGCCCGAGCCGGTCGCGCCGATGAAGTTGAACACGGCCATCGAGGCCAAGAGGCTCGCCGCCATCACTTCGGGGATACCGTTGTCGATGCACGCGGGAATGAGATGCGTGCCGATCAGACCATTGGTCGACGCGCCGCAGATGAAGAACGTGCCGGCGAGCAGATAGAAATCGCGGTTGCGCAAACCCTGGCCAAGTGCGGCAAAAGCCGCACGAATCGGGTTTCCGGCCGGCGGTGCGGCGGGTTTGGCATCAGCCGCTTCGCCATACGCCCTGAGCCCCAAGTCCTCAGGCCGGTTGCGCATCAGGAACCAGACGATGGGAATGAGGCTGAGAATGACGGTTGCGACGCAGAGCACCATCGCGCGCCAGCCGTAGTGCGCCGTAACGATGGCAAGCGGCGGCAGGAACAGGAGCTGGCCTGCGGCCGTCGCGGAGGTGAGCACGCCCATCACGGTGCCGCGCTTCTCCACGAACCAGCGCGTGGCAACCACGGCAGCGAGCACGTTGGCGACAAAGCCGATGCCGCAGCCGATCATCACGCCCCAGAACAGGATGAGCTGCCACGAGTATTTCATCAGCGGCAGCAGCGCGAGCGCGGAACCGATCAGCGCCAGCGCGCCGAGCATGGTGCCACGCACGCCGAAGCGGTCCATCGTCGCCGCCGAGAACGGCGCCATCAGCCCGTAAAGGCCGATGCAGATGCCGACCGCGAGCGAGATCGTCGCACGCGACCAGCCGAACTCACTTTCAAGCGGCACTACGAACACACCCGGCAGCGCGCGCATGCCCGCGCCGACCAGCAGCACAAGGAACGTCACCGCCGCGACGATGAAGCCGTAATGGATGCGCGTGCGGGTCACGTGGGCCTAGCCTCTCAGCGCGGAGAGATCGATCCGCCCGTTCAACAAATTCGCCGCAACCTTGAGCGCCGCTTCCGTCCGCGCCTCGTCGTAGCCGCCGTGGCGCGCGTTCAGCATGAACTTGTCTTCGAGGTCCTTGCGGCTCAGTGGCTCATGCGCGCCGCCGCGCATATAGGGCTGGCGCTCCTCGACCACGCTGCCATCCTTCATCGTCGCACGGATGTGGCCAGTGAAATTCTTTGGATAGGGATTGTTCGGGTCAATCTGGTAGCGAACCTTATTGGCGAGCGCGACCACCGCCGGCTCCTTCACCGCTGCGTCGCTGAAGTCGCCGAGGCCCACATTGCCGCGGATGAAGCCGGCGGCGATGCAATACGGCGTCGAGAACTTTCCGGCGTAGCCGTTCTTCGGCGTCTGCTTCGATGCCAGCGGCTCCCACAGCCGATGCACGGTCCCTTCGCCGACCTCGCAGATCATCTCCTTGATGTCATCCGCCTTGATGCCCTTTGCCGCGAGCCGCCGTGCGCAGTCGATGTACGGATGGGTCATCGTTCCGCACGGATACGGCTTGAACGCCAGCGTCTCGGTCACCCATTCCGTGCCGAAGCCGCCGAGCAGCGCATCGAAGTTTCCTTCGAGCGTATTGGCGAACCCATGAAAGAGCCCATGCACGCCCTCGAACACCGTGCGCGGACCGGAGAAGCCCGCGCGCGCAAGCAACGCCGCGCGCATGCCGGACTGCGCCGCCCAGCCCGCGTGCATGCGCTTGGTCCAGGTGCCTTCGGCGAGATATTCGATGATGCCCGACGCGAAGCTGCCGACGATGCCGAGCGCGTCGACAGTCTGGCGGCTGTTCAGCTTCAGCGCCGTCGCGACACCTGCCGCAGCGCCCGCAGCGCCATAAACCGCGGTCGGATGGAAGCCCGCCTTGTGCGCCTTGGTCGGCGCCACAGTGCTGAGGCGGCACATCGTCTCGACGCCGACCGCGATGCCGAGCAGCGCCGCCTTGCCGCCGCCGCCGTGGCGCTCCAGCGCATTCAGCACTGCGGGGACAATCACCGCGCCGGCGTGGATCGGGCCGCCCTCGAAGGTGTCGTCGAAATCCTCGCCGTGGCAGGCGGTGCCGTTGACGAAGGCCGCGCCCGCGGCGCTCAACGTCCGCTTGTGGCCGATCGCCGTGCAGGGGCCGTCGTCGTCCCAGCCGTTGATCGAGGCGAGGACGTAGTCTTCGTTCCGCGCGGTGAGACACAGCCCCACCACGTCGATCAGAAGCTCCTCGCACTTGGCGCGGACCGCCGTTGGCAGCCTGTCGGCGTCGAGGGTGGCGATACGGGCCACCAGATGCTCGGCGACCGAAATTTCAGGGAGTTTGGCGTCCATGGGGGCCTTGGGCGGTCTTTGACGTCACCGCCCGCGGACGCGGGCGGTGCGATCAAATGCCGCGCTTTCGCGGCATGTGACAAGGGGGTGTCCGCTCAATTGTCGCGGAGCGCAGCGCCGCCTCCGCCGAGCCGCAGGCGGTTCGCCAGCGCCACGATGCAGAAGGTCACCACCAGCATGATGATGCCGAGCACCGAGATCGCTGCAAGGTCGCCGGACTCGTTGAGGTCGAAGATCAGCACCGAGATGACCTTGGTCTCCGAGGTGAACAGCATCACCGCGGCTGACAGCTCGCGGATGGTGCCGACGAAGACGAAGCACCAGGTTGCGATTACGCTGGTGCGCAGCATCGGCGCTGTGATCTCGCGCAGCGAACGCAGACGTGTCGCGCCGAGGATGCGGCTTGCGTCCTCCAGCTCCGGATGGATGGCGCGGAACGCCGACTGCATCTGCTGATAGGCGGCGGGCAGGCTCAGCGTGAGGAACGCGATTAGCAGGATCCAGAGCGTGCCGTAGAGCACGAACGGTGGCCGCGTGTAGCTCAGGAACAAGCCGACGCCGAGCACGATACCCGGAATGGCGACCGGCGCCGTGGCGAGGAACCCGAGCGCCTTATGCCCGGTCACCGCCTGCCGCGTCGTCAGATATGAGATCACGACAGCAAGGATCGTCCCCATCGTCGCCGTCGCAAGACCAAGCACGAAGGTGTTGTAGAGCGCGAGCTTGGTCGCCGACAGCTCGAAGAACACGAAGTAGATGTTGTGGAACGTGAAGTTGTTGAACCAGATCGGCTGCGACGCCACCTTCGAGAACGTGGCGTTGAGGAGCGCGCCATACGGCAGGAACACCGGGTTCAGCAACATGAAGAAGCAGAAGCCGAGCGCCACCCAACGCCAGTTGCCGAGCCGGATGATGCGCGGATCGCTGTTCTTGCCGCCGAGCACCGCATAGGAACGCCGGCCAAGCACCATCTTCTCCGCGCGGAGCAGAATGACGGTCAGCACCAGCAGCGGCACCGAAGCCGCCGCCGCCAGTTCCGGTTTCGGCGGATACTGGAACAGACTCCAGATCTTCGTCGTCATGGTGTGGAAACCGGCCGGCAGCGCGAGAATCGCGGGTGAGCCGAACAGCGTCATCGCCTGCAGGAACGCGACCAGCGCGCCGGCGAGCAGCGCCGGCAGCACCAGCGGAATGGTGACGCGACGCGCCGTTTCCCACGCGCTGCCGCCAAGGATCGAGGATGCATCTTCAAGGTCCCCGGGCGTGCGGTCGAGCGCGTTCGCCACCAGCACAAACACATAAGGGAAGGTGTAGCAGGCGATCACGAAGATCAGGCCGGGGAACGAATAGATGTTGAGCACATGCTCGTCGGCGGCGACGCCGAACGCCGAACGCGCCAGCTTGTTCAAAAGGCCGGAGTTCGGTGCGGCGAGAAGCTCCCACGCGATCGCGCCGAGGAACGGCGGCGTCACGAACGAAGCCGTCACCATCAACCGCACCGTGCGGCGGAGCGGCATGTCGGTGCGCGCGACCAGCCAGCCCATTGGGGCCGCGACCAGGCAGCAGATTAGGCTGGTCGAGGTCGAGAGAATGAAGGTGGTGACCAGCGGCTCGCGGAACGTCGGATCGTGGATGAGCGTCGCGAAATTCTGGAGCGTCAAACCGCCCTTGTCGGTGAAGGCGTAATACACCAGCCACGACATCGGCAGCACGATAAGAACAACCAGCACCGCCGCGAAGCTGTAAAGCACCAGCTTGGTGTAGTCGTAGCCGTGCTTGATGCGGGGGGTGTCTTCTACTGCTGCGATCGACATTCCTAAACCTTGAAGTACGAGAGATACTTGGTCTTGATCTGCTCAGCCTGCGCCTCGATGGCGACAGGGTCGTCTTTCATCACTTTGATGTCCTTGAGCACCGGACGGCCGGGCTTCGGCTTCACCTGCGGATGCGCGGAGTGCTGCGCGGCGTAGTCGCACAGCAATTGCTGGCCCTCGGCCGAGAACAGATAGCTCTGGAAGAGACGCGCCGCGTTCGGATTCGGCGCCATTTTCAGCACCGCATTCGGGCACACGATCAGCGGCGAACCTTCGGTGGGATAGACCACCTGCACCGGCTGGCCCTGCTCTTTCAACTGCACCAGATTGAAGTCGTTGCCGTCGGCCATCACCGCGCGCTCGCCGAGCGCCAGCTTCTTCGGCGGATCGACCGACGACTGCACCTGAAGCACGTTCTGCTTCGCAAGCTTCTCGAAGTAATCCCAGCCGAGATCGCGCGACATCTGATAGGTCGCGGTCATGATCGTGCCGCTGTAGCCCGGATGGCCCTTCACGATCTTGCCCTTCCATTTCGGGTCGAGCAGATCGGCAAAACTCCTCGGCGCGTCCTCGGCCTTCACCAGATTGGTGTTGTAGCCGAGCGAAGACACATAGATGCGCGAGCTGGCGAACATGCCGTCGGCGTCGCGATGTTCGGCCGGGAAGAATCTCGCGACATCCTCGGGCACGTAGGGCGCGAGCCAGCCGTTGCGCTTCCAGGCGATGAAGTGCGAGGCGTCCGACGCATTGATGACATCGACGGCGCGGATATTGCTGCCGTATTCCTGCGCGAGCCGCACGAACTGCCGCTCCGAGCCGGTGCGCTCGATGCGCACCGAGATGCCCGGATATTTGGCCTCGAAGCCGCGCGCCACCCGCTCGGATACGGGTAAGTCCATCGCGGCGTACCAGACGAGCTTGCCTTCCTTCTTCGCCGCTTCGATCAGCGCAGACGTGACAGCGTCCGCCGCCGGCGCCTGAGCACGCAAAGGCTCCGCGAAAAGCGCCGCGGCGGCGGTTGCCACTGACGCCTTCAGAACCTTTCGACGCGACAAGGTGAATTCAGACATTCGCCCCAACCTCAGGTGTCATGGCCGGGCTTGACCCGGCCATCCCGCTTAGGAAACAGCGCTCTCTCCGAAGCGGGATCACCGGGTCACGGCGCTACGCGCCGGCCCGGTGATGACAGCGGTGTTAAACTCTAAAAATCTGCCCGTACCTGCGCTTGATCTCGTCGGCGCCCTTCTCGACGCCTTCGGGATCTTCCTTCATCAGCTTGATATCAGCGAGCTTGCGCACGCCCGGCTTCTCGACCGTTTGCTTGTGCGCGGAATACTGCCGCGCGAAATCGACCAGAAGCTGCTGGCCTTCGCGCCCGTGCATCCAGCTCTGGAACAGTTTGGCAGCGTTCGGATTCGGCGCGCGCTTGAAGACGACGCTTGGGCTGGTCGCCACGGGCGTGCCCTCCGCTGGATAGATCACATCCACCGGCTGGCCGGCCTCCTTGTTGCGGATGACGAGATAGCCCGCGCCGTCGATCATGATGGCGCGCTCGCCGAGCGCGATTTTCTTCGGTGTATCAGTTGCCGACTGCACCTGCAGCACACGCTGCTTGGCGAGCTTCTCGAGATAGCCCCAGCCGAGATCGCGGGCGATCTGGAACGTCGCGTTCATGATCGTGCCGCTGTAGGCCGGATGCGCCTTCACCATCTTGCCCGCCCATTTCGGGTCGAGCAGGTCGGCGAAGCTCTTCGGCGCGTCCTCCATCTTCACCAGATTGGTGTTGATGCCGAATGGCGAGACGAGAACGCGCGTGACGACCTCGAAACCCTCGGGGTCGTAGTAGGTCTTGTCGTAGTTCTCGACGACCTCCTGCGGCAGAAACGGCAGAAGCCAGCCTTCCTTCTTCCAGATGATGACGTGCGCCTGATCGGCGGTGTTGGCGACGTCCACCGCGGCGATGTTGCTCTGGTATTCCTGAGCAATGCGTGTGAACACGCGCTCGGCGCCCGAGCGCTCGACACGCACGGCGATGCCGGGGAACTTCTGCTCGAACGTCTTGCCGAGCCGTTCGGCGAACTCCAGGTCCATCGCGGTGTAGAAGGAGCACTTGCCCTCCTTCTTCGCGGCCTCGATCAGCGCGGGCGTGATCGCCTCAGGCGCCGGCGGCGCCGCACGCAGCGGCTGAGCGAAGGCGGTCGTGGCGGCAAGCGCGGCGGAGCCCTTGAGCACGCTGCGGCGTGTGATTGTTTTTTTCATTGTTTTCTCCTCGTTCCACTGTCCCCGCGAAAGCGGGAACCCTGACCACCAGTCTTATGATCCGCGCCTTGTATCCGCGCCATGGGTCCCCGCGTCGCGGGGCGCGGCCCATCTCACACCTTGAAGAGCCGCGAGTACCGCTGCTTGATCTCCTCACCCTGTTTCTCGACCGCGGCGGCGTCCTCCTTCAGCGTCTTGATCTCCTTGAGCGGCTTGCGGCCGGGCTTCTCCTTGGTCTGCGGATGGATCGACCGCATGCCGCCGACATCGATGACGAGCTGCTGGCATTCCGCTGTGAAGCAATAAGCCTGGAACAGCCGCGCCGCGTTCGGATTCGGCGCATTCTTGAAGATACCGTTCGGCCCGATGATCAGCGGCGTGCCTTCCGCGGCGTAGAGCGGCTCGACGGGCCGGCCGGATTCCTTGAGCTGGTGGAGGTTGTATTCGTTGCCATCGGCCTGGATCGCCCGCTCGCCGAGCGCGAGCTTCTTGGGTGGATCGGACGCCGATTGCACCTGCATGATGTTCTGCTGCGCCAGCTTCTCGAAATAACCCCAGCCGAGATCGCGCGCGAGCTGCTGGGTCGCGGTCATGATGGTGCCGCTGTAGCTCGGATGCGCCTTGACGATCTTGCCCTTCCATTTCGGGTCGAGCAGATCAGCGAAGCTCTTCGGCCGGTCCTCCGGTTTTACCAGGTCGGTATTGCAACCGATCACGCTGAGGCCGATGCGGAAGCCCGCATGCATACCGTCGACGTCCTTCTCCTCGGCCGGATAGAACTTTGCCACATCCTCAGGAACGTACGGCGCGAGGATGCCTTCGCGCTTCCAGACGATGAAGTGCGCGGCATCCGACGAGTTCACCACGTCCACCGCGTAGATGCGGCTCGCATACTCCTGACCGATCCGCTGGAACACGCGCTCGGCACCGGTGCGTTCGACGCGGACCGCGATGCCTGGGAATTTGGCTTCGAAGGACTTCGCGACGCGCTCCGCGATCGGCAGGTCGACGGAGGTGTAGTAAATGACCTTGCCTTCCTTCTTCGCGGCTTCGATGAGTTGCGGCGTGATGGCCGAGGCCGGCGGCGCAGACGCCAGAACGCGCGTCGCTGCAAGCGACAGCGCTGCTGCGCCCGAGGATTTCAGGATATTACGGCGAGTCAAACCGACTTTACGCATGATCGCGCCCTACACTCCGCTGTCGTCCCCGCGAAAGCGGGGACCCATAACCATGAGCCTTCGTATCTGCGCGATGGGTCCCCGCTTTCGCAGGGACAACACCACCTGAAGCTCTACACTTTGAAATACCGCACGTACTGCTGCTTAACCTTCTCACTCTCGCGCTCGACCGCCGCAGCATCGTCCTTGAAGATCTTGATCTCCTTCATCGGTTTGCGGCCCGGCTTGTCCTTCACCAGCGCATGCGCCGTACGGAGTCCGCCGAGATCGACATTGAACTGCTGGCATTCCGCCGAGAGCATGAAGCTCTGGAACAGGCGCGCCGCATTCGGGTTCGGAGCATTCTTGAGCACACCGTTGGGCCCGACGATCAGCGGCGAACCCTCCGACGGATAGATCACGTCCACCGGCTTGCCGTCTTCCTTGAGCTGGAAGATGCCGTATTCGATGCCGTCCGCCATGATGGCTCGCTCGCCGAGTGCCAGCTTCTTGGGCGGATCGGACGCCGACTGCACCTGCATGACGCGCTGCTTGGCGAGCTTCTCGTAATAGTCCCAGCCCACGTCACGCGCGGTCTGATAGGTCGCGGTCAGGATCGTGCCGCTGTAGCCCGGATGCGCTTTCACGATCTTGCCGGCCCATTTCGGATCGAGCAGATCGGCGTAGCTCTTCGGCGCGTCCTCGGCTTTCACGAGATCGGTGTTGCGCGCCATCACGCAGAGATAGACGCGATAGCTCGCGAACAGACCGTCGGGGTCCTTGTGCTCGGCGGGGAAGTGCCTGGCCACATCCTCCGGCACATACGGCGCCAGCATGCCGTCGCGCTTCCACACCACGAAGTGCGCCGCATCCGACGACTGCACCACGTCACAGGCATAGATGCGGCTCGCCGCCTCCTGGCCGATGCGGGTGAACACGCGTTCGGCGCCGGTGCGCTCGATGCGGACGCTGATGCCGGGATATTTCGCCTCGAAAGCCTTTCCGACCTTCTCCGCCAGCGGCAGATCGACCGACGTGTAGTGGACGACCTTGCCCTCCTTCTTCGCCGCCGCGATCAGTTCCGGCGTCACGGCCTCCGCCGGCGGGGCAGCCGACAGCACGCGGGTCGACGCAAGCGAAAGCGCAAGCGCGCTTCCGCCCTTCAACACCCCGCGCCGGGTGAACTTCGACCTCATAACCTTCGCTCCAGTCCTGACGTCGCCCCCGACGCGCAGTCCTTCCTCACACGCCGAAAATCTTCGAGTAACGCATCCTGATCTGCTCGGCGTTCTTCTCCACGCCGGCCGCATCGTCCTTCATGGTCTTGATGTCCTTCAGTAGCCTGCGGCCCGCATGCTCCTTGATTTGCGGATGCACGGAGCGGAGTGCGCCGGCATCGATCACGAGCTGCTGGCACTCCGGCGAGAACATGTAGCTTTGCAGGAGCCGCGCGGCGTTCGGGTTCGGCGCATTCTTGAAGACTGCGTTCGGGCCGACCGCCATCGGCGTGCCTTCGGTCGGATAGACGATCTCGACCGGCTTGCCGTCTTCCTTGAGCTGAAGCGCGTTGTACTCGTTGCCGTCGACCATCACGGCGCGCTCGCCGAGCGCCAGCTTCTTGGGCGGATCGGTCGAGGACTGCACCTGCATGATCTTCTGCTTGGCGAGTTTCTCGAGATACTCCCAGCCGATGTCGCGCGTGAGCTGGAACGTCGCGCTCATCACGTTGCCGCTGTAGCCCGGATGCGCCTTGACCATCTTGCCAGACCATTTCGGATCGAGCAGATCGGCAAAGCTCTTCGGCGCTTCGTCGGCCTTCACCAGATTGGTGTTGTAGCCGATGACGCTCAGGCCGACACGGAAGCTCGCGAACTGGCCATCCGCGTCCTTGTGCTCGGCCGGATAGAACTTGCCCACGTCCTCGGGCACATACGGCGCGAGAATGCCGTCGCGCTTCCACACGATGAAGTGGGCCGCGTCAGACGAGTTGACCACGTCCACCGCGTAGATGCGGCTGGTGTATTCCTGGCCGATGCGCTGGAACACGCGCTCGGCGCCGGTGCGCTCGACGCGCACGGCGATACCGGGATATTTGGCTTCGAAAGCCTTCGCGATCTTCTCGGCGAGCGGCAGGTCGATCGACGTGTAGTAGACGACCTTGCCTTCCTTCTTCGCCGCTTCGATCAGTTGCGGGGTGATCGGACTCGCCGCAGGCGCAGCCGAAACCACGCGCGTCGCCGCAAGCGAAAGGCCGAGCGCACTCGCCCCTGTCATCAGTCCGCGTCTGGAGAGCGTCAGCGCCATCGTCGTCTCCTCCCTGGAATGTCCGGCTGCCGTTTTCGGCTTATTCCGGTTTTGCTGGTTTATCCGGCCAGCGCCCGGCAGCGGTCCGGCGGCAGATGCAGCCAGACCTTCGACCCCGGCGGCATCACGTCACTCGCCGAAGTGACCACCCGAAACTGCGTTCCGTCGGCCACTTCCACCATATAGTCCCGACTGGAACCAAGGAAGACTTGCCGTGTCACAGTCGCGGGAACGACGTTATCCTTGGAGGCCGGTTCCGCAGCCGACAACGTGATCTGATGCTGGCGGATCGAGACCGGGGTGTCGGCGCCTGCCTTCACCGGCTCGCCGGTGACGCGGAGCGGCGTGCCGGCGAGCGACACCGTGCTGCCATCGAGCGCCTTGCCCTTGAACACGTTGCTCATGCCGATGAAACGCGCCACGAACTCCGAGCGCGGCCGGTCGTAGATTTCCACCGGCGAGCCCGCCTGCTCGATCTTGCCGGCATTCATCACGCAGATCACGTCCGAAGTCGTCATCGCCTCGGACTGGTCGTGCGTCACATAGACCGTCGTGTAGCGATACTCGTCGTGCAATCGGCGAATCTCGAAGCGCATCTCCTCGCGCAGGTTGGCGTCGAGGTTCGACAGCGGCTCATCGAGCAACAAAGTCTCCGGCTCCACGATCAGCGCGCGAGCAAGCGCCACGCGCTGCTGCTGGCCGCCGGAGAGTTCGCCTGGATAGCGGGCCGCGAGCGGTGCGAGCCGCGTGGTCGTGAGAATGGCGTCGAGCTTCTTCTTGATCGTGTCGTTGTCCACCTTCCGCAGCTTCAGCCCGTAGCTGATGTTGCCCGCGACCGTCATATGCGGCCACAGCGCGTAGCTCTGGAAGATCATCGACATGTTGCGCCGCTCGGGCGGTACGGTCTTCTGCGGCGAGGACACGACGCGGTCACCGACCGCGATCTCGCCCATCGTCGGCTCCACGAAGCCTGCAATCAGGCGGAGCGTCGTGGTCTTGCCGCAACCCGACGGACCCAGAAGGCAGACCAAGCTACCGTGCTCGATCTTCAACGACACATCATCGACGACCGCAAGCGGACCGTACTTCTTCGTCAGATTCCGCAACTCGACAGACGCCACTTTCCCCCCTTGCGTGCGTTTACGTCCCGCACGTCACTTCAGCGACAAACACCGGCGCGAACCGAAAATTCAGGTTCCCGGACTCAAGTGCCAGTGAACACCGGCTTGCGCTTCTCCATGAACGCCTTGCGGCCTTCCTGATAGTCGTTGCTCTTGAAGCAGGCATCGACCAGATCCTGCGTCAGCTTGATGTCGCGCTTGGAATCCTCGCGCATCACCTCGGCAACCGTGGCCTTTACCGCCTTGATCGTCAGCGGCGCGTTGCCTGCGATCACAGCGGCGTAGTCACTAACGTATTTTTCCAGTTCTCCGTCCGCCACGACACGGTTCACGAGACCCATCGTCACAGCTTCGGCTGCGGTGAATTGCCGCGCGGTGTAGAAAATCTCCATCGCGAACGACGGACCGACGATGTCGACCAGCCGCTTCAGGCCCGGATAGCCGTAGCCGAGGCCGAGCTTCGCCGCCGGCACACCGAACTTAGAACCTTCGGTCGCGATGCGAAGGTCGCAACACGTCGCAAGCCCCATGCCGCCGCCGATGCAATAGCCGCGGATCATCGCAATGGTCGGCTTCGGGAAAGTGTGAAACGCGTTATAGCTTGCCTCAACCATCTTGCCGTAACGCGCAACCGACGCCTCGTCGGAACGCTCCTTCTCGAACTTCGAGATGTCGGCACCCGATACGAAGGCCTTGCCGCCCGCGCCGGTGACGACGACGACCGAGACGTCCTTGTCGTCGCGGTATTCGTCGAGGATCGCGACCGCCGCCTCCCACATGTCGAGAGAAACCGCGTTGTGGCGTTCCGGGTTGTTGTAGATGACGTAGCCGACACGCCCCTCTTTCTTCATCTGCATCTTGTTTTCGGCTTTAGCGATCGCGTCGGCGGCCTTGCTCATATCGTCCTGTCTCCTGAATGTCGTGGGCAACGCGGTCCTTTAGACCGCCTTCGCCTTACGCAGCGCGTCGATCTCGCTCGCGCTGAAACCGAATTCTTTCAGCACCTCGTCGGTGTGCTCGCCGAGTTCCGGCGGCCGCGCGACGATCTTGCTGTTGGTGCGCGACAGCACGAACGGCTGGCCGACCACGTTGAGCGGCGAGCCATCCTTCTTCGGCGTGCTCTGCGCGATGCCAAGGTGCTTTACCTGCTCGTCCGCGAACACTTGATCGATGTTGTAGATCGGACCGGTCGGCACGCCGGCCTTGTTGAAGATGTCGATCCACTCGTCGCTCGACTTTTTCTCGGTGTAGGTGTCGATCTCCGCGTTCAGCTTCTTGCGGTGCTGCGAACGGAGCTTGCCGGTCTTGTAGTCCGGATTCTCCAGCAGCGCCGGCGCATTCATCGCCTTGCAGAAGCGCTCCCAGATCACCGTGCCGGTCGTCGCGATGTTGATGTGGCCGTCGGAGGTCTTGAACACACCGGTCGGGATCGAGGTCGGGTGATCGTTGCCCGCTTGCTTGGCGACCTCGTGGCTTTGCAGCCAACGCGACGCCTGGAAATCGAGCATGAATATCTGCGCTTGCAGGAGCGAGGTCTGCACCCACTGGCCCTCGCCCGACACCTCGCGCTCATGCAGCGCGGTGAGAATGCCGAGCGCGCAGAACAAGCCGGCGGTGAGGTCGGCGATCGGAATACCGACGCGCACCGGGCCCTGACCCGGCAGGCCGGTGATCGACATCAGACCGCCCATACCCTGCGCGATCTGATCGAAGCCCGGACGGCCGGCGTATGGACCATCCTGGCCGAAGCCGGAGATGCTGCCGTACACGATCCGCTTGTTCACCTTCTTCAGCGACTCGTAGTCGATGCCAAGACGCGCCTTCACGTCGGGACGGAAGTTCTCGACCACCACGTCGGCCTTCTCGACCATGCGAAGGAGCGCAGCCTTGCCGGCCGGGTCCTTCATGTTGAGCGTCATGCTGCGCTTGTTGCGGTGCAGATTCTGGAAGTCGGAACCCTCGCGCGGACCGCCCGGTCCCTCGGCGCCGCTGTCGTCCGGCGGCATCTCGATCTTGATGACATTGGCGCCCCAGTCGGCGAGCTGCCGGACGCAAGTGGGGCCGGAACGGACGCGGGTCAGGTCGAGGACGGTGAAGCGCGCAAGCGCCTGAGAAGCATGGGGAAAGGGCATATGGTTTCAATCAACGCGTGGTGGGACCGAGGGGTGGGACATTCCCCGATATGATGCGCCTTGTCCACGGGGGTCGCGCTTTTCCATCGCAGTGCGCGAAAAGACCACACCGTCTCATCTCGCACCTGCGAAGGTGTGGATGAATCCGCTTCTGTTTTGGGCAACCGCCAAAGAATGGACCGCTGCGACAAGCGGACTTCCTGACGTTCGCGTCGTCCCGTGATTTCCTCGCCGCGCAAATCATCCGGGGGCGGATATGACATTGATCAGCAGACGCAAAATTCTTGGCGCCGGCGCGACCATCGGCGCGCTTTCCATTGCAGGCGTGCGCGGCGCTCGCGCACAACAATATCCCGATCGCGGTATCACGCTGATCGTGCCTTACGGTGCGGGCGGCGGAACCGACATTACCGCGCGCTTGCTCGCCAAGGATCTCGAAGTCGTCATCGGCAAGCCGGTGACTGTCGAGAACCGCGCAGGCGGCGGCGGCTGGGTGGGCTGGGGCGCACTCGCCGCGGCGAAGCCCGACGGCTATCTGCTCGGCTATCTCAACGCACCGAGCATGTACGCCGGCTACCTCGATCCGCAATCCAACCGCAGGGAGCGGCTGGAAAGCTTCACGCCGCTGATGAACCACGTCATCGACTACAATCTGTGGGCCGTGAAGAAGGACTCACCGTTCAAGACGGTGAAGGACGCGATCGACGCAGCGAAGAAGGAGCCGAACAAGCTCACCATCACCGGCTACGGCGCGGGTGGCGACGACCATATCGCGATCCTCGGCGTCGAGGCTGAGACCGCGACGAAATATGTGGTGATCCACTATCGCAGTTCGGCGGAAGCGAAGACCGCGGCGCTCGGCGGACACGCCGACATTTTCGCGGCCAACATCAGCGAAGTCGCCGAAGACGTAAAAGCCGGAAACATCCGCGTGCTCGGCGTGATGTCGCCGACGCGCTCCAAGTTCCTGCCCGACGCGCCAACCTTCAAGGAGCAGGGCTACAACCAGATCTGGTCGGTGTCGCGCGGCATCGCGGCACCCGCCGATCTGCCGAAGGACATCGAGACGGTGCTGACCGGCTATCTCGAGAAGACACTGACCTCGAAAGACCATCAGGCCAAGGCGGAGGGCCTGAGTCTGGAACCCTCGATCATCAAGGGTGCGGATTACCGCAAATTCCTGAAGGACAACGAGCAGGCCACCAAGAAGCTGATGGGCTGGTAGCCAGTCAGCTTTTCCTGATCCGGAAGGTCAGCACGCGGCCTTTCTTGTCACTGCCCTCGATCGCGTCACCGGTCTCGCGGACGAGATTGGGAATGTCGATCGAGGCCAGCGGATCGGTGCACTCGATCTCCAGCACGTCACCCGCCGCCATTTTGGACAGGAGCTTGCGCGCCTTCAGCGCCGGGAGTGGGCATTTGAGCCCGCGCATATTGACCTTGGTTTCCGCCATTTTCCGACACTGGACACCCCGCCCCGCACACGTCAAGTTCCTCTGATGGCGGCGGAAATCGAAAACCAGCGGATCGCGAAGCTGACCCCGCTGAACGAGGTGGTCCAGAGCTTTGACACCTCGGTCGAGCCGGTGGCACCGCGTGAGGAAGATATCGGCACGGCGCTCGGCAAGACGCTTGCTGCTGACATGGGCGTCAGTGAGGCATGGCCCGCGGCGGCGATCGCGCTCCGCGATGGTTTCGCAGTGAGCGCCGACCAGACCACTGACGCCAGTTCCTACGCGCCCGCGCCGCTGTCGCCCGCGCCGGTTCGCGTCGATGCCGGCGATCCCCTGCCCGCGCAAGCCGATGCGGTCGCGCCGCTCGATGCGGTCAATGCGCAGGGCGCGGCGCTTGCGTCTGTTGCGCCGGGTGAAGGCGTATTGCCCGCTGGCGCGGATGCCGCGCCCGGCGTGGTGCGTCTGACGGGTGGACGTCTGCGCAAGATAGATGTCGCGACGCTCACTGCGCTCGGCGTGAAGCGCGTAATGATCCGTGAGCCGCGCGTGCATGTCGTGGCGACGGGAAAGAGCGACGTGATCGCAGCCGCCACAGGTTTGATCGCGAATGCCATCGACAGCGACGGCGGATTTTCGATTCGTACAGATAATCTCGAAACATCGTTGAAAGACGGCAGCACGGATTGCGTCGTTGCCATCGGCGGCACCGGACAGGGCAGGAACGACAATAGCGTGAACACGCTCGCACGCATCGGAAAGATTCTCTTCCACGGAATCGGCATCACACCCGGCGAAACCACCGCGTTCGGTTTCGTCGGCAAGCGCCCCGTGCTTCTTCTCCCTGGACGAGTCGACACGGCGCTTGCGGGATGGCTCACGGTCGGCCGCCGGATGCTGGCGCGGCTGTGTTTCCGGTTGATGGAGGAGCAGCCCTTCCCCGCCGAGCTTGGCCGCAAGATCGCGTCGCCGCTCGGTCTTGCCGAAGTGGTTCCGATCCGCCGCCGAGCCGGACTGGTCGAGCCGCTTGCGAGTGGCTATCTGCCCATGCAGGCGCTCGCGCGTTCGGAAGGCTGGATCCTCATTCCGGCGGATAGCGAGGGCCATCCGCAAGGAGCGCGCGTGATCGTGAGGCCTTGGCCATGAGAATCGAAAAGTGACGACGAAACCGCAACCGACCGAGAGCGAACTGCTCGCCGCCGTGCGCAACGCCGCGCGGCAGGAGCAATTCCTTGAAGTGGTGTCCGCGGACGATGCGCGCCGCCGCTTCGAGAAGAATCTCGATCTCACGCCGCTACCCGGTGAGCGCGTTGCGCTCGCGGCTGCACTCGGCCGTGTTCTGGCGAACGATCTGATCGCGCCCATTGATGTGCCGCCATTCGACCGCGCCAATGTGGACGGCTTTGCCCTAAAGTCCTCCAACACCTTGGGCGCGACCGACGCCGCGCCGAAACAGCTCGCGCTGAATGCCGAAATCATCGCCTGCGGTCACGCGCCGAAGCTCGAGGTTCGCCCCGGCACCGCGACCACCATCGCGACCGGCGGCGTGGTGCCGCGCGGCGCCGACGCCGTGGTGATGGTCGAGAACACCGAGCTGATCGAGCGCATCCCCGCGATTGAGCTTCGCCGCTCGATTTTGCCCGGCCAGTTCATCTCCTACGCCGGCTCCGACATCGCACGCGGCGAAACGCTGCTGCGCAAGGGCCAGCGGATCGGCTCGCGCGAGATCGGCATGATGGCCGCCTGCGGCCTCGCCGAGATCGAGGTCGTGCAGAAGCCGAAGATCGCCGTGCTCTCGACCGGCGACGAACTCGTTGCGGTCGGTAGCCCGCTGCGTCCCGGCGGCGTCTACGATTCCAATGGTGCGATTGTCGCCGCCGCCATCACCGAAGCCGGCGGCGAGGCCATCACGTTCGGCGCCTATCCCGACGACGAAGCCGCGCTCGAACAGGCCGTGCGCAAGGCGCTCGACGCCTGCGACATGGTCATCCTTTCCGGCGGCACGTCGAAAGGCGCAGGCGATCTCTCGCACGGCATCGTCTCGAAGCTCGGCAAGCCCGGCATCCTCGTGCATGGCGTCGCGCTGAAGCCTGGTAAGCCGCTGTGTCTCGCGGTCGCAAACGGCAAGCCGGTCGTCGTTCTTCCCGGTTTTCCGACCTCGGCGATCTTCACCTTCCATGCCTTCGTGGCTCCGGTGATCCGCGCGCTTGCGGGCCTGCCGCCGGAAGCCGCCGAAACCGTCGAAGCCAACGTACCGCTCCGCATTCCCTCCGAGATGGGCCGCAAGGAATTCGTGCTGGTCTCTCTTATTGAAGGTGCCGAAGGCCCCGTTGTGTTTCCGATCACCAAGGGCTCCGGCGCGGTGACGAGCTTCTCGCAGGCCGACGGCTTCATCGAGATCGACGCACTCGCCTCGTCGCTCGATGCCAACACGCAATCCAAGGTCACACTGATCGGCAGCGCCGCGCACGCGCCGGACGTCGTCATCATGGGCAGCCACGACGTCGCGCTCGATGTCGTTGTCGGCGCGCTCGCCGAACGCGGCTTCTCCGCACGCACGATCGCGGTCGGCAGCCAGGGTGGCGTCGCCGCCGCGAACAACGGCCAGTGCGATCTCGCGCCGGTGCATCTCGTCGATACAAACGGCGTTTACAATGAGCATCTGCTTTTGCCCGGCCTGTCGCTCGTCAAAGGCTGGCAGCGCATGCAGGGCGTCCTGTTCCGCCAAGGTGACAAGCGCTTCGAGGACAAGACCGCGCAGGATGCGGTGAAGGCCGCGCTCGCCGACCCGTCCTGCCTGATGGTCAACCGCAACGCCGGCGCGGGCACGCGCGTGCTCATCGACAAGCTGCTCGCGGGCGCGAAGCCGCCGGGCTACGCCAACCAGCCGAAGTCGCACAACGCGGTCGCGGCTGCTGTGGCGCAGGCGCGCGCCGACTGGGGCATGGCGATCGAGCCGGTCGCCAAGATGTACGGCCTCGGCTTCCTGCCTCTGTCGCCGGAGGAATACGATTTCCTGCTGGTGGAAAGCCGCAAGG
>BFBZ01000413.1_pt1 | contig 43891 bp, 48 predicted proteins | sample 1888401 | NCBI WGS metagenome assembly BFBZ01 (sample SAMD00112614, study PRJDB3348) | symbiont metagenome | host: Chara braunii | reverse complement strand
GTTCTCGCGTGGGCCGCTCAACCAGTCAGGCTTGAAGGAACAACGGCGTGCAGGTTCTCGTTCGCGACAATAATGTCGACCAGGCACTCAAGGCACTTAAGAAGAAGATGCAACGCGAAGGCATCTTCCGCGAGATGAAGCTGAGAGGCCACTACGAGAAGCCGTCGGAAAAGAAGGCGCGTGAGAAGGCGGAAGCCGTTCGCCGCGCCCGCAAGCTGGCCCGCAAGCGTGCCCAGCGCGAAGGCCTGATCCCGGCCAAACCCGTCAAGCCTCGGGTCAGCGCCCGCTGACACGCATTTTTACCGCTTCGCGCCGTAATTTTGACAGGCCCGCAACGAAACCTTCGTGCGGGCCATGTTCATTTTGGCCGAAGCGCCTTGGACGATTGATGCCGCGTGAAAGCGCGCATTTTCGAGCGAAGTGGATGCCGGTTCGCGTGAAGAAAATGCGATAGGATCACGAGATCGGAGCGTTGCGGGAACGCGTCGACTTGCTGTTAGGGGACAATGGGATGACAGGTTCCACCACCTTGGCCATCCGGCTGTTTCAGCGCACCGCGCTGATCGTCGGCAGCGCGGTGCTTGGCGCCTGCGGAACCACCGGCGGTGTCGGCTCGGTGACCGGCGGCGACGATGCCGATTCCCAGTACATCGGCTCGACCGCCAACCTTTCCTCCCTGTCGGAAGTGGTGGCGCGCAATCCCAGCGACCCACAGGCCTATAATATGCGCGGCACGGTTCTCGCGCGCACTGGCCGCCGCCCCGAGGCCGTGGCCGATTTCACCCGTGCCATCCAGCTCGACGGCAATTACGTCCAGGCCCTGTCCAACCGCGCCCTGGTCTATCGCCAGACCGGCCGGGTCGACCTGGCGCTGGCCGACTACAACAGGGCCATCCAGGCCGACGGCAACTATGCCGCCGCCTATATCGGCCGCGGCAACATCTATCGCACCCAGGGCCGCTACGGCGACGCCCTTCAGGACTATAACCGCGCGATCCAGATCCAGGGCTCCAACGCCCAGGCCTACCACAACCGCGCGCTGGTCTATGCCGCTCAGGGCAATCACCGCCAGGCGATCGAGGATTTCACCACCGCGCTTGGTCTCGCGCCGAACAATCCCGAACCCTATTACGGCCGTGGCCTGAGCTACCAGGCGCTCGGCGATGCCAAGTCGGCGCTCGACGACTTCAACGAAGCCGTGCAGTTCGACCCGCGCCAGCCCGATATCTGGGTGGCGCGCGGCCAGGCCCTGGAAGCGACCGGCGACAACGAGCGCGCGCTTGGTTCCTACACCAAGGCCATGAGCATCGAGGAAAACCATGCCGGCGCCCGCGAGGCGTTCAACCGGCTCGGCGGCCGTTCGGGCCAGAGCTACCGGCTGTTCAACTAACGTTTCTCCATCACGGCACGGCCTCGCCCAGGAAGGCGAGCACAGCCTCCCGGCCGCCGCGCGACCACAGGTCATTGTGGCCGCCGCCGGCGATTCCGACGAAGCGCTTCGGTTCGGGCGCCAGGGCGAACAGCCGCTGGCCATGCGCGATCGGGATGGTTGCGTCATTATCGCCATGGACAATGAGAATGGGCGCCTTCACCTGGCCGATCCGTTCGCGCGACAGGAACCGGTCGGTGATCAGCCAGCGCACCGGCAGGAAGCGGAACAGTTCGGCGGCGCGATCCTCCACCGCCGTGAACGGCGCGTTGAGCACAAGCGCCGCGATCGGCCGCTCGGCGGCCAGCGCGGTCGCGACCCCGGTACCAAGCGAATCGCCGAACAGGACGATCCTGGCGCCCGGCGCCAGCTCGCGCGCCGCCGCATAGGCCGCCTGCCCGTCCATGATCAGGCCGGCTTCGCTCGGTGCGCCCTGCGAGCCGCCATAACCGCGATAGGACAAGGCCAGCACACCGTAGCCGGCCGCCGCCAGGTCGGCGAAGACCGGCGCCCAATAGGACAGGTTGCCGCCATTGCCGTGCATGTGGACGACCACCGGCTTGTCGCCGCGCGGCGCGATCCACCACATCCCGATGGTGACGCCGTCAGCGGTCGTCCGGCTGATCGCGCGCGCCGGCAGACCAAGGGTGGCAGGAGACGCGACCTCCCCATTCGGGAAATACAGCAACCGGCGCTGCGTGCTCCACATCGTCGCGCAAAGCGCGGCATAACCGATGCCCAGGACCATCGCGATCGTGATCAACCACTTCATCGCCGGCCCTTCCCGCTGCGCCACCCGTCGTCCCGGCCTAATCGCCGAGATCCTTTGTCAATTCGATGGCGGCGGTGCGGAAACCGAAGCGCTCATAGGCGCGGCGGGCGATCGAATTGCCCGCGATGACGCCGATCCGGAGGCGCTTGATCTGGTGCAGGTGGGCCAGCCGCTCGGCCTCTTCGAGCAGCGCCGTGCCGATGCCCTGGCCGCGGCAACGCTCGTCGACCACCAGTTCGGCGACCACGGCGACCCGGCCGATATCGCTGCGCAGATAAGGTTCGGGCCGGTCGATCAGCCAGGCCATCATGCCTACCAGTTCGGTCCCGTCGGCGGCAACGATCACCGCCCCGCCGTCGCGGGCGGCGCGATCGAGATCGGCATCGAGACAGGCTTCCGCGGCGGCGTGATCCTTGGCGCGGTCGCCGGAGATCGCATCCTCGAAGACGTTGAGCTGATGGATCAGCCCGATGGCGGAACGCCGATCGGTCTCGACATAGGGACGCAGGAGCAGCGACATCGACCGGGCCTTCAGCTTGGGCCGGGAGCGTCGAGGAAGGGCGCGATCACCGCGCGCGTCTCCTGGCTCGGCACGACCGGCACGATCTCGAAGGTGATGCCGAAGCCGCGCCAGCTCAGCATCCATTCCTGCAGCAGCCTGAGATCGTCGCATTCCATCAGCTGGAAGCAGCGGTCGAAATTCGGCTCGACCCAGCTGCCGACATATTTCAACCCTTCGGGCAGCGAGCGGCCGCCGTCGCGCACGCGGCGATAGGCCGGAACGGCATCCTGGTTCGGGAAGCGCTCGACGATCATGAACAGCATGGACAAAGCCCCGAACAAGCGAAACGGGGCACAAGGCCCCGTCTGCACTCTATCCGTGGCATGCCCCCAGCCTCAATGGCCGAGTGCCTTGACGATGTTCTCGACCATTTTCTTGGCGTCGGCGAACAGCATCATCGTGTTGTCCTTGAAGAACAATTCGTTCTCCACGCCGGCATAACCCGAACCCATGCCGCGCTTGATGAACAGCACCGTGCCGGCCTTCTCGACGTCGAGGATCGGCATGCCGTAGATCGGCGAGGCCTTGTCGGTCTTGGCCGCCGGGTTGGTCACGTCATTGGCGCCGATGACGAAGGCGACGTCGGCCTGGGCGAACTCGGAATTGATGTCCTCCAGTTCGAACACTTCGTCATAGGGCACGTTGGCTTCGGCCAGCAGCACGTTCATGTGCCCGGGCATGCGGCCGGCGACCGGGTGAATCGCGTATTTCACCTCGACGCCTTCCTTCTTCAGAAGGTCGGCCATTTCACGCAGCGCATGCTGCGCCTGGGCCACCGCCATGCCATAGCCCGGCACGATGATGACCTTCGAGGCGTTCTTCATGATGAAGGCCGCGTCGTCGGCCGAGCCCTGCTTGACGGGCCGGGTCTCGATCGCGCCGGCGGCAGCCGTCGTCTCGCCGCCGAAACCGCCGAGAATGACCGAGATGAACGAGCGGTTCATCGCCTTGCACATGATGTAGGACAGGATCGCGCCCGACGAGCCGACCAGCGCGCCGGTGATAATCAGCGCGGTATTGCCGAGCGTGAAGCCGATGCCGGCCGCCGCCCACCCCGAATAGGAGTTGAGCATCGACACCACCACCGGCATGTCGGCGCCGCCGATCGGAATGATCAGCGTGATGCCGACGACGAAGGACAGCAGCACGATCAGCCAGAAGGCCAGGTGGCTTTCGGTTCGGATGAACACCACCATCAGGACGATGATCGCCACGGCGATGGCGACGTTCAGGAGATGGCGCTGCGGCAGCATGATCGGCTTGCCGCTCATCCGCCCATCGAGCTTCAGGAAGGCGATGATCGAGCCGGTGAGCGTGATCGCACCGATGGCGACACCGAGCACCATCTCGAACAGCGAAGCCCCCTTGATGGTGCCGGGCTGGCCGAGATCGAAGGCCATCGGGGCATAAAGCGCCGCGGCCGCGACGAACACCGCGGCAAGGCCGACGCCCGAGTGAAAGGCGGCGACCAGCTGCGGCATGGAGGTCATCGGCACGCGCCGGGCGACCACCGCACCGATGCCACCGCCAAGCCCGATGCCCAGCAGAACCAGGATCCAGGCACCGACGCTGGCCGGCGGATGCGAGGCGAGCGTCGTGACGACCGCGATCGCCATGCCGATCATGCCCAGCATGTTTCCCTGGCGCGAACTCTGTGGGCTCGACAGGCCACGCAAGCTCAGGATGAACAGAACCCCCGAGAGGAGGTAGAGAAGCGCTGCAAGATTGGCTGACATCGTGTTCCCCTCAGCCCTTCTTTGCCGCTGGCTTGTCTTTGGCCTTGTACATCGCGAGCATGCGCTGCGTGACGAGGAAGCCGCCGAAGATGTTGACGGAGGCGAGCACCAGGCCGAGGAAGCCGAATGTGCGCGCCAGGGTCGAGCCGCTATCCATCAGCGGGACGCCGACCGCGAGCAGCGCGCCGACCACGATGACCGAGGAGATGGCATTGGTCACCGACATCAGCGGCGTGTGAAGCGCCGGCGTCACCGACCAGACGACGAAATAACCGACGAACACGGCGAGCGCGAAGATCGCGAAGCGGAACACCGTCGGGTCGATCGCCCCGCCGGTAGCGGCGTGGGCCGCGGCGCCCGCCGCGGTGGCGATCTGATCGGCCACCGCGGTCGCCTGTTCGGCGGCGATGCGTGCCTGTTCAGCCGCGGTACGGGCGACTTCGGCCGCCGCGCGAGCCCTGTCGAGGGCCTGGTCCGGAGTAAGATTGGCCATTGATGCCCCCTCAGGCCTTGCTGGACTTCTTCGGCGCCTTCGGCTTGTCGGCCTGGGGTGCGTCCGATGTCGTGGGTTCTGCCGCGGCCACGGCCACCGGAGCGGCGGCGGCCTGGAAGCTCGGGTGAACGACGGCGCCGTCCCTGGTCAGCAGCGTCGACTTGACCAGTTCGTCGTCCCAGGGAACGACCAGCGACTTCGACGCCTTGTCGATCATGATCTCGAGGAAGGCGAACAGGTTCTTGGCATAAAGCGACGAGGCGGTGGCGGCGATCCGGCCCGCCACGTTCAGGTGGCCGACGATCTTCACGCCATTGGCCGTGACGGCGACCTGGCCGGGCTTGGCGCCTTCGACATTGCCGCCGCGCTCGACCGCGAGATCGACGATCACCGAGCCGGGCCGCATCGATGCGACCATGGCGGCGGTGACCAGCCGCGGTGCCGGCCGCCCTGGGATCAGCGCGGTCGTGATGACCATGTCCTGCTTGGTGATGTGTTCGGCGACGAGAGCGGCCTGCTTGGCCTGATACTCCGCCGACATCGGCTTGGCATAACCGGCCGCGGTCTCGGCCTGCTTGAATTCGTCGTCCATGACCGCGACGAACTTGGCGCCGAGGCTCTCGACCTGCTCCTTGGCCGCCGGCCGGACGTCGGTGGCGGTCACGACGGCGCCGAGCCGGCGCGCCGTGGCGATCGCCTGGAGGCCCGCCACGCCGGCGCCCATCACGAAGATGCGGGCGGCCGGCACGGTGCCGGCGGCGGTCATCATCATCGGCAGCGCCCGACCGAATTCGGCCGAGGCATCGATGACGGCACGATAGCCGGCGAGATTGGCCTGCGACGACAGCACGTCCATGACCTGGGCGCGGGTGATGCGCGGCATCAGCTCCATGGCGAAGCCGGCGACGCCGGCCTTGGCCATGTCGGCAAGCGCTGCCTCGTTGCCATAGGGATCCATGGTGCCGAGCACCAGCGCGCCTGCCTTGTAGCCCTTCAGTTCGCCGGCGGAGGGACGGCGCACTTTCAGGACGACATCGGCATCCTTGACCGCATCCTTGGCGACGACGGCACCGGCCGCTTCGTAATCGGCGTCGACAATGCCGGAGCCGAGGCCCGCGCCGGCCTCGACCACCAGATCCGCGCCGAGCGCGACGAGGCGCTTGACCGTGTCCGGCGTACCGCCGACGCGCTGCTCGGAGGCGTCGGTCTCTCTGGGTATCGCAATGCGCATCAATAATCCTCCGGTGGACCCGTCTTGGGCGGGCGCGCCGGGGGGCGCAGAAGAATTCTCGAACGCGGCCGGTGCCCCCCTCAGGCGGACGCGCTCAAGCCGTCAAACGAGAAAATAGGCCATCAGCGCGAGGATCACGATGACCGAGATCGAGCCCCACTTGGTCAGGCTGATGAACAGGTCGTAGGTCTTTTCGTGCTCGGCGTAGTCCATCGGCGCGGTGCCGTCGAGGCGGGGCTCGGAAGCCATGGCGGATCTCCAGATACAAGCAATAGCGCAAGGAGGCGTAACCCATGAACGCGCGTCTGGCAACGCGGCCGTTGCGCCGCAGCAGAGCGATTGGCGGGCGGCCGTCTCAGCGCGGCGCGGTAAAGGCCGGCACGCCCTGCGGAGCTCCGCCGCCTGATCCGCCGCCGCTGCCGAACAAGCCGCCCGGCAGCGGCGTCAGCCGCGGATTGACCGGTCGGGGCTGGGCTTCGCGGACCTCTGTCTGGCTGGCGCTGTCACGGCCGCGCGGTGCCGGCATCGGCAGCGGCGCCGCCATTGGCGGCTGGGGCTGCGCCGGCGGCGCTTGTGGCCGATCATCGGTCAGTTGCACGGTCCAAACGCGCTGGTCCTGGGTGTCGACCTCGAAGAAACCGACGCGGTCATAGCCGCGCGCCAGGCATTCCTCGATGCCGCGGATGGTGAACTCCTTGTCGCGGCTGCACATGAACGCCCGCCCCGACCATTCGCCGCCCTGGTCGTAATCGACCGCGTAGAGATAATAGAAGCGCGCCACCAGCGGTCCGCGCAGAATGGTCTCGCAGGTGCGGGCCGCGACATTCCACCAGCCTTCGGTGGTCCAGCCCTCACCGTCCTTGTAGCCGATCGAGACGCCGACACGGCTGCCGGTCGTGTTGCACAGCCTGAGATCGGCCGCCGCCGGCCCTGTCATGGACAGCCAGGCGGTCCCGGCCAGGAGGCTGAGCGCGAGGAAAAGACGGCTTGTCGGGAATCGAACCATTGAGCCAGTGTCACATCGATCTTTGGCTTTTCGTTGATGCGATCGGCCGTGTCAACGCAGCGAGCTCAGGCCGGCGGCCCTGGCCGTGCCACCCAGATGCCCAGCATGATCAACAGGCCGCCCGCGACCTGGATGACGGTCAGCGCCTCGCCCAGCGCGATCCAGGCGAAGACCGCGGCAATCACCGCCTCCATGAAGATCACCAGTGACGAAAACACCGTCGGCAGCGTGCCGAGCGCCACCGCCAGCAGCCCCTGCCCCGCTGCGTGGGTCACAATGCCGAGAGCCAGCACCGCGGCCCAGCCCCTGAGGCTCGACGGCATGATCGCCGACTCCAGCACCAGCGCGATCGCCAGCAGGCAGAGCGCCGTCACCACGGTCGACTGGAAGGTCAGCCGTGCGGCGCCGTGGCTGACGCGGCCGGTCCGCACCGCGTGGAAATAGAGCCCGAAAAACACGCCGGTCGCTGCGCCGTAGAGATCCCCGGTCAGCCGCGCTGGGTCGATCTGCATGCTGTTGCCGACCAGGGCCGCGCCGCCGGCGATACACAATGCGAGGCCCGCAAGCGTCGCCGCCGATGTCTTCTCCTTGAACCAGGCCCAGGCGACCAGCACCACCCAGATCGGCGCGGTGGTCGCCAGGAAGGTCGAATTGGCAATGGTCGTCTTGAGGATCGACAGGTGCCAGAAGAACAGGTCGCCGGCGAAGAACAGGCCAGCCAGGACCACCGGCCAGTTCGGTCCCGGGGGCCCGGTCTCGCCGCGATCCTCGATCCGCATCCAGGCATAAAGCACCGGCAGTGCCAGCGCGGTGCGCCAGAAGGCCGAGGCAAAGGGACCGACGTCGGCGAGGCGCACGAAAACCGGCGAGATGCCGAGGGCCAGCGCGCCGGACAGCAGCGCGACGAAGGCTGACGCCTGGCGGGAGGCGGGAGGCGGAGCGGTTCTGTCGGTCATGGCACCCTTGCAGGGCACTCTCTCTAGCGGGCCGGCAGGCCTGTGGACAAGGCGCAAGAAGCTTGACCCAGCCGCCCATTTCCGCGAACCGTTCGGCTCAACCTCCCCCCTCGCCGCTGGAGCATTCCATGGTCGAAACCCAAAGCGTCGCAGCCGATCAACTCAAGGCCATCATCGAGCGCATTGAGCGTCTCGAAGAGGAAAAGAAGGCCCTCGCCGACGATATCAAGGACGTCTATGCCGAAGCCAAGGCCAATGGTTTCGACACCAAGATCCTGCGAAAGATCGTTTCGCTCCGGAAGCAGGATCGCGACGAGCGGATGGAAGAAGAAGCCATTCTCGAGCTCTACAAGCAGGCCCTCGGGCTGGACTGAGGCTCGAGGCCTGCCGCGGACAGACAAAGATCCGCCTTGGCGCGGCCGCGACGATCGCGACCGCCGCAGCCGCCGGACATGGCGGCCGGGCCGACAGACCAGCGCTGCCAGCGCTCAGGCCTCGCGCAGGGTGCGGATCGGACGCGGGCTGGGCGCGAACATCGCAATCGCAGCAGCAGCCAGAATGGCGCTGAAGCCGACGAAATCCAGCGGCGTCGGCCGGTCGCCGACCAGCGCCATGGCGCTGAGCACGCCGACCACCGGAATGGCGAAGGTGGTGAGCGAGGCCGCGCCGACCGACAGTCTGTCGAGCAGCGTGAACCACAAGAGATAGGCGATAGCGGTCGCCCCGATGACGTGGAAGGCCAGCGCCGTCCAGACCCTCGGCGACACCGTCGCCGGCAAGGTTTCACCGCTCAGCATGAAACCGGCCCCCGCCACGACGGAGGCGATCAGCAGCTGATAGGCGGTGACGACCATGCGGTCGCCGTCGATCGGCCGCGCCTTCTGATAGACGGTCCCGGCGGCCCAGCTGAGTGCCGCGACGAGCGGAAACACCAGCCCGAGCGGCGTGCTCTGGCCACCGACCAGCGGCACGGCCAGCACGGCGATGCCGACAAGTCCGACGGCCAGCGCGATCGCCCTCGATCGGTCCAGTCGTTCGCCGAGAAACAGATAGGCCATCAGGATGGCCCAGAGCGGCGTGGTGAAGGTGAGGATCGCGGCCCGCGAGGTCGAGGTGTTCAGCTGTGCGAACACGGTAGCCAAGTTGAAGCCGGCAATGTTGAAGATCCCGGCGATGGCGAGCCGGGTCCAGGACGAACGCGGCACCTTCAGGGATCGGCCGGCAAGGCCGGCCACCAGAACCAGCAGCACGGCGCCGACGCCGAGCCCGACCATGCGCAGGCCGAAAGGCTGCACCTCGGAGAGAGCGGTTTTCACCGCCGGCCAGTTGAATCCCCACAGGAATGCGAGCAGCAACGGAATATAACGGACGGCGTTCATGCGAGGGCCACCTGACAGGGCCCTCGGCCCGGCTGCGTCCGCAGATCCCGGACGGCCGAAAGGAGATCACATCCCTCGATCGCCAGAAAGAGCCTCTGGCGCAGGACGGTTCGGCGCGGACGGCAAACCGGGGAGATGTCGGCAAGCGAGGAGCCGGCGCGCGCAGGCGCCTGGCCGGGTCGTCGATCAGCGGGGCTCTAGCGAAGCGCGGCGCTGCGGCGCCGGTTCGGGCGGCGTGAAGTCGAGCGTACGCAGCGTGGCGACCGCCTGGCCGCTGAAGCGCTGCGTCGGCATGCTGGCGCCGGCCGATTGCGAGAAGCTCATGGCGACCATATGCGAGGGGGCCTCGATCAGCTTCACCTGACGCGGATCGGGCGTCGTCAGGGTGGCGACGGAGGTCTCGCGATCGGTGGTCTGGCGGACGAAGACGACACGGCCACGATTGCCGGCGGTGCTCGGCGCGACCATCGGCGCCGGTGCGACACGCGCGACCCGGGTTTCATGTGTCGGCCGGGGCGCGGGAACCGGTTGGGCAGCCGTCGGCTGCGGCGCGGCATGAGCCCGGGGAGCGGGAGCGGCGGCACGCGGCTGCGGCGTCGCAGCTGCATTCGGCAGCGTCACCCGCTGCGACGGCGAGGCAAAGGCAAGTGCGAAGCCCGGCGCGGCTTCGGCCGGCGCCGGCTGACCGCGCTGGTCGCCGGTGATGATCAGCGCCGGCAGGGCCGCCGCCGCGACGATCGATCCGCCGATGATCTGCGGACGCGAGGCCGGCATCGGCGCCTGGGCCACCAGGATACGGTCACCGGTCGGAGCCGGCTCGGCCAGCGGCGTCGGGCGATTGGGTTCGGCCGCGCGCGCGGCTTCAGGCACCGGCTGCGGCATCGGCGGCGCAAGCGAGGCAAAGGTGGCCGAGACCGGCTGCGGCTCCGGCGTGCCGGGAACGGTCGGGCGGGCCATCGGCATCGGGCCGGCGGCGATCCGCTGCATGAATTCGCCCTCGTCCTGGGCACGCGCTCGTTCGGCGGCCGACGGGGCCCGCGGCGGAACCGGCGCCATGGCGATCAGCATGCGCGGCGGAGCAGGCGCGATCTGGACCGGCGCACCGGCACGGGTGGCGGCCGGCTGGGCCGGAGCGGGCTGGGGTTGGGCCTGGGCCACCAGCGTCGGGGCGGGCGCCGGCGCAACCGGTTCACGCGCCGGGATGCCAGGGGCCGCCTCGGCCGGACGAATTGTGGTGGAAACGCGGCCGGAGCCACGCTGGGCAAAGGTTTGGCGGGCGGGCGCGGGCTGCTGAGCCTGCTGCTGCTGATTGCCGCCGAACAAGGCGGCGAAAAAGCCCATGCCGCCGCCGCGCTGACGCAGCACGCCGCCGGGCTCGCTCTCCTCGGATCCGCCGGCTTCGTCAGCCCGTGAATCGTAGAAACGCGACGCGGTGCCGCCGCGCGCCTGAACCATGGCGAGAGCCGTCTCGAAGCCGGGCATCGGCCGGCCATCGGCCGGAATATGAACGGTGCGCCCATCCGGGAACAGGCGGGCCAGATAGTCGCGCGACACTTTCGGCCAATGGCGGACCGAGCCGGTGTCGAGATGAATGAAGTGATTGGCCGAACCCGGATAGAAGCCGACGCCGCCGCGCTGCAATTGCAGGCCGACCTCCCGGACCCGGGTCATGGAAACACCGGGGATGAAGAAATCCATCGCCCGGCCCTGGATATGCTGCGAATGCTGGGCAACCGCGCGCGAACGCCGGCGCAGCATGGCATTGGTGCCTTCGGAGCGGAACGCCGAGAGGACGTTGATCGGGGCCTGGCCGCCGACCCCGCGATAGACTTCCCAGAGCACGTCGAACAGGCCCGGATCCATGCGGGTCGGCTGGTCGGTGCGCCAGTCGCGCAGGAACCAGTTGAGCTTGTTCAGGGCTTCCTGGTCGTAGCGCCCCTCACGCTTGAATGTGATCAGCAGCTCTTCGCCCGTGTGCCGGTGAACCAGCTGCAGCGTCCGCGTGTCGCCGTTGGCGACGACCGTCTGGGTCTGACCGATGCCGAAGAGAAGGAACCCGAAGCCCATCGCGACCGTTGATGCGGTGCGCAGCACACGCTGAGAAACGAAGTCGGAGATGGTTCGGGAGGATTGTTTCACGATACTGAACTGGGCTCTGGCTGCGGACGAAGGATTGGACTCTCCGCCGGAACGGCCCGGCACATGGTGAACACATCATCGTCGGGAACGGTTAAAGAACCCTGAGTCGTGCTCCGGGACTCATATTGCCCCGGCTCACGGACGCGTGACCGGTAAGCACCGACTGTGGCGAAATCATGCCGGATCATGATGCCATCCATCAGCGACCGTTCGGTGACGTCACCCCCGAGCGCTGGCCAGAACCGCGCGCACGCGGGCATTGTGTCCGTAGATATCGTCGTATTCAACGAGTGCGCCGGAGCTATCCACCGTCATCGTGAAATAGACCAGATGGATCGGTACCGCCTGGCGGAAGCGCACGGTGCGCTCATTGGCGCCATAAAGTCCCTGGATCCGCTGGGCGGTCCAGGTCTCGCCCGGCAGGCCGAGATTGAGCAGCACCTCGGCCAGCGCCTCGGGGTTCTGGACCCGCACGCAGCCGTTGGACAGCGCCCGGTAGCTCTGCCCGAAATATTGCCGCGACGGCGTATCGTGCAGATAGATGGCGTGCCGGTTGGGGAACATGAATTTCATCTTGCCCAGCGCATTCGCCGCCCCCGGCGGCTGGCGGAAGGCGTAGCGGCCGATATTGGCGGCGCCCCAGTTGATGGTGGACGCGTCCACCACCCGGCCGCCCTGAACCACCTGAATGCCGCGGCGGGCGAAATAGCCGCCATTGCGCGCCGCCCCGCTCAGCATGCTGCGCCGGACGATCGAATGCGGCACGTGCCAATAGGGATTGAACACGATGTGGCTCATCGCGTCGGAGAAGATCGGCGTCTGGGTCTCTGCCCGGCCCATGACCGCGCGGGTGTGGTGAATGGTCCGGCCGTTCTGCACCACCTCGACCGCATAGGTCGGACTGTTGACCCAGATATGGGACTGGCCGAGATCGCGCGGCAACCAGCGCCAGCGTTCCAGGTTGGCGACCACGTCGCGCTCGCGCAGCACGGTCCGCCTGACGACGGGCGTGTCGGTCATCTCGCGCCGCTCGCCGCGCATTTCGATCAGCTTGGCGCGCAGCCGGCGGAAACCCTCATGCGGCGGGTTGAAGGCCTCGACCGCCGCGGTCGGGTCGGTCGCCTTGGCGAGATCGCCGAGCGCCTGCGCCGTCTCGATGCGTGGCGGATGCACATCGAAATAGCCGGACAGCTTGGCCGGATCGGTCCGTCCGCCCGAAGCCTGGGCGGCATACAGGGCAACGGCCCGGGCCAGCGCGATTTCGAGCCGGGCGACGCTTTCGGCGTTGCGCGCGCCTTCGGGCAGCGCGATCCGGAATGCGGTCGGGTCGAGACCATCGTCGCCGGCCTGGCCGAGGCGGGTTAGCACCGCGCGACCGCGCTCCGACAGAACACCGTCCTGAATGAACAGCGGCTCGTAGCGGCGCTCGGAATAGAAGGCGGCGAAAGCCTGCAGCGCCGCCCGCTCGGGGCCGGCTTTGGCCAACAGGTTCTGCACGGCCTGCGCGACGCGCTGGACGGTGATCGCCGGATCCGGCTGGCCATTCTCGACAAGGCTCGGCGGGTCGTCGGGGATGGCGGCCAGTTCGGCCGCGGAGGGCTCCGGAATGACCGGCGCCGGCGCCAGCGCCGTATCCGGATGTTCGTCATCGGCCAGCGGCACGCCGGCGATCGCCGGATCGGCCTGCGAATGCTCGACGATCAGCGGCGAAGGCGGGAAAGCCGGCAGGCCGAAATCAGCCGCGGTCAGCGGCCCGACGAGATCCAGAGCCGGACGCGGGATCGCGGCCTCGACCTCCCAGTCGGCAAGCCTGAAAGTCTCGGCGTTTTCGGCCAGCAGCGGCCGGGACAAGCCCACTCCCAGGAGGGCGCACAACAGGACTGTCGACCGAAGCCGCATGTGAATCCCCTGGACCGCGGCTACGGCCGCAAGCAATGACTTTTCCAACACGTGAATCGGCAGAAATCAAGCGAGAGAGCGGGTTTGCGAGTTGTTTCGCCGGCATCCGAGGCTTTGCGGTCACACCCCTTCGGCCTCCGCCTCGCCCTGTTCGATGCCGAGTTCCTTGAGCTTGCGATAAAGCGTCGAGCGGCCGATTCCCAGGCGGCGGGCGACCTGCGACATCTGTCCGCGGTAATGTTCGATGGCGAACTTCAGCGCCTCGGTTTCCAGCGCGTCCATCGGCCGGACGTGGCCGGCCTCGTCGAGCAGGCCGACGGAGGCCCCGGGCACGATCATGGCGGGGGTCGCGACATGCCCGGCCTGGGTTGCCACCACCGGCGCCTGCGGTGCCGGCGGCGCGAGCGGAACAACCACTTCGTAGCCCTCGACCTGGGCGGCGATCTGGGGGAAATCGGCGATCGACAATTCGTCGCCGTCGCACAGCACCACGGCGCGGAACACCGTGTTCTCGAGCTGGCGGACATTGCCCGGCCAGGAATAGGCCTGTAGCAGGCCGAGCACCGCCGGCTGAACGCCGCGGATGCGCTTGCCTTCTTCGGCCGCGAGGCGCGCCAGGAAATGCCTGACGAGATCGGGAATATCGTCGGCGCGCTCGCGCAGCGGCGGCAGCGTCATCGGGAACACGCAGAGCCGGTAATAGAGGTCCTCGCGGAACCGGCCCTCCTTCACCGCCTTGATCAGGTCGCGGTTGGTCGCCGAGATGATCCGGATATCGACCTTGATGCTGCGCTTGGCGCCGACCGGATCGACCTCGCCCTCCTGGATCGCCCGAAGCAGCTTGACCTGCGTTTCCAGCGGCAGTTCGCCGACCTCGTCGAGGAACAGCGTGCCGCCATGAGCTTCGACGAACTTGCCGGTATGCTTGTCGGTGGCGCCGGTGAAGGCGCCCTTCTCGTGGCCGAACAGGATCGATTCGACCAGGTTCTGCGGGATGGCGCCGCAGTTCACCGCGACGAAAGGCTTGGCGCGCCGCTCGCCGGAACCGGCGATGGCGCGCGCCAGCAATTCCTTGCCGACGCCGCTCTCGCCCTCGATCATGACCGGGATCATCGAGCCGGCGGCCTTTTCGGCCATGCGCAGCACCGGCCCCATGCGCGCCGAGCGGGTGACGATGTCCTTGAAGCCGAGGGTGCCCTCGGCCTTGCGTTTCAGCCGCTGCACCTCGGCGACCAGCGCTTCGGTCTTCAACGCGTTCTTGATCGACACCGACAGGCGTTCGGCGCCGGCCGGCTTGACCACGAAATCGGAGGCACCCGCCCGCATGGCATTGACCACGGTATCGATGCCGCCCTGGCTGGTCTGGACGATCACCGGCTTGGCGATGCCCTCCTCCCGCATCGCGGCGAGCACCCCCATGCCGTCGCGCTCGGGCATGACCAGGTCGAGGATCAGGAGATCGATGGCGTCGGCGTCCTCGGCCAGGACCCGCATGGCCTGTTCGCCGTTCTCGGTGATCCGCACGTCATAGCCGAATTTGCGCACCATCGCCTCGATCAGGCGGCGCTGAACCGGATCGTCGTCGCAAATGAGGATGGTGGTCATGGGACTGCACGGCCTTCCAGACGCGATGTCTCGATTCGGGAAAGGGTGAAGACCCGCCGTTAAGGTCGGGTTAACGCTCAGTAACCGCGCGAATATTGCGGGTTCATGCCGCGCGCGAGCTGGTCGCGCCGAACGGACAGAGCGCGTCGGCGAATTGCCGGGCCGCCGCGGCCCAGGACCGGCTTTCGGCAACGGCGCGGCAGCGCGCCCGGTCCAGCGCCAGCGCGGTCTCGATGGCGCGGGCCAGATCCTCGTCGAGACAGGCGATCGCCGGGTCGCCGACCACGTCGATCGGCCCGGGAACCGGGAAAGCCGCCACCGGCAGGCCGCTCGCCAGCGCCTCCTGCATGACATTGCCATAGGTGTCGGTGCGGCTGGTGAACACGAAGACGTCGGCCCCGGCATAGATCTCGGCTAATGCCTCGCCGGTGCGGGAGCCGAGGAACACCGCGTCGGGAAAGCGCCGTTCGAGTTCGGCACGCTGCGGCCCGTCGCCGACCACCAGCTTGGTGCCCGGCAGGTCGAGCGCCAGGAAGGCTTCGAGGTTCTTTTCGACCGCCAACCGACCGACGCTCAGCATGACCGGGCCGGGATAGCCGAGCTTCACCGCCGGCCGCGGCCGGAACTGTTGCGTATCGACGCCGCGCGCCCACAGCGCCAGGTTGGCGAACCCCCAGCGCGACAGCTCCCCGCGCATGGTCTCGGTCGGCACCATGGTGCGTCGCGCCGCGCCGTGGAAATGGCGGAGCCAAGCATAGGTCCAGGCTTCCGGGATCGGCGCCCGTGCCCTGACATAGTCGGGATAGCGGGTGTGATAGCTGGTGGTGAACGGCAGTTGCCGGGTCAGGCACCAGCGCCGGACCGCATGGCCGATCGTGCCTTCGGTCGCGATATGCACGGCGTCCGGCCGGATCTCGTCGAGGCGCCGGCCGATCGCCGGCCCCGCCGTGATCGCCAGGCGGATGTCCGGATAGGTCGGCAGCGGCAGGCTCGGCAAACCCTCGGGGGTCACGAAATGCACCGCGATGCCCAGCGCCGGCAGCGCCGCCGCAGTCTCCTGAAGCGAGCGCACGACGCCGTTGATCTGGGGGCTCCAGGCGTCGGTGGCGATCGCCAGCCGCATCACGCGGCGACCTTGCGGCCGCCATCCGGCAGCGGCAGGATGAGGTCGGGTTCGGCCTCGTCCGCCTCGGCCGGCGCGGTCTCGGGCAGCACCTCGGTCCAGCGAACGATCTCGAAACGGCCGTCATAGGTCTCGACCAGCGCCGAGCAGCTCTCCACCCAGTCGCCGCAGTTCATGTAGCGGATGCCGAGCTGGTCATGGATCGCGGCGTGGTGGATGTGCCCGCAGATCACGCCGTCGACCTTCTGGCGCTTGGCTTCGCTGGCGAGAGCCTCTTCGAAGGCGCCGATGAAATTGACCGCCTTCTTGACCTTCAGCTTGGCCCAGGCCGACAGCGACCAATAGGTCAGCCCGAGCTTGCGGCGGATCAGGTTGAACCAGCGGTTCAGATAGATCGCCGCGTCATAGGCCCAGTCGCCGAGATGGGCGAGCCAGCGCGCATGCATGACCACGACATCGAAGGCGTCGCCATGGATGACCAGGAACCGCTTGCCATCGGCCGAGGTATAGATGGTCTCGTCCATCACCTCGATGCCGCCGAAATGGGTGCCGAAATAGTCGCGCAGGAATTCGTCGTGATTGCCCGGCAGGTAGATGATCTGCGAGCCCTTGCGCACCTTGCGCAGCAGCTTCTGCACCACATCGTTGTGCGATTGCGGCCAGTGCCAGCCGCGCCGCAACTGCCAGCCGTCGATGATGTCGCCGACGAGATAGATGACGTCGGCATCGTTATAGCGCAGGAAGTCGAGCAGCAGACGGGTCTGCGAGCCGCGTGCGCCGAGGTGCACGTCGGAAATGAACATCGCCCGGTAACGCTTCTCCGTCATTGCCTTGGTCCCGCTCTTCAAGCTGCCGGCCACAGGAACCAGATTCCCGTAGAGCTTTTGTGACACTCGGCGACAAGACCAAGCTCGCGGCCGCCCGCGAGGGGCTTGCGGCTCGGCCTGTCGCGAGACTGTCGCACGGCCTTGCTAGCGCTGCGCCCATCGTCACCGCCCGAGTCGGCCCGTTCCGACCGGCCGGCTTTCGCCGGTGGGCCGACGAGGCCCGGCACAGCCCAAGGAGCGCGCCATGGCAGGAGATCTCGATCGCGAAACGATGGAGAAGGCCTATGCCCGCTGGGCGCCGATCTATGACGCGGTGTGCGGACCGGTGTTCGAAAAGGGCCGGCGCGCCGCGGCCCAGGCCGCCCGCCAGGTGGGTGGCAAGATTCTGGAGGTCGGCGTCGGCACCGGCCTGTCGTTTTCCGACTATGACGCCACCACCGAGATATCAGGCATAGACCTGTCCGGTCCGATGGTCGCCAAGGCGCGTGAACGGATGGCGAGCGGCGCCTTCCCGCATGTGAAACACGTCCAGGTCATGGACGCCCACGACCTGGCTTTCCCGGACGAGACCTTCGATTGCGTGGTCGCGCAGTTCGTCATCACCCTGGTCGAGCGGCCCGAGCGCGTGCTCGACGAATGCGCCCGCGTCGCCAGGCCCGGCGCCGAAATCATCCTGGTCAACCATCTTTATTCCGAGCGCGGCGTGGCCGCCGCGATCGAGCGCTGGTTCTCGAAACACGCCCATACCTTCGGTCTTCGGCCGGAATTCCCCTTCGCGCGCCTGCAGGCCTGGGCCGACAATCATGGTGGCGCCGAGGTGATCGAGCGCCGGCGTGTCGGGCCGCTCGGCGTCTATTCGCTGGTCCGCTTCCGCAAGCTGGCGGCCGGTGCCGTCGTCGACATGCGGCGCGCCGCGGTCGGCTGAGCTCGGCCTCCGGCCGCCCCGGACCAAGCGTTGCCTCAAGGCAACGCCGCGCCGGTTCCGTCTGCCTCGGGCGAACCACCGCATTGATCACACCGGCGGTTCCGACCATACGGGACATCCGTGTCTGATCCGACGGAGGCTCGTCCCATGCGCCCAGTGTTCCAGGCCGCTGCGCAAAAGAGCGCGGCCGCGCGCGCCAAGGTCGACAAGGCGCTCGGCACCCTGCCCCAATGGGACCTGAGCGCGCTTTATGACGCAATCGATGCCCCGGCGGTGCGCCGCGACCTGGACACCGCCGAACAGGATGCGCTCGCCTTCGAGACCGCCTTCAAGGGACGTCTGGAAGCGATCGCGCAGACCGCCGGCCCGGAGACCGAGCTTGCCGAGGCGGTCATTCGCTACGAGCGGCTCGAGGACCAGCTCGGTCGCCTCGCCTCCTTCGCCGGCCTTGTCTATGCCGGCGACACGACCGATCCGGTCAGGGCCAAGTTCTACGGCGACATCCAGGAGAAGATTACCGCGATTTCGTCGCATCTCCTGTTCTTCACGCTGGAGCTGAACCGAATCGACGACGCATTGATCGACCGGGCCATGGCCGGGCCGAAACTCGGCCATTACCGGCCCTGGATCGAGGATATCCGCAAGGACAAGCCGTTCCAGCTCGAGGACCGCATCGAGCAATTGTTCCACGAGAAGGGCATGACCGGCCGGGCCGCCTGGAACCGGCTGTTCGACGAGACCATTGCCAGCCTGCGCTTCACCGTCGACGGCGAGGAGCTGACGCTCGAGCCGACTCTGAATTTCCTGCAGGACACCGCCGAGGCCAAGCGCAAGGCGGCGTCCGACGCGCTGGCCGCGACCTTCAAGAACAATCTGCGCACCTTCACGCTGATCACCAATACGCTCGCCAAGGACAAGGAAATCTCCGACCGCTGGCGCGGCTTCGAGGACGTCGCGGATTCACGCCACCTCGGCAACCGGGTCGAGCGCGAGGTGGTCGACGCGCTGGTCGCCGCCGTGCGGGCCGCCTATCCGAAGCTGTCGCACCGCTATTACAAGCTGAAGGCCCGCTGGTTCGGGCGCGAGACGCTCAATCACTGGGACCGCAACGCGCCGCTGCCGAAGGTCGAAAGCCGCACCATCCCCTGGAACGAGGCGCGCGACACCGTGCTCTCGGCCTATTCCGGCTTTTCGCCCGGCATGGCCAATATCGCCAGGCGCTTCTTCGACGAGCGCTGGATCGACGCGGGCGTGCGCCCCGGCAAGGCGCCGGGCGCCTTCGCCCATCCGACCGTGCCCTCGGCGCATCCCTATGTCCTGCTCAACTACCAGGGCAAGCCGCGCGACGTGATGACGCTCGCCCACGAACTCGGCCATGGCGTGCACCAGGTGCTGGCGGCTCCGAACGGCGCGCTGATGGCGCCGACCCCGCTGACCCTGGCCGAGACCGCCTCGGTGTTCGGCGAGATGCTGACCTTCAAGGCGATCCTCGAGGCGACCACCGATCCCATCCAGAAAAAGGCGCTGCTCGCCTCCAAGGTCGAGGACATGATCAACACGGTCGTGCGCCAGATCGCCTTCTATTCCTACGAGCGCAAGATCCATATCGCCCGCCGCGACGGTGAACTGACCACCGAGGCGATCTGCGAGGCCTGGATGAGCGTGCAGGCCGAAAGTCTCGGGCCGGCGATCGCGCTGAAGCCGGGCTACGAGACCTTCTGGGCCTATATCCCGCATTTCATCCACTCACCCTTCTATGTCTATGCTTATGCCTTCGGCGATTGCCTGGTAAACTCGCTCTATGCGGTCTACGAGACAGCCGACAAGGACTTCTCCGAGCGTTATCTCGCCATGCTGGCGGCGGGTGGCACCAAGCACCATTCCGAAGTGCTGGCGCCGTTCGGGCTCGACGCGCGAGACCCGGCCTTCTGGCAGGGCGGGCTCAGCGTGATCGAACGGATGATCGGCGAGCTGGAGGCGATGGAGGGCTGATGTCGCACCAGACCGAGATCGTCACGCTGTTCTACAAGGGCTTGTGGGACCATGCCGACAAGAGCCTGATCCCGGCTATCTTCCACGAGGGTTTCACCTTTCGTGGCTCGCTCGGCCCGGTTCTGACCGGGCATGACCAGTTCGCCGGCTATGTCGACTTCGTCACCGGCGCGCTCGGCAGCTATACCAGCGACATCATCGAACTGGTCGAACAGGACAACCGGGTCGCCGGCCGGCTGCGCTTCCACGGTTTCCACCAGGCCGAGCTGTTCGGCTTCGCGCCGACCGGCAAGCATGTCGCCTGGCAGGGCGCACCGTTCTTCACCTTCGACGGCGACAAGGTGCGCGACCTCTGGGTGCTCGGCGATGTCAACGGCTTGATCGAGCAATTGAAGGCCAACCAGGCGGCCTGGCGTCCCGGCGGCGGGTGACACCTCCCGGCAACATCGCATCGGACGACCCGACACGATCCGGCAAACCCGTGCCGGTAGGACGCTTGGCCAACGTCCTCCAGAATTCTCTGCCGCCACGGGAGGCGGCCCACGCATGGAACAGGTCTACCGCAACCGCCGCTGGGGGCGGGTCCGCTTCCTTCAGATCGTCTTCTGGGCAGCCGCGATCGGCTTTGCCTGGCTCGCCTGGTCGACGCGCGGCGGCAACGACCCGACCAACAACCACGTCGCCGCGCTGATCCTGACGCCGATCGTCGTCGCCTGTGCGCTCGGCATGGAATTCTACCTGAGGCTCTACGTCACCGCCCTGTTCAGGTCGGCGACCGAGGTCAAGGTCGAGACGCTTTGGACCATCGGACGGAAGTCGAGGACCTATCCCCTCTCCGACATCACCTTCGGCCGGGAGCGCCGCACCAATCCGCGCGCGACGCTCGCCACCACCGGCTTCCATCTCGACAACACATGGTCGTCGATGAAGGTACTGACACGCAAGTGGGCCTATATCATCGACACGACCGAGGATTGAGCGGCAGCCGTCGCCGGCAGCAAAAGCGCTGTTAAACCAACCCTCTCCCAAAGGGAGAGGGTGGCGCCGTCAGGCGCCGGGTGAGGGGCGCAAACGTCCAGAACTGATGCGAATGCTCGCACGGCGTGACGGCCCGTCCGGAAATGGACGACCCCTCACCCGGGTCCTCCGGACCCACCCTCTCCCTCTGGGAGAGGGTTGATACAACAGCGTTTTTTCTTCTACCGCCGAACCGAACATGAGGGACTCGCGACGCCTTTTCCTCCCCAGGAGCCACCGACGTCCGGGCCGTCGCCTGCGACATTGAAACGCCACATCAGGCGTTATACATTCTGTATAACACTGCACGGAGGCGAGCGATGAACGAAGCACCCCGTAAGATCGACATCGAAGGTTTCGTGCTGCAGATCCGCAAGATCGGCAATTCGGTCGGTCTCATCCTGCCGAAGGAATTGCTGGCGCGTGCCAAACTTGCCGATGGCGACAAGCTCTATGTCGCAGAGATGCCGGATGGTTCGATTCATCTGACGCCCCGCGACCCGAATTTCGCCAAGGGCATGGCAAGCGCGGAAAAAGCGATCAAGAAATACCGCAACGCGCTGGCCGAGCTTGCCAAGTGACTGAAGAAACGCCGAGCGGCGCAGCTTTGAGCGAACCGGTCTGGCTCACCCCGGACCTGGTGATCGCAATGCATGATCGCCAGTTGCGCGAATTCGGCGGGCCACCTGGTCTGCGCGATGCCGGAAGCTTGGAATCAGCGCTCGATCGGCCGCGCAACAAATGGATGTACGAGTCGTCGGATCTGGCTGAACTCGCGGCGGCCTATGCCTTCGGCATCGCCCGCAACCATCCCTTCGTCGATGGCAACAAGCGCGCCGCGCTGCTGGCGCTGGTCGTTTTTCTCGACCTCAACGGCATCGACTTCGACGTGCCGGAGGCCGAATTCGCTGCCATCATCCTGGCGCTCGCCGCCGGCGACGTCGCCGAAGACGGCCTGACCCGCTGGATCCGCGACAACTGGCCGGCCTGACCGCGCCACGCCGGCGCCCCCTCGCGGCCATCGACCGCGCGCACTATCTGTCAGCCGAGACCGCAAGCCGGAGCCCGCATGTCCGAACGCGACGATGAAGCCAACCGTCTTTCCGGCCGCCTGTCCCGTTATGCCCGTGTCGGCGCCAACGTGTCCGGGGCGGCCGTCTCGATCGCCGCCGCCCGGCTGTTCGGCAGGGCGCTCGACCGCGAAAAGAACGCCGCCGACCTGACGCGCGCGCTCGGCGGTTTGAAGGGTCCGATCATGAAGGTCGCGCAATTGCTCGCGACCATCCCGGAGGTGCTGCCTCCGGAATATGCCAATGAATTGCAGAAGCTGCAGTCGGAAGCCCCGCCGATGGGACCGGCCTTCGTCAAGCGGCGCATGATGGCCGAGCTCGGCGCCGATTGGGAAAAGCGTTTCGCCAGTTTCGACAAGATGCCGGCCGCCGCCGCTTCGCTTGGCCAGGCGCACAGGGCCACCGCCCATGACGGCATGCGGCTCGCCTGCAAGCTGCAATATCCGGACATGATGTCGGCGGTCGAGGCCGACATCGCGCAGCTGGAAATCCTGTTCGCCCTGCAACGCCGCATGGACCCGGCGATCGACACCCGCGAGATCATCAAGGAGATCAGCGCGCGGGTTCGCGAGGAGCTCGATTATCGCCGCGAGGCCAAGCATGCGGCTCTCTATGCCGAGGTGCTGAAGGACGAACCGCTGGTGCGCGTACCAACCGTTCGGCCGGAGCTCTCCACCGGCCGACTTCTGACCCTGTCATGGCTCGACGGCACCAAGATGCTGAGCCATGTCGAGGCGCCGCTCGAAACCCGCAACCGGCTCGCCACCGCCATGTTCCGGGCCTGGTGGCACCCCTTCGCCGCCATCGGCGTGATCCATGGCGACCCGCATCTGGGCAATTACACCGTGTTCGATGCGGCCGGCGAGCCCGGCGGCATCAATCTGCTGGACTATGGCTGCGTGCGCATCTTCCCGGTGCGCTTCATCGGCGCGGTGATCGATCTCTACAAGGGACTGGAGACCGGCGACGAGGCGCGTGTCGTCCATGCCTATGAGACCTGGGGTTTCAAGAACCTGCGCAAGGACCTGATCGAGGTCCTGAACCTCTGGGCCCGCTTCATCTACGGACCCTTGCTCGACGATCGCGTCCGCTCGATCGCCGACGGCGTGGCGCCCGGCGACTATGGCCGGCGCGAGGCCTTCCAGGTGCACAAGGCCCTGAAGGAGCGCGGCCCGGTGACCATCCCGCAGGAATTCGTGCTGATGGACCGCGCCGCGATCGGGCTCGGCGGCGTGTTCCTGCATCTCAAGGCCGAACTCAATTTCTATCGCCTGTACAACGAGGAGATCGACAATTTCAGCCTCGAACGGGTGGCGGCGCGGCAGGACGCGGCCCTTGGCCTTGCCGGCCTGAAGGCGGCCTGAGCCGGAACCGGAGGACAGACGCCATGGGAGATCATGCCGGACCGGCGGCGATGCCAGCCAGATTGATCGCGGCCTATCCGCAGTTGTTCACCACCGACATGTCGCGTGCCTGCGCCTTCTTCACCGAGAAACTCGGCTTCTCCATCGGCTTCCTGCACGGCGCTCCGCCCTTCTACGGCCAGGTGACACGCGACGGCACGAGCCTCAACCTGCGCCATGTCGACATCATGCCCTTCACCGGCGATGTCCGCGCGGCGCATCATTTGCTGTCTGCCTATGTCGAGGTCAGCGATATCGATGCGCTTCACGCCGAATACCAGGCCAAGGGCGCCGACTTGCACCAGCCGCTTGCCACGCAGCCCTGGGGGGTCAGGGATTTCGTCATACGTGATCCCGACGGCAACCTGATCCTGTTCGCGAGCCGCTGATGGCAGTCTATGTCGATGCGCCCATCTGGTCTTGGCAGGGCCTGAAATGGTGCCACCTTCTCGCCGATGACATCGACGAATTGCATCGCTTCGCCGCCTCGATCGGCATTCACCGGCTGTCCTATCAGGGACCGCCCAAGACCGGCGCGCCGCATTACGACCTGACCGGTTTCGAGCGCAAGAAGGCGATCGCCGCCGGCGCCAGAATCTGCTCGCGCGAGGAAATCGTCGCGGTGTTCCGGCGCGTCAAGGTCGGGCGTCCGGCGCAACCGAACCCGTCCCCGGAGGCGGCCATCCCTTGACAGGCCGGCCGATCCCCCCGAAACCGAAGCCGCCTCACCCGGAGACTTTCTCGTGGCCCCATTGCCGCCGCTGAAAATCCTGCTCTGCTCGCCGCGCGGTTTCTGCGCCGGCGTGGTGCGCGCCATCGACGCGGTCGAACAGGCGCTGAGGATCTATGGCCCGCCGGTCTATGTCCGACACGAGATCGTCCACAACCGTTTCGTCGTCGATGGCCTGAAGGCCAAGGGCGCGATCTTCGTCGAAGAACTCGCGGAGATCCCCGATACCGACGCGCCGGTGATCTTTTCGGCCCATGGCGTGGCCAAGTCGGTGCCGGCGGAAGCCGAGAAGCGCAATTTCCTGGCCATCGACGCCACCTGCCCGCTGGTCACCAAGGTGCACCGCGAGGCCGAGATCCATTTCCGGCGCGGCCGCGAAGTGGTGCTGGTCGGCCATGCCGGCCACCCGGAAGTGGTCGGCACCATGGGCCAGTTGCCGCCAGGCGCGGTGACCCTGGTCGAGACGCTCGTCCAGGCCAAGGCCTTCGTACCGAAGGACGAACGCGCGCTCGCCTATGTCACGCAGACGACGCTGTCGGTCGACGACACCCGCGAAATCGTCGAATTCCTCAATGGCCGGTTCCCGGCCATCGTCGGCCCGCACAAGGAAGACATCTGCTACGCCACCACCAACCGGCAGGAGGCGGTGAAGCGGGTCGCCCCCCTGGTCGAGGCGATGATCGTGGTCGGTGCGCCGAATTCATCGAACTCGCAACGCCTGCGCGAGGTCGCCGAGCGTGAGGGCTGCCGGATTTCGGAACTGGTCCAGCGCGCCGCGGACATCGACTGGGAGCGCTTCGGCGACATTGTTTCGCTCGGCATCACGGCCGGCGCCTCGGCTCCGGAAGTCCTGGTCGAGGAAATCATCGAGGCTTTCGCGACCCGCTATTCCGTTGAGGTCGAGACGGTCTCGACCGCCGACGAGAGCGTCTTCTTCCCCCTGCCCCGCCAGCTTCGGCCCGACGCCGCAGCCTGAAGGTTTTTCCGATATGGCCGTCTATACCGATGTCACCGCCGAGGAATTGTCGGCGCATCTCGCGCGTTACGACATCGGCACGCTCCTGTCGTTCAAGGGCATCGCCGAGGGCGTCGAAAACTCCAACTTCCTGCTGCACACGACCCAGGCCAGCTTCATCCTGACCCTCTATGAAAAGCGGGTCGATCCGGGCGACCTGCCGTTCTTCATCGGCTTGATGGAGCATCTGGCGGGCCGTGGCCTGACCTGTCCGCAGCCGGTCAAGATGCGTGACGGCAGCGCTTTGGGCGAACTGGCCGGCCGGCCCGCGGCCATCGTCACCTTTCTCGAAGGCGTCTGGATCCGCCGCCCGCAGGTCAGCCATTGCGCCGCCGTCGGCCGGGCGCTCGCCGAACTGCATCTCGCCGGCCAGGGCTTCCCGATCCGCCGGGTCAATGCCTTGTCGGTGGCCGGCTGGCGGCCGCTTTACGAGCGTGCCCGCGACCGCGCCGACACGGTGGCGCCGGGCCTCGCGGCGACCATCGCCCATGAACTCGACCATTGCGAGCCATCCTGGCCGCGCGATCTGCCGGCCGGCGTGATCCATGCCGACCTGTTCAACGACAATGTGTTCTTCCTGAACGACCGCCTTTCCGGGCTGATCGATTTCTATTTCGCCTGCAACGACCTCCTCGCCTATGACCTCGCCATCTGCCTGAACGCCTGGTGCTTCTCGCCCGACGACGAGTTCGATTTCGCCAAGGGCACAGCCATGCTTGCCGCCTACCAGCAGGTGCGCCCCCTGAGCGAGGCGGAGCGCCGAGCGCTGCCGCTGCTGGCGCGCGGCTCGGCCCTGCGCTTTCTGCTGACCCGGCTGGTCGATTGGCTGAACGTCCCCGCCGGCGCCGTCGTCACGCCCAAGAACCCCCTCGAATATCTGTCGAAGCTGCGCTTTCACCAGCGCGTCGTCTCAGCCACGGAATATGGCCTTTCATGACCAAGCGCGTTGAAATCTTCACCGATGGGGCTTGCTCCGGCAATCCCGGCCCGGGCGGCTGGGGCGCCATCCTGCGCTATGGCGACCAGGCCAAGGAACTCTCCGGCGGCGAGGCCGAGACCACCAACAACCGCATGGAGCTTTTGGCCGCGATCAGCGCGCTGGAAGCGATCAACCGCCATTCGGCGATCGATCTGCATACAGACAGCCAGTATGTGAAGAACGGTATCATGACCTGGATCCACGGCTGGAAGCGCAATGGCTGGCGCACCGCCGACAAGAAGCCGGTGAAGAATGCCGACCTGTGGCAAAGGCTGGACGCCGCCCGCGACCGTCACGAGGTGACCTGGCACTGGGTCAAGGGTCACGCCGGCCATGACCTGAACGAGCGGGCCGACGAGTTGGCGCGCGCCGGCATGGCGCCGTTCAAGAAGCGCAACGGCGCGGGTTAGACCCGAACCACGTTCGAACCTGCCGCGGAGGCCAGATCCATCATGACATTGACGATGAGCTGGAGCGAATGGGCCCGGCACGACGCAACCGCGCTGGCCGCGCGCGTCCGTGGCGGCGAAGTCACCGCAGCCGAACTGGCCGCCCAGGCGGCGGCCGCGATCGACAGGATGAACCCGGCGCTCAGCGCGGTCGTCGAGGTCTTCGCCGATGTCGTGGCCGATCCACTCAAGGACGGGATGAACCCGCAAGGCACTTTCGCCGGCGTTCCCTACCTCATGAAGGATCTCGGTCCGACCTTGAAGGGGCGGCTTCAGGAAATGGGTTCGCTGCTGATGCGCGGCAATGTCGCCGCAGCCGACAGCGACCTGACGCGGCGGATCCGCAATGCCGGGCTGAACATCGTCGGGCGATCGACCACGCCGGAATTCGGTGTCTGCAGTTCCGCGGAAAATCCCGCCGTCTATGTGACGCGCAACCCGTGGGACCTCGGCTACACGACCTGCGGCTCTTCGGCGGGCACCGCCGCCATGGTCGCGGCCGGCGCGACCCCGATCTCCCACGCCACCGATGGCGGCGGCTCGATCCGGATCCCTGCCGGCGTGAACGGCAATATCGGCCTCAAGCCGTCACGTGGCGTGTTCTCGGTTGGCCCCAACGGTTCCGACCTCATGGGCATCGTCTCGGCGCAGGGCTGCATCACCCGGACCGTGCGCGACACAGCCGCCTTCGTCGACAGCTGCCGTGGCGGCGCACCCGGCGAGTTCATGCCCTACTGGACCGCCGGCGAAAGCTATACCGACCAGATCCGCCGCGAGCCGGGACGGCTCCGCATCGCCCTGTCGCACCAGTGGGGCGACAACCGCGCCACGCCCCATATCGTTGCCGAACTCGAACGCGCCGGCCGGTTCCTGGAGGGCCTGGGGCACCATGTCGACTGGGCGCTGCCGACGATCGATTTCGCGGCGGCCTATCAGGCGCAGACGACCTGCTACATCACCAATTTCGCCCAGACCATCGACCTGCTGCTCAAGCCGCGCGGCCTCGAACGGCCGCCCGAAGACCTGGTCGAGCCGATGAACATCCGGATCTGGGAGGCCGGCATCAATGCCTCCTATTCGGAACGGAGCCGGATGCAGGCGATGTTCAACACCGTCTCGCGCGGCTTCGGCAGCTTCTTCGAGGAATGGGACATCATCCTGACGCCGACCATGGCGAAACCCACCCCGACGATCGGCACGACGGAATATCTCACCACCAGCGACAATCCGTCGGTCTATGACTGGTTCGGCAATCTGTGGGGCCTGTTCGCCTATACGCCGCTCGCCAACCTGTGCGGCATTCCCGGCATTTCCATGCCCTTCGGCCTGCACGAGAACGGCCTGCCGCTGGGCATCCAGGCGCAGACGAAACAGGCCGGTGACGGATTGCTCCTGCAGCTTGCCGCCCAGGTCGAACGGGCGCTCGACGGGCAATGGAACGGCGGACGGCTGCCGCAGACGCACGTCACCCAATTCTGAGCTTTCGGCGTCGAAACAACCATTCCGCCGCCAAGCGGCTGCGGCGGAATGGCGCATGCGCGAACCGCGGCAGGGCTTTTGCCATGGCCTCCGGTGCGGGGATGTGACTGTCCCTGCATGAGACAGGAATGCAGGACCATGCCGAAGACCTCGATCAAAGCCGCAAGCCTCGACCATATCGAACTCGACCCCGCCCCGATCCGACCGGAATGGATTCTCGAGGGCCAGCCGATGGCACGCTGCCGGCACTGGTCCGACAGCAGCGACGGCACCACCTCGGCCATGGTCTGGGATTGCACCGCCGGCCGGTTCCGCTGGTATTTCGGTGGTGACGAGATCGTTCACATCATTGCAGGCGAAGTCGTCGTCAAGGGTGACGACACGCCGGCGCGCACGCTGAGACCGGGTGATGCCGCCCTGTTCCGCGCCGGCACCTGGGCCACCTGGCATGTGCCGCATTATGTCCGCAAGCACGCGATCTGCCGCGACAGCCTGCCCACCGCGATCACCTTGCCGCTCAAGGTCACGAAAAAGGCGGCCCGCCTGGCGAACCGCCTGATCGATCGTGTCGTGCACCGGATACCCGGTTATGCCGCCAACGAGAACCTGCCTTTCGTCCTCGTCGGCGCCATGGTGCTGTAACCCAACCTTGGGCAAGCCGCTTCGCCGTCCAGGCGGCTATCCCTCAGGCGGCCTTCCGATCGAAGGTCCGTGCTCCGAATAACGGGCGCCGCCTGCCGCGAGCGGGCGACGATCATGCGGGAGTTATTGGGAAAACGGCGACCGTGTCAGTAGCGGGCTAAGCGCCCGGTCGCAAGAAAACGGCCGGATGAAGCGCATAATCTCTGGACAGCCCAACTGGATGCGAAGATGGCGAGCAATGACAGCAAGATGCCAGCAAACACATCGACGAAATAATGACTGCCATGAACCGGTGTTCCGGCAATCATCAAGACGTTGAGGGCAAGCGCTGGCCAGCGTGCGAACCGAACGCCCCAACAGGCCCAAATATTGATGGCACCAAGCGCCGCGTGGAACGAAGGGAACGAAATCAACCCGACATCGGAACGGAAGGGCGTGTTAAACACGGCTTCGCGCATCCACAATATCGGCTGCGTCATCTTCTCTCTATGTATCAGATCGATACCGATATGATCGGCCGCGATCAAGCCGAGATACTCGTAGGCGCCAAAGGCCGGGAAAAATATTGCCACCAAACAAATTACGCAAAAAGATAAATTCATTGAATAGAGGAATATGTACAACCTCTTCAATTCATTAGAAAACGCTAATATCGGTATAATCAGAAGTGGCTGCAAGTGTATGGTTTCATATGCAAATCGAACCACCGCCTCCAAACGCGGATAATGCTCGAAGATGCGCATATACGCGACCCAGTCCAATCCCAACATCAGGTCGATCGCATTCAAATTGGAATCGACCAGCGGATAGGCCCGCCCCGTATAGAATACAACGCATGATGCGGCCATTGCGGAGAACACTCCGACTGCGAGCAGGCCATAACCATTCAACAGCGCCACAGCGCGAACATCCCCGTTCCGGAATGCGAGATACGCCCCAGACAACAGGAACGCAGCTCCGAAATATAGTGACGCAAGCCCGGCGTTCATGGCAAATGGAACGGTGTAAATATAGAAAAATCTAAAAATTGCGATTGTCCCGAAAATAACGATCGAAGAAACAATCATTCCAAAACTCACATCTGAACACAAAATCTATTGTAGAACCATCGATATAAGTCATTACGACAAGCAAAAATTCGAGATATTCTGGAGCGACAGAGCGACAATTCGTTGATTTCCCCCATGGCGAGCCAAGGGTATCCGTTCGGACGAAGCACGACGACACAAACCCAAGCCATCAATGTACAACCCTGCTATACACCTATAGATCGTATTTATCGGTTGAGATCTTAAAAAGACATTTTCATCAACCGGTTTTCCGCTCAACGCGAGCAGAAGCGACAAACCACACGACTTTACCGCGAAATTTTCCGCCAGGCGCGCGGCACACGATGAAGGCGATGTCGTCGAAAGCCAAAAAAAAGCGGCCCGCTTGGCGAGCCGCCTGATGGATCGTTCTCCTGGCCGCATTCCAGTTAGCGCCTAGAGCGAGAACCTGCTTATTTCCCTCAACCCGAGGGCGTCATGGCCAGAGCGCTTTCCGTCTCGGCTTGCCCCATTCCGCTGGAGCAGAGTGGGAAATGCTCTGGGCCGCCGGCAGGCGGCAGGCGGCCGAGCCCCGATCCTGGATCAGAGCTGCTTCAGCAGCGCCTCGGCGCCGGAGACATCCGCCTTGCCGGGCGCGTCCTCGACATTCAGCTGGACCACGACACCGTCCTTGACCAGCATGGAGTAGCGCTTCGAGCGCATGCCCATGCCGAAGGCCGACATGTCGTTGTCGAGGCCGATCGCCTTGGCGAAGTCGGCGCTGCCATCGGCGAGCACGCCGACCTTGTCGGTGGCGCCGGAGGCCTTCTGCCAGGCGTCGAGCACGAAAATATCGTTGGTCGAGGTGGCATAGATGGCGTCGACGCCCTTGGCCTTGAAGGCCTCGGCATTGGCGACGAAGCCCGGCATGTGGTTCTTGTGGCAGGTCGGCGTGAAGGCGCCGGGCACGGCGAACAGGATCACCGTCTTGCCGGCGAAAATATCGGCCGTGGTCCTGGCCCCCGGACCGTCATTGGTCATCTGGCGGAAGGTCGCGTCGGGCAGGCGGTCGCCAATCTTGATGGTCATCGGGGTTTCCTCGTCGTCGAGACTGCCCGCGCGAGCGCGAGCCGTGAAGGGACGACAAAAGGAATAGTCGCTCCGCCGTGCCGCGTCGAGCCGGCTTGACCAGGATCGGCGCGCACGGCCGCCAATCAGGTCAGGCGCAGCCTGGTTTCCAGCGCACGCGGGCCGGCGACCAGCGTGAAGGTGATGGGATGGTCGAGCGCCACGACCCCGCGCGGCGCGCCGTCCAGCGTCAGCTTGAAGCGGCGAACCGGACCAGCGGTATCCAGCGCCTCCGGCAAAGGCAGCGACCAGGTCGCCTCCGGCCCTTCGGCGAACAGGTCGACGCGTCCGGCATCGGCACCGACCTGCGCTGCAAGGATTGCGACCGGATGGGTTCCGCCGGTATCGACCGAAACGACCGAGACCGCCATGCCCGCCTGGGCGTTCAGCGGCACGCGCGCAGCGAATTTCGCCACCTCGCTCGCCAGCGCCGGATCCAATGCCGCGCCGGCGGTCAGCGCCAGGCGAACCTCGCCCTTGGCCGGAATGCAGATATTGTCGCAGACGGCATAGTCGATCTTGGCCGCGAGCACGACCGGCTCGGCCGGATCCCGCGGCGTGACCAAGAGCGGAAACACCACATCCATCTTGTAGCCGATCGACTGCCCACCGCCGTCGGCGAAGCGATACGGCGCCGGCCACGAGAGTTGCACGTCGGCGACATTGTCGGACCCCGACCAGTCGAACATCGGTGGTACGCCCGAATCGCCCGGCGTGCGCCAATAGGTCTTGGTGCCCGGCGACAAGGTGACCTGCAGGCCGGCGCGGTGGCGCAATGCCGCCGCCTCGCCGGTCGAGCCGGCGCCGATCAGGCGGATCGCCGACCGGCTGTCGCGCGACCAGTCGGACGCCGCCTGTCCGGCGAAGGCCTGACGGGACAAGACGAGGCCTGGCACGGCGAAAACCGCCAAGGAAGAGACGAAGGTACGACGATCAACCATTTGAGCGGATTTAGTGCGCGGAACCCTACCTGACCACTGACGATCCGGTGATATCAGCGCAAGATCCTGACACGCGACCGTCAACAGGCCGTGAAGCAGGGATCCCGCCTTCGCAACCGGTAGCCATGGGACGCATTCCAGGTTAGTTTTCCGCCATGGCGCAGCAACCGACCAAACGCAAGCCGCGCGGCACTTCCCGCGGCTACCTCGACGGACAAATGCTCATCGCAATGCCAACCATGCGCGATGAACGCTTCGCCCGCAGTGTCATCTATGTCTGTGCTCATTCCTCGGATGGCGCCATGGGCATCGTGGTCAACCAGACCGCGACGAACCTCGCCTTTCCAGACTTGCTGGTGCAGCTCGACATCATCCCCGAAGACCAGAAGATCACGCTGCCGGCGAGCACCTCGGCGGTCAGGGTTCTGCGCGGCGGGCCGGTGGAGACCGGCCGGGGCTTCGTGCTGCACAGCTCGGACTTCTATATCGAGAACTCGACGCTGCCGATCGACGAGGGCATCTGCCTGACCGCCACGCTGGACATTCTCAAGGCGATGGCGACCGGCGACGGGCCGGCCAGTGCGGTGCTGGCGCTCGGCTATGCCGGCTGGGGAGCCGGCCAGCTCGAGAACGAGATCCAGGCCAATGGCTGGCTGCACTGCCCGGCCGATCAGGATCTGATCTTCGGCGCCGACCTCGAGACCAAATATGACCGCGCCATGCGCAAGATCGGCATCGACCCCTCCATGCTGTCGCGCGAAGCCGGCCACGCCTGAGCGGCCGTGCCGCGCCAAGCCTCGGATCAAACGCCTAGCCGACAAGCGCGGCAAGCCGGCTTGGCGCGACCAGCCGATAGCTCCGCCTGACCAGCGACACGACCTCGTCCCAGTCGGGTCCGCCATCGAGCCGCATGCCGACCCAGCCCTTCGGGCCGAAATAGGGCGGTGCGAAGAACCGCCCGGGCTCCGCGCCGACAAGTACCGCCTGGCTGCCGGCCGGCGCCTTGCACCAGACTGAAACACCGCCGTCGACCAGCCGATCCATCGCAAAGATCTTGTCGCCGATCCGGTAGGTCGGGCCCCGCTTCATCGGCACCTCCAGCGCTTCGGGAAGCGCCAGGCAGATCAGCCTCAATCGCCCCGCGGGTTGTTCGGACATGGCGCGATCTCGTTGCCAGGCCGTCGTCTCGGGCGGCTCGCCAGCATCATGCCGCGATGCCCGGCCTGTCCACTGCCGGATGACCGCGCCCCCCACCCGCCCGGCGGCAAGGGCCGGAGCGGGCCCGATCTCAGCGGCCTGCCTTTTGCAGCCGGCCGGCATTGGACAGGATGGTCGCGGTCAGCGCCGTCGCGGCCTCGTGCTGCGGACCAGGGCCGATCACCACGAATTCCATCATGCCGAGCGCCGGCAGATCGCGCGAGGCCGGCAGCGGCACGAGGCCTGCCGGCATCAGCCGCGCCGAGTGGGCGGTGACGCCGAGCCCGGCCATGGTCGCTGCCCGCAATCCGCTGAAGCTGCCGCTGGTGCAGGCGACGCGCCAGGACCGGCCGGCCCGGTCCAGGGCGTCGAGCGCCAGCGCACGGGTCACGCTCGGCGGCGGAAACAGCACCAGCGGCAATGGCCGCTCCGGATCCGGCCGAATGCCGGACCGCCCGAGCCAGACCAGCTGCTCGCGCCAGGCCGGCTGGCCGCGCGGGTCTCCGCTTCGCCGCTTGACGAAGATCAGGTCGAGTTCGCCGGCGTCGTAGCGTTCGTAAAGAATGCCGCTGATGCCGACGGTGAGCTCGAGGTCGATCGAGCTGTGGGTCTCGGCGAATTCGGCGAGCACATCGGGCAGCTCCGACAGGACGAAGTCCTCCGACGCCCCGAAGCGAAGCCGCCCGCGCAGCGCCGAGCCGGAAACGAAGCGCTCCATGCGGGCATTGGCCTCCATGACGCCGCGGGCGAAATCGATCAGGGCGTCGCCGTCGGGGGTCAGCGCCACGGCGTGCGTGTCGCGGGCGAACAGCAAGCGCTGGATGTCGCCCTCGAGCCGCCTGACGTGCTGGCTGACCGTCGACTGCCTGACACCCAGGCGTTCGGCCGCCAACGTAAAGCTCTTGGTTTCCGCCACCATCAGGAAGGAGCGCAGCAAGGTGGGATGCGGCAAGTCCATGATCTGCACCGGTTATCACGAAACGTGAATTCTAATATCGATTTCATCTCAAAACAAAATGGCCGAAAGAGGCGGGCAATCCCGCCATTGCTCCCACCGAAAGGATCAGGCCATGGTCTCCCGCATCCTCGCTCGCCTGCCGATCGATCCCTATCTCCTGGCGCTCGCGGCAACCGTCGGCTTCGCGGCGCTGGTGCCGGCCGAGGGCGCCGGCGCCCATGCCCTGGACCTGGCGGTTCGGCTGGCGATCGCGCTGCTGTTCTTTCTCTACGGCGCCAGGCTCGCGCCGCGGGCGGTGGCCGAGGGCATGGCCCATTGGCGCCTTCAGTCGCTGGTCCTCGCCAGCACCTTCGTGCTGTTCCCGCTGGTCGGGTTGGCGCTCACCACCGCCCTGAAGCCGTGGCTCTCCCCCGACCTCGCGCTCGGCCTGATGTTCGTCAGCGTGCTGCCCTCGACCGTGCAGTCCTCGATCGCCTTCACCGCGATCGCGCGCGGCAATGTCCCGGCGGCGCTGTGCAGCGCGACGGTGTCGAACCTGGCCGGCATCGCGATGACGCCGCTGCTGGTCGGACTTCTGCTCAATGCCCGCGGTAGCGGCTTCAGCGTCCAGGCGCTCGAAGGCATCGCACTGCAGCTCCTGCTGCCCTTCGCGCTCGGCCAGTGCGCCCGCCCCTGGCTCGGCGGTTTCCTGGCACGCCATCAGGCGGTCACCGCCCTGGTCGATCGCGGCTCCATTCTGCTGATCGTCTATTCCGCTTTCAGCGCCGGCATGGTCGCGGGCATCTGGTCGCAGATCGACCGCACCGGGCTCGAGCTGGTCGTCGCGCTGTCGGTCGTCATGCTGGCCGCGGTCCTGGCGATCACCACCATGGTCAGCCGCCGGCTCGGCTTTATCAGGGAGGACGAGATCGCCATCGTGTTCTGCGGCTCGAAGAAGAGCCTGGCGAGCGGCATCTCCATGGCCAATATCCTGTTCGCCGGCCAGCCGGTCGGCCTGATCGTGCTGCCCCTGATGCTGTTCCACCAGGCCCAGCTGTTCGCTTGCGCCATGCTGGCCCAGCGTTATGCCGCGCGCGCAACCGCGACCACAGCGCCAGGTCTCGCACCGCGCTGACGCGCCGGCCGCAGGGCCGATAAAAAGCGCCGCTTGTCTCTCGCGTCATATGGCGAAATCGGTCTAGGCTCCCATCCCAGGGAGACAAGACAGCCCATGCGACGCCAGCGCCGGACCAAGATCCTCGCAACCCTCGGACCGGCCTCTTCGACCCGCGATGCCATAGCCGCGCTGTTCGCCGCCGGCGCGGACGTGTTCCGCATCAACATGAGCCACACACCGCACGAGAAGCTGCGCGACTTCGTCGAGATCATCCGGTCTATCGAGCATGAACACCAGCGTCCGATCGGCATCCTGGCCGATTTGCAGGGCCCGAAGCTGCGGCTCGGCGCCTTCAAGGACGGCCCGGTCATGCTCGTCAACGGCGCGCATTTCACCCTCGATTCCGACAAGAAGCCGGGCGATGTCCAGCGCGTCCAGCTGCCGCATCCGGAAATCCTGACGGCGCTCGAAACCGGCCATCGGCTGATCCTGGACGACGGCAAGGTGACCCTGATCGCCGAGCAATGCAGCCCGGCCAAGGCAGTCTGCCGCGTCGTGGTCGGCGGCAAGCTGTCCGACCGCAAGGGCGTCAGCCTGCCCGATACGACCTTGCCGGTATCGGCGCTGACCGACAAGGACCGTTCCGATCTCGATGCCGCGCTCAATGCCGGGGTCGACTGGATCGCGGTGTCCTTCGTCCAGCGCCCCGAGGACGTCGCCGAGGTCAAGAAGATCGCCCGCGGCCGGGCCTCCGTCATGGCCAAGATCGAGAAACCGCAGGCGGTGGCGCGCCTCGCCGAAATCATGGAAATCGCCGACGCGCTGATGGTGGCGCGCGGCGACCTCGGTGTCGAACTGCCCATGGCCAAGGTACCCGGCATCCAGAAGCAGATCACCCGCTCGGCGCGGCGCACCGGCAAGCCGGTGGTGGTGGCGACCCAGATGCTGGAGAGCATGATCACCGCGCCGGTGCCGACGCGCGCGGAGGTTTCCGACGTCGCGACCGCCGTGTTCGAAGGTGCCGACGCCATCATGCTGTCGGCGGAGAGCGCGGCCGGCCACTACCCGGTCGAAGCGGTCGCAATGATGAACCGCATCGCCGAGGAGGTCGAAGGCGACCCGACCTATCGCTCGGTGATCCAGGGCCAGCGCGCCGAGCCCGAGGCGACCGGCGCCGACGCCATCGCGCTAGCGGCCCGCGACATCGCCGAGACCCTGGACCTCTCGGCCATCGTCTGCTGGACGTCTTCGGGCTCGACCGCCATCCGGGTGGCGCGCGAACGGCCGAAACCGATCACCATTGCGCTGAGCCCGAACATCGCCACCGGCCGGCGCCTGGCGCTGCTCTGGGGCGTGCATTGCGTCGTCACCCAGGACGCCCGGGATCTCGACGACATGGTCAGCCGGGCCTGCCGGTTCGCGTTCAAGGACGGTTTCGCCAAGCCCGGCCAGCGCATCATCGTGGTGGCCGGCGTGCCGCTCGGCACGCCCGGCGCGACCAACATGCTGCGCATCGCCTTCGTCGGCAGCGACAGCGACAATGCGGAAATCTAGCGCGTGCCAGGCCGCGCTTGTCCTGGCCGGGAGCCATGTCTTGCGCAGAACCCTTCTGTCGATCGCTTTCGCCTGTCTGTCGGGATGGACCGCCATGGCCAATGAGACTGCTCCGGGCCTTGCCGCCGAGCTCGCCCCGACCGGCCGGCTGCGCGCGGCGATCAATTACGGCAATCCGGTCCTGGCCAAACGCGACCCGGCGAGCGGCGCGCCGGGCGGCGTCTCGGTGGCGCTGGCGCGGGCCCTGGCCGAGCGCCTCGGGTTGCCGCTCGACCTCGTCGCCTATGAGGCGGCCGGCCAGGTCACCGACGCAGTCCGAAGCGGGGTCTGGGATATTGCCTTCCTGGCGATCGATCCGGTGCGCGCCGCCGAGATCGACTTCACTGCCCCCTATGTGCTGATCGAAGGCACCTATCTGGTCAGGGCCGACTCGCCGCTGCGCCGGATCGAGGAGGTGGACCGGCCCGGCCACCGCATCCTGGCCACCCGGGGCAGTGCCTATGCGCTGTACCTGAAGCGAGCGCTGCGCCAGGCCACGCTGGTCGAGGAGCCCGCTTCGGCGCCCTATCTCGACCTGTTCCGCGCCGGCGATTTCGATGCTGCCGCCGGGGTCCGCCAGCCGCTGGTCGCCTTCGCCAGGCTGCATCCGGACCTGCGCGTGATGGATGGGCGCTTCATGGCGATCGAGCAGGCCATGGTCATACAGAAGGGCCGGCCCGCCGGCCTGCGTTATCTCAGGGCATTCCTGGAAGAGCTGAAGGCTTCCGGCTTTGTCGAGCGCGCCTTGCGCGCGAGCGGCGAGGCCGACGCCATGGTGGCCCCGGCAGCCAAGCAGGAATGAGCCATTCGCCTTAGTCTTTCCGCTCCGGAGCCGCCGGCGGAATGGCGGCAGGATCCGCCTCCCGGCTCGCCGCCAGAACCGCCTCGATCTCGGCGATCACCCGATCGGGCGCCGCGTGATGCGGCCCATGCCCGACGCCTTCAAGCAGCACCAGCCTGGTCTGCGCGACGTCGCGGGCCATGCCCAGTGAATGCAGGTGGGTCCAGACCACACCATCCTGGTCACCAGAGATCACCGTCACCGGGCACGCGATCGAAGGGTAGCGCGGCACCTGGGCCGCGACCTCGTCCAACAGCCCCGCGACATCCTCGGCGTTGGCGATGAACTGGCGTGGCCGGAGCACCAGAGGGATCGCCGCGTCCCTGGAATAGCTGTCGCCGACCGCTTGCGGCATGAACACGCCCTGGATGCTTCGTCGCATCCAGAGCTCGCCTAGCGGCAGCACCAGCGTCCAGGCGAAGAGCGGGCCGAAAACCGGCGTCGCCGCCAGCCGGTAATACCAATGCACGCCACCTGGCCAAGGATGGGTGACGGGCGCCAGCAGCACCAGCCCCGAAACCCGGTCGCCATGGTCGAGCGCCAGCCGGCAGGCCAGCGCGCCGGCCAGTGAATGGGCGACGATCACCGCGCGCGACAGGCCAAGCGCGTCGAGCACGTCGATCACCGCGCCGGCCTGCTGATCGAGTGCGGCCGCCGCGCGCCCGGCCCGGCGCTCGCTGAAGCCGTGGCCGGGTCGGTCGATCAGAATGCTGCGGCCGAGCCGCCCGAGCCGATCGCCAAGTGCCGGCTCCCAGGTGCGGACATTGCCGCTCGCGCCGTGCAGGAACACCACCGGCGCCTGCCCCAGGCCGGCATCGACGACATGCAGGCGGCCGGCACGGGTCTCGATGAAGCGTCCGCGCGGCGGAAAGGCCCGGGTGATCGCGCGTGCCCGCGCCGCGGTCCAGGCGGTCAGGACGGGAGCAAGCGCAAGCGATGCAAGGAACGGTTCCACAAGCCCATTATGCGCCGATCATGCGATGCAGCAAAGCACCTGGCACAGCCACGGACGCGCTCAGAGCTCGGTCCCGTCGACCTTGGGCTGCAGCCGCCTGACGATCTCGGGAAGACGCTCGAGATAGGGATGGATCTCCAGGGCGCGGCGGAACACGTCGAGCGCCTGCTTGTCGTCTCCAAGCTGCTGCAGGATCATGCCGAGGCCTGCCAGGGCGCCGTAATGGCGCGGCTCGCGCTTCAGCACCTGCTCGATGTCGGCGACCGCCCGCCCGAGTTCCTTGCGGGCGAAATAGACCGTCGCGCGCCGGCTCCAGGCCTCGACATGATCGGGATAGAGGTCGATCACCGCGTCGAGCAGCGACAAGGACAGATCCTGGTCCTGCCGTTCGAGCGCCTGGGTCGCACGGGCCATCAGGAGATCGGCGGTATCCGACCCGGAACGGGCCAGGATCAGCGAGATCTCGCGATCCAGGACACGCGCTATGCGCGCATCGGGCGCTTCCCTGAGGCGCGAGAACAATTCGTCGAGCCGGCGCGCCCGTTCCGATTCGAGCGCCGGGACGGCCGGATTGCCCGCCGCCGGCGGACCGCTGGAAGGGCCGGTGACCTGCGCCTGCGCTGGATTCAGCGTCAGCGCCGTCAGGACCAGGCAAAGAAAAACCGCCGCACGTGTCATGTCCCGAAACTGGGCCATGAAACGCCGGCGGTCAACAAAAGAGGGCGTGACCGCCCTCCTCAGCCGATCGCTTCCGCGCGGCCAGCGCGCGGGCTGTCGATCAACCCTGACGCGCCTTGAAGCGCTTCTGGGTCTTGTTGATGATGTAGACGCGGCCTTTGCGGCGCACGATCTGGTTGTCGCGGTGGCGCGCGCGCAGCGACTTGAGCGAGTTACGGACCTTCATGGCTTCGATCCCTTGTGAACGACAACGCAAAGGATCGGGACGTCCCGACTGCCAAAGCGACGATATTCGGAGGAGGCGGGCTATAGCCGGGACCGGACCCGCTGTCAAGATTTCGCGAGCCTCGACGCGCCAAGCCTTTCTGCAACAGGCTTTGTCACGGCGACCGCCCAACTGTCCGGCCGGGCCAGGTCGTCGACCCAGCCCCCGCAATCCGGCCGAATCGATGCGCTCACGGCCGTTTTCCACCCATCCCTGGAACAGCACGGCAGCCCGCAGGTTGGACAGCTATCCACCGAAGAATGGGAGAGAGCCGATGAAACGATCATTTCTGCTGACCGCCTCGCTGGTATCCGTGCTGGCCCTGCCCGTGGCGGCCCATGCTCAGGCAGGCGATGCTCAGAGCTCGCCGACCGCCAGCACGCGGCCGCAACGGATCAGCCCCGACCAGCAGCCGCGCTTCCGCCAATACGTGATTCAGCGGCAGCATCCGTCCTACGTCTATTCCTCGCCGCTGGTGATCGGCGGCGTGTTGCCGGAGGCTGGCGTCACCTATTACGACGTGCCGCGGGAATATGGCCCGACGGCCTATCGTTATACGATCATCAACGACAAGCCGGTGCTGGTCGATCCTTCGACGCGCACCATCGTTCAGGTGATCGAGGAATAGGGCGCGCGGCAACAAGAAAGGGCGCCAGATGGCGCCCTTTTTTTGTCTGTTTCTGAAACCCTCAGCGCAGTTCCGCTGGAACGATCGCATAGGCAAGCGTCGTGACCGGGCCGAAGGACAAGGGGCTCGGCGCCGAAACGGAGCCTTGCGCCTTGAGATTCGGGAAGCGTCGCTGAAGATTGGCGATCGCTTCGCGGTCTTCCGGCTGCCAGACGATGATGCCGCCATAGCGGGCCAGCATGGCATCGGTCACCCAAGGCGCCTGGCGGGTGTCACCGTCCAGCAGGATCAACGGCCGGTCGAGCGAATAGAAGGCGACATTGCCGGCATGCCAGCGGTCACCGATGACGATGCGCAGCGGCTGATCGGTGTCGTCGCGCCAGCGATTGGTCAATTGGTCGGCCAGCGATTCGGCGGGATAGAGCGTCGGCACGACGCCGGCGCCCATGGCGAGGCGGACATGGTGGTGGAAGGCATTGCCGATCGGCAGGCCAACGATCACTACAAGCCCCAGCACGGCCGCGAGCTTCAGCCGGCCGAGCGCAAGACGCGGGCCGATCAGCATCAGGGCGGCGATGCCGGAAAAAGCGAAAAGGGCCGTCCCCCTGCCCTGCCGGAATTCGCCGCCGACGACGAAATTCACCACCAAGGCCGTGGCGATCGGTGCGAAGGCCATGGTCAGAAGCGCCATCTGCTCGAAAGCCGGCACTTGCCGGCCGTCGATCACCAGCTCGGTCCGCGGCTTGAGCCGGCCAAAGCCGACCGTCAGCAGCAGCAACACGATCAGCATGCCGTGCTGGACGATCTGGGCCGCCAGGAAGGTCAGGCAGAAATACAGCCGGACCAGGGTCGACGTGGCCTTTTCGCCATGGGAGAAGGCATAGCCGAGCGTCGAGAAGCTGGTATCCACCACCCAATTCAGGTGCGGCGCGACCAGCACGATGCAGAGCAGTCCCGCCAGCCACGGATCCCACCGCGTCAAGGCCGCCCGGCCTCGCGGCGTCACCAAAGTGAAGAGGCCGAGGACGCCGACCAGCAGCAGCACGACATATTTGGCATAGACCGAAAGCGCGACGACCAGCGCGAAACTGTACCAGGCGCGCGGACGCTCCTCGACGACGGCGCGCCACCAGAACAGCCCGGCAAGCGCCCAGAGCGGCGCCGACAGGGTATCGGGCGTGAAAGTCGCCATGGACGGGCCGTAATAATGCACGCCGAACAGCGTCAGCAGCGCGGCGATCAGGCCCTGCCGCTCACCCAGGATCGACCGGCCGAGCTGCCAGACCGCCCAGAGCGTGACCGCGACGCAAATTTGCGCATAGGCATAGGCGAGCCACATGGCCGAGGGCGCCAGCCACTCGGTCAGCCCGAGGATCCAGGCCTGCAGCGGGGGATGCTTGGAGAAGCCCCACTGGAACGTCCGCCCCCAGATGAAGCCTTCCAGCGTATCGCGCGGCAGCGTGACGAAGCCGATGGCGGGGGCCGCGATCGAGACCGAGGCATGGAGACCGATGAGCGACCAAAACACGGCCGTTCCGCGATCGACCAGCCATTGGCCGATCTGGCGGCTGCCGATCTGGAGCTTCGCGGCGGCCGCCGCGGAAACGGCGGCAGCAGCCGTATGTCCTTCGCGCGGCTCGGCATAGGTATCGTTGAGGGACAATCAGGGCCTCGGACAGGCGTTGGATCAAAAGGGTTAAAGCCCAGCGTCGCTGGGGTCGCACGCAATGGCGCCAGAAACGAAATGTTGCTGACAGAAAGCCATAGGCCAACACGCGAGACGTTCAAGTCAATTGTGCATATGCACATTGCTCGAAGGTTACAATCCGAAACAAATGTTCCCCAAAGGCCACAAATATTTGAATTTGTAAGGCGATTGCAAGCTACCCGACCGGCCCGGTCAGGTCGGTCGCAGCCGGACGACCGCCGCTCTGGAATCAATCGGAGCCGTCAGGCCAGCGCCGGCCCCGCTGGCGAGCACGGCCGTCCAGCCCGGCGCCAGCGCGACGGTCTCGACGCCGTCGGTCGCCGACCAAATTCCCTCGATCGCCACGATGACCAGGGTCTCGGACGCGCTGCCCGCCGCGATCTCTTCCACCCGCCCATTGCCCCGCCGGATCTCGACGTCGCCTCGAAAGGCGTCGTCGCGCATCAGCAGATTGAAGGCGGTTGCCGGTGCGCCGCGCAGCCGCGAGAAGGGGGCCGGCGCGCCGGCGAAGCGTGTCGGCTGGTCGCGCGCCAGGGTCCGCGTGCCCTCCCCGGGGAAGTCCAGATGCACCCCCGGCCCATGGATGATGGTGAAGACACGCGTCACCCCGGCGTAATCCGAGAACGGCCCGTCGTTCAGGATCTCGGCCGTGCCGATCCGCCAGGCGACCTCGCCGTCGCCGCCATATTCGACCGCATAGTCGGTCGCGGTCCCCCCACCGTTCTTCCACGGGACGGTACGATGGACCGCCGGATCGATCAGCCGCATCATCGGACCTCGTAGCGGACACCGCTGATCGGCGCGACGATGCGGTTGTAGACCTCGCCGCAGCGCTCGCCGCAACGCTTGACGAAGGCGGGCAGAACCACCGTCGACAGGGATTGACGCAGCAGGGCCATGTCTTCCGGGCTGGCGCGCGTCACCGTCATCGGCCGGTTCTCGACCACCCGGCCGATCTTGCAGCCGGCCGCGATACCGGCATTGCACTGGACGCCGTCCTCGGTCGCTTCCAGGCCGAGCTTCCATTGGGCTTCCTGCACACTGTTCATGGTTTCCTGCAGGAACTGGCGCACCGCCGGGTCGAGCCGGTTCCACCACGCCAGATTGACCCCATAGGCCGCCACGCCCCATTGGATCGGCAATGTGTAGAGATGCTTGGTCACCTCGTACCAGCGCGCGCCGTTGCCGGTCGCGGTTCCCGTCACCGCGCAATCGACCACGCCGCGTTCGAGCGCCGCATAGACCTCCGGAAAACCGATCGCCACCGGCTGAGCGCCGATCGACTGGATGAAGTCGTTCTGCGAACCGCCGGGCGTGCGCACGCGCCGGCCCTTCAGATCGGCAAGGCTGGTCACCGGATCGCGGCAGAACAGAACCTGGGCCGGAAACGGATAGAACGCCACGATGCGCACGCCGACGCGTTCGAGTTCCTGATTGAGCGTCGGCAGCATGGCATCGGCAACCCGGCGGCCTTGCTCGTGCGAGGCGTTCAGGCCCGCGAGGTCGATGATGTCGAGCAAGGGCACATCGCCCGCCACCGTCGGCAGCGCGATGCCGGCCAGGTCGATCTGGCCGGCGCGCAACACGCGCAGCAGCTCCGGTCCGTTTAGGTTGCGCTCGGGCCAACTGGCCAGCGTCACCGAAATGCGCCCGTTGGAACGCTGCGGGATGCCCTCGCGCAACATGGGAATATCGACACGGGTATATTGCGGGATCGCCGGCGAAAGCTGCGTCACCATCTGGACCGCAACCGGCGGGCCGGGCGGCAGGCTCTGGGCCGAGGCCGGTGCCGCCAGGCCCAGCAAGGCCAGGCCAACGGATGCTTTGATCAGACCACGCATTCAGTTCTCCCCCCGCGACGTCAACGCATCACTATAGACGGCGCGTCCGGCCGGTCGAGCCGGGTTTTCGCTGCTGTTTCGCGCCGGCCCGCGGCCATCCGGAGCGCGGCCGCGCGAGGCCGAATGCTGCTTCCGATTGACCTTGCCGCGTGCGCAACGCTAAACCCCGGCCCATG
>BFBZ01000412.1_pt1 | contig 43925 bp, 49 predicted proteins | sample 1888401 | NCBI WGS metagenome assembly BFBZ01 (sample SAMD00112614, study PRJDB3348) | symbiont metagenome | host: Chara braunii | reverse complement strand
CCCGCCACGCCACGCCCGACACCGTGCTCGGCGTGGCGCTCGGCTGGGCCTCGTCGTCGCTGTCGCTCCGCTCGATCGCCCAGAACGCCCGGATCGAAACATCAACCGCGACGCTTTATGCGAGCCATCGCAGCGGGCCCTGGTTCGCCGACGGCTCAGCGACCGTCGGCTGGCTGACCGGCACGACCACGCGAGACCTCAGGGCCATTCCCGGCACCGGCATCGCCGGCGGCTCGCTCGGCGGTTATGTCGGCGGCGCTTCGGTGCTCGCCGGCTACCGGTTCTCCGGGGCGACCTGGTCGATCGAGCCGGCCATCGGCCTCGATTATGCCGGCGCCTTCGTCAATGACGTCGTCGAGACGGGCTCGGCGATCGGCGGCCTGGCGGTGCGCGGCTCGGGTTTCGACAGCCTGCGCGCCACCGCCGGCGCCCGCTTCATCGCCTCGGCGCCGGTCGGCGCGGGCATGGCCAGCGTTGACCTCCGGCTGCGTTATGCCCGCGAACTGCTGTCGACCGTCCCCGCCCTCACCGCCTCCTTCATCGGCGATCCGGCCGGCGGCTTCACCACGCTCGGCGCCACCGGCGGCCGCGACCTCCTGCTGGTCGGCGCCGGCATCGGCTATAGCCCCAATGCGGCCACGCGGCTGTTCGTGCGCTACGACAGCACGCTGGCGCAACGCGAGACCAGCCACGCGGTGCGCGCCGGCGCCAGCATCAGCTGGTGACGGGCGGTTCCGCGCCGGAGGGAAGATCCGACGGGTTGGGCATCGGGTGAGTGGCGAGATCGTGCAGGGGTCTGAGGGGGCGGACGCCCACGGCAAAGCCCAATGGCGGCCTGCACATGCTCTACGTCACCCCAAGGCAAAGCAATTGCTTTGCCGGGGGCCGAGGCGAAGCCGAGGGGAAGCCGAGGGGAAGGGGTCCAGGGGTTGCAGGGCAGAAACCGAGACGCTGCGAAATCGCTCATACTCGGGCCCGCTAAGCGCATTCATGCACTGAAAACGCCGCCTGTCGGCCCCTGGACCCCCTTCCCCTCGGCTTCGCCTCGGCCGGGGGTGACGTAGGGGCTCGTTCGGCAGCCCTTCTGCCCTGAACGGCGCTCGGCCCTCGCCTCAGTAGTCCGACAGCTTCAGATCCGGCGAATAGGCGACGCCCTCGACCTCTCGGACGATCGCCTGGCCGCAGACCACCCGCCCCTTCACGGCATCAAAGGTCAGGGTCGGATGGCCATAGAGTTGCCAGCCCTTGTTGATCGCCTCGCTGACCCGATGGCAGAAGGCGGCGTCGTCAGGTCCGGTCAGGTAGCGGTAGAGCGTCGTGGTCTTTTTCGAACTGATCGCGGTCAGCATGGCGGTCATCGGCCTTTCGGAAATTCCAGCCCCATGCGCTCGTAGCGCTCGGGCTCGTTACCCCAATCCTCGCGCACCTTGATGAACAAGAACAAGTGCACCGGCACTTCAAAAAGCTTCGACAATTCCTCGCGCGCCGATTTGGAGATGGCCTTGATCGTCTCGCCGCCCTTGCCGAGCATGATCTTCCGCTGGCCTTCGCGCACCACATAGATGGTCTGCTCGATGCGGATCGAACCGTCCTTCCGCTCCTCGTAGGATTCGGTCTCGACGGTCGAATCATAAGGGAGTTCGTCGTTCAGCCGCTTGTAGAGCTTCTCGCGGGTGATCTCGGAGGCGAGCATGCGCGCCGGCAGATCCGAGACCTCGTCCTCGGGATAATGCCAGGGCCCCTCCGGCACGATCTCGGCGAGGTGCCGGCGCAGGTCGGCGACCCCCGATCCGCTCAGCGCCGAAACCATGAAGGTCTTGGCGAATTTGGCCCGCGCGGCGAATTCGGCGGCGAGGTCGAGCAGCTTGCGCGGTTCGACCAGGTCGACCTTGTTGAGCACCAGATCGACCGGCTGGCGGATGTCCTGAAGCTTGTCGAGAATGGCCTCGACGCTCTCGTCCAGGCCCCGGCGCACGTCGACCAGGATCAGCACACGATCGGCATCGGCCGCCCCGCCCCAGGCCGCCGTGACCATCGCCCGGTCGAGCCGGCGCTTCGGCGCGAACAGGCCGGGCGTGTCCACCAGGACGATCTGCGAGGCGCCCTCCATGACGATGCCGCGGACCAGCGAGCGGGTCGTCTGCACCTTGTGCGAGACGATCGTCACCTTGGCGCCGACCAGCGCATTGACCAATGTCGATTTGCCGGCATTCGGGGCGCCGATGATGGCGACGAAGCCGCAACGTGGAGCTGTCTCGGTCATTGTCTAGTCCCAGGGCGGAGGATCAGCCGGGCGAACAGCCGGTATCACCGGCCGCTTCGGTTCCGCCGGTTTGGTTGCATTGCGGTCAGACGCCGCGGTCCAGACGCCCTCGCGCACCAGCACGGCGGTGGCGGCGGCGATCTCGGCCGGACGTTTGGCCGCCCCCTGGCCACGGCCTTCCTCGATGCCGGGGATGACCACCGCCATGGTGAAGACCGGAGCATGATCCGGCCCGGTGCGTTCGACAACCACATAAGTCGGTGTCGGCAGCCCCCGCCCCTGCGCCCATTCCTGCAATTCGCTCTTGGCGTCGCGGTTGTGAACCGGTCCGGCGATGACGCGCTGGCGCCAATGCCGCGCCACCAGGGCCTCGGCCGCCGGCCAGCCGCCGTCGAGATAGACCGCGCCGATCACCGCCTCGGCGAGATCGGCGAGCACGCTGGCGCGCCGGCCGACCTGCGCGGCGCTCTCGGTCGGGCCGACGCGCACGCCGGATCCCAGGTCGAGTTCCGCCGCGATCTCGGCACAGGTCTCGGCGCGCACCAGGTCCGACAGCCGGCGCGACAGCGTGCCCTCGTCGTCCGAGGGCAGCATGCGAACCAGCATGTCGGCGACCGCCAGGCCGAGCACCCGGTCGCCGAGAAATTCCAGCCGCTGGTAGGACTTGTCGCGCTTGTCGGCGCCGGTGACTGCGCTCGGATGGGTCAGGGCGCGGATCAGCAGGTCCTTGTCGGTGAAGGCATGACCGATCCGGGCCTCCAGTTCGTCCAGGCCGGGACGGATCGGCTTTGCTTTGCGACCGGGAGCCAAGGCCGCCTCACCTCACGATATTGAGGAGCCGGGTCCAGCGGATCGACCACGGCCAGCGCCAGAAGGCCCAGGCGCGCTCGCCCTCCTCGATGGAGAAGAACAGCATTTCGGCGCGCCCGACCAGGTTTTCCAGCGGGATCGGTCCGACCTGGCTGAGCACGCGGCTGTCGGTGGAATTGTCGCGGTTGTCGCCCATCATGAACAGATGCCCGGGCGGCACTTCATAGACCGGCGTGTTGTCGTAGAAGCCGTTCTCGTAGAGATCGAGCGTCGTATAGGTGACGCCGTTCGGCAGGGTTTCGCGATAGCGCCGGGTGCGCGTCTCGCGGCCGTCCTCGACCTCGACGAAATCGTCGATCTTCTCGCGCTTCACCGCCACGCCATTGATGTGGACGACGCCGCCCAGCACCTGGATGCGGTCGCCCGGCAGGCCGATCACCCGCTTGATATAGTCGACGTCCGGCTCACGCGGCAGGCGGAACACGACGACGTCGCCGCGCTTCGGCACCGAACCCCAGATCCGCCCCTCGAACAGCGGCGGCGAGAACGGCAGCGCGTATTTCGAATAGCCATAGGCATATTTCGACACGAACAGATAGTCGCCGACCAGCAGCGTGTCCTTCATCGAGCCGGAGGGGATGTTGAACGGCTGGAACAGGAATGTCCGGATCACCAGGGCGATCAACAGCGCGTGGACGACCACGCGGACGGTTTCGCCCATTCCGCCTTTGGCGGTCTTGCTGGTTTCAGCCACTGTGTCGCGCCCGCAATTCCAAGGAAGCCCGCCCTATAGCCCGCTTCACCGCGCCGGTGCAATGACAGGGACGTGATGCAGGCCATTGCGACAGGCCGGGATGCCTGCTCGGACCGTTGGGCTCCCCCGTTTCCACCGGTCTCCCGACGCTAGCTGCAATTGGTCACCTGGTTGGAGCAGAGGCCGCGCCACCAGCCACGCATGCCGGTCTGCGTCTCGATCAGCACCCAGGGCCCGGAACAGGCCAGGATGCGCCGCGGCGAGCCGTCGACGCTGAGGGGACGGCCGCTCTCGTCCAGCGCCTCGCGGCTCGCGGCATCTTCATGCGGCGCGAGATAGAGCCGTCCGGTCGGCAGCCCGCCATTGGCATAGGCGCCGCCGACGAGGCGGGCGCTGACCCAGCCACGGCCGGCGAAGGGACGCGGCAGATGCGCCGGATAGCTTTCGCCATAGGCGACGCCCGGAGCCTGGATCTTCTCGATCAGGAACCATCCGGCCTGAAAGCCGGCGATGGTGAATTCCGACCTGACCGGCTCGTCGCCCAGCGCCTCATGCGCCGGCACGCGCCTTGCGGGCGGCACCTGGCCCAGCACGCGCGCCTGCGCCGACGGCGCGGCGCGTACATTCATGCCGCGCGGATCGGCATCGATCGACCACCCGCGCAGATCACAGGGCTCCGCGCCGGCCGGAAGCTGGCCCCGCCGGCCGACGAAGGCCCGGTCTTCTTCGCTGGCGATCGCAGCGTCGGACGCATCCATCATGGCCTCGCGCCGCTCGAACCAGGCTTGTTCATTGGCCGCGAGCCCCAGCGCACCATCTTGCCAGGCGAGCTTCACCACCAGCACGGTGCCGCGTTCGGACACGCTGCCAGGGCTTGCCGGATCGTCGGCATTGCTCCGGAAGAACGCCAGCCGGCCCTCCAGCCTGGCGAAATCGACATCGAGGAGCCGGCCGGCCCGGGCGTCGCGCGGGATCGATTTTTCGGCTTGTTCGATCCAGGCGGTCGTCCGAAACGGCTTCAGGCCGCCAGTCTCGATCCGATAGGCGGTCTCCAGCCCCGGCGCGAGCGTCAGGACAGTGTTGTCGGCATCACCGGCGATGGCGGGCGCGAATGTCGGCACATCGCGCGAGATGTCATAGGGCACGAAGAAGCGGCCGACGACCGCCTCCGCGCCGCCGATCTTGCGCGAAACGCTGACCAGATTGACCGGCTCCTGGGCACCGATGCCATCGAGCGACGATGACGAGAACGCGTAGACCTTCGACCTCGAGATGGTGAAATCCGCTCCGGCATGGCGAAGCGTGAAGACCTGCTCGCTGCGGCAAAGGATCGCATCGATACGCTGGTGCCGGATCGCCGGATGCCGCGCGGCCTGAAACACGGGGTCGCTGCGCCAGGCGAGCCCATCGATCGAACAGGCCGGCACCGGGGCATCGGCGGATGCGGCGCCACCGAGCATGGCGAAGGCCAGCAGGGCCGGAACAAGGCGCTTCATGACGGTGCTTCTCGCGGTTGGGGGCGACGCGTCAGCCGCAGATGTCGATGAGTTGCGCATGGACCCAGCCGCGCCGGCCCGTGCTGGCTCCAGGCCGCTCGACCCGCGTGCCGGCAGGCCAATGCAGAACCTCCTGCCAGACGCCGCGGCGGCCGTCGCGAAGCATCACTTCGTCCCCGGCCTTCATGCGGGCCAAGGTCTGGGCGTTGCGGTCGGGGGCGGCGCGCAGGGCCACGAAACCGTCGGAGGTTTGCTTGACCTCGCAAAAGGCGGTGGCCGAAGCCGGCGCCTGCACCGCGAATGTCGCGATGCCAACGACGATGCCGGCCAGGACCATGCGACGGGCGCCGACGAAATTCATCATGACCAGGCCTCCAGAGTCTGGAGGCGCTTTTTTCATGTCGCCATTGCAGCCGCGTGGCGCGATGCCCGGGGTGCTATTTCGGTCGTTTCAATTCGCTCTGCGCCTCAGAAATCGACGCGCTGGCGGTTTCTCAACGTATTGCCTGTCGTGTCGCGCAGTTCCGGCGCGATCACCGGCGGCGCGGTGCCTGGTCCGAGCGGATCGGTCGGCGCCGTGCTCCGGCGCGAGGGCAAGGTGCGGTTCCGGTCGATGACGCTGGGGATCGCGCCGGCGGTCTGGCCGCTGACGATCGTCCCGCCCAGCGCATTGCCGCTGGTGGCGCCACCACGCGACACCTGCGAGACATTGCTCAGGCCGGCGCTTTCCCGGGCGCCCGGCGCGCGCTGCATCATCGCGCCGCTGGACATCGACGTCGTGGCGACCGGCTGGGCGGCCGGCGCCCCTGATATCGGCGGCAAGGCGCTCGCGGTGACCGGCGTCACCGGAGCCGCCTCCATCCGCGCGGGCGCACTCGACGCGACAGGCGCGTCGGATGCCGTCGTGCAAGCGGCGAGCGCTGCGGCCGAAGCGAGAACCAGAACAAGGCGCATGACGGATCCGATCAGGTCGCCGACGGCGCGGCGGGCATGAGGTCATAGGGAGGCTTCCAGCCCGGCAGCGCCGCGATCCGTTCACGCCAGGCGTGAATATGGGGATGCGAGGCCGCGAGGTCGTAGCCGGTCTCGGCGATCGGATAGAACATGTAACCGGCGAGCGAAAGGTCCGCGATCGTCGGCCGGCCGCCGACGATGAACGGCCGGTCCGCCAGGTGCGTCTCGACGATCGCCAGGGCCGCGTCGATGCGCGACCTGAGAAAGCCGAGCACGGCCGGGTCGGCCGGCTTGCCGGCCAGCGAGAACATGAAGCGGTGGGTGGCGAAATAGCTGGTGAACTTGTGGTTGTCGAACAGGAACCAGCGCAGGATCTCCAGCTCCTCGTCCTCGTCGGCCGGGCCGAACTGGCCGGTCCGGCGCGACAGATAGGTCAGGATGACCCCGGACTGGGCCAGCCGCCTGCCGGCATGTTCGAGCACCGGCGCCTCGCCCATCGCATTGACCTCGGCACGCCACTCCGCTTCGCGCGTCGCGCCATGGAAGAAGTCGACGACGTCAGGCTCCCAATCGAGGCCGCACAGCGCAAGCATCAGCGCGACCTTGTAGGAGTTTCCCGACTGGGCGAAACAATGAAGCCGATAGTCAGCCAATCAGCACCTCTTGCCTGAGCCCCGGGCCACAATCCCGGTCAAATTCACTTGATCGACATGTCTTGTCGAAAAAGTGGCGGGCTCAATTGCCCCGGCGCTGGCGCGCCGGCGTTGCCGGTGCTGTCGGCTGCCCGAGCGCCGGATCCGGCGGCAGCGGCGGCGGCGTGGCATTGGTCACCGGCACGGCCGGTGCGGCCGGCGGGGTCTGGGCACAGCCGGCAACCGCGACGAGCGAGAGGACGGCGCAAATCAGCGCGGCCTTCTTCTGCATGGGAATGTCCTTGTCTTGATGATCGAACCCGGCTCGCGCCGGAGGGCGGGGATTGTCGCAAAACTCAGGGCCAAGACTCAAGGGCAAGACTCGAGCGGCCACCTCGAAAGCCCCGGCTCGCGGCGCTGACGGGCCGGTCATGGGGTTCGGAGGCCCGTCCTTTCGCCGTGCCGCGCACCCGTTCGAATTGTCGGGTGAACCGCAACGATGCCTCAACCTTAAGAGGCCTTTAAGGCCCATCGCCTAGGGTTTCCACAGATCGATCACATGCAAGGGCCCGCGCGGAGCCATCAATGGATATCGCAACAATCCTGGGCCTGGTCGGCGCGGTAGTCACGATCGTGACCCTGATCATGATCGACGGCGGCAATTTCGGCCAATATGTCGACAAGCACGCGCTGATCATCATTTTCGGCGGCGCCTTTACCGCGACCTTGACCCGCTATCCCCTGCCCGTGGTGCTGCATGGCATTCCCATGGGCTTCAAGGCCGCGCTCGCCATGCGCTCGATCAGCCATCGCGACCTGGTCGAGGAAATCGCCAAGATCGCCGACGTCGCGCGCAAGCAGGGACCGAACGCCCTGGAAAAGCTCGAAGTGTCGGATCCCACCCTTGCCCAGGGGGTGCGCTACATCGCCGACGGCTACGACGCCGAGTTCATCCGCACCACGATGGAAACGGAAAAGGACAACGTCTACGTCCAGCTCGATGAGGCGCAGAAGATCTACCGCTCGATCGGCGACTGCGCCCCGGCCTTCGGCATGATCGGAACGCTGCTCGGCATGGTCAACATGTTCGCCAACATGACCGACCCCTCGAAGCTCGGGCCGATCATGGCCATGGCACTGATCGCGACGCTCTACGGCGCGGTGGTCGCCAACATGGTCTGCATGCCGATCGCCGACAAATGCCACGTCAAGATGGTCGAGGAGGACATCGCGCGCTCGATCATCATCGACGGCGTCGTGCAGATCCGCAATCAGAAGAGCCCGCAGATCGTCAAGGAGATGCTGCTGGCCTACCTGACCGTCCACGACCGCCACGAACTCGCGGAAGCAGCCTGAGGTTTCCATGGCCAAGCGCAAGGGTGGTGGTCACGCGGGCGGGCACGGCTGGTTCGTCACCTTCGCCGACCTGATGGGGCTCTTGATGTCCTTCTTCGTCGTGCTCGTCGCGACATCGAACCAGGACGAGCGCAAGAAGCACATGATGACCGGCTCGTTCCGGGAAGCCTTCGGCACCACCAACAACACGCTGATGACCGGCATGATCGAGCTCAACGGCGTGCCGATGCGGCCCTATGTGCAGAATGTCTCGCCGACGCCGGATTCGCCCTCCGACCGGCCCGGCCCGCAGAGCAATCGCGACGAGCCCAACGCGCTCGCCCTGCAGGCCGACCGCCAGATGGCGCTCGCCGCCGCCAGCCTGCGCCAGGCCCTGCAGGCCTTCCCGGAGATCGCCGAAATCTCCAAGAACGTCATCATGGAGGAACGGCCCGACGGCCTCGACCTGCAGATCGTCGACCAGGACGGCCGCGCCATGTTCCCGCCCGACGGCCGCGAGCCCTATGAGCGGACCCGCCGCCTGATCGCCGCGATCACCCCGGCGCTGCGCCAATTGTCCAACCGCATCACCATTACCGGCCATACATCGAGCCTGCGCGTGCTCGGCCGGCCCGGCTACGGGCCCTGGGACCTGACCTCGGACCGTGCCAATGCGGTGCGCATGATCCTCGAGGAAAACGGCCTGCCGGGCGACCGCGTCTACGCCGTCACCGGCAAGGCCGATACCGAGCCGATGTTCCCCGACGACCCCTATCTCGCGGCCAACCGGCGCATCTCCATCCTGATCATGAAGGAAGCCCCGGTCGCGCCGCGATCGATCCTGGGCCACTGAGCGGCGAATAGCGAATGGCGAATGGCGAATGGGGATGATGCGAAAAGCCCCGTGACATCACCCCATCCCGGCAATCGCCGAGAACCTTCTCCCGTGGGGAGAAGGTGGCGGCGCATAGCGAGTGCGAACGCATCTCGCGTTCGCTCGATGCTATGAGCCGCCGGATGAGGGGTCGTCCCTCTGCGAATAGAGCGGAGTGTGGTCCGAGAGCCCGAAAAGAGGGTGTCAGTTCTGGGGGCTTACGCCCCTCACCCGGCGCCTGACGGCGCCACCCTCTCCCTCTGGGAGAGGGTTGATCGCCCGCGCTACGCATCATGCCCTATTCGCCACTCGCCACTCGCCATTCGCCCCCTCACTCCCAGCCGATCTCGGCCAGGAACCCCTGCATCGTCGCATTGAACAGCGTCGGGCGCTCGAAATAGACCGAATGGCCGGAGACCGGCACGACCACGGTGCGCGCCTTCGGCAAGGTGGCGGCCACCAGCTCGATGCCGCGCGGGCAGATCAGCAGGTCCTCCTCGCCGATGACGAACAGCGCCGGACAGGCGATCCTGGCCGCGTCGGCCGGCCCGCGCACCCGCATCTTGCGGATCCGGTTGCCGACCTCGTTCTTGTCCAGCCCGAAGGACAGCCGGTCGATCGCCTGGTAGAGCGCGTGGATGTCAGGCTGTTCCTCGGCCATGCGCGCGCCGGCGGCACGGTGGATGCCGCGCTCGACCAGCTTGGCGATCGCCTTCGGCGCCGATGCGCGCCATGCCTTCACGCCGGCGTCGTCGAAATGGTCATAATCGAACGAGCCCGACGTGCAGGCCATGACGATGCCGGCGACCCTTGACGGTGCCGCGAGCGCGGTCTCGACCGCGGTCCAACCACCCATCGACTGGCCTGCGATTACCACCTTGTCGATGCCGAGATGGTCGAGCAACGCGATGAGGTCGGCGGCATATTGCGTCGGATCGGCGACGCCGCCCGGCGTCGTCGAGGGCGGAAAGCCGCGATGCGAGAAGGTCACGACCCGGTGCCGCTGGGCGAAGACCGGCGCCGACTGCCACCAGCTCAGATGGTTGCCGCCGAGGCCGTGGGCGAAGGCGATCGCCGGTCCCTCGCCGGCCACCTCGTAGTGGATCACCGCGCCGTCGGGGCGCACCAGGCGGCCGGTCTCGAAAGCAGGAATAGGCTTTGACATGGGGGCTCCTCCGGTTTCGAGCCTAGCCCGCGGCCGACAGGCCCGAAAGGGGCGGCGTCGCGCATCCCTCCTGCCCATCAACAGGCTTCCCGCCAACCCGATAGCCCGGCATGATCGCCGGAAAATCGGGAGGGATTCCATGGCCATCGTCGATGCCGGCCGCCTCGTGGCGCTGGTAACCGCAATTTTCGAGGCCGCGGGCTGCGCGCCCGACGAGGCCGGCCGCATCGGCCGCTACCTGACCGAGGCCAATCTCACCGGCCATGACAGCCACGGCGTGGCGCGTGTCGAGCGTTATGTCGGCTGGTTGAAGGAAGGCAAGGTCGAGGCCGGCAAGTCGGTGACGGCGATCGTCGACACGCCGTCGCTGGCGGTCCTCGACGGTCACTATGGTTTCGGCCAGACGGTCGGCCCCCAGGCGGTCAGGATCGGCATCGACAAGGCCAAGGCCCATGGCCTCGCCGCGGTCGCCCTGCGCCACGCCGGCCATCTCGGCCGGATCGGCGATTTCGCCGAGATGGCCGCCGCCGAGGGCCTCGTCTCGATCCATTTCGTCAATGTCGTCGGCTCGATCCTGGTCGCGCCCTATGGCGGCGTCGACCGGCGCATTTCCACCGCCCCCTATTGCGTCGGCGTGCCGCGCCCGGGCCAGGCGCCGCTGCTGCTCGATTTCGCCACCTCGCTGGTTGCCGAGGGCAAGGTGCTGGTCGCCTCGATGGGCGGCAAGCCGGTGCCGCCGGATGCGCTGATTTCGCCCGATGGCGCCAAGAGCGGCGATCCCGCCGTGCTCTACGGGCCCTATCCGGCCGGCGCCGGCACACGCGATCCCATGAACGGCCCGGGCGCCATCCGCGCCTTCGGCGAGCACAAGGGCTCGGGTCTCGCCTTCATGTGCGAGATCCTCGGTGGCGGGCTGACCGGAGCCGGCACCACCGGCCCGGGCAAACGCTTCTGCAACGGCATGATGTCGATCTATATCGACCCCCGGGTGATCGACCCGGATGGCTTTTTCCCGGGCGAATGCGCCGAATATGTCGCCTATTACAAGAGCGCGCGGCCGGTCGAAGCCGGCGGCGAGGTGCTGGTTCCCGGCGAAGCCGAAATGCGCTCCAAAGCCAAGAAGCTGAAAGACGGCGTGCCGCTGTCAGACGGCACCTGGGATTCGATCGTCGCCACCGCGCGCAAGGTCGGGGTGCCCGAGGCGCTCACGACGGCGGCGCTGCGGTAAGGGCGAATGGCGAATAGCGAATAGCGAATAGGAATGAAGCCGACGGCGCAGCGCGCGTAAACCCGGGTCCTTCCGGCCCCCCTCCCGCGAAGGCGCGGGCGAGGGTTCATGCGCGGCGCTCGCGGCCCCCATTCGCAATTCGCCACTCCCCACTCGCCCCTCAAATACTGCCGAAATCCCCGCCGCGGCCTTTGCCGGCGGCGAAGCGCGCGGCGCCGGCGACGCCTTCGGCCTCGACCATCGGCGCCGAGCCGCGCCATTCGTTGCGCAGCGCCGCGCTGATAGGCAGGTCCCATTGCGCATAAGCGGAGGCGCGATCGGCGCGCATGCAGCCTTGCGGGAAACGCGCGATCTCATGGGCCAGCGCCTCCGCGGCCTCGCGCGACCTGCCCTTGGGCGCCACGCGATCGGCCAGCCCGATGCGCAGCGCTTCGTCCGCCTCGACCTTGCGCCCGGTTAGGATCAGGTCGAGCGCCCTGCCCTGGCCGACGATGCGCGGCAGACGCACCGTGCCGCCATCGATCAGCGGCACGCCCCAGCGTCGGCAATAGACGCCCATATAGGCGTCTTCCTCCATCACCCGGAGATCGCACCAGAGCGCGATCTCCATGCCGCCTGCAACCGCTGGGCCGGCGATCGCGGCGATCACCGGCTTGGACAGCATCAGGCGGGTCGGCCCCATCGGCCCGCGCGGCCAGTTGTCGTCGCCATCGGGGATATCGAGCGGCCCGCCAAAAGCCGGCCCATCGCCGGCGCTCGCCGCATGTTTCAGGTCGAAGCCCGCGCAAAACGCGCCGCCCGCCCCCCAGAGCACGCCGACGCTCGCCTGTGGGTCGGCATCGAAAGCAACAAGCGCCGCGCAAAGGGCCGCCGCACCTTCCGGGTTCATCGCATTGCGCGCGGCCGAGCGCGTGCGAATGAAGGTGGTGACCGGGCCGTCGCGCTCGATGATCAGGTCGGACATGGCTTTCTCCAAAGGTTTGGCTTTCTCCAAAGGTTTGGCTTTGCCCAAAGATTTGGCTTTGCCCAAAGATTTGGCTTTGCCCTCAATCGACGATGCCCGGCGTGTTCATCACCATCATGCTGGCGGTCATCATGGCGATCAGCTTGCGGGTGCCGCCGTCGTCGATGAAGCACTCGCCGAGCGTCACCATCAGCTTGTTGCCGGGGCGCACCACCCGCCCGGCCGCGACGAAGCGTTCGCCCTTGGCCGGCGACATCAGGTTGATCTTGAACTCGGTGGTCAGCACGCCCGCCCCCTTCGGCATCAAGGTCATGGCGGCGAAACCGCAGGCCGTATCGACAATGGCCGAGATGGCGCCGGCATGGACGAAGCCGTGCTGCTGCAGGATATGCGGCGCGAACGGCATGGCGATCTCGACATAGCCGGCTTCGACCAGCGCGATCTTCGCCCCGAGCGTCGCCATCAGCGGCTGGCGGCGGAAACCTTCCCGGCCGCGCGCCTCGAAATCCGGATCCTTCGGCGGAAACCTGGGATGATCGGCTGCCATGCGATGTTCCTTCCTTGCAATCGGTTGGGATGTTCGCAAACTTGATTCCCGTCGGGCAACCTGTCCGGACGAATGAGGGCTCTCATTGTTGTTCTGGTATCTGCCCCGCTTCACCGACAGCGCGCTCAGCGCCGCCACCCTCTCAGCTTCCACGGCGATCGCCGCCGGGGTTACCATCGCCCATCGGATGGCGCTGATGGCCACGCCATCGGGCTTTGACGCCGCCGGTCAGCGCGAGGCCTTGCGCATGGTCTCCGAAAAGCTCGCCGCAGCGACCGAAGGCTCATTCGAGGCCGCCATCGAAACTGGCCGCTTCATGATGCGCTCAGCCCTGGGGCAGGTATCGCCCGACGATGTCGCCCACGGCCTGATGGCGATCGGCGTCGCCGCAGCCGAGCCGGCCGCGCGCACCGTCAAGGCCAATGCCCGGCGGCTGACCCGCAGCTGACCGGTTTCGAGCGCCGGCCACACTCCCCGGGAAGGCTCAGGCGAGCGCCTCGGTCAGGATGGCCTTGATGTCGCGCCGCCGGATCGCGGCGAACCCCGCTTCCTCCTGCAGCCGCCGTTCGCGATTATTGCCGAGCAGAGCCAGGCATCGGTCGACCATCTCGGCATCCGGGGTGAAGCAGACCGCCGAGGCCATGTCGTCCTCGACGGCGATGGCTGGATTGTTCTGGCAGATGACGGCCTTGCGGTTCGCCAGCAGATAGGACACCCGAACGATCTCGAAGATCTTGGGACGCTCGTAGAGTGTAATGTTGAGGATGAGTTTCGACCTCGCGATCAAGGCGTCGCGGGCCTCGCCATAAAGCCCGCTGACGAAGACGCTCGAAATGCCCGCTTGCGAAAGAGCGTGAAAGGCGCCGAGCCGGGCATGGCTGGTCAAGCCATAGATGAGAACCTCGATGTCCTGGTTCCTCGCCTTGTCGATCCGCTGCAGCACCGGGGCAAAACCCACGGGCACGGTCCTGACCTCGTATTTGGGACTGAGCGTCCGCCAGGCATCGGCGTTGAACTGGCTGTAGTCCCACAGCCTGAACTTGCTAGCGCAGAGATGCAGGCTCGGCTTGATGTCGCCGCTGGAATAGCCGCGCAACTGCTCGAAATTATAGATGATCGTGTCGGACCGAAGCCGCTCGAGCGTCTCGACGGCGGCGACCTGCGCGCCGAAGACGATATTGACGCCACTCCTTGCGAATTCATTGACCGCGTAGGTCACCTCGTGACCAAGCTCGCCAAGTCCCCATGCGACCGTGTCGATGACCTCCTTGTAGCCGTTGAGGCCATGCATGCGGGGTGTGGGGATGACATGCGCGAGGTGAAACTTCATGCGTCACCATCATCCACCCGCGCGAAACCGACAAGGTCGGAAAACTATGCAGTTCGGTTCGGCCATGCCATGCGGTCAGCCCGCGCCGGAACCTTGGCAACAGGTGATCCGATCCCGGGCTACCGGCCGCCCGGCCGAGATCGCGATGTCGGCGCGCCGCATCAAGGTCATGTCAGCCAGTTGACCATCCAGAGCGCCAGGGCCGGGAAAGCCACCACCAGGCCGAGCCTGATCACGTCGGCTGCCACGAAAGGCAATACGCCGCGATAGGTCGAGACGATCGGCACGTCCTTGGCGATCGCCGAGATGACGAAGACGTTCAGGCCGATGGGCGGCGCGGTCAACCCGATGCCGACGACCATCAGCACCAGGATGCCGAACCAGATGGCGACATCGTCCGAGGGCATGCCGAGATCCAGCGCCACGACGATCGGGAAGAAGATCGGCAAGGTCAGGAGGATCATGGCGAGCTCGTCCATCACTCCGCCGAGGATGATGTAGAAGATGAGCAGGGCGACGATGACGCCATAGGGCGGCAGGCCCGACTGGGTGACCACCTGGGCGGCGAGTTCTGGCAGTTGCGACAGCGCCAGGAAGGCGTTGAACACCTCGGCGCCGAGCAGGATCATGAAGATCATCGCCGAGGTCTCGGCGGTCTGGATGACCGAGAGCTTGATCTCCCGCCAGCCGAGGGTCCGTTGCAGCAGCCCGACGACCAGCATGGCGATGCAACCGACGGAGGCGCCCTCGGTCGGCGTGAAGATGCCGCCATAGATGCCGCCGACCACGGTGACGGCGATCAGCATGACCGGCCAGACCCCGACCACCACCTTCAGCCGCTCGGCCCAACCGACCCGCTCCAGCGCCGGCCCGGCCTCCGGGCGCAGCCGCACCATGATGGCGATGACGATGCAGTAGAACAGCGCGGCGAGCAGGCCCGGGATCAGCGCCGCCATGAACAGCTTGGCGATATTCTGCTCGGTGGTGATCGCATAGACCACCAGGATGACCGAGGGCGGGATGAGAATGCCGAGCGTGCCGCCGACCGCAATCATGCCGGTGGCGAAGCCCGGATCGTAATTATAACGGCGGAATTCCGGCAAGGTGGCCCGGCCGAAGGTCGCCGTGGTCGCCACCGACGAGCCGCAGATCGCGCCGAAACCGGTGCAGGCGCCGATCAGCGCCATGCCGAGCCCGCCGCGCAAATGGCCGAGAAAAGCGGCCGCGGCGCGAAACAGAGCGGTCGACAGACCTGATTTCTCCGCCAGCGCCCCCATCAGCACGAAGAGCGGGATGACCGACAGCGTGTAATTGGCGAACAGGTGATAGGGCGTCGTCTTCATATAGTTGAGGAAGATCGCCAGGCTGGTGAAGTGGATATAGCCGAACGAACCGACGGTCAGCATGGCAAGCCCGATGGGCATGCGCAGGCCGAGCAGAACCAGCATTCCGGCAAAACCGGTTATCGCCACGGCGGCGCCGCTCATTGGTCACCTCGGCGCAGCCGCGCGGCTGTCGCCAGCGTCACGATGAACAGGAAGGCGGCCATCACGGCCGTCGCGGCGATGGCCCAGCCGATCGGAATCGCCAGGACCATCGAGCTGGTGCGCGAGGAGATCGCGTCATAGGCGCCGAGGCTGAGCCGCCAGGCGATCAGCAGGGCAAATCCCGCATAGGTCAGGTCCCAGAGCGTATCGAGGCCACGATTCAACCAGGCCGGCGCCTTCAAGGTGAAGGTGTCGACGAAGACATTGCCGCGGCCCCATTGGCAAAGCGGCAGAAAGGCGAAGACCCCGACGGCCGTCGCGATCTGCACCATTTCGAAATCGCCATTGATGCCGGTCTTGAACAGCCAGCGGGACAGCACCGAAAGGGACACCATGGCGGCCGCCGCCAGCATCACGCAGCCGCCGAACACCGCGAGCGCACGGGCGGCGCGGCCGATCGCATCGCGGTGCGGACCGCCCCGCTGCCCTTCCGGCTCCACTGTCATAGGCGTCAGGCCGTCATGTGCTTGGCGACGGCCGCGCGAACGTCGTCGACGATCTTCTGGCCGTCGATGCCGCGCTCCCTCACCGTCTTCAGCCAGGCCTCTTCGACCGGCTTGGTCGCGGCACGCCATTTGGCCGCTTCGTCCTCGGCCACCATGGTGATGGTATTGCGCGAGCGCCCCTTGACCATCTCGGCGACCGAGCGACCGCGCTCGTCCCACATCTCGCCGGCCATGACGGCGGCGGGCATGCCGGAATTGGCGTCGATGACCTGTTTCAGGTCGGCCGGCAGACCCTCGTATTTCGGCTTGTTCATCGCCAGGATGAAGGACGCCGTATAGAGCGTCGGCGATCCCGGGATTTCTGTGTGGTAACGCACCAGCTCGTGCAGCCTGAGCGAGGGCACGACTTCCCAGGGCACCACAGCGCCGTCGATGACGTTCTGCGACAGGGCTTCCGGCACCTGCGGGATCGGCATGCCGATGGCGGTGGCACCGAGCGCCCTCAGCGCCTCGCCGGCCTGGCGGGTCGGGAAGCGCAGCTTCAGGCCGGCGAGATCGGCCTGGGTCTTCACCTGCTTGCTCGAATGGATCAGCCCGTGGTCATGGGCCCACAGGCACAGCGGCTGAACCTCGGAGAACTCCTTGACGAAATGGGTCGGCGCCAGTTCAGCGAGCGCCCGCGAATTGGTAACCGCGCGTTTGCCGGCGATGAATGGCAGCTCGATCGCCTCGATCGACGGGAACCGCCCGGGCGTATTGCCCGGCAGCGTCCAGATGATGTCGGCGACGCCGTCGCGCGCCTGATCGTAAAGCTGTGGCGGGGCGCCGCCGAGTTGCATGGACGGAAAGATGTCGATCTTGATGCGGCCGCCCGATTCGGCCTCGACCTTGCGCGACCACGGCACCAGGAAGCGCTGATGCGCATTCGAGGCCGGCGGCAGGAAGTGGTGCATGCGCAACGTAACCTGCGGGGTCTGGCCCCAGGCGGTGCGCATCACGGCCGGCATTGCGACGGTGCTGCCGGCAAGGGCCAGCAGGTGGCGGCGAGACAGGTTCATCAACTTCAAATCCTCGTCAGGCGTTCCTCGATACCGGCTCTTGGCGGGCCGGGAGCGCTTCAACGGCGCCTCTTTCCCATCCGACGACGATAGAGACGTTCAACCCTTGGCGACAAGGGCATTTGGTTTCAGTTGCGACCATTTTTCTCGATCCCGCCGCAGGGCCAATGGACAGGCTCGGAACCGTCACCTACCGTCGTGCTGTTACACGAAACAACAGGCGGCGGCATGTCCGGGACATCGGTCGAAACAACAGTGATCGCGGCGCGCGACGGCGTGCCGCTGGCGGCCACCATCTTCTCGCCCGCCGGCCCGGCACGCTCGACCGTCATCCTCCAGGCCGCGACCGCCGTGCCCCAGGGCTTCTACGCCGCCTTCGCCCATCATCTGGCCAGTCGCGGCCGGCGCGTGATCACCTTCGACTATCGGGGCATCGGCGGATCGCGCCCCGCCACCTTGCGCGGCTTTCGTGCCAGCATGCTCGACTGGGCGGATCTGGATGCCCGCGCGGTCGCCGATCATGCCGCGACGGCCTGGCCCGACCGACCGCTCGGCCTTGTCGGCCATAGTTTCGGCGGCCAGGCCTTCGGCCTCGCGCCGCATCCCCGCGTCACCCATGCGGTCGGCATCGCCGCACAGATCGGCGACATGCGGCTGTTCGACCCCCTCGTCGCGCGCCGCATCCGGCTTCTGTCCCGCTATGTCGCGCCGGCGCTGATCCCGCTCGCCGGCCATTTCCCGGCAGGCTGGTTCGGCATGGGCGAAAACATGCCCGGCGACGTGTTCCGGCAATGGACCCGCTGGTGCCTGACGTCAGGCTATTTCTTCGGCGACCCCGCCGTCGACGCCGCCGGGCGCTTCGCCGCGGTCAAGGCGCCCGTCCACCTCATCGGTTTCGACGACGACACTTTCGCCCCGGCGGCCGCGGTCGAGGGTCTGGCGAAGGGCTTTCCGGCGCATCTGGCGACGACCGAATTCATCGCGGCCCGCACGGCGCCCGGCGGCAAGATCGGCCATTTCGGCTTTTTCCGGGCCTCGACCGGCCGGGCACTGTGGGATGGGGTGGACGCGCGGCTGGGGTAGAGCTTTCTCGCGTCAGATCGAAGCATTGCATTGAGGTCGGCCGACCTCAATGCAATTCCCGCGGCTGCTTTAAGCCACCGCGACCGCCTCGATCTCGATCAGCCAGGCTTCGTCGAAAATGGCCGCGATGATCACCGTCGAGGCGATCAGATGGTCGCCCATGATCTCCTGGCGGATCGCTCGGTTTTCCAGGCCGAAGCGGCGATCGGCGAGATAGATCGTCACCTTGACGAGATTGGCCAGGCTCATGTCGGCGGCGCCAAGCTGAGCCAGCACATTGCGCCAGGCGAGCCGGCACTGACCGGCGAAATCATCAGGACACTGGCCATGCGCGTCGACCGGGATCTGGCCGCTGACATAAAGCGTCCTGGTCGCAGCCGTGACCTCGATGGCCCTGGCATAACCGATGGCGCGAGGGGCATCGGCGGCACTGATGGCGCGTCGTTCCATGGTCTTGATCCCGCAAGGTTGCGCCGGCCGGTTGGCGCGCAAAGGAAGTGCGCGCCCTGCCCGGCGCTCCGAAGCCGTAGCATCCACCCGCTACGCGACGGCGACCGCCTCGATCTCGATGAACCAGGCCTCGTCGAAAATGCCCGTGATGATCACCGTCAGGGCTGGCTTGTGGTCGCCGAGCACCTCCTGGCGGATTTCACGATTTTCCAGGGCGAAACGGCGCTCCGCCAGGAAGATCGTCACCTTGGCGAGATTGGCGACGCTCATGTCGGCCGCGGCCAACTGCGCCAGCACGTTGCGCCAGGCGAGCCGGCACTGCGCGGCGAACCCCTTGGGACATTCGCCCTTGGCATCGACCGGGATCTGGCCGCTGACATAAAGCGTCCGGGTGGCGGCCGTCACCTCGACGGCCTGGGCATAGCCGCCGATGGCGCAGGGCGTATCCTCGGCACTGATCACGCGTCGTTGCATGCTATCCGCCTCACATGGTCGCGCCGATCTGCCAGGGCACGAACTCGTTGTCGCCGTAGCCGAGCAGCTCGGACTTGGTCTTGTCGCCGGACGCGGTTTTCAGGATCAGCTCGAAGATCTCCTGGCCCTTGTCCTCCAGCGACACGCCGTCGAGCACATCGCCGCAATTGATGTCCATGTCGTCGATCATCCGCGTGTAGATGTCGGAATTGGTCGCGAGCTTGATCGACGGGGTCGGCTTGCAGCCATAGGCCGAGCCGCGCCCGGTGGTGAAGCACAGCACGTTGGAACCGCCGGCGACCTGGCCGGTCGCGGCGACCGGGTCATAACCGGGCGTGTCCATATAGACGAAGCCGGCCCGGTCGATCTTCTCGGCATAGTGATAAACCGCGCGCAACGTCGTCGAGCCGCCCTTGGCGGCGGCGCCCAGCGATTTCTCGAGAATGGTGGTCAGCCCGCCGGCCTTGTTGCCGGGCGATGGATTGTTGTCCATCGAGCCTTCGTGCTTGGTCGTATAGGCCTCCCACCACTTGATGATCGAGACCAACTTCTCCCCCACCTCGCGGCTCTCGGCCCGGCGCGTCAGCAAATGCTCGGCGCCGTAGATCTCCGGCGTTTCCGACAGGACCGCCGTGCCGCCATGCCTGACCAAGAGGTCCACCGCCTTGCCGAGCGCCGGATTGGCGGTGATGCCGGAATAGCCGTCCGAACCACCGCATTGCAGCGCGAGACACAGTTCCGAGGCCGGCAGCGTCTCGCGTTTCGCCTGATTGACCAGCGGCAGCATCTCGCGAATGCGCGCGACGCCCGCCTCGATCGACTTTTTCGTGCCCCCGGTCTCCTGAATGGTCATCGACTGGAAATGGGCGCCGGGCGCGATGCCGTAATCCTTCATCAGCCTGGGGATCTGGAACACCTCGCAGCCGAGCCCGACGATCAGCACCGCCGAGACGTTCGGATTGGTCGCATATCCCCAGATCGTCCGTTCCAGGATGTCGAAGCCCAATCCCTCGCCGGCAATGCCGCAGCCGGTGCCGTGCACCAGTGGAATGACGCCGTCGACATTGGGGAACTCGGCCAGCATGCCCGAGCGGTTGACCGCCTCGGCCATGAAGCGGGCGACCGAGGCAGAGCAGTTCACCGAGGTGAGGATCGCGATGTAATTGCGCGTGCCGGCACGGCCCTTGGCGCGGCGGAAGCCCTGGAAGGTGGCGCGCTCGGCCAGCGGCAGGATCGCCTCAGGCTCGGCATCCCTGGCGAAGGCGTAGTCGCGGTCGAACGTGGCGAAGTGGCAGTTATGGCTGTGCACCCACTCGCCCGGCGCGATCGGCTGCGAGGCGAAGCCGATGATCTGGCCGTATTTGACCACCGGGGCATCCTGGGCGATCGGCTGGGTCGCCATCTTGTGGCCCTTCAGCACGCGCGCGGTGGCGGTGACGCCGTCGACCCGCTTGCCGGCATCGATCAGATCGACCGCGACGACGACATTGTCACCCGCCGCGAGCCGGATGAAACGCGGTTGCGTGGTCATGGCGTCACTCCCGAAAATTCATTGCCCGGCGTTAGCCGCCTGCCTGCCTGTTTATAATGGCTCTTGAAACGATTTACGCAAAGGCTGCCAAGCGCCGCCCGCCGAATAGCCGCCGCGCGCCTCACGCAGCCTTCAGGCCGCCCTTGTCGCGGATGAAGCGCACCACCGTGTCGACGCCGTCGCCGGTCTTGATATTGGTGAAGACGAAAGGCCGCTGACCGCGCATCCGCCTGGAATCCCGGTCCATATTGCCGAGATCGGCGCCGACCATCGGGGCGAGATCGGTCTTGTTGATGACCAGCAGATCCGAGCGGGTGATGCCAGGCCCGCCCTTGGACGGGATCTTCTCGCCGGCCGCGACGTCGATGACATAGATGGTCAGGTCGGCGAGTTCGGGCGAGAAGGTCGCGGCCAGATTGTCGCCGCCCGATTCGATCAGGATCAGGTCGAGTTCGGGGAACCTGGCGCGCATTTCGGCAACCGCCGCCAGGTTGATCGAGGCGTCCTCGCGGATCGCCGTATGCGGACAGCCGCCGGTCTCCACCCCCATGATCCGCTCGGTCGGCAGCGCGCCGGAGCGCATCAGATATTCGGCGTCCCACTTGGTATAGATGTCGTTGGTGATCGCGGCGATCTCGAACGACCCTTTCAGCGCCTTGCACAAGGCGTCCATCAGCGCGGTCTTGCCCGAACCGACCGGTCCGCCGATGCCGACGCGAAGAGGGCCATGGGGTGAAGGCATGGATCAGCTCCTGAACAAGCGGGTATATTGGGTTTCGTGGCGCATCGAGGCGATATCCGAGCGCAGCGCATGGCCGCCAATGTCGTCGAGCGCCGTGCCTGCGGCAAGCGCGGCGGTCGCCTCGACCAGCGGTTCGAGCGCCGCCAGCACGCGCTGGCCGTCGGTCTGGCCGAGCGGCACCAGGCGCACCGCCGCCGAGACGAGGTTCGCCGCCACCGCATGCAGGTAAGCGTGCAGCGCAACGACCTCGTCGACGCCATGGGCCGATGTCGCCACTCCGACCGCCACGGGATAGGCAACCGCCCCGCTCCAGGCTCGCCGCAGCAAGGCCAGCCTATCGGCGGGCCAGGCCGCCTCGGTCGCCAGCATGAAGGCATTGCCTTGCGCCGTCGTCTCCAGCAGCCGCTCCCGCGATGGCTGAAACGCCAGCGCCAATTCGGCCACGGCGGTCAGGCCAGCTTCGTCACCCGCCGCGATCGCCCGATGGGCGTGAACGAAAAAGGTCGCGTCGGCGAGCCCGGATCCCTCCCCGATCACCACGTTCAGCCAGTCGACCAGCGTCGCCGCGCTGGTGATGTCGCCGGTTTCCACGGCCCATTCCAGCCCGTGGGAATAGCTGAACGCGCCAACCGGATAGGACGGCGACATCCAGGCCAGCAACCGGTAGAGCGCCGCCGGTCGAAACGGCTCAGCCATGCTTGTGGTCGTGGCCCGGGTGATGATGTCCGTGCCCGTGCTTGTGATCGTGCCCGTGGTCATGGTCGTGCTTGTGACCATCATCGTGCTTGTGGTCGTGCGCATGATCATGGCCGCAGCCGCAGGCATCATCGTGCACATGCGCCGCGCTCTGGACGCCCAGGACATCACGCGGCTTGCCGGCATGGTCCTTGGCCGCGTGATCGTGGACATGTTTGTGACCGTCGTCATGCTTGTGGCCATGGTCGTGCTTATGGCCGTGGTCGTGCTTGTGACCATGATCATGCTTGTGGCCATGATCGTGCTTATGGCCATGATCGTGCTTGTGGTCGTGGTCGGAATGATCGTGCCCGGTCACCGTGCCGTGGCCATAGGCCCCGCCTTCCGGATCAAACGGCGCCTCGATCGCCACGACCCTGGCGCCGAGCCCCTTGACCATCTCCTCGATGACGTGATCGCGGCGGATGCGCAGCTTGGAGCCGAGGATCTGCGTCGGCAAATGACGGTTGCCGAGATGCCAGGCGATCCTGACCATGTGGTTCGGATCCTTGGCGCGGATTTCCAGCAGCGGCTCGGCGGCGGCGACCACCAGCACGATCCGGCCATCCTCCAGCTCCAGCCCGCTGTCGGAGATCAGCGGCACGGCCTCGGCGAGATCGAGCAGGAATTCGGTGCCCTCGACCCCTTCCATCGCCATGCGCCGGCGATGCCGGTCATCATAATCGAGCACGACGCGGTCGATCACCGCGCTGTCGGAGAAGGAACGGGGCGAACGGACGGCGATGGCGCGGATCATGGGGCTTCCCGCAAGATGGCAATGGGTGGACAACGAATAGAGCCGTCGGGACGTTCTGGCTACACGCCGTCGCCGGGCATTGTACGTCATCCCCGGCCGAGCGAAGCGAGGGGAAGGGGATCCAGGAGCCGCTTGGACGACCGATCGTGCCTCGTCAACTACGCCTACCGACAATCCACCAGGCTGGTTTCGCAGCTTCGAAACCTAGGATCTTCAACTCCTGGATCCCCTTCCCCTCGCTTCGCTCGGCCGGGGATGACGTAGAGGCTCCAGCCCGACTTGCTAGAAGCGCCGCCCCCGCCCCGCCTCCCTCAAAACAAGAAATAGCGCTGCGCCATGGGCAATTCCTTGGCCGGCTCGCAGGTCAAGAGCTCGCCATCCGCCCGCACCTCATAGGTTTCCGGATGGACCTCGATTTCAGGCGTCGCGCTATTGTGGATCAGGCTCTTCTTGGAAATGCCGCCGCGGACATTCTCGACCGGCAGGACGATGCGCTCCAGGCCGAGCGTCTTGTGCACGCCGTTGTCATAGGCCGCCTTGGAGACGAAGGTGACCGACGAGGCGGTCATCGCCTTGCCGAAGGCGCCGAACATCGGCCGGTAATGCATCGGCTGCGGCGTCGGGATCGAGGCGTTGGGGTCGCCCATGGGGGCCGCGGCGATGGTGCCGCATTTCAGCACCAGGGCCGGCTTCACCCCGAAGAATTTCGGCTCCCACAACACCAGGTCGGCGAGTTTGCCGACCTCCACCGAGCCGATATGTTTCGACAGGCCGTGGGCGATCGCCGGGTTGATGGTCACCTTGGCGATGTAGCGCTTGACCCGGAAATTGTCGGCGCCGGTGCCGACATCCTCAGGCAACGTGCCGCGCTGCACCTTCATCTTGTGGGCGGTCTGGAAGGTGCGGATGATCACCTCGCCGATCCGCCCCATGGCCTGGCTGTCGGAGGCCATGATCGACAGCGCGCCCATGTCGTGAAGGATATCCTCGGCCGCGATCGTCTCCTTGCGGATGCGGCTCTCGGCGAAGGCCACGTCCTCCGGGATCGACGACGACAGGTGGTGGCAGACCATCAGCATGTCGAGATGTTCCTCGAGCGTGTTGACGGTGTAGGGCATAGTCGGATTGGTCGAGGACGGCAGCACGTTCTCGATCATCGCCACCTTGATGATATCGGGAGCATGACCGCCGCCGGCGCCTTCGGTGTGGAAGGCATGAATCGTGCGGCCCCTCAGCGCCGCGATCGTGTCATCGACGAAGCCCGATTCGTTCAGCGTGTCGGTGTGGATCATCACCTGCACGTCGTGGTCGTCGGCGACGCTGAGGCAATTGTCGATCGCCGCCGGCGTGGTGCCCCAGTCCTCGTGCAGCTTCAGCGCGCAGGCGCCGGCCTCGATCTGCTCGATGAGCGCATCCGGCAGCGCCGCATTGCCCTTGCCGGCAAAGGCAAGGTTCATCGGGAAGGCCTCGGCCGCCTGCAGCATGCGGGTCATGTGCCAGGGGCCGGGCGTGCAGGTCGTCGCCGTCGTGCCCGAGGCCGGCCCCGTGCCGCCGCCGAGCATGGTGGTCAGCCCGCTCATCAGGGCTTCCTCGATCTGCTGCGGGCAGATGAAATGGATATGGGTGTCGATGCCGCCTGCGGTCAGGATCTTGCCCTCGCCGCCGATCGCCTCGGTACCCGGGCCGATGATGATGTCGATACCGGGCTGGATATCCGGGTTGCCGGCCTTGCCGATGGCGGCGATGCGGCCTTCCTTCAAGCCGACATCGGCTTTGACGATGCCCCAATGGTCGATGATCAGCACATTGGTGATGACGGTGTCGACGGCGCCGGCCTTGTTGGTGACCTGGCTCTGGCCCATGCCGTCGCGGATCACCTTGCCGCCGCCGAACTTCACCTCCTCGCCATAAAGCGTGAAGTCCTTCTCCACCGTCACAAGCAGTTCGGTATCGGCCAGCCTGACCTTGTCGCCGACCGTCGGCCCGAACATGTCGGCATAGGCAGCCCGGGAAATCCGGTAGGGCATAGTGTTCTCCTAGGCCGCAGGCAGCCTGACGGTGCTGACGTTCAAAGCTTGCCCATCACGCCCTGGCGGAAGCCATAGACGGTCTTGTTGCCGCGGTAGGGCACCAGCGTCACCTCGCGGGTCTGGCCCGGCTCGAACCGGACCGCCGTGCCGGCGGGAATGTCGAGGCGCATGCCGCGCGCCATGTCCCGGTCGAAGGAGAGGCCGGGATTGGTCTCGAAGAAGTGGTAATGCGAGCCGACCTGCACCGGCCGGTCACCGGTGTTCGAGACGATCAGCGTCACGCTGTTGGCGCCGGCATTGAGCACGACGTCGCCGGCGGGCGTAATGACTTCGCCCGGTTTCATCTCAATGTCCCCTCGCCTGCAGGCCGGCGCATCCCTCGGGCTTCAGCACCCGTTTGGCCGAGGCCGGAAACCGGGCGAGCTTGGCCGCCGGCCGGACCGGACGGCGGACCAGTTCGCCGCCGCAATTCGGGCAACTGCCACCGAGGACCTTGTCGGCGCAATCCGCGCAGAAGGTGCATTCGAAGGTACAGATGACGGCATCGCTTGCCTCCGGCGGCAGGTCGCGGTCGCAGCATTCGCAATTCGGACGCAGTTCAAGCATCGATGCCTCCTGTCGGGTCGGCGGGCGCGCCCGCCGGGGATGTGCCGTGGATAGCGTCAGGCGAGCCCGCCGGATATCGCCAGCACGATGCCGGCAACGGCCGTCAGGGCGCCGGCCGTGCGCACGGCCAGCGGCACGGTCAGGCGAGCTGCCAGAATGGTCACGGCGACACCGGCCAGATGCAGCGCGGCGGTGGAAAGTGCGAAGCCCAGCGCATAAGCCATCCCGGACGCGTTGGCCGGCACTTCCATGCCATGGGCATGGCCGTGGAACAGCGCCGCCAGCGCGATGGCGGCAGCGCCGGCCGCAACGCTCGGCCGGGCCGCGAGCGCCACGGCGAGACCGAGCAGCAGCACCGAGGCAAGAATGCCCTGCTCGACAAAGGGCAGCCCCAGGCCGGCCATGCCGAGAACCCCGCCGAGCACCATGACCCCGACGAAAGTCGCCGGCCAGACCCAGATGGCCGCGCCGCCGCGCGAGCCGGCCCAGAGGCCAACCGCGATCATGGCGAGCATATGATCGAGACCGCCCAGCGGATGCATGAAGCCGACGGCGAAAGCCGAGGTCGAGCCGATGCCGGTATGGGCCTCGGCGGCCGTCGTCATCATCACGGCGACCAGAAATGTCAGGAATGGCGAGGTTGGTTTCATGGTGCGGGTCTCTGCAAATCTGTCGGCGGATCGGCAAGTCGGTCAGCGGATGGGCAAGTCTGTCAGCGGATAGGACTATGCACTGTGACGAGCTTGGTGCCGTCGGGAAAGGTCGCTTCGACCTGGACGTCGTGGATCATCTCGGCGATGCCCGACATCACCTGGTCGCGGCCGATGACATGGGCGCCGGCTTCCATCAGGTCGGCGACGGCGCGGCCGTCCCGCGCGCCTTCGACGACGAAATCGGTGATCAGCGCGATGGCTTCGGGATAGTTGAGCTTGACGCCGCGTTCGAGCCTGCGGCGCGCCACCATGGCCGCCATCGCGATCAGCAGCTTGTCTTTCTCACGCGGCGACAGATTCATCCGGGGGCCCTCAGCAAGACCAGACGCGCGGCAGCGGCCCGCGCAGCATTTCGAGAAGCTGGACCAGCCCGCGGCGCAACGCAAAGGGATCCGCCGACAAAAGCCGTATCGACAGCAGCCGCTCGAAGGCGCTTGCGCCCGCCTCCACGCCGCTCGGCTCGATGCGCGCCAGCATGTCGCGCGTCGGCTCGAGCCAGGCCTCGGCCCGCGGCGAGACGATCACCAGGCTCGCCGCGGCGACCGCGCCGGCACCCGCGGCCTTGGCGCCGAGCTTTGCCGCCACCGCTCCATCAAAGCGCAGGCCCTCGGCATAGACCAGCCGGCCACCCCGCCGGATCCGCCAACGGTCGAACAGGAAGGCATTCGCCACGCTCTCACCGCGCGCCAGCCGCCCGAACACCACGCTTTCGACCGCCAGCAGATGCGCACTCTCGGCCATCTCGACATCGAGGCGGCGATCGAGCGCGGCGCCGTCGAACAGGATCGCCTCCTGCGGCAGCCAATCGAGCGCCGCCGTCTCGCCCAGAACGATGCCCGTCTGAAACGAGCCGATGCCGCCGCTGGAGCGATAGATCTTCTCGGCGGCCTGGCCGGTGACCACCGCGCTGGTCGCCTCGCCGGCGGCGATCTCCAGGCGGAACCGGTCACCGCCGGTCAGCCCCCCCGCCGTATTGATGATCACCGCCTCGATCGGCATTTCAGGGCCTGGCCGCGGCAGCCGGATGCGCAGGCCGGCCTCCTGGTAGCAATCCTTGATGACTGTGTCGGCGCCGCGGCGAACGAAGGACAAACGCCCGACGCCGTGCGCGCGCTGCATGCGTGCGCCCTCGTGCCGCCACCGAAAAGCGTCGCGGTCCGCTCCGACCGCTTGCGTCGCCTGCATGCTCACCTCAGCCGGCACGATCTTGAAGTGCCGCCACAATGCTCGCAAGCCGAGAAAATGGGCACGAAGTGACCATTTCTGTCGCATCGGGCCCAGATCTTCGGCATTGCTGGCCGCGACCTGCCCCGAGGCGCCGGAACACGATCGCCGCATCCCGAGAATCGCCCAAATTGATCGCTATGGTCAGCCGAGGCTCAGGCGCGTCAGGTTATCAATCGTTAACCTCGCGGTGGGAGCCTCAGACGAGACGTGCATCGCGTGAGTAGCGAATTGTCCGAGTGGAATGCCATCCGGAGGCCGTCATGGCGCAGGCGCATGCCGACAGTCGCATCGAAACGAAACCGTCATCCGCGTCCTTCGAGTTCGACGACATGCTGGCGCTGTTGCGTGGCATGAAGCCCCAGACCGATTCGGAGGCGTTCCGGCTGCTGCGCCGCGGCTTCCCCGCAAGCCCGCTCAGCGACCGCGTCGCGGTGATCGGTCGCTGGCATGGCGGCGAGGCCGGGATTGTCTCTTGAGAGCTCGCTCGGCCCGAGAGACCTGCCGAAACAACGCCTTGGCGCGCTCTCCTGATTCGAAATGCGAAAGGCGACCGGTGCCGCCCGCCTGTCAGTCCGGCTCTTTCTCGTCTGCGGCATCGACCGCGGGCTTCGTCGCCGCCGATCCCGCTTCGGCTCGCGCCATCGCCTGTGCCTTGGCCGCGCCGAACGGCAGGGACGCCAAGTAGGCCACTGTGCCGACGGTGAGCACGAGCCAGGGATAGCTCATCAGCAGTGCCACGAAGGCGATCGCCGCGACGAACAGCGGCAGCACGCTTTCGCGCGGCACCTTGGCGCCGAGCTTCTTGCCGGAGAATACCGGCACGCGCGACACCATCAGGAGCGCGATCGCCATGGTAAAGGCGGTGACCAGCCAGGGATGGATCAGGCCCTTGGGGACGCCGACATTCTCCAGGTAGATCGGCAGCATGACCAGCACCGCGCCGGCCGGGATCGGCACGCCGGTGAAGAAATTGGCCATCCATGCCGGCTGGTTCGGATCCTCGATCTGGACGTTGAAGCGGGCAAGCCGGAGCGCGCCGCAAATGGCGAAGACCAGCACCGCGATCCAGCCGATCGGCCCGGCTTCGTTCATCCCCCAGAGATAGAGCACCAGTGCCGGCACCGCGCCGAAACTGACGAAATCGGCGAGACTGTCGAGCTCGGCACCGAATTTCGACGTGCCCTTCAACAGGCGGGCGATGCGCCCGTCGACCGAATCGAGCACCGCGGCGCCGAGGATCAGATAGACGCCGAGTTCGATCTTGCCTTCGAGCGCCATGCGAATGGCGCTCAAGCCCGCGCAGAGCGCGAGCAAGGTGATCAGGTTCGGGATCAGCAGGCGCAGGGGAACCGGCCGAAACCGGCGCCGCGGCGGCTCGTTCCGGTCGGGGGTGAAAGGCTGGAACAGGGAACTCATGGCGCGAAACTAGCGTGAAAATGCCGCGGCGTCAGCCGATGCGCACAACACGCGCTCCCTCGTTCGAAGCCATGTCCGCCAGGACGGTTTCGCCGGCGACCGATTTCTGGCCTTCCGAGACGAGCGGCTTGGTGCCTTCGGGGAAATAGACATCGACGCGCGAGCCGAAGCGGATCATGCCGAAACGCTCGCCGGTGCCGATCTGATGGCCTTGCTCGACCCACCAGACGATACGCCGGGCCACCAAGCCGGCGATCTGCACCACGCCGAAAGCGCCCCAGGACGACTTGATGGTCAACCCGTTGCGCTCGTTGTCCTCCGACGCCTTGTCGAGATCGGCATTGAGGAACTTGCCGGGGCGATAGGCCATTGCGGTGATCTTGCCGCCGATCGGCGCGCGGTTCACGTGGCAGTCGAACACCGACATGAAGATCGAGACACGCGGCAGCGCCGTCTCGCCAAGGCCCAATTCGAGCGGCGGCACCGCGTTGGTGACCAGCGAAACGCGGCCGTCGGCCGGCGCGATCACCAGGCCGTCGCGCACCGGCGTCACGCGCACGGGATCGCGGAAGAAGAAGATGACCCAGACGGTCAGCGCCAGCATCGGCCAGGCGAGCCAGGCGCCCCACCAGACCAGCAGCAGCGTGCCGACGGCGGCGATGCCGATGAACGGATAGCCCTCGCGATGGATCGGCACGAGCACCGTCGTCTTGACGCTGTCGAGAATGGACATGGACTACCCCCTGGCGATCCGGCTTGGTAGCCGGATGCGCGTCACGTGGTCAATGGTGGCAATGGATCGGGTGGCAATGAACCGGGTGGGCCCGGTCGGTCGCGGCGTCACGTCGCGGGTTTGGCCGCTGGATCTCCACCCTTGCCGTCGTCGTCGCTCTTGTCGTCCTCATCGCGCGCCGCGTCCTCGATCGCGCGCCGCTTTTCCATGCGGCCGACGACCAGGATGCCGATCTCGTAGAGCAGGCAGAGCGGGATGGCGAGCGACAGCTGGCTGATCACGTCGGGCGGGGTCAGCACGGCCGCCAGGATGAAGGCGATGACGATGAAATAGCGCCGCTGCTTCTTCAGGAATGTGGTGTCGACGATGCCGATCTGGCCGAGCAGCGCGATGATGACCGGCAACTGGAACGAGATGCCGAAGGCGAAGACCAGCGTCATGATCAAGCCGAGATAGTCCTCGACCCGGCCGAGATACTGGATCGCGGTCGCCTGATCCGTCGGTGCCTGCTGCATGCCGAGCGAGAACAGCATCAGCGCCCGCATGACGAAGACCACCACGAAGACGCCGCCGGCGAAGAAGCAGATCGGCGTCCAGATCAGATAGGGCCGGAAGGCGTTCTTCTCGTGCGAATAAAGCCCGGGCGCGACGAATTTGTAGAGCTGGATGGCAATGACCGGGAAAGCCAGGAAGGCGCCGCCGAACATGCCGATCTTCAGCTGGGTGAAGAAGAACTCGAGCGGCGCGGTATAGATCAGCCGCACCTCGGATTTGGGGATGTGCAGATATTCGGCGGCCCACTCATAGGGCAGCACCAGGATCTGGAAAATCTGCTTGGAGAAGACGAACGAGAAGATGAAACAGACGACGAAACCGAGCATCGCCTTGATCAGGCGCGAGCGCAGTTCGATCAGATGTTCGATCAGCGGTGCCTTGGATGCCTCGATGGCGTCTTCGTCGGCCTTGAGCTTGTCTTCCTTGGGGTCGGCGAGCGTCATGCCTTGGTCTTTCGGGCGCGCTTCGGCTTCTCCGGTGCATCTTCGGCAGCGGGCTCGGCGGCAGGCTCAGGGGTTGCGACGGGTGCGGGCTCGGGGCTTGCGCTGGACACCGGCTCGGCCGGAGCTTCGGCCGCGGCCTTGCGCGCGCGCTTCGGCTTGGCCGGCGCGGCCTCGGCCACCGGCTCGGCGGCCGGCGTCTCGACCGGTGCCGGCGCAGGCGCCGTGAACGCGTTCTGGATCGACTGGGGATCGACCGCATAGCTCGGCGGCGCGGGAATGCCCGCGGCCACCGGGTCGACGCTGCCGGGCGCCGGCGGACCGATCTTGTCGGCCGGCGACACCACCGCCTTCACATCGTCGACGGCGGTCTTGATCTGCTCGCGGGCATAGTCGATCGGATTGAACGACGATGCCGACTGGACGCTGTCGGTGACGCTGTCGATCGACGACTTGACCTTGTCGACCTCGGCTTCCTGCAGGGCCTGATTGAACTGATACTGGAAGTCGGATGCCATGCGGCGCAATTTCGCCACCGCCTGACCGACGCCACGCAAGACGCCGGGCAGTTCCTTCGGGCCGATGACGATCAGCGCCACAGCGCCGACCAGTGCAATCTCGCCCCAGCTCAAATCGAACATGACATCTCACCGTCCCATTGGCGGGTACGGTCCCTTACCCGTTCAGGCTCGCCCTTCGGCAGGCAATGTTCGTTCAGCTCGCCTTGGGCGTCTGGGCGGGAGCGGCCTGCGCGGAAGCGGTTTCCGCCGGCGCATGATCGATCGTCCGTCCCTCGGTGGCGGGAGGAGTCGCGGCCGCCTCCGGCTTCGGGTCGTCTTCCGCCATGCCCTTCTTGAACGCCTTGATGCCCTTGGCCGCGTCGCCCATGAATTCGGAAATCTTGCCGCGCCCGAACAGCAGCATCACCACGACCCCGACCAGGATCCAGTGCCAAGCGCTGAAGCTACCCATGATTCACTCCTCTATTCATGTCACCGGCTGATCCATCGGATCGTGAGCGCGGTTTTGTCCCGTGGCGGCCACTGCGTGCCGTGTTGGGGGGAAACTAGGCTTCGGGTAAGGCAAAAACAAGGACCTCGGATGCCGCAACGTCGATGCCGAGGTCGCGACCTGGGATCAAGGTTTCCGCCGAACGGACCCTCGCCTTCAAGGGCGCATCCAACCCTTCCACAGCGATTTCGAGGAATTCCACCTCGCCGAGGAAGCGTTTGGCCAAAAGTCGGCCCGGAATGCACATTTGCGCCGGCATCGGGACGATCGCCTGCGGCCGGATCGCGGCGACCGCCGGCGTCCCGTCGGCCAGGCCCGGGGCCGGAAAATATCCGACCGGCGTGACGATCTTGCCGCCCCGCACGATCCCGGGCACCTCGTTGATGTCGGAAAAGAACCGCGCCGCGGCGAGATCGACCGGCCGGCGATAGAGGTCGGCTGATGTCCCCACCTGCACGATGCGGCCGCCGCGCATCAGGACGATGCGGTCGGCCATGCGCATGGCCTCCTCGGGATCATGGGTCACCACGATACAGGTGGCCCGGGTCTCGCGCATGACCGCCAGCGTCTCCTCGCGAATAGTGTCGCGCAGGCGGCTGTCGAGCCCGGAAAACGGCTCGTCCATCAGCAGGACGCCCGGCCGCGGCGCGATCGCGCGGGCCAGCGCCACGCGCTGCTGCTCGCCACCCGAGAGGGAATGGGGGTAGTCGAGCGCATGCTGCGACAGGCCGACCCGGCCGAGCGCCAGGCGGGCTGCCTTCTCGGCCTCGGCCTTGGGCAAGGTCTTGAGGCCGAACATGACGTTGGCGAGATTGCTGAGATGGGGAAACAGCGCGAAATCCTGGAACACCAGGCCGACACCGCGCCGTTCCGGCGGAACGAAGGCGGCCGGACCGGCGACTTCGCGCCCATCCATCAGCATCCGTCCGCCGCTCGGCCGCTCGATGCCCGAGGCGATCCGCAGCAGCGTCGTCTTGCCGCAGCCGGACGGCCCCAGCAGGCAGACGATTTCGCCGGGCCTGACCTCGAGCGAGACCCGATCGAGCGCCCGGATCTTGCCATAGGCATGGGACACGGCCTCGAAACCGAGCGCCACCGCGATCGCCGGCCCCGCCGTGCCGCGCCGGCCCCAGCGCGTGTCGTCGGCCGCCATGCCGCCGTCCGCCTCGGCTGGCGTCATCGGCCGGCCTCGTCGTCGGCGATCCTGGGCCCGAGCGACAGGTCGAGCTCGGACTGGTCGTCCGGCTCCTCGTCGTCACGCAAGGTGTGGTCGTCGTTCGGCATCGGAATCTGGAAGCCTGGCGGCAGCCGTCCGTCCAGCAGGCCCGCGGCCTTGAGGTCGTCGAGCCCCGGCAGATCGCCGATCGCCTCCAGGCCGAAATGCTCCAGGAAAGCCTGCGTGGTGCCGAAGGTCACCGGCCGGCCCGGCGACTTGCGCCGGCCGCGAATGCGCAGCCAGCCGGTTTCCAGGAGCAGGTCGAGCGTCCCCTTGGAAATGCTGACGCCGCGGATCTCCTCGATCTCGGCGCGCGTCACCGGCTGGTGATAGGCGACGATGGCGAGCGTTTCGAGGGCTGCCCTGGACAGCTTGCGCTCGTCGGCAGTCTCCTTGTGCAGCAGGAAACTCAGGTCCTCGGCGGTGCGGAAGGTCCATTTGCCGGCGACCCGGACGAGATTGACGCCGCGCGGCGCGTAGAAGGCCTGCAGGGTCACCAGCAGCGATTTCAAATCGGCGCCCTTCGGCAGCCGTTCGGCCAGCGCTGCCTCGTCGAGCGGATCGGCGGCGGCGAACAGCAGCGCCTCGACGATGCGCAATTGCTCGACCGGACCCTCGACAATGCCGATGGCCGCGCCGAGATGCACCTCGCTCTCGCTGTTGTCTGTTGCCGGTTCCGTGCTCATTCGCTCGGGTTCTAGCCCGGATTTCTCGCGCGGACCATGGCCTGCATCGCTGGTTCCAGACATCGGGCCATCACGTCCCGCGCGGCGGCGAACCGGGCTCGTCGCGCCGCTTGCGCATGTAGAGCGTGCCGAGCGGCCTGTCCTGATGAACCTCCAGCACGCCCTCGCGCACCAGTTCCAGCGACGAGGCGAAGCTGGAGGCGAGCACGGTGGCCCGCCGCTCCGGCTCGACCAGATAGTCGAACAGGAAGCTGTCGAGCGGCGCCCAGTCCACGGACGCGCCGATCAATCGCTCCAGCAGCTCGCGCGCCTCGGCCAGCGACCAGACCTGCCGCCTGGTCAAATGGACATGCGACAGCGCGCTCTTCTGGCGCTGCTGGGCATAGGCGGTCAGCAGGTCGTAAAGCGTCGTGTCCCAGCGGTGCAGCGCGATCGCCACCACCGGTTCCGGGGCGCCGCGGGCGAAGACGTCGCGGCCCAGCCGGTGGCGGGTCATCAGCTTGGCCGCGGCCTCGCGCATGGCCTGCAGGCGCTGCAGCCGGAATGCCAGCACTTCGGCGAGTTCGATGCCCGAGGGCTCGTCGCCCTTGCCCGGGTCGGGGATCAGCAGGCGCGATTTGAGGTAGGCGAGCCAGGCCGCCATGACCAGGTAGTCGGCGGCCAGCTCCAGGCGCATCTTGCGCGCTTCGTCGATGAAATTGAGATATTGCGTGGCCAGCGCCAGGATCGAGATCTTGGCCAGATCGACCTTCTGCGTGCGCGCCAGCGCCAGCAGCATGTCGAGCGGCCCCTCGAAGCCGTCGACATCCACGACGAAGGCCGGCTCGGCGCTGCCCCGCTCGGGAGCCGCCTCGAAGGGCAGCACGCTGGTCATCTCTTGCGGCGATTTGGCCATGATCCGTCCCGGCCGCCCGACAGGCGCGGCCCTTGAGCGATCATAGACCGCATTCGAACCGGCAAGGCAATTCGCCGGCGCCGCCCTCAGACGCTCAAGGCGTGGGTCGGCGCGAAAGCCGTGGAGGGCGCCAGGCTTGCCCGCTCCAGCACCGCGAAGAAGCGCGCCCTGGCCTCGGCCACGTCGATCGGCTCGGGCTCGTGGCGAATGCGGCCGAGCGCCGCTTCCGCCCGCCGCCGCGCCTTGCCGGCCAGGACAGGGGTTTCGGCGGCGACCGCCAGCATTTCCGGGATCCGGCCGTTGCAATGCAGGGCCATGTCGCAGCCGGCCCGGAAACTGGCGCGCGTACGCTCGGCCAGGCTGCCCGCCAGCGCATTCATCGACAGGTCGTCGGTCATGACGAGGCCGTCATAGCCGATCGATCCACGGATCACCTCGCGCATGATCTTGCGCGATGTGGTGGCGGGGCGCCTTGCGTCGATCGCGGCGTAGACGACATGGGCGGTCATCGCCAAGGGCATGTCGGTCAACGTCCGGAACGGCTTGAAATCGGTCGCGTCGAGGCTCGCCCTGTCGGCTTCGACCACCGGCAGCGCGTCGTGGCTGTCGGCCACCGCCCGGCCGTGCCCGGGAATGTGCTTGATGACCGGCAGGACGCCGCCGGCGAGGAGGCCTTCCGCGGCCGCCCGGCCGAAAGCCGCGACCATGTCGGGTGCCTCGCCATAGGCGCGGTCGCCGATGATGTTGTGGGAGCCGGGTACCGGCACGTCGAGCACCGGCAGGCAATCGACGGTGATGCCGACCGACCTGAGGTCGTCGGCGATCAGCCGCGCGCCGAGCCGGGCCATCTCGCGCCCGACCAGCGGATCATTGGCGGCGATGCGCGAAAAGGCGCGCCCGGCCGGATATTTCGGCCAATGCGGCGGTCCGAGCCTTTGCACCCGCCCGCCCTCCTGGTCGACCAGCACGGGCGCGTCGGCCCGGCCGCCGATGGCGCGGAACGTCTCGGTCAGGCGCCGGATCTGGTCCGGATTGTCGCAATTGCGCCTGAACAGGATCAGGCCCCAGGGATCGAGATCGCGAAACAGCGCGATCTCGTCCGATGTCAGGGTGGTGCCGGCGCAACCGGCGATCAGGGCATGGACGGACATGGCTCAGTTGATGACGCAGGATCCGCCCGAAGATTTCAGCCGCTCGCAGAAGCTCTGCGCATCGCTCCGCGAGAACGGTCCGACCCGCAGGCGATACCAGGTGCCGCGGCCCGGCAGCTCAGCCGAGCGGATATTCGCCGTCTGGCCCTGCAGCACCGAGAAGCGCCGCTGGGCATTGGCGAAGGCGCCGCGCGCCTCGGCCTCGGACTGGTGCGAGGAGATCTGCACGAAGGACGAACCGGCGGCGGCGGTGGCCGCGGGCGCCGCGGCCGGTTGCGGCTGGCGCAGCGAAGCGGTGCGTTGCGGCGCGAGATCGAGCGGGCGAGCCCCTGCCCGCGCGGCCGGCGCGTCGTCCTCCTCGGCTGCCGGCCGGGCGACACGGGCCGGTCGCGGCAGAGGTGTCGGGGCCGAACGGCTGTCGGCCGAGGCCAGCGCCGGTGCGGCGGGCGCCGGAGCCGCCGACTGCGGCGCGGGCTGCGCCTGACCGGGCGCAGAGGGCACCACCGACAGCGGCATGCCGCCGGGCGCCGGCGCCGGGCGCGGCATCGGATTGACGATCTGGTTGTCCGGACCGACCGTCACCGTGCGCACCCGGCGCGGCTCTTCGGCGGCGCCGCGCGGCGCGGTGGGAATGGTCGCGACCGCATCTGATGTCGCCGGACGCGGCGTGGCGGCGGGCGCCGCATTTGCGCTCGGAACGACGACGGACTGGACCTGGCGAACCAGGGGCTGGCCCGGATCGGTCACGCTGCCGGCCGGAGCGGTCGGCGACAATGGAATGACGCGTGGCGCCGCCGGTTGCGGTGGGGCCTGAACCTGCGCCGCCTGCTCGCGTGGGCTCACCGGCCGCTCCTCGCGCGAGACGACGCGGTCGCCGCCCGGCACGCGGTCGGTCACGGGCTTCGGATCCTGCGCCTGCTGCACCGGAACCCGAACCGGATCGGTATTGGCGCGGACGACGCGCGGCTCGCCGCTGCCGGCGGAACCGCCGGTCAGCGCGCGATAGCCGAGCACGCTGCCACCGCCGGCAACCGCCAGGCCGACGACCGCCACGATGGCGGTCAGGCCGGCCCGCCGGCGCCGCGGCGGGGCTTCGTCGAAGACTGCCGGGTCGTGCTGCGGCATATGCCCGTCTTCGACGAAGACCGGGTCGGACGCGGCGCGCTCAGCGGCCGGCAAATAGCTCGTGTCGGCATAAGGCGGCGCCTCGCCACGCGGCTCGGCCGCCACTTGCGGCGCGGCGGCGCGGGTGCCGTGCTGACGCCAGCTATTGGCCATCGCCGCGCTGGCGGCCAGGGTCCCGGCGCCGGCCGCGACGGCCACGCCGTAACCAACGGCCCGGGCCCGCGAATCGCGCGGCTGCTCGTCGGCGAAAGCCTGGCCGATCCGCTCGTCGGTATCGTCGACGGCGCCGGCAGCGTTGCCATAGCCGACCACACCGCCCTGCCCTTGCACGGCATGGCGCGCGTCATAGTGCTGCGCCACCGGCTCCGGATAGGCCTCGTGCCGGTAGGCTTGCGGCTGATAGGCCGCGGGCTCGTTATAGGCCGCCTGCCGATAGGTCGGTTCCGGCTGGACCGGCTCCTGATAGGCCGGCTCTTGATAGGTCGCCTCGGCTACGCCGGCCGGTCGGTGACCCGGCCTTTGCCGATGATAATCCTCGGCCAGCATGCGCTCCAGGTCGTGCAGGCTGCCGGCGGCCTCGTCGACAGCCGGATCAACCGCCGCCGAATAGCTGCCCCGCAGGTCGTGCGCCTGAGCCTCGGCCTGAACGGCGGCCGGCGCGGCACGGCCGAGATCGGCTTCGTCCTCGTCCATGGCGTCGTCGAACAGGTGATCGTGGGCGCCGGGCGCCGCATCCTGCCGGCCGGCTTCGGCCTTCGGGCGCGCACCTTCGCCGGACCGGACATAGCTCTCGAGTTCAGCTTCGAGATCGTCCCAGTCGGTGGCGGCGCGCGCGGGCTGCTCGGCGCCGTGCAGCGACACGGCCGGAGAATCAACGGCCTCACCGGCCTCGACGGCTGCGGGCCGGCGCGGCGGCAGTTCGCCACGGGTGCGCGCGACGCTCTTCAGGAGATCCGCGTAATTGTCGTCCTGGCCCATGATTCGGGCGAGTTCCGCGAGCGGATCACCGGGCGATGCCTTGCGCACCGTGTCATCGGCGCTGCCGTCACGGTTATAGGCATCGAAATCGCGATAGCTACGCAGACTTGTCTCGTTGGCCATGGGCCCCGCCGTCGGTGGGCGCCGCGACCATATCATGGACGCAGCGCGATCAACGCATCTCTTCGACGGCCTCGACACCGAGGATCGCGAGTCCCGACTTCAGAACGGTCACGATACCCTGGACCAGCGCAAGGCGCGCCGTTGTTGTTTTTCGATCATTTTCGATAATGAAGCGTAAATGCGGCGAATCTTTTCCGCGGTTCCACTGAGAGTGGAAGTCCGCCGCCAGCTCGTACAGGTAGAACGCAACCCTATGCGGCTCATGGGCTTGAGCCGCGGCTTCGATCATTCGCGGATACTGCGCGAGACGCTGAATTATTGCGGTTTCCCCGGCGTCGTCGAGGCTCTCGACAGCAGCCGATGCCAGTCCCGCCGGCGTCAGATCGAGATCCGGCATGGCCTCCTGGGCGTTGCGCAGGATCGATCGGCAGCGCGCATGGGCATATTGGACATAGAAGACCGGATTGTCCTTGGACTGCTCCAGCACCTTGGCGAGATCGAAGTCGAGCGGCGCATCGTTCTTGCGGAACAGCATCATGAAGCGCACCACGTCGCGGCCGACCTCGTCGACCACTTCGCGCAGCGTGACGAAATCGCCCGAACGCTTGGACATGCGCACCGGCTCGCCGTCGCGGAACAGACGGACGAGCTGGACCAGCTTGACGTCCAGCGCCGCCTTGCCGCCGCTGATCGCCTTCAACGCCGCCTGCATGCGTTTGACATAGCCGCCGTGATCGGCGCCCCAGACGTCGATCTGGTCCAGGAAGCCGCGGTCGGCCTTGTCCTTGTGATAGGCGATGTCGGAGGCGAAATAGGTGTAGGAACCATCCGACTTCATCAAAGGCCGGTCGACGTCGTCGCCGAAATCGGTCGAGCGGAACAGCGTCTGCTCGCGCTCCTCCCAGTCCTCGGCATCGGCGCCCTTCGGTCGCTCGAGCACGCCCTCGTAGACATCGCCCTTGGCCCTCAGCGTCTCGATCGCCGCGCGGACCTTGTCGTCGGGCGCCTGCAGCGAGCGCTCGGAGAAGAACACCTCGTGCTGGACATTGAGGGCCGCGAGATCGCCGCGGATCTCGTCCATCATCGCGTCGATCGCCACATCCCGGCAGATCGGCAGCCATTCCGCTTCCGGCGCATTGTGCAGGCTCTGGCCATATTTCGCCGCCAGCGCCTGGCCGACCGGTTTCAGGTAGTCGCCGGGATAGAGCCCTTCCGGGATCGTCACCGTCTCGCCCAGCGCCTCGCGATAGCGCAGATAGGCCGAGCGGCCGAGCACCTGGACCTGGGCGCCGGCATCGTTGATGTAATATTCGCGGGTGACGTCATAGCCGGCGGCGGCCAGGAGATTGGCCAGCGCGTCGCCGAACACCGCGCCGCGGCAATGGCCGACATGCATCGGGCCGGTCGGGTTGGCCGAGACATATTCGACATTGACCTTGGCCTTGGCGCCGGGCGCGACATGGCCGAAGCCCTCGCCGTCCCCGACCACCGCCTTCAGCACCCTGGGCCAGACGGCGGGCTGCAAGGTCAGATTGATGAAGCCCGGACCGGCGATGGCGACCTTGGCGACATCGGAGAGCGCGGCGAGCTTGCCGACGATCTTCTCGGCGAGGTCGCGCGGCTTCAGGCCGGCTTCCTTCGACAGCACCATCGCGGCATTGGTCGCGAGGTCGCCGTGGCTCGCATCGCGCGGCGCTTCGACCACGATGCGGTCGAGGGCGGCCTCGGCGATGGCGATGCCGTCGGCGCCGAGCGAACGGACCGCGTCGCGCACATGATCGGTGAACAGGGCGAAGATATTCATGCCGGAAGCCTCGAAGAACGGAGGCTGCGTCTAGCGTAGATCGGGAGTGTGAGCAAACAGGCGGCGATGTTCGTCGAGCGCATAGTGATCGGTCATGCCGGCGATATAGTCGGCGACCCGGCGCGCCCGCTTGGCCGCGTCGACCGCCTCCAGACCCGCCGACCAGACCGGCGGCATGGCGACCGGGTGGTCGAAAAAGGCGGTGAACAGGTCGCGCACCACCAGCCCCGCCTCGTGCCGGATCGGCACGACGCGCGCATGCCGATAGACGTTCTTGAACAGGAAGTCCTTGATGCCGCGATCATAGGCCTGGATCGGCTGCGAGAACTGCACCAGCGTGCGGCCGCACTGCCTGATGTCGTCGACGCTGCCGGGCTTCACCTCGGCGATGGCGCGCGTCGCCTCGGTGATCACGTCCTCGACCAGCCGGGTAATCACCCGGCGCGTCAACTCGTTGATCTCCCGCGACTTTTCAAGTGTCGGATAACGCTTACGGATCTCTTCGAGAAACTGGCCGGCGAGCGGCACCTCGGAGCCGAGGTCGTCGAGCGTGAACAGGCCGGCGCGCAATCCGTCGTCGATATCGGCGGCGTCATAGGCGATATCGTCGGAAATGGCCGCCGCCTGGGCCTCGGCGCTGGCATGGCTGGAAAGATCGAGCGGCTGCAGCGCGTCATATTCGGTGAGGGCCACCGGCACGCCGCGGTCGCGGTATTTGGCGACCGGCGAACCGTCCGGCTCGAGCAGCGGGCCATTGTGCTTGACCAGCCCTTCGAGCGTCTCCCAGCACAGGTTGAGCCCGTCGAAGGCGGCATAACGCCGTTCCAGCCGGGTCACGATCCTGAGCGACTGGGCATTGTGGTCGAAGCCGCCATAGGGACGCATGACATCGTCGAGCGCGTCCTCGCCGGTATGGCCGAACGGCGTGTGACCGAGGTCATGGGCGAGCGCCAGGGTCTCGGCCAGGTCCTCGTCGAGACCGAGCGCGCGGGCGAGTGACCGGGCGATCTGCGCCACCTCGATCGTATGGGTCAGCCGGGTGCGGTAGTGATCGCCTTCCGGCGCGACGAAGACCTGGGTCTTGTGCTTCAGCCGGCGAAACGCCGTCGTGTGGATGATCCTGTCGCGATCCCGATGGAATTCGGTGCGCGTCGGCGAAGCCGGTTCGTCGATCAGCCGGCCCCGGCTGTTGCGCGCGTCGCTGGCATAGGGCGCGAGCGGAGGATAAAAATAGCTCGCAACCGCCATGGCTCGCCTCGTCACCGCGCATCGGGCCATTGACCGGGGCCGGCATCGACCGCGGCCAGCATTGACCAAGTACCTTGGCGCACATACCTATTGGCCAGCGGCCTCGCAAGACGTAGCCGAATTTCAACGCCTGTGTTTCCGGCCTTGAACCGGGGAGACATCGATGTCCGATACCGTCACCGTCACCGAACGCGCGGCCCAGCGCATCGCCAAGATCCTCGACACCGAACCGCCCGGCTCGATGCTGCGCATCTCGGTCGAGGGTGGCGGCTGCTCGGGCTTCCAGTACAAATTCGACTTCACCACCGCGCGCAACGACGACGACCTGGTCATCGAAAAGGCCGGCGCCACCGTGCTGGTCGACGAAATCTCGCTGCCCTACATGGCCGGCACCGAACTCGACTGGGTCGACGACCTCATCGGCTCGGCCTTCAAGCTGCAAAACCCCAATGCGACGGCCAATTGCGGCTGCGGCACCAGCTTCTCGGTCTGACAGGCCGTTGGAGAACGCATTTGCGCGAGCTCGTACCTCGCCTGGCCGGGCTCGTCCCGGCCATCCACGAATTGCTCCGCTTCAAATGCGTGGATCCCCGGGCCAAGCCCGGGGAAGACGAGCGGCGGCGAATTGCCCGCATGAGGCCTTGAGCGGGCTCTGAGCCGGCGGCCGGGACCTTTCAGTAAAGCGTCGCCTTCTGCCGCTCGGCCAGGCCCTGGTCATACTCCTGTCCGTCGAACGGCTCATGGGCGCCCTTCAGCATCTGGCCGGCGCTCGGCAATTCACCGCGCGCCCGGTGCTGCGACGGATCCCACAGCTTCGAGCGGTGCAAGGCCCGCGAGCATTGGAAAAACACGGTATCGATGGTGATCACCAGCGCGCTGCGCGGTTGCTTGGCGTCGACCACATAACGCCCGAGCAGTTCCGGATCGACCGAGATCCGCGCCCGGCCATTGACCCGCAGCGTCTCGTTGACGCCGGGCACCATGAACAACAGCCCGACGCGCGGATCGCGCAGCACGTTCTTCAGGCTGTCGACGCGGTTGTTGCCGCGCCGATCCGGCATGACCAGGGTCCTGTCGTCGACGACATCGACAAAACCCGGCGCATCGCCGCGCGGCGTCGCATCCAGCCCGTCGACGCCTGATGTCGCCAGCACGCAGAACGGCGAGGCGACGATGATGGCGCGATATTCCGGCGTCAGCCGCGGCACTTCCTTGAGGATCGAGGCCTCGCCCGGCGCGCCGTAGAGAGCGGTCAGCTTGGCCTCGTCGTCGATCCACATGGTCATCTCCAGCCAGGGGGTGTGTCGGGTCCCGTTGCGACCGCGACCTTATTTCAGGTTCCGGCTAGACTGGCATCATCAGAATCGCGAGCCCGCCATGATCATCGCCACGTGGAACGTCAATTCCATCAAGATTCGCGTCGAAAACACGCTCGCCTGGCTGAGGGAGCGCGATCCCGACATCGTCTGCCTGCAGGAACTGAAATGCGTCGACGAGGCTTTTCCACGCGAGCCCTTCGAGGCGGCCGGCTACAATGTCGCGGTGCACGGCCAGAAGACCTATAACGGCGTCGCCATCCTGTCGAAACATCCGCTCGAGGATGTTACTCCGCGCCTGCCCGGCGACGACAGCGACGAACAGTCGCGCTATCTCGAGGCAGTGATCTCGACGCCATCGGGCGTCTTGCGCGTCGGCTCGATCTACCTGCCCAATGGCAATCCGCTCGGCACCGAGAAATTCCCCTACAAGATCGCCTGGATGAACCGGCTGATCGCCCATGCCCGCAACCGGCTGGAGCTCGAGGAAGCTTTCGTGCTGTGCGGCGACTACAACGTCATCCCCATGCCCGAGGACGCCAGAAACCCCAAGGACTGGGTCAATGACGCGCTGTTCCAGCCGGAAAGCCGCGGGAAGCTGCGCGAACTCGCCGCCCTCGGCTTTACCGACGCCATTCGCGCCTGCGACACCTCACCCGGGCTTTATTCGTTCTGGGACTACCAGGCGGGCGCCTGGCAGCGCAACAACGGCATCCGCATCGATCACCTCATGCTCTCCCCGCTCGCCGCCGACCGGCTGGTCACCGCGGGCATCGACAAACACGTCCGCGCTTTCGAGAAGCCGAGCGACCACGTGCCTGTGTGGTGCGAGTTGAAGCTGTAGGGGCGAGGCAGCTTTTCCAGCACAGGTCGTCATGTCCGGTAGGAGTGCGTGCTCCTTCCCCGGCCGCGTCGTGACCGAGCCACCGGACGTCATCCCCGGCCGAGCCCCGAGCAGAAGCTCTTGCTTCTGCGGTGGCGAGGGGAAGGGGATCCAGGAGTCGTTGGTGTGAGTTCGACGCCGCGAAACCACCTGCCACACATGCGCTGTTAACGCGGCCAAGCGGCCCCTGGATCCCCTTCCCCTCCTTCGCTTCGCTCAGTCGGCCGGGGATGACGTAGAGAGTTTTCCGGCAGCCGGTCGAGCCGCTGTATTCGCATTCAAAATCCGTGGCCCGACAAAGGCTTGCAATCCTCTTCGGACTCGGAATCAAAACCTGAAGATCCTCGCCTCACAGAGCCACTCGCCTCACGCCCCCTGGGTCGGAAACTCCGCCGGCAAGGTAATCTCGATCAGTTCGAGATCGTCGGAATGGGCAATCTCCTGGTGCACGATGCCAGGTGGCTGATGGACACAGGAGCCCGGTTCCAGCAACACCTCGCCCACCCCCTCGTACCAGAAGCGCACCCAGCCCTTGAGCACATAGACCATCTGGAAATCCAGCGTGTGGGTATGTTTGTCGCCGCCGGCATGGGC
>BFBZ01000019.1_pt35 | contig 43950 bp, 52 predicted proteins | sample 1888401 | NCBI WGS metagenome assembly BFBZ01 (sample SAMD00112614, study PRJDB3348) | symbiont metagenome | host: Chara braunii | reverse complement strand
CGATCCTTCCCCCTCCCTCTGTCCTGCCGGACAGAGGGGGGGTGCTGTCCCTCCGGCCTCAGGCTTTTGTGTGCAGGAAGCCTTCCGTATGAGACTCTCATTGTCGCTTCGATAATGTCTTGACCCGTAACGCCTGCTCGGGCATCGAACCCGCTCCAATTTGCCGGCCTCCTTCGCGAGTCGCCGGCGCCCAGCCAATTTGCAATTGAGCAATTCCGGACGGAAACCGGTGCACACCTTTCCAGGAATTGCTCCCAACGACGCGGAGAGAAAAATGGCCGACGAGATCACCGAGACCAGCCAGACTGTAGCCGCCGGCCAGCTGCGCGCCATCATCGAGCGCATCGAGCGCCTCGAGGAAGAGAAGAAGACGATCTCCGACGATATCAAGGACGTCTACGCCGAAGCCAAGGGCACCGGCTTCGACACCAAGGCGATCCGCACCATCATCCGGCTGCGCAAGAAGGACCAGGCTGAGCGCCAGGAGGAGGAGTCCATCCTCGATCTCTACAAGGCCGCGCTCGGCATGGCATAAGCCTTATGGCCGGGAGCCGGCCATGAGCGAGTTCGACTTCGTCGGCCGCCGCGCTTCGGAGTTCCGCCATCGCGGTTTCTGGGCCTTATTCGCCGAGCGTCATCCAGAGGAAAGGGGCCGGCTGGCGCGGCGCGGCCCGTGGTTCTGGCAGCGCGGGCTGCCCGAATTCAGCCTGGTGCTCTCCATGTATGTCGCCCCCAGCGAGAATGTGGTCGGCGTCTTCTTCGGCCGCAACGAGAAGCTTGGCGCCACCGAAGTCTGGACCCGGCTGAAGCCGTTCCAGCCGGCGATCGAGGCGCGGCTGAAGCTCAGGCCGGAGCAGAGCGCGCAAAACCTCGGCATCAATTCGCAGTGGCGGGTGAACTGTTTCGCCGAGGACAACTGGCCGGCCATGGCCGACTGGCTGGTGACGGAATGCACGCGCTTTGAGCGCGCCGTCGTTGAAGTCCTCGAAGGCGAAGCCCAGCACTAAGCTGGCTTCGCCGACGGCTCGTCTCAGTTCGAAGCCGACTGGTCCCTGCCGATCTCTTCCAGACGTTGCTGCAGCGCGAGTTGACCGAGCGAGTCGACCGGCAGGTTCGTGAACAGTGCGATGCGGTTGTTCAGCATGCGATAGGCGTCGGCGAAAGCGAAATGCCGCTCGGCGTCCGTGCCGTCGGCCTTGGAGGGATCCGGCACCGCCCAGAGCGCTGTCATCGGGTGGCCTGGCCAGACCGGGCAGCTTTCATTGGCCGTGCTGTCGCAGAGGGTGAAGACGAAGTCCATCACCGGCACGTTGGAAAACTCGTCCCAGCTCTTCGAGCGCGCGAACGACGTGTCGTAGTTCAGGCTCTGCAGCAGCTGAAGTGCGTACGGGTTGACAGTGCCGCTGGGGTGCGAACCGGCCGAATAGGCCTTGAAGTGGCCGGCGCCAAGACGGTTGAGAATGGCTTCGCCCATGATCGAGCGGGCGGAGTTGGCGTTGCAGAGAAAGAGAACATTGTAGATACGGTCGGCCATTCCCAATCCCTCGTATTTGCGATGCAAGGATAGGATACGATGCGGATCACAGCCGTGTGATGGTACACCTTTTGGCACCTGATTTCTGCACCGTCCGAGTGGGATTTTGCGACTGCTTCCGGGATTTAGCGCGACGGAGTTCAATTGACCGACAGGCTTGACCCCGCGAACGCCACGCCTCGGACGATCGGCAACGGCTTTTTCGGCTCACGCTGGCGGGGAGAGGTGCCGCTCGACCGGCTGTTCTGGCGCGACATGTTGCTGGTCGCAACGGTGATCAGCATCGGCTCGTCAGCGCTGGCGCTTGTCCTGCTCGGGTTGAAATTGCCGCTCTGGGCGGTTCTGGCGGTGCATTTCCTGCCAGTGCCCTACAACATCTTCCTCACCGTTTCGGTGTGGCGCGCGGCGGAGAAGGCCGGCGGCGCCAAGGCTTCGTTGATGATGCTGGGTTCGGCGCTCTGGCTGATCGCCACGGTGGTCGCCTGAAAGGGCGCGGCGCGTATAAAAAGGGCGGCCGAAGCCGCCCTCTTCGAAGATATGAACAAGCAGCGATCAGGCCGCCGGTTCGAACCGCAACGCCACGCCGTTGATGCAGTAGCGCAGGCCCGTCGGCGGCGGGCCGTCCTCGAAGACGTGGCCGAGATGGCTGCCGCAGCGCGCGCAGTGGCATTCGACGCGGATCATGCCGTAGCTGCGGTCGACGGTGGTTTCGATCGAGCCCGGCACCGGATCGTTGAAGCTCGGCCAGCCGGTGCCGCTCTCGAACTTCAGCTTGGATTCGAAAAGCGGCTGGTCGCAGCCGACGCAGAAGAAGGTGCCGGCGCGCTTCTCGTACAGCAGGGCGCAACTGCCGGGACGCTCGGTGCCATGGTTGCGCATGACGGCATATTGCTCCGGCGTCAGCCGGGCGCGCCACTCAGCATCGGTGCGGGTAACGGGATAGGCGTGGGTGTCCATGAAATCTCCTCGGCCTTGGCGGCTTGTTGTTGGTTGCATCGGGTATTCGCGCGAAGATAGGCGATTGTTACATGACTTCCCATTGCCGTCACAGYTARTGCTTGCGCGACAACTGCCTCGTGGCGGCCTCGAGCCCGGCCAGCGTCAGCGGAAACATGCGGCCGCCGAAGATATCACTGACCATCGAGATCGAATGGGTGTAGCGCCAGTTCTTCTCGCTTTCCGGGTTGAGCCAGACCGCGTTCGGCCACTGCTGCAACAGCCGTCCAAGCCATACGCCGCCGGCCTCCGGGTTCCAGTGCTCGACCGAGCCGCCGGGTTGCGCGATCTCGTAGGGGCTCATCGAAGCATCGCCGACAACGATCACCTTGTAGTCAGGCCCGTATTTGTGGAGCAGGTCGAAGGTGGGGATCGTCTCGGCGAGGCGGCGGCGGTTGTCCTTCCAAACGCGCTCGTAGAGGCAGTTGTGGAAGTAGAAATATTCCAGCTGGCGGAACTCGGCGCGAGCGGCCGAGAATAGCTCCTCCACACTTCTGATGTGATCGTCCATCGAGCCGCCGACGTCGAAGAACATCAAAAGCTTCACCGCGTTGCGCCGTTCCGGCCGGGTCTTCACGTCGAGATAGCCATGCTCTGCGGTGGCGTGGATGGTGCCGGGCAGGTCGAACTCTTCCTCGGCGCCCTCGCGCACCCAGCGGCGCAGGCGCTTCAGCGCCACCTTGATGTTGCGGGTGCCGAGCTCGACGGCGTCGTCGAAATTCCTGAACTCGCGCTTGTCCCAGACTTTCACCGCGCGGCGGTGGCGGCTCTCATGCTGGCCGATGCGCACACCTTCCGGATTGCAGCCATAGGCGCCGAAGGGCGAGGTGCCGCCGGTGCCGATCCATTTCGAGCCGCCCTGATGACGCCCCTTCTGCTCCTCCAGCCGCTTCTTCAGGGTCTCCATTAGCTTGTCGAAACCGCCCAGCGCCTCGACCAGTTTCTTCTCCTCGTCGGTGAGGTGCTTTTCGGCGAGCCTGCGCAGCCATTCCTCGGGGATGTCGGCGACACCGACAGCATCCGGGCCGCCAAGCGCCTCGACGCCCTTGAAGACATGCGCGAACACTTGGTCGAAGCGGTCGATATGGCGCTCGTCCTTCACCAGGGCCGAGCGCGCGAGGTAGTAGAACCCCTCGACATCATAGTCGACCAATCCGGCCTCCAGACCTTCCAGCAGCGTCAGATACTCCCTGAGCGAAACAGGAACCCGAGCTGCCTTCAATTCGAGGAAGAAGGGGATGAACATGGCCAGGCTTCTATCTGCGGCCCTCTATCTTTTCCCGCGCGGCGCTCGCGATGAAGGCGGAGCGTGTCAGCCCGCGCCTGCTGGCTTCCTCGTCGATTGCCGCCAACAGGCCCGCGTCGAGTGACAGATTGGCCCGGACAGGGCGCCCGGAGTCAATCAGTACCGGTATCATGACAGCGGACTCACCTGCTGCGCTGTCGATTTCACCCGCCATCAAAAGATCGGCCACTGTGCGCGCCTCGGGCAAGGATGCGCGCTTGGCCAATCTGGCCTCGGCCCATTCGCGAACGGCCGACGTAGCATCCGCGATCGCCTCTTCCGGATTGGCGCCGCCCCCATGGCAGCCGGGGAGATCGGGGACACGGACCCCCCACACATCGCCGGCGCCGTCGAGAACTCCAATAAAGTGCGCCATGCAATTCATCCTCAAATCCATCCTGCCAGCCTGGCGATCGAACGCGCGACGCCGGCGGATTGTTCGCGGTGCCGCGGCACGATGATCATGAGCTCAGGTTTTTCCGGATGCTCGTATTTGTCGTGCTTGCCTCCGCCGACGCTCACCCAGCCGTCACGCAACAGCCTTGCGATGATCTTGCGCGTGTTCGTCTCGACCAGCGGCATGGTTAGTCTTGCGCAATATATTGCGCAATCCATGTCGTTTCAACAGGAGGCGACATCACAAGAGGTCGTACTCGATGAAGCCGGTGCGGCGGGCGACATGGTCGTATAGCCGGCGCGCGGTGGCATTGGTCTCGTGCGTCATCCAGTAGACGTTCTTGACGCCGATCTTGCCGGCTTCCTGCTTCACCGCCTCGATCAGCGCAGCGCCCACGCCCTTGCCGCGCACTTCCGGGGCGGCGAACAGGTCCTGGAGGTAGCAGTTGTTGACCGGCGACCAGCACGAGCGATGGTAGAGATAGTGGGTGAGGCCGACGGCCTTGCCGTCGAGCGTGGCGATAAAACCTTTCGGCTCGAACTCGCCCTCGGTGAACAGCCGCTTCCAGGTGATGGCGTAGACCTCTTCCGGCAGCTTGGTCTCGTAGAAGGTCAGGTAGTCGGTCCACAGGCGCCGCCAGTCGGCATGGTCGGACGTGGTCGGACTGCGCAAGCGGGCGGACGATGATGTCGGACATTTTTCCCTCCAGTTTGTTCGGCGCGAAGCTGCGCTGGCGGCCGTTCGCCGGCAACGGTCCACAGCCGGAGAAAGCGCTATTGCTGCCGGCTATTGCTGTCTTCTCGCCATGAAGGCGAGCCGCTCGAACAGCATCACGTCCTGCTCGTTCTTGAGCAGCGCGCCGTGCAGCTTGGGCAGCATGTTCTTGGGGTCCGCGCGCAGGTCTTCCGGCGCGATGTCGTCGGCGACCAGCAGCCGGATCCAGTCGAGCGCTTCCGAGGTCGAAGGCTTCTTCTTCAGCCCCGGCACGTCGCGGATCTCGTAGAACTGGGTGAGCGCGGCACGAACCAGGTTCTGTTTGACGCCGGGATAGTGCACGTCGACGATGCGGTGCAACGTCTCGATGTCGGGGAAGCGGATATAGTGGAAGAAGCAGCGGCGCAGGAAGGCGTCGGGCAGTTCCTTCTCGTTGTTCGATGTGATGATGACGATAGGCCGCAGCGCGGCGCGGATCGTCTCGCCGGTCTCGTAGACGAAGAACTCCATCCGGTCGAGTTCCTGCAGGAGGTCGTTAGGGAATTCGATGTCGGCCTTGTCGATCTCGTCGATCAGAAGCACGACCTTCCTTTTGGCGGCGAAGGCGTCCCACAGCTTGCCGCGCTTGATGTAGTTGGCGATGTCGTTGAAGCGGTCGTCGCCCAGCTGGCTGTCGCGCAGCCGCGAGACGGCATCATACTCGTAAAGGCCCTGCTGCGCCTTGGTGGTCGACTTGACGTTCCATTCGATGAAATCAAGCCCAAGCGCGGCCGCCACTTGGCGGGCGAGCTCGGTCTTGCCGGTGCCGGGCTCGCCCTTGACCAGCAAGGGCCGCTCCAACGCGATCGCGGCGTTGACCGCGACCATCAGATCCTTGTCGGCGACATAGGCCGCTGTGCCTTCGAAACGCATCTTTTCTCCTATCCTTGCGGCGGGACCGTAAGGAGGCCGCGTGGCCCGCGCAAGCCGTGGCAACGCCGCAAGAGGCGCAAGACGATTTTGCCGGCGCCATGACGACCGTTCTCCTAGAGCATGATGCCGAAAAGTGTGAAGCGGTTTTCGGGCGCCATCATGCTCTATCTCTTTGATTTAGAGCCGGATTCAGATTTCAGGCCGACTCGACCTGAAATCATCCGGCTCTGGCGCTCGGCCAAGCGTCGGCCTATATTGCTCCCGACGGTCTGCGCTTCCCGGCAGGAGAAACTTATCCCCGGGGCCTTATCGATCCTTAGGGAGCTGTCCCTGGGAAGACCCGTGGGTTTTCCCACACGGCGCCCACCTACTTTGTAGGCACCCGGGATCGACCTCTCCACCGGTTGTGTGGATCGTCACTCCCTTTTCGGGAAGCCATGCGGTAGAAAACGTCGCTCCTGCAACTCCGTCCGGATACGGCTGTCTCTAGCGTGTGCGCATGACACATTCCAAAGACCTGAAAAAACAGCTTCGCAAGGAAGCGCTGGCGCGACGTGATGCGCTCGACGAATTCTGGCGCGTGGAGATCGCGCTCGAAATGGCCGAGACCGCGAAGGAAAAGATCGATGTCGAGCCTGGCCAGGTCGTATCCGGCTTCTGGCCGATGCGTTCCGAGGTCGATGTGCGGCCGCTGATGTTCGCGCTGCGCGAAAAGGGCGCCAGGCTCTGTCTGCCGGCGATCCTCGACAAGACCACGATCGTGTTTCGCGAATTGGTGCGCGGCGCGCCGATGGTCGAGATGGGGTTCGGCACGGTCGGTCCGCATGAGGAGGCGGAAGTGCTCGATCCCTCGGTCATGCTGGTGCCGCTAGCCGCCTTCGACGCGCGCGGCCACCGCATCGGCTATGGCGCCGGCTATTACGACAGGGCGATTGGAAAGCTCGCGGACAAGGGACTGACGCCCAGGCTGATCGGCATCGCCTTCGACTGCCAGGAAGTTTCGATGGTGCCGGAAGAGAATCACGACGTGATCATTCCGGAAATACTGACCGAGAGCGGGTTGCGCCGGTTCGCGCCGCAATTATAGATAGTCGGCGAGGCTCATGGTCTTCGCGTAAGTCATGCAGCTTAGCAGACTTCGGCTCGGGATCGTATGAGACTTCTCTTCCTCGGCGACATGGTTGGCAAGACAGGGCGCACGGCGGTGTGGGAACAACTGCCTGGGCTGATTGCCGACTTCAAGCTCGACTTCGTCGTCGTCAACGGCGAGAACGCGGCTGGCGGCTTCGGCATTACCGAAGAGATTTTTCGCGAGACGATCGCGGCCGGCGCCGACGTGGTGACGACCGGCAACCATGTCTGGGACCAGCGCGACGCGCTGATCTTCGCGCCGCGCGAGGAGCGCTTCCTGCGCCCGTCCAATTTCCCCAAGGGCACGCCGGGGCGCGGTTCCGGCGTCTACCTCGCCAGGAATGGCGCGCGCGTGCTGGTCGCCAACATCATGGGCCGCGTCTTCATGCATCCCGAGCTCGACGATCCGTTCCAGGCCGGCGAGCGTGAGCTCGCGGCCTGTCCGCTCGGTGAGCAGGCGGATGCGGTCGTCATCGATTTCCACGCCGAGGCGACCTCGGAAAAAATGTGCTTCGCGCATTTCGTCGACGGCCGCGCCAGCCTCGTGGTCGGCACGCATACCCATCAGCCGACCGCCGACCACCAGATCCTCAACGGCGGCACCGCCTACATGTCGGACGCCGGGATGTGCGGCGACTATGATTCCTCGCTCGGCATGGACAAGGAAGAACCGCTCAACCGCTTCCTGTCGAAAGTGCCGAAGGGTCGCTTCGAGGCGGCGACCGGACCGGCGACGCTGTGCGGCGTCGGCGTCGAAATCTCGGACCGAACCGGGCTTGCCGAGAAGATCGCGCCGTTTCGTCGCGGGCCGAGGCTTGAGGAAACGGCGCCAGCCTTCTGGTCATGACATTGATATAGGTACCTGGAGTACCTAACTGCCGGCAGCACTGCTTCAGATCGTAGAGGGGACGACCTCCATGCAGCTTGTCGAATTCCTGGCGCCGCACTTTGCCTTCGTTTCCGATCCGACAGCCTGGATCGCACTGCTGACGCTTGTCGTGCTCGAGGTCGTGCTCGGCATCGACAATTTGATCTTCATCTCGATCCTCACCAACAAGCTGCCGGTATCGCAGCGCGCCCGCGCCCGCAGGCTGGGCATTTCGGCCGCGCTTGTCATGCGGCTCATCCTGCTCGCCACGATCTCGATCATCGTGCAACTGACGACGCCGGTGTTCAGCGCGTTCGGGCATGGTTTTTCCTGGCGCGACATGATCCTGATCGCCGGCGGCCTGTTCCTGGTCTGGAAGGCGACCAAGGAGATCCACCACACGGTCGACCCTGAGGACCATCAGGACACGATGCTGGGCGAGACGCTGAAGATTTCGCTCGCCGGCGCGATCTTCCAGATCCTGCTGCTCGACCTCGTCTTCTCGATCGATTCCATCATCACCGCCGTCGGCATGACCGACGAGATCGTCATCATGTATATCGCGGTGATCGCGGCGGTGAGCGTGATGATGCTGGCGGCCGGGCCGCTTGCGGATTTCATCGCCAGAAACCCCAGCATCGTCATGCTGGCGCTAGGCTTCCTGCTGATGATCGGCATGACGCTGATCGCCGACGGCATGGGCTATCACGTGCCCAAGGGCTACATCTACGCCGCGATGGGTTTTTCGGCCCTGGTCGAGGGGCTCAACATGCTGGCGCGGCACCGCAGGAAGCAAAGGTCTGGCGGCGAGCATTGACTCCTACGGAATTGTACATACATATTTGTATGTGATGATGACGATTTGCAATTCGAGTGGGACCCTGAAAAAGCCAGACGCAACCTTGTCAAGCACGGTGTCGCTTTTGATCTCGCGCGGAAGGTCTTCGATGATCCACTCCATCTCATCGTGCCCGACCGCTTTGAAGATGGGGAGCAGCGATGGCACGCGATCGGTATGGTCGGAACTCAGGTAGTCCTGCTCGTTGTTCATACCTGCCCGAACATGACGGACGAAGAGCGCGTTCGAATTGTCGGTGCTCGCAAAGCCACCCCGCATGAAAGGAGGCGTTATGAGCAGGAAGGACCTTAGCCAGGAACAGCGCGATCAACTCGCGAAGCTGGCCGACCTGCCCGACGATCAGATCGATACCCTCGATATCCCCGAAGCCCCGGCGGAGAACTGGGTTCATGCTCACCGGGGGCACCTTTACCGGCCCCTCAAGCAGCCGGTCACCATTCGGCTCGATGCCGATGTGCTCGCCTGGTTCAAGGAGCATGTGGCGGGTGGTGGTTATCAAACCGAAATCAATCGGGTGCTTCGCCGCTATGTGACGGAGCAGGAGAGGCGYCGATCCTGACGTCTATTCGGCTGGAATGCTCTTGGGACGGGTCCCCGATCRTCAGGTCCRGCATTCCGGTACCGGCTCCACGGCGCGGCTGGACGAATTGAGCCGATTTATCTATAAGCCGGCCATTCCAACAGTGAGCGCCGCATGCCTTCGCAGGCATGCCTGGAGCGTTCTGAAAATTTGAATTCGAGCATTTGCMGCCGRCGGGGTGAGGTCACCTCGTCTCAGGATGCTCTAGCCGAACACGACAGGGGTGCCATGGCTGGCCATTCACAGTTCAAGAACATCATGCACCGCAAGGGCCGCCAGGACGCGGTGCGGTCGAAAATGTTTTCCAAGCTGGCGCGCGAAATCACCGTCGCGGCCAAGACCGGCACGCCGGACCCGGCGATGAACCCAAGGCTGCGCCTTGCCGTGCAGAACGCCAAGGCCGTGTCGATGCCGAAGGACAACATCCAGCGCGCCATCAACAAGGCGTCCGCGGGCGATGGCGAAAACTACGAGGCGGTGCGCTACGAAGGCTACGGCCCCGGTGGCGTGGCGCTGATCGTCGAGGCATTGACCGACAACCGCAACCGCTCGGCTTCGAACGTGCGCGCCGCCTTCACCAAGGCGGGCGGGGCTCTCGGCGAAACCGGCTCGGTGTCGTTCATGTGGAACCGGGTTGGCGAGATCTACTATCCGGCCTCGGCCGGCAGCGCCGACAAGGTCATGGAAGCGGCGATCGAGGCCGGCGCCGATGATGTCGAGTCGGACGAGGAAGGCCACACCATCTATTGCGCCTTCGAAAATCTCGGCGAAGTGTCTAAGGCGCTCGAAACAGCGCTCGGCGAGGCGGAGTCGGTGAAGCCGATCTGGCAGCCGCAGAACAACGTCCCGGTCGACGAAGAGCGGGCGCAGTCACTGATGAAGCTGGTCGCGACCCTTGAGGACGACGACGACGTGCAGAGCGTCTACGCCAACTTCGAGGTCGACGACGAGACGATGGCCAAGCTCAGCGCGGCCTGATCGGCCAAGGATATGAGTGAAGCTCAATCAGATATGAGCGAAGCTCAATCAGATATGAGCGAAGCTCAATCTTGTATGAGCGAGAAGCAGTTGCCCATCATCCGCATCACCTACTGCACGCAATGCCAATGGCTGTTGCGTGCAGGCTGGATGGCGCAGGAGCTGCTTTCGACCTTCGGCACTGATCTCGGCGAAGTGACGCTGGTGCCTGGCACCGGTGGCGTCTTCACCATTTCCTGCAACGATCAGCTAATCTGCGACCGCAAGCGTGATGGCGGCTTTCCGGATGCGGCAAAGCTCAAGCAACTGGTCCGCGACGTCATCGATCCCGATCGGGATCTCGGGCACTCCGACCGCAAGGGACACAAGTCAAAGGACCCCGCCTGAGGCGGGATCCTTTGCATTCGCGACCCCCCTCCTCAAATCAACGCCATGATGAAGCAGGCCATCGCCACGATGGCGGTGATTGTACGGACGTGGTTCCACATCACCCACTGGTTCAGATGGTTCGCCCACACGGCGGCGCCGTTGGCGCTCKCGGGRTCGACGGCGGCSARMGCGTCGTTGAGCGGYACGTTGAAGACCATGGTSACRAKCGGGTTGCCSACGAAATAGAKCACGGCGCCGGCAAGCAGCCAGTAGGTGCCCGACTGACTCCAGCCCAGCAGGGCGGCGGCGATGAGCACGAGGCAGATGAGGCCGGTGCCGAAAAGCGCCGTCATGAAGGTCGGGGTGATCACCGTRATGTTGATCGAATTCATCGCTGCGATGCCGCTTGGAACGGGCAGCCGGGCAAGCGCCGCCATGACGAAATTGGAAAAGGCGAAGAAGACGCCGCCGACAACGCCCGCGCCGATCGCGGCGATGAAGGTGAGGGTGGGAAGAAGTTTCATCATCTCAGTTGCTCCAGATGCCGCCGGCGGCGGTTTCGGTTGCATAGGCGAGGAAGTCTTTCGGCTGACGGCCGAGCGCGCGCTGCACGCCGTCGGTCAGCGTCTCGTTGCGGCCGTCGAGCACCTCGGTGAAGAGCTCGTTGAGCAGCCAAGCGAATTCCGGCGGCAGCTCATGCGCCGCCACCGCTTCGGTGAATTCGGCGTGTGAAATCCGCCGGTAGCGGATGTCGCGGCCGGTGGCCTTGGCGATCTCGGCGACGGCGTCGGCGAAGGTCAGCAGCCTCGGGCCGGTGAGCTCATAAATCTGGCCTATATGGCCGGGTTCCGTCAGCACGGCCTCGGCGACGTCGGCGATGTCGTCGACGTCGACGAAGGGCTCCCCGACATTACCGACCGGCAGGGCGACTTCGCCCTCATTGATGTTCTCGACCAGGAAGCCTTCGCTGAAATTCTGCGCAAACCATGCGCAGCGCAGGATCGTCCAGTCGGCGCCGGAAGCCTTGACCATCTCCTCGGCGCGCTGCGCCTCGGTCTCGCCACGGCCGGAAAGCAGCACCAGCCGCTTGATGCCGTGCCCGACGGCAAGCCGGGCCAGCGCCTCGACGGTTTCGGCGGCGCCCGGCACGGCGATGTCGGGATAGTAGCTGATGTAGACGGCGCCGACGCCTTCGAGGGCCGGTCCCCAAGTTCCCTTGTCCTGCCAGTCGAAGGATGGCGTGCCGATGCGCGAGCCGATCCGCACGGGAATGCCCTTTGCGGTCAGCCGCCCGGCCAGCCGGCGCCCGGTCTTGCCGGTGCCGCCCAGGATCAAAATCGGTTTCTGTCTCGTGTCGGTCATCTCGATCTCCTCGTTCAAAACATGAGTAATCCTCATGTTTGCAAAACGTGATAAACCCTCGTATTTTGCGAGTCAAGCCAGTTTTCGAAAACGGCCCGGAGAGAGCCATGGATGAAAAAGTCGTCGCCAAGCCGGACGAGGCTGCCATCGCTTCACCGCGCCGGTCGCCGAGCCAGCAGCGCAGCCGCGAGCGGGTCGAACGCATGCTGGCCGCTGCCTCAGCGCTTATTGCAGAGCAAGGCAGCGACGCCATGCGTATGGGGGAGGTGGCGGAAAAGGCAGGGGTGTCGATCGGCTCGCTCTACCAGTTCTTTCCGGACAAACGGGCGATCGTCTGGGCGCTGGCCGAMCGCTACACCGCCGAAAGCCAGGCCTGCATTTCGGCGGCGCTGAAGGATGTCAGCGATGCCGAAGGCTTCAAGAGCGCGTTTTCAGAGCTGGTAGACATCTACTACCAACTGTTTCTGGCCGAGCCGGTGATACGCGACGTCTGGTCKGGGACACAGGCCGACAAGGCRCTGCGTGCGCTTGAGCTCGCCGACAGCCGSGCCAATGCCGAATTTTTGGTGGCGGTGCTCAAGCGGCTCAGGCCAGATGCCGATCCGGTCGAGCTGGAGACGACCGCCTTCCTCGTCTGGCAGATGGGCGAGGCGGCGGTGCGGCTGGCGATCTCGGTCGATCGCGAAGAGGGCGACAGGCTGGTCGAGGCCTACAGGCGCATGGCGCTGAGGGAGTTACTGGCCGAGTAGGATGCTCTTACCCTCCCCCTCATGGGTCGCTGCGAAGCAGCAGGGAGGGGGCGGCGCCAGACCCCCACCCGGACCTTCGGTCCGACCTCCCCACAAGGGGGAGGTCCGGGGCAAGCGCCTGCAACAAAAAACCCGCCGAGAGGCGGGTTTTTCAAATCCTAAAAGCGTATTCGACTTAGAGGCCGAAACCTTCGAAACGCTTCTTGAACTTCGACAGGCGACCACCGCGGTCGAGCAGGGTCTGCTGGCCGCCGGTCCAGGCCGGGTGCGTGGTCGGGTCGATGTCGAGGTTCATCGTGTCACCTTCCTTGCCCCAGGTCGAGCGGGTCATGTATTCGGTGCCATCGGTCATGACGACCTTGATGGTGTGGTAGTCGGGATGGATATCGGCCTTCATTGTTGTGTTCCTGGCTTGCCGGGCTGGTGACGGGCCAATGGCCTGCGTCGATGCGCCCCTTTTTAAAATTCGAAGCCGCAGCTAATGAAAAGCCACGGCTTCTAAAACGGTCAGCGTGCCTATACATCAGCCGGAATTGAATCACAAGGCCACGGCAAGCGCATATTGAGGGCGCATTCCCGGTAGGCGGCCAGAGGAAAACGCTCATGGCGGACATCGGTGGCAGTCTCGACGGGCGCAGTCGCTCGATCCGGCCGCTCAGACGCCTTTTCCCCTACATAACCCGTTACCGGACGCTGGTCGTCGGCGCCATCATCTCGCTGATCGTGGCGGCGGTGACGACGCTCGCCCTGCCGATGGCGGTGCGGCGGATGATCGATCATGGCTTCGAGGCGTCGAGCGCGACCTTCATCGCCGAGTATTTCGCCGCGCTCGTGGCGATGGCCGCGCTCTTGGCGGCTGCCTCGGCCGGCCGCTACTATTTCGTCATCACGCTCGGCGAGCGGGTCGTCGCCGACATCCGCCGCGACGTCTTCGCGCATGTCACRACCCTGTCGCCGGCTTTCTTCGACCGCGCGCAATCGGGCGAGATCGTGTCGCGGCTGGCCGCCGACACCACGCARSTCAAATCRGCCGTYGGCGCCACYGCCTCGGTSGCGCTGCGCAATCTCATCCTCGGCCTTGGCGCCGTGGCRATGATGGTCTTCACCAGCCCCAAGCTCTCAGGCCTGGTGCTCGCGGCCATTCCGCTGATCGTGCTGCCACTGGTCGCCTTCGGCCGCTCGGTGCGGCGCAAGTCGCGCTTGGCGCAGGATACGCTCGCGGAGGCCACCGCCTATGCCAGCGAGCAGATCGGCGCGGTGCGCACGCTGCAGGCCTTCACCAACGAGAAGCTGGTGACGAGGCGCTTCTCGGCTGCGGTCGACGCTGCGTTCGAAGCCGCGCGGGATTCGGTGTTCGCGCGCTCGTTCCTCACCTTCTTCGCCATCTTCATGATCTTTTCCTCGGTGGTGGCGGTGCTCTGGTTCGGCTCGCGCGACGTGCTTGCCGGCACGATGTCGGCCGGCACGCTCGGCCAGTTCCTGCTCTATTCGGTGTTCGCCGCGGGCGCGCTCGGCGCCCTGTCGGAAGTGTGGAGCGAGCTCGCCCAGGCAGCCGGCGCCGCCGAACGGCTGACCGAAATCCTGGCGGAGAAACCGGCCATCCAGTCGCCCCCCGATCCGCAGCCGCTGCCGGCCAAGGCGAAGGGCGCGATCAGCTTCGACGATGTCTCCTTCTCCTATCCGGCGCGGCCGGACCGGGCCGCCGTCCATGGCCTGAGCTTCCAGGTGAAGCCCGGCGAGACGGTGGCGATCGTCGGCCCTTCGGGCGCCGGCAAAAGCACCGTCTTCTCGCTGATCCTGCGCTTCTACGATCCCGAGAGCGGGCGCATCGTCATCGATGGCGTCGACGTGCGCGAAGCCGACCCCGCGGCCGTCCGCGAGCGCATCGCGATCGTGCCGCAGGACGTCACCATTTTCGCGGCAAGCGCGCGCGACAACATCGCCTTCGGCCGGCCGGGCGCCAGCGACGCCGAGATCGAGGCGGCGGCGAAAGCGGCGCTGGCGGACGAGTTCATCGGCAAGCTCGACAAGGGCTATGACAGCCAGGTCGGCGAGCGCGGGGTGACGCTGTCCGGCGGTCAGCGCCAGCGCGTGGCGATCGCCCGCGCCATCCTGCGCGATGCGCCAATCCTTTTGCTCGACGAGGCGACCTCGGCGCTTGATGCGGAAAGCGAGACGCTGGTGCAGACGGCGCTCGAGCGCCTGATGCGCGGCCGCACGACGATCGTCATCGCGCACAGGCTGGCGACGGTGCTCAAGGCCGACCGCATCCTGGTCATGGAGGGCGGACGCATCGTCGAGGAAGGCACGCATCAGAGCCTGGTCGCCAAGGGCGGCACCTATGCGCGGCTCGCCAGGTTGCAATTCGAGACGGGCGCCAGCGCTTTCAAGGGCGCTGCGGAGTAGCTGCTTGGTTCTTCGCGAGGGGCTCGCGGCTACACTTAGAGCGGTTCAGCTTTTCGCGGAATCGCTGATCCGCTCTAAGTATTTGCTTTTACGCAATTCCAGACGGAAAACCGCTGCGCACTTTTCCTGGAATTGCTCTAGCCGTAGCGCTTGCGCAGATGCTCGGTGAAGTAAGCGGCGTTGAGCTTCTCGCCGGTGGCGCGTTCGAGCAGTTCCGGTGTCGACCAGCGCGAGCCGTGCGACCAGATCTTCTGGCGCCGCCAGCCGTTGATGGCGCTGAAATCGCCTTTCGCGAGATCCTGGTCGGCCATCGGATGCTCCCTGGTGAGCGCCGCCCATTGCTGCGCGGCCATCATGGCGCCGAGCGTGTAGGACGGGAAGTAGCCGAAGGCGGCCCCCGGCCAATGCACGTCCTGCATCGGGCCGTCGGCCGGGTTGTCGATGGTCGACAGGCCGAGATAGTCGCGCATCTTGGCGTCCCAGGCTTCGGGCAGGTCGGCGGCCTCCAGTCGGCCGGCGACAAGCTCCTGCTCGAGCTCGTAGCGCAGGATGACATGCAGCGGATAGGTGACCTCGTCGGCATCGACGCGGATCAGGCCGCGCTCGACATGGTGGACATGCGGCAGGATGTCGTCGAGCGACCAGGCTTCGCCGAGATGTTTTTCGACCACCGGCAACGCCCAGCGCCAGAAAGCCGGATTGCGGCCGATCTGCTTCTCGACGAACAGGCTCTGGCTCTCATGAACCGCCATGCCGCGTGCCTTGCCAAGCGGCCAATGCGACCAGGCTTTCGGCAGGTTCTGCTCGTAGAGCGCGTGGCCGGTCTCGTGTAGCACGCCCATCAGCGCCGACAGGAAATCGGAGGTCTTGTAGCGGGTGGTGATGCGCACGTCGGTCGGCACGCCGCCGCAGAAGGGATGGTGCGACACCGACAGCGAGCCATGGGTGAGATCGAAACCGACCGCCGCCATCATGGCGAGGCCAAGCTCGCGCTGCCGGTCGATGGCGTAGCTGCCGGAGAGGAGCTTCAGCGGATGTCTCGCCAGCCTTGCATCCTGCACGGCAAGCGCGTGCGGCAGAAAATCCTGCAGGAAGGCCTTCAACTCGGCAAACACCGGCGTGATGTCGGCGGCGCGGTTACCGGGATCGTACTGCTCCATCAGCGCGTCATAGGGGTCGAGGCCGAGCGCTTCGGCGCGCAGCGCCGCTTCCTCGCGCACAAGCGTCACGATGCCTTCCAGCGCCGGCAGGAAGCCTGCCCAGTCGTTCCTGGCGCGCAGGTCGCGCCAAAGCTGCTCGGAGCGCATGCGCGCCGTCGTCTGGCGCTCGACGAATTCGGCCGGCAGGCAGGTGAGGTTGGTGTATTGGCGGCGCAATTCCCGCACCGCCGCCCGCTGCTCCTCGTTCAGCGGCTCTGCTTCCGCCGCGGCGATCCAGTCGCCGATCTCCGGCGCTGTTGCTTGGCGATGCAGCATGCCGGCAAGCGTAGACATCGCCTCGGCGCGCTTCTCGCCGCCGCCGACCGCCATATGGGTCGCCTCGTCCGCGCCCAGGATGGCAAGCGCATGTTCCAGCGCTTCGAGCTTGTGGCCGAGTTCATCGAGTTTCTGGAAGGACATGATAGTTCCGGCGTCAGTTGGCTGCGGCGAAAAGATACCAATGCACCCGGCTTGGCAACCCTGATCGACCGCTGCCGAGTTCAGTCCGTCTTGCCTTACAACAACGCTGCGTGATCAATGCCGGGAACGAAACGSTGGAGGGGATAATGATCGGCAACATCCTGGTCGGGCTGGTGGCGCTGATCCACTGCTACATCGTCTATCTGGAGATGGTGCTGTGGGACACGCCGCGCGGCCACAAGGCGTTCAAGCTGACACCGGAATTCGCCAGCGCCTCGAAAGTGCTCGCCGCCAACCAGGGGCTCTACAACGGCTTTCTCGCCGCCGGGCTGTYCTGGGGCCTCTATCTCGGCACCGGCGGTTTCCAGATCAAGATGTTCTTCCTGCTCTGCGTCGCCATCGCCGGCGCCTATGGCGCGGCGACCGTCGGCCGGAAGATCCTGTTCATCCAGACGGTACCGGCGGCGCTCGCGACCGTGGCGCTTTGGCTGGGCGCCTGATCCCAGGATCCCGCGCAAAATCGATCACCGCGGTCGGAAAAAGGACGCCCGAGGGGCTTTGCCCCGGGGGCGTCAGGTCGTCCCTTCCGTATCCGCGTGCGATCGTCAGCCGTTCGGATAGTGTCCGCCGTCGGAGCCGTCGCCCATCATGAAGCCGCTGCCTGTATCGTCGAACAGCCTTTGGTTGACGTTGTCGAGCCGACGCAGCAGGTCACGATATTGCGCGGCGGGTATTCTGCCGTGATCCGAAGCGGCGACCCTTTCGGCTGCCTGGCCTATGCGCGCCGCGCGCATGTGCAGTTGCTGCGCCTCGGAAGCCGAGATGGTGTTCGCCTCCCGCGCGTCCGTGATGCCCTGGTCGACGCCCTGGACCTGCTCGATGAGGCTGGTCACGCGCGGGCCGGTGAAGTCGGTCGGATCGCTCGTATCGAGAACGCCCTTGTGATGTCCGGCGGCATAGGCGCCGGCGAGCGGGGCGGCAATCAGCGCCGCGGCGAGAGTTACAGTCTTCAATGAGGTTGAAGCGCGCATGGTGGCGCATCCTTCTGCTGGGAAGGGGGCGGTCACGCCGCTTTAGCCTTCCAACCTTGCGAGCCGTCCGGTTCCGTCGCGTCGCGATGAAGGGCATCGCCGGCGGTCCCCGGCTCTGCGCAGCAAACTAGGAGTGTCGAATCGCCATGTGTAATTAAAAAAAGATAATGTTTTCAGGCCTTGCCGCTGACCTGTTGCGCCCTAAAGTTGAGCCGACGAACAACTTCGCGTGAGGTCACGTGATCGATTTTCAACGTTCCGTGAGCTTCAGCTCGATACGGCGGTTCTTGCTGCGCGCGTCGTCCGTGTCCGCGGTGTCGAGCGGCTGGAACTCACCGAAGCCGGCGGCCACAAGCCGGTTGGCGGGCACGCCGTTCTCGATCAGGAATTTCACCACCGAGGTCGCGCGCGCCGTCGACAGTTCCCAGTTGTCGCGATAGCGGCCGGTGCCTGACAGCGGCTGATTGTCGGTGTGGCCGTCGACGCGCAGCACCCAGTTGATCTCCGGCGGGATCTCTTTCTGCAGCTCGATGATGGCGTCGGCGAGCTTCTTCATCTCGACCTTGCCGGCGTCGTTGATGACGTCGGAGCCCGTCGGGAACAGCACCTCCGACTGGAAGACGAAACGGTCGCCGACGATGCGGATGTTCTCGCGGTCGGCCAGGATCTCGCGCAGACGGCCGAAGAAATCGGAGCGGTAGCGGTTCAACTCCTGGACGCGCTGCGCGAGCGCCACGTTCAGGCGACGGCCGAGATCGGCGATCTTGGTATTGGAATCGCGGTCGCGCTGCTCGGAGACGTTGAGCGCATCCTCGAGCGCGCCGATCTGCTTGCGCAGCGCCGCGATCTGCTGGTTGAGGATCTCCACCTGGCTCAGCGCCTGCTGGCTGATCTGGCGCTGGCTGTCGAGTTCGCCGGACAGCGCGTCGGCGCGCTTGCCGGCCGCGTCGCCGGCGCCGGCGCCCTGCGCCAGCAACTGTTCGAGCCGGCTCTTTTCGGCTTGCGCGGCCGAAAGCGATGCCTGCAGGTTGGCGAGCGAATCTTCCTTGTCCTGGCTGTTCGAGCGCTCCAGCGCGAGCAACTGGGTGAGTTCGTTGATCTGCGAGTTGAGGCGGTTGAGCACCGCGTCCTTGCCGGAAATCTCGCGGCTGAGCAGAAACTGCGCCAGCACGAAGACCGTGAGCAGGAACATGATCGCCAAAAGCAGCGTCGACAGCGCGTCGACGAAGCCCGGCCAGTAGTCGATGCGGCGGTCGGCGCGCCGTCTTGCCAGCGCCACGTCAGTGGACCCCTTGCTTCTTCAGCGCGTCGGCGATCTTTTCGAGCGTGTTGCGCATCGCCTTCTGCTCGTCGGACTGGGCTTCGACCCAGTCGCGCATGATCTGCTGCTCGGAGCGCATGTTCTTGACCAGGCCAGAGATGCCGTCGGCGAGGTTGGCCATGGCGGTGGCGACGCGCGGGTTGGAACCGCCGCCATTCTCCTGGAGGCTGCGCAGCCGCTCCGACAACAGCCGGATTTCCTCCGACGGGTGCTCGGCCCGGGCCTGATCGGAGACGACGATGTCGGACGACAGATCGGTGACCGAGGAGAGCCAGTTTTCGAGCTCGGTGTAGAAGCGGGTCTGGGCGCGCCCGGCCTGCAGGTCGAGGAAGCCGAGCACCAGCGAGCCGGAAAGGCCGAACAGCGAGGACGAGAAGGCGGTGCCCATGCCGGCGAGCGGCGCCGACAGGCCCTGCTTCAGCGCTTCAAGCACGGCGGCGGCGTCGCCGGAGCCGGGATCGAGCGCTTCGATGGTTTCGCGGATCGAGGCTATGGTGCCGAGCAGGCCCCAGAAAGTGCCGAGCAGGCCGAGGAACACCAGCAGGCCAACCAGGTAGCGCGACGTGTCGCGGCTTTCGTCAAGGCGGGTGGCGATGGAGTCGAGCATGGTGCGCATCGAGCTCGTCGAGAACGCGATCGTCGAAGAGCGGCCGATCATCGCTTTCATTGGCGCCAGCAGCACCGGCTCGGTGGTCTCGGAGCCGGCACGGAACGAATTGACCCAGCGCACTTCGCGAAACAACCGCCCTACCTGGACAAAGGCGAGCAGAATGCCGACGGCGAGCACGCCGATGATCAGCCCATTGAGGCCTGGATTGGCGGAGAAGGCTCTGGAGATCTGGCGGGTGAGGATGGCGGCGATAAAGGCGACGATGATCAGGAAGATCACCATGGTGAGCAGGAAGACCTGCGGGCTCGACAGCTTGTGCGGATCGTAGACCAGGACGTCCGATCGCCTGCCGAAGGATCTGATAAAAGCCATCCGTGCCCCGTTTCCGATGCCACCGCCGCAAATTTGTCGCGACTCTAAACGGAATTGTGACCAAATTGAATGGTGCTTCGCAATATCGCCGCCGCCTGGAGCGCGGCGCGCGGCAAGGTATTCAGGCGACGCGCTTCAAACCTTTGTTTTGATGCGTGCCGTTTTCCCAAAACCGCTGCGCACTTTTGGGCGACATGCATTAGGGTTCAGAACCGGCTGATCACCAGGCAGTCCACCATTGCCGCCAGGTGCAGCCCGGCGCCGGTGACGACGAAGCCATGCCAGACGGCGTTGTGGAAGCGCAGGCCCTTCCAGGCGAAGAAGATGACGCCGCAGGAATAGACGATGCCGCCGGCAACGAGCAGCACGATAGACGCGGTCGGCAGGGTCTCCACCAGYGGTCCGGCAAGCACCACGCCGCTCCAGCCGATAGCSAGGTAGAARACGATCGCCAGCCGGTCGTAGCGGCCGGGCAGGAACATCTTGATCGCGATGCCCATTGCCGCAGCCGTCCACACGACAACGATCATRGGCARSGCMARSGAMGAATTGTGCAACTGGGCAAGRAARGGCGTGTAGGTGGCRGCGATCAGCAAATAGATCGCMGCATGGTCGAAGCGGCGCAGGATCCATTTCGCCGGCCATGTTATCGGCCACAGATTGTAGGCCAGYGACACCGACAGCACCGTGAGCAGGGATATCACGTAGAAGATGGCGGCGACATATTCGCCGGGACCGGAATGGAASGCGGCGAGCGCCAGGAAGGCCGATCCGGCGGCGATCGCCAGCACGATGCCCACGGCATGCACGACGCCATCGGCGATCATCTCGGCGCGCGAATAGTGCCAGCGCCCCACGAAGGGGATTTCGATCTGGGAGTTTGGCCGCGCTTCGTTCATCAAGTGATCCTGCAACGCCTAATCTGGGCGGTCGCGGATCAGTATTTCAAGCTTCGGTTGCGGTTTTGCGACCATCGCTGCGCGTCCTTTCGACGCGCAGGGGACGCCGCAGCGCTTGGATTTCGCGCTTCAGCGCGCCGCAAGCGGCTTCGTCACCGTCTTGAGCAGCGCGCGCTGGATGATCTCGTTGCCGGCGACGACCGTGCCGGTGTCGAGCATGTCCTGTCCGCCGTCCATGTCCGAGACGAACCCGCCGGCTTCGCGCACGAGCAGGATGCCGGCGGCCATGTCCCATGACGACAGGCCGGTTTCCCAGAAGCCATCCATGCGTCCCGCCGCGACATAGGCGAGATCGAGCGCGGCGGAGCCGAGGCGGCGGACGCCGGAGACCTCGGCCATGACGTTGCGCAGTTCGATGAGGAAGTTGCCGTGCTGGCCGCGGCCGAGATGCGGCACGCCGCAGCCGATCACGGCATCGGTCAGCTTGGCGCGCCCGGCGACACGCAGCCGGCGGTCGTTCATGAAGGCGCCGCCGCCGCGCTCGGTCGTGTAGAGCTCGTCCATCGCCGGATTGTAGATAACGCCGGCGACGATCTGGCCCTGCCGTTCGAGCGCGATCGACACCGAAAAGAGCGGGATGCCGTGCAGGAAGTTGGTGGTGCCATCGAGCGGGTCGACGATCCAGCGGTGCTGGGCGTCCTCGCCCTCCACCGCGCCGCGCTCCTCCATCAGGAAGGCGTAGCCCGGCCGGGCCTTGGAAAGCTCGGCGAAGACGATCTCTTCGGCCTTGCGGTCGGCCTGGCTGACATAGTCGCCCGGCCCCTTCATCGAGACCTGCAGGTTCTGAACTTCGCCGAAGTCGCGCGACAGCGAGCGGCCGGCCTTCATCGCGGCCTGGACCATGACGTTGAGGAGAGCGGAACGCGCCATTTGTCTTTCTTCCTGCCGTTGGCCGCTTAGAGCGGGATGACGTTTCCTTGAATCGTCATCCCGCTCTAAGATCGTTCTTTCGAAGCATGATCTTCTCCGAAAAGTCTGCAACTTTTCGGGATCATGCTCTACTCTGCGCGGCGCACGTAAGTGATTTCGTTGGTGTCGACGATGATCCGCTCGCCGGCCGAGATGAAGGGCGGCACCAGAACGCGGATGCCATTCTCCAGCACCGCCGGCTTGTAGGAGGAGGCCGCCGTCTGGCCCTTCACCACCGGGTCGGCCTCGGTGATGGTGAGCGTCACCTGGTCGGGCAGCGAGATGCCGATCGGCCGTTCCTCATAGAGCTGGACCGTCACCATCATGCCGTCCTGCAGGAAGGCGGCGCGTTCGCCGACAAAATCCTTCGCCAGTTCGAGCTGCTCRTAGCTTTCGGTGTCCATGAACACCAGCGCTTCGCCCTGCTCGTAGAGGAAGGAGAAATCCTTGAGATCGAGCCTGATCTGCTCGACGGTCTCGGCMGAGCGGAAGCGCTCGTTGAGCTTGGTGCCGTTGATCAGGTTCTTCAGCTCGACCTGGTTGTAGGCGCCGCCCTTGCCAGGCTTCACGGTGTTGGTCTTGACCGCCACCCACAGGCCGCCATCGTGCTCGATGACATAGCCTGGACGGATTTCGTTGCCRCTGATCTTGGCCATGATGAACTGATCCGGAGTGAGAATTTTTCCGCGCGGACCGCGCTTTGGCGCCTCCATGACCACAAATCGCACGGAGTGGCAAGGGTGGGAGGAAGTGGGGCGGTCAAGACGGCCAGCCATGCCAAGGCATCAGGGAAGGCGGTTTGCCTTCTGCAAGGCCTGCTTGGTCTGGTCGTCGTCGAGGCCCTGCAGGAAATTGTCCATTCGCGGATCGACCAGTCCGGCACGGCGGGCAACGATGTACCAGGCGCCAGCCAGGACCAGGTCCGGGTCGGTGCCGATGCCGCCCATGTAGAGCTTTGCGAGGCGGTTCTGGGCGGCGACGTTGCCGCCCTGRGCTGCYCTCCTCATCCAGGCAAAGCCCGATTTCAGGTCGCGATCGCCGCCGCGCCCCTCGATCATCCAGGCGGCGAGATCGATTTGCGCTGTGTCATAGTTCTGCCGCGCGGCCTGCGCCAGCAACATGCGCGCCTTGGCGTCGTCGCGCGGCTTGCCGCCGGCACCGTTGGCATAGAGTTGCGCCATTGCATATTGCGCGTCGGCGAGGCCGGTGGCGGCGGCGCGCTCGTAATAGACGGCGGCCTTGGCAAGCCCGGCATCACCCGGCTCCTGCTGGACGAGCAACTGCGCGAAGTTGAATTGGGCAAGGCGATTGCCGGCTTCCGCGGAAGCCTGCATCAGCGCATAGGCTTCCTTCTCGTCCCTCTTCACATAGCGCCCGTCGACCAGCATCAGCGCATACTGGAATTGCGCTTCCGGAACCCCTTGCTCGGCGGCGAGGCCGTACCATTTCGTCGCCTCCGCCGGATTGAACGGCACGCCGAGCCCGCGCGACAGGATTTCCGCCACCAGTGTCTCGGCCGCCGGGTCGCCGTCCTTGGCGCGGGTCATGGCGAGATTGTAGGCGGTCTTGTAGAGCCCGCGCTGGAAGGCGCCAAAGGCCGCGTCCGGCGGCTTGGCGCCGAAGCGATCGGGATTGACGCTGTCAGCCGAGGGCGGCGTGAGCGTTGCCGGCTGCGGCAGCGGTGTCTCGATCGGCTTGTCGAGATGCACGCTGGAATCCGATGCGCTGGAGTTTGGGGCACCGGCACTTGGCGCGCCGGCAATTGGCGAGCTGGAATCCGGCGAGCTTGCGCCTGGCGCGCTCGTGTCCGGCCTCGGTTGCGGCAGGGGAACGGGTTCAGCCGCGACCGCGGCCTGGGCCATCAAGCCTGCCAGGACCACCAGGGAAAGCACAGGCAAACGCACGTCAATCCTCGAAGCGCGGCGCGGTTTCGTCGAGCAACGCATTGGCGGCGGCGACGGCCGCGCGCGGATCGAGCCCGTTTGCGTAGACCGCGCTGGAGAGCGCCACGAACTCGGCCCCGGTTGCCGCCACCGCTTCGACGGAGGCGAGCTCGGATCCGGCCATGACGATGCAGGGGATCTGGATCATCTCGGCCCACCACTGGCCGAGCGAAAGGTTGCGGTGATGCGGCTCAGGCTTGTTGTCGTAGCCGAAGCGGCCGAAGAACATGTAGTCCGGCCGCTCCTCGCCGAGCTCCAGCGCTTCGTCGCGGGTCTTGGCGCCGCCGGTGCCGACCGTCATCTTGTCCGCCAGCCGTTCGATCGTCTCGGCGAGCTCCCGGCGGCCGGCCTCGACATGAATGCCGTCGGCGCGAACCCGGCCTGCGATACGGCTGTCGCCGGCGATGATCACGGCAATGCCCGCAGCCTGCGCGATCGGCACGATCTTTTCGGCAAAGGCCTGGAACGCAGAATCATCCATGCCGTTTTCAGGCAGGATCAGCGAGGCCACGTCCCCGCCTTCGAACGCCGCGCAGATATGCTCGGCCGACGCAAGCGGCGGCGCGATCAGCACGATACGGCAGCGGTTGGGCGGCGTTGCTTCGTTCATTTCCTGTTCGACCCCGGTTTTCGCCTATGCCGGGCGAAGATGGTTGCATTGCGGCATAGAGCAAAGCGCCGGACTTGAACAGGAGGCGCGCCTAGAGCCGGATGATTTCGGATCGGAGCGATCCGAAATCATCCGGCTCTAAATCAAGGAGATAGAGCATGATGTCGCCCGAAAACCGCCTCACACTTTTCGGCATCATGCTCTAGGATGCCGGCTGAAATACGCGGTCGTCGCCTCGGCCGCGGTTTTCGGCTGGCTCTGTCGCTGGGCCGCGGATGGTCGATCGCTCCGTCGACCCGGACGCTTTGGCTATGGCGGTGTCCGGCGTTGTGGTCTATTGCACGCTCTCCCATCCTCAGTCGCTCTCATCCGATGTCAGGTCTGCTCAGCGATCCGTGGTTCTATGCCGCCGCCATCCCGGCGGTCATTCTCGTCGGCCTGTCGAAGGGCGGTTTTGGCGGGGCCGTCGGTTTCGTCGGCGTGCCGCTGATGGCGCTGACCATTCCGCCGGTGCAGGCCGCTGCCATCCTGCTGCCGATCCTGTGCCTGATGGATATCGTTTCGGTGTGGACCTGGTGGGGCGTCTATGACCGCAAGATGCTCGTCGACATGCTGCCGGGCGCCGTCATCGGCATCGGCATCGGCTGGCTGACCGCCGCCCTGGTCACGGAAGAGATGGTGCGGCTGATCGTCGGCGCGGTCGCGCTGATCTTCGTCCTGCGCTGGCTCTATCTGCAATTCCGTCACGGCGCCGACCATGCGGCGGGGCCGAACCGGATCGCGGCGGCCTTCTGGGGCGCGATCGCCGGCTTCACCAGCTTCGTCGCCCATGTCGGCGGCCCGCCCTTCCAGGTCTATGCGCTGCCGATCCGGCTCGACCCGAAGGTGCTGTCGGGTACGGCGGCGATCTTCTTCGCCGCCACCAACGCGCTGAAGCTCGTCCCCTATTTCGCGCTCGGCCAGTTCGACGCCACCAACCTGACCGCTTCGGTCGTGCTGATGCCGCTGGCGCCGCTCTCTACTATTGCCGGCGCCTGGCTGGTGCGCCGCATGCGGCCGGAGATCTTTTATCCGTTCACTTACGCGACCGTGGCGGTGGTTGCGGTCAAGCTCCTGTGGGACGGCATTGGCAGCCTGATGTGAGGGCGGCCGGCCGGCCCCCCGCATCGACAAAATGTTCAGGCGGCGCTCGGCACCATCTGACGGCTGCCGCCGAAGGCGAGCGCCGCGCCTGCCCCGGCCACCAGCGCCATGCCGGCAAGGATGCCGATGTCCTCCAAAGTGGGTTTCAGCACCATGTCGGCGATGATCACCAGCATCACCGCATAGTCGAAGCGCGCCCAGCACATCATGCGCTGGCCGACGGCGAGAACTGCCGGCGTTACACCTTCCTTGGCGATCATGGCGCCCATCCTGGCCCCGGTCGGCTTGAAGACCAGCATGCCGATCGAGAAGGTCGTGAAGTARCCGACGAGGCCGATGACGATCCAAAGCTCGGAAAAGCCGRCCCAGAAGCCGCACATGATCAGGCCGAAGATCAAGGTCAGCATCGACATCGGCGCGAAGAAGCGGTCGCCGAGCTGGCCGGTGAAGCGCATCGCCTGCAGTTTTTCCTCGATGTTGCCGGCGCGTTCGGCAATCACGCTGAGCAGGAAAAGGACGAAACCGCCACCGACCCACAAAATGGCCGAGACGACGTGAAGGAATTTGACGACCGAGTACCAGTCCATGGTTTTTTGCTCCTGGATGTTCTTGTGAATTGCGTCGGCGCGGATTTGCGCCAGCCCCGAGAGGAGGCGGCGTTTTGCGTGGCGCCTGTTTCGGAACGATGTCGCGAAAACAGGACTATGTTTCGGAGGGCCGCGGATGCGGGACCGGGTCTCGCGCCTGGTCCCCGCAGGCCGATGCATGAACCTCGGAGGTCGGTTGCGACAAAGTGATCGCGGATCGCCGAGGCCAGCTGTCCTGTTCCGGCACAGCAAGGCCCGTTCGGTCAAAAATTCCGCGCGTCGTTAAGACTTCATTAAGCTTTACAGGCGTTTACTATGCCCATCCAGTTTTCTGGATTCTTACCGAGTGGTTGGAGCCACTTTGTTTGACGCCTCCCTGTTAAACTCCTGAGAGCCGCCTTATCCGCGGCTCTTTTTTTGTCGGGTGACGGGCCGGCCRGTGGCGCGGCGCTCGCGTTAACCGTTTGTTAAACATGCGCTTGCCTTCATGGGCTTCGAAGCGCATTTTCAAGCCTCGGTCGGTTAAGGGTGCAGGACGTATCGGCGAAATGCCGAATCGGCTTGTGGCAGTGCAGGGGCGTAGAATGAACGAGCCTTCGAAGGGCAGCGCGAAAACCATCAAGCTGGCGGAGCGCCGGGTTTTCTCCCAGTCCTTCAAGCCGCTCTATCAGGAGGGCATGGGCCTGGTCGAGCAGGCGGCCGAGTATCTCGACGGCAAGGGCAGGCTCGAGGCCAAGAAATTGTCGCGCACCGCCGCGACGCTCTACGCGGCCGAATCGATGCGGCTGACCACAAGGCTGATGCAGGTCGCGTCCTGGCTGCTTCTGCAGCGAGCCGCCAACTCCGGCGAGATGACCCGCGACCAGGTCGCGTCCGAAAAATCCAAGGTGCGGCTCGACACCGCGTCCGCCCATGACGAGGCGCTCGGCTGGAACGAGCTGCCGAAGGAATTCCTGGACCTCGTCAACCGGTCGCTGCGCCTCCAGGCGCTGGTGCGGCGCATGGACGAAGAGATTTACGGCGCCATGAGCGTTCCGTATTCGGACGGCCGCCGCGCCAATCCGGTTTCCGACCAGATCAGCTTGCTCAACACGGCTTTCGCGCGCGGCTGACAGGCAGCTTGATAATTCGCCCTTATGGCCATCCGGGTCTGTTTCTGGTTTGTTCACATTTCGCTGGCATCGCTTGTCGCCATGGCTAAACTTGGCGCATGGGGGAAGCGATTCGCATCATCGGCATCGATCCGGGACTGAGGCGTACCGGCTGGGGCATCGTCGAAAGCCTCGGCAATTCGCTGCGCTTCATTGCCTCGGGCACCGTGCGCTCGGACGACAAGGCGTCGCTCGCGACGCGGCTTTGCCAATTGCATGACGGGCTGGCCGACGTTCTGCATCAGGCCATGCCGCATGAGGCGGCGGTCGAGCAGACTTTCGTCAACAAGGATGCGACCGCGACGCTGAAGCTCGGCCAGGCGCGCGGCATCGCCATGCTGGTGCCGGCGCGTGCCGGGCTGGTGGTCGCCGAATATGCTCCCAATACCGTCAAGAAAGCGGTGATCGGCGTCGGCCATGGCGACAAGAAGCAGATCCATATGATGGTGAAGGTGCTGATGCCGAAGGCGGTGTTCGAGACCGACGACGCGGCCGACGCGCTGGCCATCGCCATTTGCCACGCGCATCACCGCCAAAGCGCCACCCACCGGATGGCGATGCTGGCGTAAGGGGACACCATGATCGGCAAGCTCAAAGGCACGCTGGACGAGATCGACGARGATACCTGCGTCGTCGATGTGCACGGCGTCGGCTATGTCGTCCATTGCTCGACGCGCACGCTGGCGTCGCTGCCGTCGCCCGGCGAAGCGGTCGTGCTGTTCATCGATACCTATGTGCGCGAGGACATGATCCGCCTCTACGGCTTCCAGACGGCGCTGGAGCGCGAGTGGTTCCGCCTCCTGATGAACAATGTCCAGGGCGTCGGCGCCAAGGTCGCGCTGGCCGTGCTGTCGACATTGGCTCCGGCCGACCTCGCCAATGCGATCGCGCTGCGCGACATCGCCATGGTTTCGCGCGCGCCCGGTGTCGGCAAGAAGGTGGCCGAGCGCATCGTCACGGAATTGCGGACCAAGGCGCCGGCCTATGCGGGAGCGGCCACCGGCACGATCGGCCTCAAGCAGGAACTCGGCGAAGGGGTCGCGGCGGCGCCGATCACCGATGCGGTCTCGGCGCTGGTCAATCTCGGCTACTCGCGCGACATCGCGGCGAATGCGGTAGCGGCGGCGCTGAAGTCGGCCGGCGAGGGCGCCGATGCCTCGAAGCTGATCCGCTTTGGCCTGAAGGAACTGGCGCGGTAAATTGGATTGCTGAGAATCACTTTTCCGACTATCGTATCATGAGTAAGAAATTTATCGGAAAGTAAGAATATGGGTGCGTATGCCAGCCTGACCTCCAAGGGGCAGCTCACTATTCCGAAGGATGTACGGGACGCGTTGTCGCTGAAGACTGGCGACATGATCGCCTGGACGGTTGTCGACGGCTATCTGGTCGGGACGCCACGCAATCTCGATTTCTCGGACCTTGCCGGTTTCCTGGGAGACCCACCCGGCGGCCCCGCTTCGTTGGAAGAAATCGACGCTGCGGTCCGAGATGCAGTGGGTCGGCATGTCACTGGGGCCAAGCCACGCGATGATGGACAAGAGGGCGACGCGTGACTTCGATTGGCATCGACACGAACGTCCTGCTGCGAATGGTGCTGAACGACGATGCTGAGCAGCGGGCAAAGGCTCTTGCCTTTGGCAATGGCCTAAATGAGGCCGCCCCCGGCTTTGTCAGCTTGATTGTGCTTGTCGAATTCAGTTGGTCGCTTATCTCGCGTTACCGGCTGCCAAAGGAGCAGGTGCAGGCCGCAATCCAAAGGTTGTTGAAGATCAAGACGCTGACGTTCGAGGATTTCGATGCGATTGTTGTGGCGCTCGAGCGATCGAGTTCGCCGCAGGTCGATTTTGCCGATGCGCTGATTGCAGAACACAATCGGAACCTGGGTTGCTCGCATACGGTCACGTTTGATCAGCGGGCCGCGAAATCGATCGCCGGTATGGAGCTGCTCGCTTGAACCTTTCGCCCCGCCTCATTGCCCCCGACAAGCGCGGCGAGGATGCCGATCAGTCCTTGCGGCCGCAGTCGCTCGACGAGTTCGTCGGCCAGGCGGCGGCGCGGGCCAATCTCAAGGTCTTCGTCGATGCCGCCAAGAGCCGCGGCGAGGCGCTCGACCATGTCTTGTTCGTCGGGCCGCCGGGCCTCGGCAAGACCACGCTGGCGCAGATCATGGCGCGCGAGCTTGGCGTCAATTTCCGCTCGACGTCCGGCCCGGTCATCGCCAAGGCCGGCGATCTCGCCGCGCTGCTCACCAATCTCGAGGAGCGCGACGTGCTCTTCATCGACGAGATCCACCGGCTCAATCCGGCGGTGGAGGAAATCCTCTATCCGGCGATGGAGGATTTCCAGCTCGATCTCATCATCGGCGAGGGGCCGGCTGCGCGCTCGGTCAAGATCGATCTTGCCCGCTTCACGCTGGTGGCCGCGACCACCAGGCTTGGGTTGCTGACCAACCCGCTGCGCGACCGTTTCGGCATTCCGGTCAGGCTCAATTTCTATACCGTCGAGGAGCTGGAGCTGATCGTGCGCCGCGGCGCACGCATCCTGCAGATGCCGCTCGGCGACGACGGCGCGGTGGAGATCGCGCGGCGGGCGCGCGGCACGCCGCGCATCGCCGGCCGGCTGCTGCGCCGGGTGCGCGATTTCGCCAGCGTCGCCGGCGCCGCGCATGTCGACAAGCGCATCGCCGACGAGGCGCTGACCAGGCTGGAAGTGGACGGGCTCGGCCTCGACGCGCTCGACCGTCGTTATCTGTCGATGATCGCCCGCAATTTCGGCGGCGGGCCGGTCGGCATCGAGACGATCGCGGCCGGGCTTTCGGAGCCTCGCGACGCGATCGAGGACATCATCGAGCCCTACCTGATCCAGCAGGGCTTCATCCAGCGCACGCCGCGCGGCCGGGTGCTGACGGCCAACGCCTGGCGCCATCTCGGCCTCGATGCGCCGAGGGACATCGCCCAGCAGCAGATCGGCCTGTTCCAGGAAGAGTAACGGACATTTGTTCCTCGGCTGCGGCGAGAGCCGGTAATCTGCGCGAAATCTCCCCGCCTTAGCCAAGCTGCGGGCGCAATTGCCGGCTCTAACGCTCTTCAATGGAACCGCTACCCAAGGCCCGGCCAATCGATGATCACCAGACGTGGTTTCCTGCGCCTCCTCAGCGGCTCGTTCTTCTCCATAGTGTCGCTGGGGGCCTATGCGGTCGGCATCGAGCCGATGCTGCTTACCCATGTGAAGCGCTATGCCTTGACGCCGCCGCGCTGGCCGGCGGGGCTCAAGCTCCGCGTCGTGGCGCTGGCCGACATCCATGCCTGCCGGCCCTGGATGACGCCGGAGCGGATCGCCTCTCTTGCCGAGCAAGCCAATGCGCTGCAACCGGACCTCACCGTATTGCTCGGTGACTTCACCGCCGGTGCCCGCCTGGTCTCGGAACGGGTGCATGCCGAGGAATGGGCCGAGGCGCTTTCCGGGCTGAAGGCGCCGCTCGGCGTGCTTTCGATCCTCGGCAATCACGACTGGTGGACCGATATGCAGGCGCAACTCGCGGAGGCCGGTCCGACAGTGTCGCGCAAGGCGCTCGAGCATGTCGGCATCCCGGTGCTGGAGAACGATGTCGTGCGCCTGGAAAAGGACGGACACGGTTTCTGGGTCGCGGGGCTTGCCGACCAGCTCGCGCTGCTGCCGAACAAGGACAAGGGCCGCGACAGCTTCCAAGGGTTCGACGATCTCGACGGCACCTTGGCGAAGGTAGGAGGCGGTGATCCGATCATCCTGCTCGCGCATGAGCCAGATATCTTCACCAAGGTGCCGTCGCGGGTCTCATTGACGCTTTCCGGGCACACACATGGCGGGCAGGTGCGGCTGTTCGGCTATTCGCCCGTGGTGCCGTCCGCCTATGGCAACCGCTTCGCCTATGGCCATGTCGTGGAGAACGACCGCAACCTGATCGTTTCCGGCGGACTCGGCTTCAGCATCCTGCCGGTGCGCCTCGGCGTGCGCCCGGAAATCCTGCAGATCGATATTGGCTGAACGCCTTTATTTTGATGCATGTCGTTCTCCCAAACCGCTGCGCACTTTTTGGGCGACACTCCTCAGTGCAGTGATCTGATCATGTTCATCACGTCGGGCTCGGCCTTCTTACCGTCGAAGGCATCGACGATGCCGAATGCGCCGCCATAGCCCCAGACCGACCAGGAGAAGCCGTGCGCCTCGGCGCGCGTGATCATATCCTTGACATAGGCGGCCCGGTATTGGCCGGGCATCACATAGGCATTGCCGTATTCCTGGCGGATCATGCCGAACTCGCCGAGCGTGATGTTTTCCGGCTTCACGCCATTGGCCCTGGCCCAGGCCTCGACCGTCTTGAACGGCGCGTCCATGGCCCCGAGCAGCTTTGCGGGGCTGTCCAGGCTCGCCACCTGTTCATCGAGATAGGCAAGCAGGCCGCCGCGGCGCGTCCATGGCGCCCTGGCCCTGATCCTGTCGCGGATGGTGTCGAGCGCCGCATCGAGCTCGGCGCGCGGCACCGCGGTCAGCGGATAGGGCAGGCCGGTGACATAAGGGATGAAGTCGCCGGCCCAGGTCGCGCCCTGATGCGTCAGCAGGAACGGGTCGTAGGAATGGAAGGTCCAGATGATGTTGTCATCGGGGATCGTCTTCGGATCGATCTTGGCCAGCGAGTCCGCATTCGAGTAACAGCCGCCTGTGAGGATGAGGGTCAGCCTGGTGGCGGAGGCGCGCGCGGCAGCGAACAGCCTCTTCTGGCGGTCGGGCCACAGATTGGTGCCGGCGCCATCGCAGTCGAGGATCGGCTCGTTCATCAGTTCGAACGCGACCCGGTCGGGATCCTCGGCGGCCAGCGTGCGCGCCATCTTGCGCACCACCTCGACATAGGTGTCGAAGGTCGCGGGATCGTCCATCACCTCGCTCATGCCGACCTTGCGGCTGCCGCCGGCCGGGATCAGGTGCAGGTCGACAATGACCTTCAGGCCGGCGCGGTTGATCATGCGGGCCGAGTCCAGCACGCTGGCGTAAAGGTCGTCGCGCAGCGGAAGCGTCTTGTCGGACAGGAAAGGCGAGGGGTCGACCGGCATGCGCAGGAAGTCGAAACCGGCCTCTTTCAACGCCSTGAGGTCACCYTCGTTAAGGAATTTTCGCCATTCCGGATAGGGCAGGATGGTATTCGGATCGTTCCACTTCTCCTCGCCGGTCCAGGTGGTCCACTGGTCGAGGTTTAGCCCGCGCTTCATCGAGAAAGTCGCCGCCCCGGCTGGCGGGGCCAGAGCGGCAAGCATGAGCAGCGCCGCCATCAGGGTCTTGATCATCGTGCCCAACAGTGCCATCCGGTTGCCGCGCGAGAGACACCTGCCTGTTCGGAACAGAAAAGGAAAGCGCGATGGACGATCGTGGTGAATCGGCGGCGCTCAGCGCCGGGCTTTCCGGAGCTTTGACGGATTTCGGCCATCGGCTGATGGCGCGGGTCTATTATGCCGACACCGATTTCTCGGGCGTCGTCTACCATGCCCGCTATCTCGAGTTCCTCGAGCGCGGTCGCTCGGACTATCTGAGGCTCGCCGGCGTTCATCACACCGAGCTCGCCGAAGGCAAGCATGGCGAGCGCATCGTCTGGGTGGTGCGACGCATGGAGATCGACTTCCGCTCGCCGGCGCGGATGGACGACATCCTCACTATCGACACGCGCACCGACGACATTTCCGGCGCCCGCATCTTCATGGGGCAGCAGTTGAAGCGTGACGGCGAAGTGTTGGTCGAGGCCAAGGTCGAGGCCGCGATCATCGGCGAGACCGGCCGGCCGAAGCGGTTCCCCAAGGAATGGGTCGCTGCCTTCATGCCCAAGGTGCGTTGATATTCAGGTGAGGCCGGCCTGCAAATGGCGTCCTCCTGCGCTTCCGGCCTTCGCCGGCCGAAGCACTCGAGAGTCGCTGCGCAATTAAGGCTACGGCCGGCGAAGGCCGGTGCTCACGTACCTTAAGTACGCTCCGCTCCGGTTCTCGGCGGCCACCATTTTCGTCTCGGCCTGACCTGAATCTCAACGCACCTCGACCTCAGTTGGCACCAGGGCGTTTGGCACCGAGGCGCGGCAATGCGCCGCGCTTCGCATCCTAACCCATCCTTAACCATAACGGTTCATGAAGGAATTGGTGAAGATYGGCGCAATTCCCGCGCCTTCCTTTCACCAATATTTGCCCCGAAAAGGCCGCGAAACGGTGCATTCGGGGCTTATCCCGCAAGCTTCAAAGCTTCGCGCGATCGGACCAAAGGGATGCCCATGGGCCAGCCGCCAGCGATGCCCGGACAATCTTAAGGACTTAAGCCATGGAAAATATCGCACTCGCCGACCCGGGCGCGCATTTGTCGATTTGGTCCCTGTTCATGCAGGCCGGCTGGGTGGTCAAGCTGGTCATGATCGGGCTGCTCTGCGCCTCGATCTGGACCTGGGCGATCATCATCGACAAGCTGGTCGCATACGGCCGCATGCGGCTCGCGCTCAACCGCTTCGAACAGGTGTTCTGGTCGGGACAGTCGCTGGAGGATCTCTACCGCACGCTGGCCGACCGCAAGACCGCCGGCATGGGCGCGATCTTCGTCGCCGCCATGCGCGAATGGAAGAAGAGCTTCGAGAAGGGCGCGAAATCGCCGCTGGCGCTGCAGACCMGSATCGACAAGGCGATGGAYCTGGCGCTCACCCGCGAGATGGAACGGCTGGAGGGTCGCCTCGGCTTCCTCGCCACCACMGGCTCGGCCGCGCCCTTCATCGGRCTGTTCGGCACCGTCATCGGCATCATGACCTCCTTCCAGGCTATCGCCGCCTCGAAGAACACCAGCCTTTCGGTGGTGGCTCCCGGCATCGCCGAGGCGCTGCTGGCGACGGCCATCGGCCTGCTGGCGGCCATTCCCGCCGTCATCGCCTACAACAAGCTGTCATCGGACGCGAACAAACTGGGCGTGCGCATGGAGGGATTCGCGGACGARTTCTCCGCCATACTCTCGCGCCAAATCGATGAAAAAGTAGCCCAGAAGGCCTGAGGAACGATCATGGGGATGTCTGCTGCAGGCGCGGGTGGCATGGGGCGGGGCGGACGCGGCCACAGGCGGCGCGGCCGCCACCATGGCCTGATGTCCGAAATCAACGTCACGCCGATGGTCGACGTGATGCTGGTGCTGCTGATCATCTTCATGGTCGCGGCGCCGCTCCTGACGGTCGGCGTGCCGATCGACCTGCCCGACACACAGGCGAAGGCCATGAATGTGGATACGCAGCCGATCACCGTGTCGATCAACTCGACCGGCCAGATCTACCTGCAGGAAACCGAGATACCGATCGAGGAACTGGTGGCGAAGCTGCAGGCGATCTCGAAGACAGGTTACAACGAGCGCATCTTCATCCGCGGCGACAGGTCGACCGACTACGGCACCGCGATGAAGGTCATGGCCCGGATTTCGGCGGCCGGGTACAAGAAYATCGGCTTGGTCTCGCTGCAGGAACAGGACCAATAGACGCGCGATGCGGACCGGCTTCACCACATCGGTGATCATGCATGCGGTGGCGATAGCCTTCGGGCTGTTCACGCTGTCGTCGCCGCCTGCCATGCCGGCCGCGGACGTGGAATCGGTGTCGGTCGACATCGTGCCGACCGAGGCCATCGCGCAGGTTCTGCAGGGCGACAAGAAGGCGGTGATGCACGACAAGCCGGCGCCAGTCCCGACGAAGCGCCCGGATATCGTTCCCAATGCGCAGAAGGTCGGCGAGAACAGCGTCGATACGGAAAAGCCGGTGACGGACGAGGCGAAGCCGAAGCCGGTCGACAAGACGTCGGCACCGCCGCCGGCGCCGACGCCGACCGAGAAGCCCGCGGTCGAGGACGTGCCGAAGCCGCAGGAAAAGCCCAAGCCCGTGCCGGCGACCGAAGTCGCGCCGACGCCGGCGCCGAAGGAAGAAGTAAAGCCCGAGCCGGTCAAGCAGACCGATCCCAAGCCGACGCCCGCCAAGGAGCCGACGCCCACGCCGCCGCAGGACAAGACTGCGGCCATTCAGCCGAAGCCGGAGGTCAAGCCCGACGCCGTGGCCGAGGCCATCACCAAGGATCAGCCGACCGAGGACGCAAAGCTTCCCGATTCCGCGCCCGCGCCGGAGGCGCGGCCGAAGCCGCAGCCCACCCAGGCGGAGAGCGCCAAGGCGCCGGACCGCAAGAACGCGGAGAAGCCGGTCAAGGAAGCATCCTCGAAGCCGAAGTCGGATGAGAAACAGTTCAACGCCGACGAGATCTCCGCCCTTCTCGACAAGCAGAAGCCGTCCGGCGGCGGCGCCAAGCGCTCGACCCAGCAGGCATCGCTCGGTGGCGACAAGAACCAGGGCCAGAAGCTGTCCAAGTCGGAGCAGGGCGCCCTGGAATCGCAGCTCGGCGGCTGCTGGACCTTGCCGGTCGGGCTGGAGGGTTCGGAAAATTTCGTCGTCGTCGTCCGCTTCAACCTCGACACCAACGGCAAGCTCGACGGACGCCCATCCGTCGAGAAGTCGAGCGGCAATCGGCAATTCGACGAAAGCGCCGTGCGCGCGGTTCAAAAATGCGATGTGGCCGGCCTGCAGGTTCCCGCCGGCAAGCAGGACATCTGGAACGACATCCGGGTCACCTTCGATCCAAGGGAGATGCTTGGCCTCTAGGCCGGCGTCTGAACCATCAAAGAAGAGAAGCGAGAAGACATGAGATCTTTCCTCAAGCCGCTCCTGACGATTGCAGCCATGGCGCTGGGCATGACGGCGGTCGCCACCTTGCCGGCCCGGGCCCTCGTCGAGCTCAACGTCAACAAGGGCAATGTCGAGCCGCTGCCGATCGCCATCACGGACTTCAAGTCCAATGACGCGCTCGGTGCGCAGATCACGGAAATCGTCACGGCCGACCTCAAGCGGTCAGGCCTGTTCGCGCCAATCAGCAAGAGCGCCTTCATCGAGAAGATTTCGAATCCCGACGCCACGCCCCGCTTCGACGACTGGAAGGTGATCAACGCGCAGGCGCTGGTCACCGGCTCCGTCGGCAAGGAGGCCGATGGCCGCATCCGCGCCCAGTACCGGCTGTGGGACACGTTCGCCGGCCAGCAGATGTCGGGCGAGCAGTTCTTCGCCAACGACGCCAACACCAGGCGCGTCGCCCACATCATTGCCGATGCCATCTATCAGCGGCTGACCGGCGAAAAAGGCTATTTCGACACGCGCGTCGTCTTTGTCGACGAATCCGGTCCAAAGAACAGCCGCAAGAAGCGGCTCGCCATCATGGACCAGGACGGCGCCAATGTGCGCTATCTCTCCGATGGCCGCTCGATCGTGTTGACGCCGCGTTTCTCGCCGAACCGGCAGGAAATCACCTACATGTCCTATGAGAGCGGGCAGCCGAAGGTCTACCTCCTGCAGATCGAGACCGGCCAGCGCGAACTGGTCGGCAACTTCCCCGGCATGACGTTCGCGCCGCGCTTTTCGCCCGATGGCCAGAAGGTGATCATGAGCCTGCTGCGCGACGACGGCAATTCCAACATCTTTGCCATGGATCTGAGAAGCCGCACGACCACGCGGCTCACCAATTCGGTCGCCATCGACACGTCGCCGTCCTATTCGCCGGACGGCTCGCAGATCGTCTTCACCTCCGACCGCGGCGGCGGCAGCGGGCGCTCCCAGATCTACGTCATGGGCGCGGACGGCTCCAACGCGCGCCGCATCTCGTTCGGCGACGGCGTCTATTCGACGCCGGTATGGTCGCCGCGCGGCGATCTCATCGCCTTCACCAAGCAGAGCGGCGGCGAGTTCCAGATCGGCGTCATGAAGACCGACGGCTCCGGCGAACGTATCCTTTCGTCCGGCTTCCAGCAGGAGGGGCCGACCTGGGCGCCGAACGGCCGCGTGGTGATGTTCTTCCGGGACACCGCCGGCGGACCCAAGCTTGTTTCCGTCGACCTCACCGGCCGCAACGAGCAGCAGATCCCGACGGCGAACTTTGCTTCCGATCCGGCTTGGTCGCCGTTGCTGGAATGAGGGGAAAAGGGGAAAAGGGGAATTGAAGAACTGAGGAATTGAAGAACTGAAGAACTGAAGAACTGAGGAACGGAGGAATGGAGAAGCCGGGGCGCTTCGTTGAGCGCGCGAGGGACTTGGAGGTCTACAGGCGTGCCTACGCAGTTTCTCTTGACGTGCATAGGGCGACGCTTGCTTTTCCGAAAATTGAGCAATACGCGCTAGCCGATCAATTACGCCGCTCAAGTAAAGCGATCTGTGCCAATCTGGCCGAGGGATTTGCCAAGCAGAGCCACTCCAAAGCCGAATTCGCTCGTTTCGTTTCGATGGCGGTGGGGTCATGCAGCGAAGTAGAGACTTGGATATCTTACGCGTTCGACCTTCAATACATCACGCAGGCCCAACTCGACGAGTGGCGGCAATCCTACGCCTTGGTCCATGGAATGCTTGTGAACCTGAGAGAGAAGCTGACGTAATCTTTTTTCCTGAGTTCCTCAGTTCTCCAGTTCTTCAGTTCCCTCTTTTTTCATGTTTTAGCCGCATTTCCGTCTACGGTCCGCGCGCAATGTGTGCCCGGAAAAACGGCCGTGGACGGCGGCTCGGAACGAAAAATTAACCGTGTTTCTTGAATGCCGGTTAACCCAAACGTGGTTACTGGGTGATCAACGAAATCACTCGAATGCGAAGGAGAGGCGGCATGGGCCGTATCGCAGCACTTACCAGGAACCCGGCGATGATCGCATTGGTGGCAGCGCTTGCCATCACCGGCTGCGCCTCGAAGAAGACCCCGAACAGCGCGGCCGATCTTGGCCTCAACGGCGCCGGCGCCGCCACGCCCGGCTCGGCGCAGGACTTTACCGTCAACATCGGCGACCGCATCTTCTTCGACACCGACTCCTCGTCGATCCGCGCCGACGCGCAGACCACGCTGGCCCGCCAGGCGCAGTGGCTGAACCAATACCGGCAGTATGCCATCGTCATCGAGGGCCATGCCGACGAACGCGGCACGCGTGAGTACAATCTGGCGCTGGGCGCCCGCCGCGCCGCCGCCACCCGCGACTTCCTCGTTACCAAGGGCGTTTCCGCCAGCCGCCTGAAGACGATTTCCTACGGCAAGGAACGTCCCGTCGCGGTCTGCGACGACATCTCCTGCTGGTCGCAGAACCGCCGCGCCGTCACCACGCTTTCCGGCGCCGGCTCCTGAGACCTGGCCGCTGCAGGCTCTTCAGCCTGTTTGAGGCAAGGCGCCGCGGGCGGCAAAAATACAACACTTGCGAAACGAAAGGCGGCTCCAGGGCCGCCTTTTTCACGTGCAACAGGTTGAAACAAAATTTGGCCGAAGTCTCGCGTCCTGCTATGAGCGCGAGGGCGCTTCCTCCCCTGTTCGATTTGGAAAGGCGCATCAGGCCAACACATTCCACCGCGAGAGACAGAATGCACTTCAGAACGGTCCTGAGCGGCACGCTTGCGCTGCTGCTCATATCAAGCATCGCAAGCGTCGCCGCTCCGGCGGACAGCGCCGGGCAGACCCCGGACAAGGGGTTCACCTTCCGCCTGCCGACGCTCGGCATCTTCGGCGACAAGAAGAAGCCGGAGCAGGCGCAATTTGCGCAGCAGGACAATACCGGCATGACCGGTCTGGAAGACCAGCTTCGCCAGATGAACGGCAAGATCGAGGAACTCAACTTCCAGATCCTGCAGATGCAGGAGCAGATCCGCAAGCAGCAGGAAGACAATGAGTTCCGCTTCCAGCAGCTCGAGGGTGGCTCGCAGGGCACCAAGCCGGCCGGGCAGAAGAAGTCGGAAGCGGCGCCCCGGAACGGCAATGTGAACACCGGCGACGCCGGCACCGGCACAAGCGTCGCCGCGGCGCCGGCGACGCAAGCTCCGGCGGATACGGGCGCTCAGGACGGCGGCAAGACCGTCGGCGACGTCATCGTCGAATCGCAGACCGGCGACCCGGGCAAGCTGATCACCGGCGCGCCGCCCAAGAATCTCGGCGCCATCACCGTCGACAAGAACGGCAATGTCGTCAACGCCGGGGCGGGCTCGCAGGCTGACGCGCCGGCGGCGTCCTCGACTGCCATCGCCAGCGCGCCGACCGCCGAGACGCCGGCGAAGAGCGGCAAGAACAAGTCAGGCGGCACGGTGACGGCGTCGCTGCCTTCGACCAACGATCCGGACGAGCTTTACCGCAACTCCTACCAGTTCATCCTCTCGGGCGACTACCCGACCGCCGAGCAGGGTTTCCGCGATCACATCGCGCGCTTCCCCAAGGATGCCAAGGCGGCGGAYGCGCATTACTGGCTCGGCGAGTCGCTGCTTGGCCAGCAGAAATACCGCGGYGCGGCGGAGGTTTTCCTTGCCGCCAGCAAGGACTATCCCAAGGCCAAGAAAGCGCCCGACATGTTGCTGAAGCTCGGCGTGTCGCTGGTCGGCCTGAAGCAGAACGACGTGGCCTGCGCCACCTTCAACGAGATCGGCAAGCGCTACCCGGACATTTCCAGCGCCCTCAAGGAGCGCGTGAAACAGGAAAAGGCGCTGGCGTCGTGCTAGTCTTTCTCCTGCATGGCGTCGCTCCAGGACCAGGACCGCTGTTGCGCGACATGCGTTGATGCTCGATATCGAGCCTGACCTTTCGGACCGCCTTTTTTCAGATTTAGATTTTTCCGACGGCGCCGTTGCGGCCGTATCCGGCGGCAGCGACTCGACCGCCCTTCTGTTTCTCCTCAAGGATCATCTCGATCGCACCTCGCCGGCAAGCAAGCTGCTGGCCGTGACGATCGATCACGACCTGCGCCCCGGTTCCGCCGCCGAAGCGCGGGCCGTGGCCAAGCTGTGCGCCGACCATGGCCTTGCGCACCGCACGCTCGTCTGGTCCGGGCGCAAGCCGTCGAGCGGGCTGCCCGCCGCCGCGCGCGAGGCGCGCTACCGGCTGCTGGCCGAGGCGGCCCAAGCGGAAGGCATCAGCCTGATCCTGACCGGCCACACGGCGGACGACCAGGCGGAAACGGTGCTGATGCGGCAAGCCCGCTACCACGCGGACCGCCACGAGGGAGCCGGCGACGATGAAGCGCGCGAAGATGGGCGCGGCCTCGCCGGCATGGCGCGCGCCACGCTCTACGACTGGCGGACCTGGATCGTGCGGCCTCTGCTCGAAATCCGGCGGACGGAGTTGCGCGAGATGCTGCGACGCCGGAACTTCAGCTGGATCGAGGACCCGACCAATGCCGATCCGCGTTTCGAAAGGCCGCGCATGCGGACCTCGCTGGAGGGCGACGAGGGCGAGCGGCATTTTGCCGAGGCGATCGCGAAAGCGGGACAAGCCGCGGCCGAGCGCGAGGAGGCTGGTCGTCGCGCGGCGATGCTGATTGGAACCTTCGCGAGCCTGCCCGGTCCCGGGCTGATCCGCCTCGATCACGATTTCGCCAACGGCGAAGACAGCGAGGCTGCCATCCTTGCGCTGCGGATATTGCTCGCCACGAGTGGCGGCGCCTCCTTCCTTCCGGATGAGGCGCGCTGCCGCGCCTTGTTCGGCCGCCTGGGGGCCGGACCGTTTTGCGCCACATTGTCGCGGACGGTGGTCGATGCGCGCCGCGCCGGCATCTTCCTTCACCGCGAGGCCCGCAATTTGCCTTCCGCCATCCCGGCGGTGGACAATCGGCTCTGGGATGGCCGCCGGCGGATCACTTTGGGCGACAGGTCGGGCGGGTTGGTGATCGCGCCGCTGGGGCCGGTCGCCGCTAGACGCGCACCCGCGACGGGCAACGCTCCGCATAGCCTTTTGCGCGCCGCGCTGGCCGCCGAACCGGTGCTGTGGCGCGATGGCGAACGCATTGATTTTGCTGCCGGCTATAAAGCGTCGCCCGCCATCGGGATTGTCCCGGCGGTGTCGCCCTTTGCCCGGTTCCTGCCGTCCTTCGATTTACAGCCGGCCGCCGCCACCGCCAAACTGATCGGCGCGCCGCCGTTGCCGCGCCCGCCCTTTAGCGGCCACGATCGAGGCGGAGCATGGGCGAAAGCTTAACCGATAGCTGCTGTTATGCTTGGCAAGGGGGGGCGCTCTCCCTATGTTAGGCCCAAGCTTCTTTCCATAATCGTGCGTCCACGCGCGGACGCCAACGGGACAATAGATGAATCCGAATTATCGCAACCTCGCGCTCTGGGCGATCATAGCGGTCCTGCTCATCGCCCTGTTCAACCTTTTCCAGACACCGCAGACGCGCGGTGCCTCCAGCGAGATTGCCTATTCGCAGTTCCTGCAGGATGTCGCCGGCGGCCGGGTCAAGAGCGTGACGATTGCCGGCGCTCGCATCTCGGGCAACTACACGGACAATGCCAACGGCTTCCAGACCTATTCGCCGGGCGATCCGTCGCTGGTTTCCAGGTTGCAGGACAAGAACGTCACCATCAACGCGCGGCCTGAGACCGACGGGTCCAACTCACTGTTCGGCTACCTGATCTCATGGCTGCCGATGATCCTGATCCTCGGCGTGTGGATATTCTTCATGCGCCAGATGCAGTCCGGCTCCGGCCGCGCCATGGGTTTCGGAAAGTCGAAGGCCAAGCTGCTCACCGAGGCGCATGGCCGCGTCACCTTCCAGGACGTCGCCGGCGTCGACGAGGCCAAGGAGGATCTGGAGGAGATCGTCGAATTCCTGCGCGACCCGCAGAAGTTCCAGCGCCTCGGCGGCAAGATCCCGCGCGGCGTGCTGCTGGTCGGCCCGCCCGGCACCGGCAAGACGCTGCTTGCCCGCTCCGTCGCCGGCGAGGCCAATGTGCCGTTCTTCACCATCTCCGGTTCGGACTTCGTCGAGATGTTCGTAGGCGTCGGCGCCAGCCGCGTGCGCGACATGTTCGACCAGGCCAAGAAGAACGCGCCCTGCATCATCTTCATCGACGAGATCGACGCCGTCGGCCGCCATCGCGGCGCGGGCCTGGGCGGCGGCAATGACGAGCGCGAGCAGACGCTGAACCAGCTGCTTGTCGAGATGGACGGCTTCGAGTCCAATGAGAGCATCATCCTGATCGCCGCCACCAACCGGCCCGACGTGCTCGACCCGGCGCTGCTCAGGCCCGGCCGTTTCGACCGCCAGGTCGTGGTGCCGAATCCCGACATCGTCGGCCGCGAGAAGATCCTCAAGGTGCATGTGCGCAACGTGCCGCTGGCGCCGAACGTCGACCTCAAGGTCATCGCGCGCGGTACGCCCGGCTTCTCCGGCGCCGACCTGATGAACCTGGTCAACGAGTCCGCGCTGATGGCGGCGCGCCGCAACAAGCGGCTCGTCACCATGGCCGAGTTCGAAGACGCCAAGGACAAGATCATGATGGGCGCGGAACGCCGCTCGTCGGCGATGACGCAGGCCGAGAAGGAACTGACCGCCTATCACGAGGCCGGCCACGCCATCCTGGCGCTCAACGTGCCGACGGCCGACCCGCTGCACAAGGCTACCATCATCCCGCGCGGCCGCGCGCTCGGCATGGTCATGCAGCTGCCGGAAGGCGACCGCTATTCGATGAGCTACAAATACATGATCTCGCGTCTCGCCATCATGATGGGCGGGCGTGTCGCCGAGGAGTTCAAGTTCGGCAAGGAGAACATCACGTCGGGCGCCTCCTCCGACATCGAGCAGGCGACCAAGCTGGCGCGCGCCATGGTCACGCGCTGGGGCTTCTCCGACAAGCTCGGCCATGTCGCCTATGGCGACAACCAGGAAGAGGTCTTCCTCGGCCATTCGGTGGCGCGCACGCAGAACATCTCGGAAGAGACGGCGCAGATCATCGACGCTGAGGTGCGGCGGCTGATCGACGATGCCTATTCGACCGCCAAGGCCATCCTGACCAAGAAGAAGAAGGAATGGATCGCGCTGGCCGAAGGGCTGCTCGAATACGAGACGCTGTCCGGCGACGAGATCAAGCAGCTGATCGCCGGCAACAAGCCCGCCCGCGACCTCGGCGACGACACGCCGCCCAGCCGCGGCTCGGCCGTGCCGAAGGCCGGCACCGGCGGTCGCCGCAAGAAGGGCCCCGAGCCCGAAGGCGGCATGGAGCCCCAGCCGCAGGGCTAGGTTCGGCAAGCGAACTGATTGGAAAACGCCGCGGATCAAAACCGCGGCGTTTTTCGTTTGGAAGGCCGAAGAGTTTGCGGCTTGCGCGTTGGCGATTGGCGAAAGCCGGCGTGACAGCCGATCTCCCCCCTTGTGGGGGAGATGCCCGGCAGGGCAGAGGGGGGCGCTGTCCCGCCAGCATGTCAAGTCACGATTCCTCGCCCCCGCTGAGAGCGGGGGCCGCGAGCGGCAGAGAGGGGCTTCGCATAGCGAGGCTCCCCCTCTCCGCTTCGTCGAGTCACCTCTCACCCACCTTCGGGGGCGAGGAATCGTGAGCTCGCAGCGTCGCGATCCTTCGCGCCCCCCTCTGTCCTGCCGGACATCTCCCCCACAAGGGGCTAGGGCATATACACATCTCGCAAGGCCCATCCGTCTGCACAGGCTCTGAAGTAGGCGAGGCCATTGTAGAAGGTGATGGGCCCTGGCGGTT
>BFBZ01000167.1_pt2 | contig 44207 bp, 41 predicted proteins | sample 1888401 | NCBI WGS metagenome assembly BFBZ01 (sample SAMD00112614, study PRJDB3348) | symbiont metagenome | host: Chara braunii | reverse complement strand
GAGACGTGGCCCGAGATCATGTTGATGATCGAGGCCGGGATGAAGAACGGCGAGATGCGGCGGGGGCCGCGGTTCATCAGCTCGGTGTGGGTGTCCTCGATCATCGGCAGGCCGCCGATGCCCGAGCCCACGAGCACGCCGATGCGCTCGGCCTGTTCTTCGGTCAGCTGATCGCCGGTCGGGATGCCGGAATCGCGCACTGCCTGGAAGGCCGCCGCCAGGCCGTAATGGATGAAGCCATCCATGTGCCGGGCTTCCTTGGCGGGGATGTAATCCTCGATGTTGAAGCCCTTGACCTCGCCCGCGAAGTGGCACGCCAGGTTGCTGGCGTCAAAGCGGGTGATGGTGGCAATGCCGGAACGCCCGGCGAGGATGTTGGCCCAGCCTTCGGCAACGGTATTGCCGACAGGACTGATCAAGCCAAGGCCGGTAACGACAACGCGGCGACGGGTCATGCAGTGCGGATCAGAGAGTTGCGAGAAAGGACTGGGCCGAGGGCCGATCAGGCCTTCTGGTGCTTGACGGCGTAGTCGATCGCCAGTTGCACGGTGGTGATCTTCTCGGCCTCTTCGTCCGGGATCTCGATGCCGAACTCGTCTTCGAGGGCCATCACCAGTTCCACGGTGTCCAGAGAATCGGCGCCCAGGTCGGCGACGAAAGCCTTTCCGTTCGTGACGTCGGCTTCCGCCACGCCGAGTTGCTCGGCGATGATTTTCTTGACTCGTGCTTCGATATCGCTCATGACTCCTCCAGGAGGGGTTTGCAAAAAACAGCCCGCCATTCTACGGGCTCTAGAGTGGCACCCCTAGTTCAAGGTGCCGGGGTGGCCTGGGAGGGTCCGCAGGCCGCCGGGGATCAGGACATGAACATGCCGCCGTTGACGTGCAGTTCGGTACCGGTAATGTAGGCCGCGCCCGGTGACGCGAGGAAGACGACGGCGGCCGCGATCTCGTCGGGCGCGCCCAGGCGGCCCAGCGGGATTTGCGCCAGCAGCGCGGCCTTCTGCGCCTCGGGCAGCACCTCGGTCATGTCGGTGGCGATGAAGCCCGGCGCGATGCAATTGACCGTGATGTTGCGGCTGCCCAGCTCGCGGGCCAGCGATCGCGTGAGGCCGGCGACGCCGGCCTTGGCCGCAGCGTAATTGGCCTGGCCGGCGTTGCCGGAGGCGCCGACGACGGAGGTGATGTTGACGATGCGACCGGCGCGCTGCTTCATCATCGGCTTGGTCGCCGCGCGGGCGAGGCGGAAGACGGCCTTCAGATTGGTGTCGATGACGGCATCCCAGTCCTCGTCCTTCATGCGCATGGACAGCATGTCGCGCGTGATGCCGGCGTTGTTGACGAGCAGTTGCAGGCCGCCTTCCTTGGCGACGATGTCGTCGATGGCGGCCTGGGCGGCGGCGCCATCGGTCACGTTCAGCACGATGCCGCGGCCGCCGTGGGCGGCGAGCGCCTCGGTGATGCCGGCGGCGCCGGACTCCGACGTGGCGGTGCCGATCACGCGCCAGCCGGCTTCGGCCAGGCGCAGCGCAATCGCGCGGCCGATGCCGCGGCTGGCGCCGGTGACGAGGGCGACGCCCTGGTTCTTGGTTTCAGGCATGGGTTCAGCCTCCCAGCAGCGCGCGGGCCTCGGCGAGCGAGGCGGGGTCGAAGACGCAGGCGGCCTGCAGTTCGGCGTCGATGCGCTTGGCCATGCCGGTCAGCACCTTGCCGGGGCCGGCCTCGATGATGTGCGTGACGCCACGAGCCTTCAGTGCCTGCACGACCTCGACCCAGCGCACCGGGCCGAAGGCCTGGCGGTAGAGGGCGTCGCGCAGCGCGTCGGCGTTGCCGGTGACGGCCACGTCGATGTTGTTGACGACCGGGAAGGCGGCCGCCTGGAACTGCACCGAGGCCAGCCTTCCCTTCAGGCGCTCGGCCGCCGGCTTCATCAGGCTGGAGTGGAAGGGAGCGGACACCGGCAGCGGCAGCGCGCGCTTGGCGCCCACGGCCTTCAGGAGCTCGGCGGCCTTCTCGGCACCGGCCTTGCTGCCGGCGATCACCGTCTGCTTGGGGTCATTGAAGTTGACGGCCTCGATGGCCTCGCCCGTCTCGGCGGCGGCCTTGGCGCAGCCCTCGCGGACGGCCTCGCCGTCCAGGCCCAGGATGGCGTACATCGCACCGGCGCCGACCGGCACGGCTTCCTGCATGGCCTGGGCGCGGAAGCGCACCAGCGGCAGCGCATCGGCCAGGCCCAAGGCACCGGCGGCGACCAGGGCCGTGTACTCGCCCAGCGAATGGCCGGCCGCGGCCACGGGCCTGGCGCCGGTCTCGGCGACGAAGGCGCGCCAGCAGGCGATGCCGGCCGTCAGCATGACGGGCTGGGTGTTGGTCGTCAGGTCCAGCTGCTCCTTGGGGCCGGCATGGATCAGCGCGCCGATGTCCTCGCCGAGGGCGGCGGAGGCTTCTTCGAGGGTGCGGCGGACTTCGGGGTGGTCGGCCCAGGCGTCCAGCATGCCCACGGCCTGGGAGCCCTGGCCGGGGAAGACGACAGCAAATTGTGCAGACATGGGAATCTCAGTAATTCAGCAGGGCCGCGCCCCAGGTGAAGCCGCCACCGACGCCTTCCAGCATCACGGTGTCGCCGCGCCGGACCTGGCCGCTGCGCACGGCGGCGTCCAGCGCCAGCGGCACGGACGCCGCCGAGGTGTTGCCATGCTCGTCGACGGTGACGATGAGCTTGTCCATCGGCATGCGCAGCTTGCGGGCCGTGCCCTGCATGATGCGGATATTGGCCTGGTGGGGGATGAGCCAGTCGATGTCGGCATCGGTCAGGCCGGCCTTGTCGAGCACCGAGCGGGCGACCTTCTCCAGCACGCCGACGGCGAGCTTGAAGACGGCCTGGCCGTCCATGCGCAGCAGCGGCGAGCCCAGCACCTGGCCGCCGGACACGGTGCCCGGCGTGCACAGGATGTCGACATGGCGGGCGTCGGCATGCAGCTCGGTGGCCAGGATGCCGGGGGTGTCGCTCGCACCGAGCACGACCGCGCCGGCGCCGTCGCCGAACAGCACACAGGTCGTGCGGTCCTTGAAGTCCAGGATGCGCGAGAAGACCTCGGCACCGACGATCAGGGCCTTGCTGGCCGCGCCGGCCTTGATCATCGAGTCGGCGACGCTGAGCGCATAGACGAAGCCAGCGCAGACGGCCTGCACGTCGAAGGCCGCGCAGCCGAAGGCGCCGAGCTTGCGCTGCAGCAGGCAGGCGGTGGACGGGAAGACCATGTCGGGCGTGGACGTCGCGACGATGATGAGGTCGAGTTCATCGGCCTTGACGCCGGCGGCTTCGAGAGCGGCCTGCGCGGCCGGGAAGGCCAGGTCGCTGGAGGTCTGGTCGGGCGCCGCAAAATGGCGGGCGCGGATGCCGGTGCGCTCGACGATCCAGGCGTCGGAGGTTTCGACGCCATCGGCCGCGAGGCGGTCGGCCAGGTCCTGGTTGGTCACCCGGTCTGCGGGCAGGAAGCTGCCGGTGCCGAGGATGCGGGAATAGCGGGGAGAAGTCATGCGGCCTGCGCGGCCGTGGCCGCGCTGTCTCCGGTGTTGTGTCCGGCATCGGTCACCGACGCTTGCAGCGTGCCGACGATGCGCTCGTGTACCCGGTCAAGCAGCCGGTTGCGGGCGGCATCATAAGCGCGGGCCAAAGCGTTCTCGAAGGCGAAGGCATCGGCGGAGCCATGGCTCTTGAAGACCAGGCCGCGCAGGCCCAACAGTGCCGCGCCGTTGAAGCGGCGATGGTCGACGCGGTGCTTGAAGCGGTTCAGGACCGGCATGGCGACGAGCGCCGACAGCTTGCTCAGCCAGCTGCGGTTGAACTCCGCCTTGATGAAGCCGCCCATCATGCTGGCAAGGCCTTCCGACGCCTTCAGCATGACGTTGCCGACGAAGCCATCGCAGACGACGATGTCGGTCGTGCCCTTGAAGATGTCGTTGCCCTCGACGTTGCCGAAGAAGTTGAGCTGGCCGGCCGCGCCCGCGGCACGCAGCAGCTCGCCGGCCTGCTTGATCGTCTCGCTGCCCTTGATGGCTTCCTCGCCGATATTGAGCAGGCCGACGCTGGGCTCCTCGATGCCGTCCACGGCACCCACCAGCGCGCTGCCCATGACGGCGAACTGCAGCAGGTTCTCGGCCGAGGAGTCGACATTGGCTCCCAGGTCCAGCACGGTCGTGAAGCGGCCGGCCGCGTTGGGCATCACGGCCGCGATGGCCGGACGGTCGATGCCCTCCAGCGTCTTGAGCAGCACCTTGGCGACGGCCATCAGCGCGCCGGTGTTGCCGGCAGACACGCAGGCATGGGCCAGCGCGGGCTCACCGCCGCGGCCCTCCTTCAGCTGCTGGATGGCGACGCGCATCGACGAGTCGCGCTTGCGGCGCAGTGCCACCTCGATGGGGTCGTCCATCGTGACCACCTCGCTCGCCGCGACGATGCGGCAGCGCGGCCAGGCCGCCGCGGCGGTCAGCGCCTCGGGCTTGCCGACGAGGATGAGCTCGGCGCCGGGATGCTTGTCCAGAAAGGCGCGGCAGGCCGGCAGCGTGACCGAGGGGCCGTGGTCGCCGCCCATGCAGTCGACGGCCAGGCGGACGGGATCGGGCAAGGGGGAGATCATGTCAGTTATCCATAGCGCTGCGCGTCACCCGCAGCTGACGAAACGACGGTATTCCGGGCCAAGCGCCGGGCCGCTCCCAAGCCGGCCCGCCTGAGGCTGTTTGCGGCTCGATGCCGCAAGCGGCCTCGTCCCCACGGGGGACCGACCAGGCTCGCCCGCGTTCAGCGCGGCGAGATGGGCGAGGGGCAATTTCACGCCAACCACAAAGACCAAACCCGGCGCTGCGCGATACGCAGGCCGGGTCGGCAGATTCTTCGAGGGTGCGGCGCCGCGGCAGGCGACGCCGAGCGTCATCAGGCCGCGTCGGCCTTGCTCTTCAGCACCTTGCGACCACGGTAGAAGCCGGTGGGGCTGATGTGGTGACGCAGATGCACTTCGCCGGTCGTCGGCTCGATGGCCGTGCCCGGGGTCACCAGGGCATTGTGGGAACGGTGCATGCCGCGCTTGGAGGGCGACTTCTTGTTTTGCTGAACGGCCATGAAATTCTCCGAAATCTGCGGGGTTTGGGGGCGCGACCCCGGGGAGTGAGGGCAAAGCTCGAACTCCAGGCCGCAGAAAAGCCCATGAGTGTAGCAGCGAAAGCCCGGATCGCCAAGACATCCCCGCTCCGGACAGCAGAAGCGGCACGCCAGGCATGGCCGTCAATCGCCCTTGCGCTTGAGCGCGGCCAGCGCGGCGAAGGGATTGGGACGCTCCTCGGGCGCTGCGTCGCCCACCTCGTCGGCATGCGCCAGCGGCTCCGGGCAGTGCTCGTGGCGAGGCACCAGCGGCAGGGCCAGCAGCAGCTCGTCCTCGATGAGCTCGCGGGCATCGAGATGGCGCGGCAGGGCCAGCACATCGTCGTCGCTGTCGGCATCCAGCGCGGCGGCCTCGGCCTCGGTGTCGACGAAACGGATCCAGCGGTCGACGTCGACAGTCTCCTGCACCGGCTTCAGGCAGCGCTGGCAGGTCTGCGCGACCTGGGCGGAGGCCGTGACGTGCAGCCAGGTCTGGACCGCCGCGGCCTTGGGCTGGCGGATCTCGCCGTGCAGGCTCCAGCTCAGCGCCGGCCAGCCGCTGGCCGGCGCCTCGGGCGCGGCCGATTCGGCCAGGCGCTCCAGCGATGCCGCGGGCCATTCGCCCTGCAGGCTGGCGCCGTCATGTGCGAACGCGGCGAGGTCGAGCTTCTCGGGAACAAAGGCGCGCGATTTCATGGGCCGGAGTTTAGGCGGGGGACAATGCCGCGATGCCCGCATTGATCCTCGCCTCGACCTCGCGCTACCGCCAGGAACTGCTGAGCCGACTGCGCCTGCCCTTCGAGACCGTGGCGCCCGAGGTGGACGAAACCGCCCTGCCCGGCGAGGCCCCGGCGGCGCTGGCCGAGCGGCTGGCCCTGGCCAAGGCCCGCGTCGTCGCCGCGGCGCACCCGGGCGCCATCGTCATCGGCTCGGACCAGGTGGCCGACCTGGGCGGCGCGGCCATCGGCAAGCCCGGCGGCCACGAACGCGCCGCCGAACAACTGCGCCAGATGAGCGGCCGGGAGGTCGTTTTCCAGACCGCCGTCGCGGTCGTCGCGCCGGGCCTGGCGGCCATCGAGCGGGCCGAGGTGCGGGTGCGCGTTCGCGAGCTGAGCGACGCGGCCATTGAGGCCTATCTGCGTGCCGACCAACCCTATGACTGCGCCGGCAGCGCCAAGGTCGAGAGCCTGGGCATCGCGTTGCTGGAGGCCGTCGAGTCCGACGACCCGACCGCACTGATCGGCCTGCCGCTGATCCGCACCTGCGCGCTGCTGCGCCGCGCCGGCCTGGAGCCGCTGGCATGAAGGGCCGGCTGATCCTGATGCCCAACACGCTGGACTTCGGCGTGGACGACAGCCTGGACCTGAGCGAGGTGCTGCCGCAACGCGTCATAGCCATGGCGGCGCGGCTGACCCACTGGGCGGCCGAGAACGCGAAGACGACGCGTTCGCTGCTGAAGCGCGTCGGCGCGATCACGCCGCTGGCGCAGCCGCTGCAGGCCCTGCAGATCGCCGAACTGCCGCGGGCCGCCAAGGGCCGTGCGGCGGGCGACGACACGGCCGCCTGGCAGGCGCTGCTGGCGCCGGCTCTCGCGGGCCACGATGTCGGGCTGATCTCGGAGGCCGGCCTGCCGGCCGTGGCCGACCCGGGCGCGCGCCTGGTGGCGCTTGCGCACGCGGCGGGCATCGAGGTCGTGCCGCTGTCCGGGCCAAGCTCGTTGCTGCTGGCGCTGGCGGCCAGCGGACTCAACGGCCAGAGCTTTGCGTTCGTCGGCTATCTGCCGGTGGATGCCGGCGCCCGCGCGGCGCGCATCCGCGAGCTTGAAGCCTTGTCGGCCAAGGCCCAGCAAACCCAGCTGCTGATCGAGACGCCCTACCGCAACGAAGCACTGCGGCAGGCCCTGCTGGCGGCGCTGAAGCCCGGCACGCGGTTGTCGATCAGCGTCGGCCTGACCCTGCCCGGCGGTTGGACGCGCACCGCGACGGTGGCGGATTGGAAGAAGGGCAGCGCGGCCGCCCTGCCCGACCGCATTCCGGCGGTCTTTGCCTTATTGGCCTAACCCTCGACGGGCGCCGGTTTCTTGGCACCGAACAGCGCCGCCACCTGCTTCTTGGGCTTGATGTAGCTGGACAGGCCCTTGGCCGGCGCTGCGGACTTGGCCTTTTCCCAGGCCGGCGGCTCGCCGGAGGCCGCGCTGGCCTCGTAGGGCTTGTCGAAGAACGGGTCCTTGGGCGGCGCGGGCGGACGGAAGGCCGGGGTACGCGGCGCGGGCCGGCTGCTCGCGGTCTCGTCCTCGTCGTGGCGGCGACGCTCGAAGCGCGGCGGCCGGCTGTCCTGCAGCTCGAAAGGGTCGAGGTCGATCTTGCGCTTGATGAGCTTCTCGATGTCTGCCACCAGGCGCGCATCGGCCTTGGTCACCAGCGTGACCGCCAGGCCCGACGCGCCCGCGCGGCCGGTGCGGCCGATGCGGTGCACATAGTCCTCAGCGTTGAAGGGCACGTCGAAATTGAAGACCGCCGGCAGGTCGGCGATGTCCAGGCCGCGCGCGGCCACGTCGGTCGCGACGAGCAGGTCCACCTCGCCGCGCTTGAAGGCGTCCAGCGACTTCAGGCGCTCGTCCTGAGACTTGTCGCCATGCAGAGCCGCCGTGCGCAGGCCGTCGCGCTCGAAGGCACGCGCCAGCCGGGCGACGCCGAGCTTGGAGTTGCCGAACACGATGGCCTGGCGGATAGCCCGCTCCTTCAGGATCTGCTTGATGATCGCGCGCTTGTCGTCGTCGCTCGCGCTGATGAAGCGCTGTTCGACGGTGGAGGCCGTCTGGTTGGGGCGGGCCGTCTCGACGAGGATGGGGTCCTGCAGATAGCTCTGCGCCAGCCGCTTGATCTCGGGCGAGAAAGTGGCCGAGAACAGCAGGGTCTGGCGCGCCTTGGGCAGGAAGCTCAGGATGCGCTGCAGGTCGGGCAGGAAGCCGATGTCGAGCATGCGGTCGGCCTCGTCGAGCACGACGTACTCGACCTGGTTCAGCACGCAGTTCTTGGCCTCGATGTGGTCCAGCAGGCGCCCCGGCGTGGCGATCAGCACCTCGACGCCGGCCTTCAGCGCAGCGGTCTGCGGCTTCATGTCGACGCCGCCGAAGACGACGACCGAACGCAGCTGGGTGTGCTTGGCGTATTTCTTGACGTTGTCGGCGACCTGATCGGCCAGCTCGCGCGTCGGCGCCAGCACGAGGGCCCGCACCGGATGGCGGGCCGGCGACACGCTCGGGTTCTCGTACTTGAGCATGCGCTGCAGCAGCGGGATCGAGAAGGCGGCCGTCTTGCCGGTGCCGGTCTGCGCGGCGCCCATGACGTCGCGGCCCTGCAGCACGATGGGGATCGCCTTGGCCTGGATGGGCGTCATCGTCAGGTAGCCGGAATCGGCCACGGCGCGCAGCAGCTTGGCGTCGAGAGGGAGGGTGTCGAAGCGAGCCGGCGGGGCGTCGACGACGGGAGTTTCAGTCTGGGAAGCGGTTTCGCTCATAGCCCTCGATTATCGCTGGCTGGCCCAGATGGGGGTTTCAGCGGTTCACGACCAGCCATTTCGGCGTCTTGAAGCGCACGATGCGGCGGTAGAGCGCGACATAGGTCAGACCGAACAGCCCCATGCAGGCGGCGATCATCGGCGTCGAGTCCCAGAAGGCCAGCGCGGGTACCAGGGAGGACACGCAAAGCATCCACAGATAGGGCGCCGTCATCGAGTTGCGGCGCGTCATCGCGCGCGCATCCCTGGCGCCGATGGCCCAGCGCATCAGGCGGCGGTAGATCAGCGAATGCAGGTGGATGCCGTCGGGCAGGCCCGGTGGCACGGCGCGCACGACCTTGCGGCGGTAGATCGAGAACACCGTCTCGAACACCGGGTAGATGCAGACCATCAACGGGAACAGCGGCGAGACCTCGGCATTGCGGGCGATCAGCAGGATGCCGATTTCTGCGAGGTAGAAGCCCAGGAAGTACGCCCCGCCGTCGCCGAGGAAGATCAGGCCCGAGGGGAAGTTCCAGACGAAGAAGCCCAGCGCCGCGCCGACGCCGGCCAGCGCCCACAGCGCCAGCGTCAGGTCGCCGACCTGATAGGCCACATAGGCAAACACCAGCAGCATCAGGCTCACGCACATCGACGACAGGCCGTTGAAGCCGTCGATGATGTTGACCGAGTTCGCCACGCCGGCGACGGTGAACACCGTGGCGAAGTAGGCCCCGACGACCGTGGAGACCACCCAATCGAGGCCCGGGACGTCGGTCTTGGTGATCATGGCACCCAGCAGCCAGATGCCCAGCGCCGCGGATACAGCGGTGGCAAGCAAGCGCTTGCCAGGAGAGACGCGCTTGGTCAGGTCCTCGATCAGGCCAGCCACAAAGGCCGGCAGGCCGCAAAGCAGCAGCAGACCGCCGAACTTCCAGTCGGGGTGCTTGGCGAAGGCAGCGACGCCGACGCAACAGGCCAGACCGGTGAACATTCCCGTTCCGCCGATTCTGGGCACCGGAGTTGCGTGGAATTTCTGGGGGCCTGACAGGTCGAGATCGGCGGAGAGGTGAGCGTGCGAGCGCGCCGAATGGATGACGAGCAGGGTAACCACCGCCGCCACGAAGAAGGAGATCAGCAGATAGAGCATTGGCGCGAAGTTTAACGGCCGCCCTCATCTGACGAATGCTGTAGAAGGCGCACGGAGCGCACCCGTAGAATGCTGGGCTTCGCCCTCCGGCCGCGCTGCGTTTGCCCGGCCTCCACCTCACCTTTTCCCGACTTGCGATGCACTTGAGCTGGAATCTTGCATATACATGCCTGATCGCAGCGGCCCTGGCTGCCAGCCAGCCGGCCGCTGCACAAGTCGACACCGACTCGCAGGCCTCTGCACCGAGTGGGCCCATTCGCCTCGTCAACAGGTCAACAGCGGCTTCGCGTGAGGACGCAACGGCAAGCGACGCGACTGACGCTCCCCCCGTCCTCGAACGCGGCGCCGGCAGCAGGCACGCAACCAAACCAATTGTCAGCGAGTTCGAGGCCTACGCCAGCTTGCTGGCCGGTCCGGGCATTGAAGTCCGGCGCCTCGGCAGCGATCTGATGCTGGGCAGCCGTGGCACGGCCGCCTCTCTCGAAGCGAGCCGCCAGGTGCCCTCCGACTACACCGTTGGCGTCGGCGACGAGGTCCAGGTGACTGCCTGGGGTTCGATTGACGCTGACCTGCGCCTTACCGTCGACCGCGCCGGGCGCATCGTCATCCCACGCGTCGGCCCTGTCGTGGTCGCCGGCGTGAAGCTGGCTGACCTGAGCGACCTGCTGAGCCGCCGTGTCGGGCAGGTGTTCAAGAACTTCCAGCTCAGCGCCACACTCGGCCGGCTGCGCAGCATCCGCTACTACGTGACCGGCTTTACCGCGCGCCCCGGCGCCTATACCGTCAGCAGTCTGGCGACACTGATGGCCGGCCTGATCCAGGCCGGAGGGCCGTCTGAGGCAGGCAGCTTCCGCAGCATCGAGTTGCGCCGCGGCGGCCAGATCGTGAGCCGTTTCGATCTCTACGACCTGCTGGTCAAGGGCGACAAAAGCGCTGATGTGCCGCTACAGGCCGACGACGTGCTGCACATCGGCCCCATCGGGCCCCAAGTGGCAGTGCTCGGCAGCGTCAACAAGCCGGCCGTCGTCGAACTGAAAGGCAGTGAGACCATCGCCGACGCGCTGAACATTGTCGGCGGGCTGACCGCTGTGGCCGATCACAGCCGCATTTCGATCGAGCGGCTCAGCGAACGCAATGACCGCCGCGTCGTCGAACTCGCGTTGCCGGCCGATGCTGGCCAGAAGCTCTCCGACGGCGACGTGTTGCGAGCTTTCAGCGGCGTCATCGTCGCGCTACCACAGGTCAAGCAGTACAAGCGCGTGCGCGTCGAAGGGGAAGTGGCCCGGCCGGGCGACTACGTGCTCTCGCCCACGAGCACGCTGCAGGATGCGATCCGCGTGGCTGGGGGCTTCACGCCGCAGGCTTATGTGTTCGGCACCGATTTCTCGCGCGAGAGCGTGCGCAAGACCCAGGAAGAGAACTACGACCGGGCCCTGCGCGACCTTGAGATTGAACTCACGCGCAGCACGTCCACGCAGCGAGCAGGCTCCGCAGACGAAGCCGCAGCACAAGCCCAGCGTGCGATGGGCACGGCGAGACTGATTGACCGCCTGAGGGCCGCCCGCCCCACTGGCCGAATCGTGCTGCAATTGGATCAAGGGACCCGCGATTTGCCTGCACTTCAAGTCGAGGAAGGGGACCGGCTTTACGTTCCGGCACGGCCCAACACCGTTGGTGTTTTCGGGAGCGTGTTCAACGGCGGCAGCTACCTGTTGCGCGACGGCAGCACCGTGGACGACATGCTCAAGCAGGCTGGCGGCCCAACACGCGGCGCCGACGTTGGCAGCGTCTTCGTGATCCGCGCCAATGGCTCGGTGATCAGCGCTCGCCAGAGCAGCAGCGGCTGGGTGAGCTTCGGCTCCGGGTTTGCCGGCCTGCAGGCTTTGCCCGGCGACACCGTCTTCGTTCCGGAGGAGATGAACAAGACGACGTTCATCCAGGAGGCCAAAGACTGGACGCAGATCCTGTATCAGTTCGGCTTGGGTGCGGCGGCATTGAAGACCATCAAGAACTGATGAAGGCAGAGACCACTTTGAATCACGCTCCTAATTTTCCACCGCGCCAGGGTGCGGAGCCTTCCTCTGAAGAGAACGGCCTCAGCCTGTCAGAGATGACAGTTGCGCTGGCGGCGCGTTGGCAGCGCTTGGTCACGGTCCCCGTTGTCGTTGGAGCCTGCGCCCTAGGCGTGACCTATCTGATACCACCTACATTCACAGCGCACACCGTGTTCTTGTTGCCTCAGCAGCAGCAAAGCGCTGCGGCGTCGGCACTGGCTGCACTGGGGCCATTGACTGGACTAATAGGCGGCGGCGCCCTGCGAACCCCAGGCGACCAATATGTCGCGTTGATGCAGAGCGTGAACGTACAGGACAGCATCATTGATAAATTCGACTTGATGCGAGTTTACGATGTGAAATATCGGGTTCATGCCCGCAAAGAATTAACGAATAACGTCCACTTCACGGTCGGCAAGAAGGACAATCTAATCGGCGTGGACGTTGACGACAATGATCCCAAACGCGCCGCCGATATGGCCAACGCTCACGTAGAAGAGCTTCATCGAGTGACGAGTCAGTTCGCCCTTACAGAAGCGCAACAGCGACGAGCCTTTTTCGAAGGGCAGATGCTCGCGGCCAAAGGGCGACTGACCCAGGCTCAAATCGCCCTACAAGGCAGCGGATTTTCTCAGAGTGCAATAAAAGTCGAACCGAAGGCTGCTGCCGAGGAGTACGCACGACTGAAAACTGGGGTTACGGCTGCCGACGCGAAGTTGCAGGCCATGCAGAAGGTGCTGATGGGTAACACCCCGGAACTCCTCCAACAGCAGGCCGCACTTGCCACCCTCCGCGCGGAATTGGCCCGCGTGGAACAGCGGGACGACAGCAGCGGTCGCGGAGCAGATTCAAGCTACGTCAGCAAGTATCGGGAATTCAAGTATCAGGAAACCTTGTTTGATCTGTTTGCACGTCAATATGAACTCGCCCGACTGGATGAAAGCCGGGAAGGCACACTTATCCAGGTCGTAGACAAGGCGACGCCTCCGGAACTCAAAAGCAGGCCCAAGCGTACCCTGGTCGCACTCGCTGCAGCATTGATCTCTGGATTCGTGATGGCCGCCTGGGCGATTGTGGCGCATATGCGCCTGACCAAACAGATTCAAACGCTCTGATATTTACAGCCTGTCGCGCATCACGCCCAAGCCTTAGCCCAGCTATAAGCGATCAAACGCCCGGACCACTTCGCCTGCAGGCCGCAGAGCATGCGCCCTCGCCAACCAATGGCTGAGCCTCGGGAAAGCTCGCCTCCGAACCCCGTAAGGGGACCTAAGCAAGCGCGGGTACCTTATGGGTACCTTGGCGCCACCCAGAATAAGAGTACCTGGCCGACATGAGCATTCAACTCCTCACAGCGCCGGCATGATGGTCAATGACACATCATACGCGGTTCTCTCATTGTTCAAACAGTTGCGAAATCTCAAATGATCCCCTTTCTCGACCTGAAAAGCATTAATCTTCGTCAGCGCGAGGCCTTTCACGCGGCATTTGACCGCGTCCTTGACTCGGGATGGCTGATTCTTGGCAAAGAAACTGAAACCTTCGAGCGCGAGTTCGCACAATACTGCGGAGCCCGCCATGCCGTAGGGGTAGCCAATGGCTTGGAAGCCTTGCATCTGGTGCTACGTGCCTGGGGCATCGGTCCGGGCGATGAAGTGCTCGTTCCTTCCAATACCTATATCGCCACATGGCTCGCAGTTACCTACACGGGAGCGAAGCCCGTGCCCGTAGAGCCAGACGAAGGGACATATAACATCGATCCCGCGCGGGTGGCGGCGGCCATTACGCCGCGCACGCGAGCGATCGTCGCGGTTCACCTGTACGGGCAAACAGCTCAAATGGAATCATTAATGGCGCTTGCCCGGCGCCATGGTCTCAAAGTACTTGAAGACGCAGCGCAGGCTCATGGAGCGCGGATCAATGGACGGCGAGCGGGTTCCCTAGGTGATGCGGCCGGCTTTAGTTTTTATCCCGGAAAGAATTTGGGAGCACTTGGTGACGCCGGCGCCGTGACAACGAACGACGACGCTCTGGCGGATCAACTCCGGGTTCTGCGCAACTATGGCTCGCGACTCAAATATCACAACGAGATCATCGGCTACAACTCGCGCCTTGATGAACTGCAGTCCGCTTTTCTGCGTGAGAAGCTGCCACTCTTGGATGCAGACAACGCACATCGCGCAGAAATTGCAGCATATTACAATCGGGAATTGAAGGGGATCGAAGGGCTCATTTTGCCCGCCGTCGCATCCGGCTGTGATCCAGTTTGGCATCTGTACGTAATTCGCCATCATCAGCGCGACCGCGTCGCAAATGCTCTTGCCCAGGCCAGCATTGGCACGATGATCCACTACCCGATCCCACCGCACGCACAACCTGCATATCGCTCACTGGAAATTCCAGTCGGCGCGATGCCAATCGCTGAGCGTATTCACGAACAAGTGCTCAGCCTGCCGATCGGACCCACGATGTCCGTCGCCGACGCAGATACGGTTGTTCGCGCATTGCGCGCTGCGATTTAGCACTCCTTGCCTCCTGCGCAAATGAATCTTGTACGGACCAGCGTCCTTAACGGTATCGCCGTAGCTATTCGCTTGGGCACGGGGCTGCTGCTGAACAAAATTTTAGCGATCTATGTCGGCCCAGGCGGCTACACGGTGATCGGCCAGTTCCAGAATGTGTTGGCGATGCTGCAGACCTTCGCTTCGGGCGGCATCAATACGGGAGTGACCAAGTACACAGCTGAATACACCGGCGATGAACAACGCCAGATATCTGTTTCGCGGACAGCAGGCACCATCACGGTGCTGGGCTCAGGTTTGGCCGCCGTGATATTGGCGCTTTTGAGAGAACCACTCGCAAAGGCCCTACTCCATGACATCAACCTGGCACCCATATTTCTCTGGCTTGCTGCATCCCTCTCCCTTTTTTCTTTCAACGGCTTGCTGATTGCAATATTGAACGGCCGAAAGGATATAAATCGGTTCATTGCCGCAAATATTGTCGGCGCCATTTTGGGGCTCTTGGTGACCGGGCTATTTGTTGTGGCCTGGGGCCTTTATGGCGCGCTCGTATCGCTGTGTCTTAATCAGGCGGCAATCTTTGTCGTCACGATTGTCATTTGCTGGCGAACACTTTGGTTCAGAGCGTCCACGCTCTTCGGATCGATTGATCTAGACGTCGCAAAGCGCCTCGGCCAATTCGCACTTATGGCAGTCACCTCCGCGCTAGTGACGCCGCTAGCCCAAATAGCTGTCCGCTCATATGCCATCGACACTTACGGGAACACATACGCGGGCTTCTGGGAGGCAACCCAGAGGATCAGCGCAACATATTTAAGCCTGGCGACCACAACGCTCTCGATTTATTATCTTCCGCGCATATCCGAACTTCTCAACCCAAGCGCTCTTAAAGCCGAGTTGAAAGCCGGCTACAAACTTATATTACCCATCGTCATCATTGCCGCGCTGACCCTATACGTATTTCGCGACTTAATCATAACGACACTATTTGCATCGACATTCATGCCGATGCAGGAATTATTTGCCTGGCAGTTGCTGGGGGATGTCGTCAAGGTCGCCAGCTGGATGTTGGCCTATGTCATGGTAGGCAAGGCAATGACCAGCTGGTTCATTATTACAGAGATCTACTTTGGCCTTCAGTACTGCGGATTGACCGTCGCCATGTCTCATTGGTTTGGATTTCAAGGTCTAACCATTGGATACGCAGCCAACTATCTGATTTATCTCGCGGCCATGTACGCCCTCATCGTTTGCAAGTATCTCCGCGATAACGAAGTCAAGACTTCATAATAGACCAGAATCGACAATGTCCAGATTGGTGTTCGTTGGAGACTATAGCGGTCTGTCGCTATTTCTCAGCCGTGGCCTTGCCGCGATCGGCCATGAAGTGATACTGTTTTCCAATGGTGATCATTGGAAGAATTTGCCGCGAGGCCATAACATCTGGACCCCGGCAAAAAGCAAGGCAGGATCAGTAGTCAATCAGATTCGCGGGCTCGCCGAGCTGCAGAAGCTCCTTCGGCCCACGGACGTCCTGATTCTTGCAACTGAATACATCTTTAGTCGATTTGCCAACGGACTGATGCTTGAACGGCTGATGGACCACGTCGGCCAGACAATCCTCCTTCATGCAGGTTGCAGCGATCGTTTTCATGGCGCGTATCAGCACACCGTCTTGTGCAAGGAATGCAAGGTACACGATTTGAAATCGGAACGCTGCAAGTTTGAAGCGTCTCAATGGCCCTTCCTTGAACGCATGCTGCGCGAAACCACGACCATCGTGCCCTTTACCAGCGTGTATGCCGAGAGCGCAAAGCTCTATCCCGTCAAGAGTGAACGCATCACAGCGCCATTACATTTTCCTGTCGATGCTGAATACATTGAAACTCTGGCGAACGAAGCGACAGCGATCCGACCTAGCGCGCCGGTAATGCACGGCACCAACCGTGTAGGGTTTAAGGGGACGAAGCTGCTCGAAAAAATGCTGTCGCAAGACGACCGGCTACGTGATCTCGTCTGCATTACCCCGCGCATGCCTTTTGTCGAATTCCTCGGCCTTGTGCGAAACTCGAGTATGGTGCTGGATCAGTTTTTCGCCAATGGCTATGGCATGGCGGGAGCGATAAGCTTGATGCTGGGAACTCCGGTCGCATTCGGATATACCGCTGCGCATGTACCGGCGGACTTTGTCGGAACCGGCATCGTGCCAATGAAAATCACCGGTTCGTCCCAAGAGGATGCTTTGGTGGTAGATCAAGCCCTTCGCGCCTACCTTGAGCGACCTGTCGACGCGGCCCAAATCAAGGCAATGGCACACGAGCGCCATGATCATGTTGGCATTGCGCGCCATTTCGCTGAGGTGGCCCTGCCGCTCCGAGATTGAATCGATATGGCACGAATCTCCGCGGATCAACGCAGCGTTTCGATGTCTGACATTGACAGAGCCGAGCACGGCGTCAGGCCTCAAGGATCGCTCTTGATCCTTTATCCATTAATAGTAGACACCGTCGCGTTCATTGTTTTCTTAATTTCGTCCTCCCGCCTGGCTTACGTCACGGTGCTCGGGTTGGCCGATATCACCATGATGATCATTGCATTGGCCTCGGCTAGAAGAGGCTTTACCATGCTTTGGCAATCATTGGGCATTTCCATTCTGGTGCCCGCCGTTCTCTTCGCCTGGGCAGCGGCGGTCTCGCTAGCTCAGCAGAACGGCAACATCGCCTTCCCCCTCGGTTCGCTCAGATACCTCGCCTGGTGCCTGTTTACGTTACGGCTAATTGGCGGTAGGCGCCCAAAACGAGGCACGACTGCCGTGGCGGGGACGGGCCTTCCATCAAACGCAAATAAACAGTGGGTTTGGATTATTTGCCCTTTCATTGCCGCGTTGGCAGGCATTCAACTGATCTTCTCTACTCAGCTTTCTCCAGCATTGATAGCGATCCACAATCAGCTGGTGGACGGCGAATCGACAAATGCAGTGCTTACAAGTATTGCGCTAGGCAAAGCCTTTGCATCGCTGACCGTCAGGAATCCCATCGAGCTCAGCTATCTCGGCTTAGCACTTCTTTGCATGTCGCTGTCCCAGCGCAAAGGTTCGTTCTGCGCTGCGACTGCGTTCTTTATTGTTGTTGCCGGCAGATCGAATGTTGCGATCGTGAGCGCGCTCGCTATGATCCTTATTCATATATCCCATGGGCGCTCAGTTGCACGAACTACCCGCCTGGCACTCTTGGTAGTGCTGCCCTGCATACTAATTTTCTTTGCGGCGTTTCTTCCTGATATTTATCTTGAGCCAGGAGCATCATGGGATGACTTGCTCTTTGTGCTTGGCCAGCAGCGGCTCGGCATGCTTATCGCGCTGCCGGACATTGCAGTCCATGAGGGCTGGCGCCTTCTGCTATTCGGGACTTCTCAGAATCTTGAGGAAACTGTCGCAGGCCTGTTTGCCAGCGGACTGCTACCCCCGCTATTCGAGGAGGGTGGCGCAATTGCGATCTTCGATGTCATGTGGCTCGGCATGCTTGTTGTCGGAGGGCTCCCCTTTGTTCTTGGCGGCGTGATCCTGATTCGGGCGAGTTGGCGTGCAGGCTCGCGACTTCGCAGTTTTCCAGAGGCATATGCACTTCGCCTCTACACTGTTTCAATACTGATTATGTCGTTCTCGTCCCAGGTTCTACTCTCGCGATACAGTCTATATTTCTTATCATTCTTTCTCGCGAATCTTGCAGCGAGAACGCCTCGTCTCATCGAGCATTCTCCCGCAGTCAGCAAAAATAGTCCCAATCCAGTTTCCTTATGAGAATCCTACAGATCAACAACTTCGAGGATATCCGGGGAGGATCTGATCGGGTCTATCAGCTGACAACTCGAATGTTATTGGACAGGGGTCACGAGGTTGCGACCGTAGCCTGCGGCGACACGAGCTTTGAAGAGCGGAAGCGCAGCATTTTGCTGCCGCCCAATGGCTATTTCAGTGCCAATCCAGTTTCCACGCTGAAGAACATTGGCCAGTTTATCTATAGACCAGCCACTGCGAAGCAAGTCAGGGAACTCGTTCAGACGTTCAGGCCGGAGATCGCCCATCTACACATCTTCTACGGTCAATTGAGTTCATCGATTCTCAAGGCGCTGAATGACCTGAAAGTACCCTGCATCATGACGGTTCACGAGTACCGCATGCTCTGCCCGATTTCCACCATGTATACGCAGCCGCAGGGTGTCTGTGAACGTTGCGCCGGCGGCTCTGTCCGACATGCTGTCACCCATCGCTGCAACAGAAACAGCGTATTGGCAAGTGGCCTCTCGGCACTAGAGGCCTGGGTTCGCGACAGAGAGTTCTCATACCTGTCTCATATTGACCATTTTTTGATGGTTTCCGAATTTTGCAGAAACAAGCATATAGAGCATCTTCCGGAGATTCGGGGAAAATCTTCGGTTCTGTACAATTTCGTTGCCGACAGGGACATCGCCTCAAGTCCGACAAACATTGCGGCAGACGCACCGTTCCTCTATGCCGGCCGGATTTCCCATGAAAAGGGCGTCCACCTTTTATGCGAAGCCTTTTCCAAGCGTCCTCATCTCGGTTTACGGATAGCCGGTAGCGGCCCCCTTGCGGATGATCTGATTCGAGACTACGCAAATTCGCCAAATATTGTATTCCTGGGCAAACTTGAAAGTGTCCAACTGAAAAAGGAACTTGCGAGCGCGAAGTTCTCTATCGTTCCATCGGAATGGTATGAGAACAATCCTATGGCCATTTTGGAAAGTTTTGGTGTAGGCACGCCTGTGTTGGGATCTTGTATTGGCGGCATTCCCGAGTTGGTGATAGTTGGGGAGACGGGGCTTCAATTTCCCCCATCCAATCTGGACTTATTGTTGGCCGCGCTCGATGCAGCCGCCGAAATCAGCCCCATCGAGCGGGATCGAATGGGCAAAAATGCCATTTCGTTGATCCAAGCGCGCCATACCGAAAGCGCCTACTACGAAAAGCTGATGTGCGGATACCAAACGGCGATTTCCCATCGACATCCTTAGGGAATTAATGACCATTCGAATCGCATTCATTGGGACCGCCGGAATACCAAATCGATACGGCGGCTTCGAGTCTTTTCTCGAGCACTGCGCCCCTGTAATTGCCAAGCGAGGAATTGAGACTACCGTTACCTGTGACGCCCGCCTGTACGCCAATGGCGCAGACAATATTTTTCTTGGCGTCCAGAGGGAGTTCATTCGAATTCCTGCAAATGGTGCGGCATCAATCGCCCATGATCTGATCGCCTTCTTTCGCGTTCTCTCCGCCAGTAGTCATATTATTGTCCTCGGCGTTTCGGGAGGAATTTGGTTTCCTCTCTTCCGGCTCATTTGCTCAGCAACGGGCAAGCGGCTTGCCGTCAATATCGATGGGGTTGAATGGAGGCGGACTAAATTTTCCCGCTCCAAGCGGGCACTTTTAAAGATCTTTGATTGGCTCGCGCAGCGTTTTTCACATCATGTAATTTATGACAGTCAAGGATTGCGGCCATTTCTTCTTCCTTCATCCTTGGGCAAGGCAACCTGCATCGCCTATCCCGGAGATCATGTCAGGCGGTTGGAAAATACCGTCCGAAGGCCACGAACGGCACTGACAATCTGTCGAATCGAGCCAGAAAACAATCTAGAGTTGCTGATTGATGGCGCCATGTTGTCGACTCTGAAGAATTACACTATCGTCGGCAACTGGAATCACAGCGACTATGCCCGTTCATTGCGCCAGAGGTATGCCCACGAGTCGCGTCTTCAACTGCTGGACCCCATCTACGATCCGATAAAGCTGGCCGAATTACGAGAGAGTTGCGAGTATTACCTGCACGGCCATAGCGTTGGCGGCACCAACCCGTCACTCGTGGAAATGCTCTTCTACGATTGCGCCATTCTCTGCTTCGACGTCGAGTTCAATCGCAGGACTGCGGAACAGTGCGCCGGTTACTTCAAGAGTGGAAAAGACCTCCAGCAAGCATTGGATGGCCACGCCCCTCATACCGGTGACCGCCAGCAACTGCGTTCATGCTATACCGCACCGGCAATTGCGGACGCTTATCTACAGGCCGTTATGAAGTAGTCGGCCCTGCAAAACACCTGGAACCCGCGTGAACACTGGTGATGCGGGGTGAATGCGATGGTCAGAACTCCCGGTATCGAATTCAATGACCATTGATTCCTGGGAGTTCTGGAGGGCTGGCGATGGCGACCGACGACTTCTTCCGCGCAAGGCTGGATGGCATGGTGGATCCCTGCCGCGGCCTCAAGCACGCTTACTCGGCGGCCTTGATCGCCGTATGGGCGACTTGGCGAATGGGCGCCATGACCCTGTTCGGTGGCCTGATCGACGCGCAGTTTGCTCAACAACGCCGCCCGCTGCTCACCCCGTCGTGACCGCACGCCGATCGACACGCTGCCCCGACTCCGTGTCGGAGCAAAAACGAATTTCGTAGGTCTGACCACATATGGTCCATATTTCTTAGCGGCGACCAATTCGCCCTAATTCTCCCTATGGATCAACGCGGCTCGTACTCGGGCACGAAGCGGCGCACCTTCTGGCGAAGCGCCCGGTCTGCTACGTCAGCCTCGCGCGCAGTAAGCCAGCTGACGACGGCATCCAACCATGTCTCTCCGGCAACCTCCTTCAACTGCGCTATCCGTAGCCGACCATGCGACGACGCCAGGGTTCGGTCCTCGTCCGCAAGCAGCTCTTCATAGAGCTTCTCACCAGGCCGCAGACCGATGAACTCGATTTTCACACCACTGTCACGATGCCCGCCAAGTAACAGAATATTTCGAGCCAAATCTAGAATTTTGACTGGCTTGCCCATGTCAAGCACGTATACCTGACCGCTTTCCGCGATCGCCGCCGCCTGGAGCACGAGCTGCGCCGCCTCCGGGATCGTCATGAAGTAGCGCGTGATCTCCGGATGTGTAACCGTGAGCGGGCCGCCCTTCGCCAACTGCTCCTTGAACTTGGGGATCACACTGCCGCTCGAGCCCAGCACGTTCCCGAATCGCACCGCCGTCAGCTTCGTTCGACCACCGCGCGCGGCGAGACTTGATAGCACCATCTCTGCCGCACGCTTGCTAGCGCCCATGACGTTGGTCGGATTGACGGCTTTGTCCGTTGAGATGAGGACGAAACGGTCCGCCTCAGCCTCGATTGCGGCCAGCGCGGCACAGTAAGTCCCCAACGTGTTGTTGCGCAGCGCCGCCCAAGCGTTCTCTTCCTCCATCAGCGGCACATGCTTGTACGCCGCCGCGTGGAAAATAATCTGGGGCTTGTACTTGCCGAACACGTGGCGCATGTGCTCGATGTCCTTCACGTCACCGATCAGGCGCACGAGCGGGAGGTGCGGGAACTTCTCGCTGAGCTCCTGCTCGATCGTGTACAGCGCGAACTCGCTGAGCTCATAGAGCACGATCCTTGACGGACCATAACGAGCCGCTTGCCGGCACAGCTCGGAGCCGATGGACCCGCCTGCGCCGGTGACCAGAACGGCCTTGCCGTTCAGGCATTCGCTGATGCCGCCTTCGTCCAGCTCTACCGGCTCGCGGCCCAGCAGGTCTTCGGGTTCGATGTCGCGGACCTGGTTGACCGAGCGGCCGGACAGCAGTTCCTCGCTGCTAGGCACCGTCAACACCGGCAGGCCAGTCTGGCCGGCAAGGTCGAGCGCGCGGCGGCGCTCCTGCGCGCTGGCGCCGGGCATCGCGATGACAATGTGACTGATGCCGTGCAGCGACGCGAACTCGGCGGCACGCTCCAGCGCCCCCAGGATCGGTACCGCGGCGACGCGGGCGCCCTGCTTCTCTGGCGCATCGTCGAGGAAGCCGACGACGACCCAGCCCTGGTTGTGCTGCAAACCTGCCACCAGCAGCCGCCCGGCGTCGCCAGCGCCCATGACGAGGGCGCGGCGCTGCTCCTGGGCGCTGCCGCTGATGCGGCTGCGCATGTGCTCATAGAGCATGCGGTAGCCCATCCGCATCATCGCTAGCAGCATCAGGGTGAACAGCGGATGTAGGGCCAGCACGGCGCGCGGCACGCCGTGCAAATGCAGCATCAGCACAACAGTGGTCGCGATGAGGCCAGCACTGCCGCAGGCGAGGGCCAGGCGTTTGACCTCGCCGAAGCCGCTGAAGCGCCACATCCCCTTGGGTACGCGGAACAGTTTCAGCAGCACACCGTACGCGACCATCGCGCCCATCAGCACCCAATGATCGTAGTCAGGGCGCGCGCTGAACCAGCGCTCAAATCCCAGACGAAACAGATACGTTGCCTGCCATGCCAACGCCACCGCTGCAATATCAAGCGCCAGCGCCAGCGCCTCGCGATATGGGCGGATGCGCGTCAGGGCGGCATCGAGAGCGAGCCAGCTCATCGGAGGAGCATCACTTGCGGGCGGCCTTCAGGAAGTCTGAATAGTCACGGATGTAGTCGGCCGGATCATAGAAGTCCGAAGCGAAAACCAGCAGAACCGCGTCCGCCGAATAGCGGTACTGGATGCCCCAGGTCATGGGCGGCAAATACAGGCCGCGGCTATTGCTGTCCAACACGAATTCTTCGCGACTGGTGCCGTCGTCCGCGATCACGTTGACCGAGCCGTGCACTGCGATCAGGAACTGATGGCATGCAATATGAGCGTGCTCACCACGTGTTTCTTCCGTCGGCACGCCGTACACCAGGAAGTAACGTTTGGGGGCGAATGGAATCTGCTTGTCGAACTCACCGACGGTCAAGTTGCCGCGCAGATCCTTAATGTCGGCAAAGCTGAACAGTTCCACGCCTTTGACAATGGAGAGTTCGCGTACCTGCCGGAGGCCGGTGTGCGCGACAGCGGGCTTGAAGTTGGCAGTGTTCTCGTAGCCAACAATGGTCGCCGGATTGCCGTCGACGATGGCCAGCGGTGGCACGGACTGCTTAACGACGGCGCCTGGCAGAACGCGCGCACCTTGGCCTAGCACCACGCCAGGATAAACGGTTGCATTGGCGCCGATGCGCACACCGCTCATCATGCAAGTGCGACGTCCAGGTGGCGCCTCCGACAGAACCACGGCGTTATGCCCCACCTCGACATCGTCGGCGAGTTCTACCGACGGATCGATGATCGCGCCAGTCATGATCTTGTTCATCAGAGGGTTCCTTTGGTCAGCACGAGCACATGCGCGCACCGGCCGAACGAGTAGCCGAGCTTTTCCCAGGTGCGGATCACCGCGCGGTTGGTCGACTGGGTTGTCATATGACACGTATCGACACCGTGCGCCTTGAAATAGTGCGACAACTCGGCAATCAATTTCACATACCATCCGCGCCGCTTCTCACCAACTGCGGACAGGATCATGCGTGCAATCTTCTTGCCTGGGAGTTCGGGCAATTCAGGCACGTAATTGCCGGTGAGAAAGGCATTGGGATGGAGATCATCCACCGCGGGCACCAGCACGACGTCGGCAAAGCCCTTCACCGAGTTCTCGACGAATGTCGACAGGTAGGCGTCGGCGGCGGCCGGCGAGAAGAAGAAATCGGCGTGGAAGCGGTCAAAGGCGTTGCGAGACACGGCTGCCACATCGCGCAGATTGAGGACATCATCGGTGGTGGCCTCTCGGACCTTGAAGCGCTGGGCGTACTCAAACTGCTGGAGCCGGTCGTGGTAGTAGGTCAGACGCGACTCAACCAGGCGCCATCCGGCCATGCAGGCCCCCTGCAACGGGTAGATGGCGTCCGAAGGAATTTCGGCGAAAACATAGTATTTGTCGGCGTTTTGCGCTACGTTGCTCTTCAACGTTTCGAGCAAGTCACGAAAGGCCAGCACTGCCGCCTCGCCTTCGAGCGCGCTGCGGAAGAAGTCCACACGGTACATCGGGACACCGAAGTAATCCGTATCCCAGGCGAGTCGACGGAAATAGATGCGACTGGCCCAGTCGCTCGAAGCAACCACCTGCAGCGAGCCGCTGGCAACATCAGCGTCGAGTTTTTGGAGAAACTGCTCCGCCGCCGACTCCGGCGCTCGCATCAGGAACGACATCGGGTGGAAGATCGCGGCCTGGGCCAGCAGTTGGGGATCGATGTTCATGCGGTCCTGCTGAAAAGACCGACATTGTGTATCAACGAATTGCCCGCAGCGTCGCCATGATCAGCCGGATGTCGCCTACCAGACTGGCGCTGCGCACATAGTCCCCCGCCAGCCGCAGCTTCATGGGCATGATGACCTCGACATATTCGCGTTCGGGGTCGGCGGCCTTTGCAAGCAGTTCACTCTCGTCGCGGAAACTCAGCGAGGCCGGATCGGTGATCCCCGGCCGAACGGATAACACGATCTCACGCAGATCCGCCGGGTACATCGCAACGTAGCGCGGCAGTTCGGGCCGCGGTCCGACAAGGCTCATCGCGCCGCGCAGCACGTCCCAGAGCTGAGGCAGTTCGTCGAGTTTGCTGGCGCGCAGCAGTGCACCGGAGCGCGTGATGCGCGGGTCGGCGCCGACGGTGATCGCGGCGCCCGGCTCCACGCGCATCGTGCGGAACTTGTGGATCGTGAACGGCACTCCGAAGCGGCCGACGCGGGTCTGGCGGAACAGCGCGGGGCCGGGCGAGTCGAGCTTGACCCAGAGGGCCGCGAGCAACAGCAGCGGCGCCAGCAGCAGCAGGCCGAGCGCCGACGCGGCGATGTCGAAAAGGCGTTTGCCCACTCGATCAGGCCAGCAGCCCGCGCACCGCCTGGACGACGCGCTCGACGTCCGCATCGCTCATCGCCGTGTAGAGCGGCAGGCTGACCGTGCGCTCGAAGGCCTTCTGCGACTGCGGGAACTGCTCGGGCGTCAGGCCGTAGCGGTCGCGCCAGTAGGGATGCAGGTGCAGTGGCACATAGTGCACGCTGCAGCCGATGCCGGCGGCGAACATGCCTTCGATGAAGGCGTCTCGCGTGATGGCCGCGTCGTCGGCCAGCCGGACGACATAGAGGTGCCAGGCGTGGGTATCGCCCTCGGGCGCGCAGGGCGGCAGGATCAGCGGCAGGTCGGCGAAGGCGTCGTTGAAGCGTTCGGCGATCTGCTCGCGTCGCTGCTGGAAGGCCGGCAGGCGCTTGAGCTGGTGCAGGCCCAGCGCGGCGGCGATGTCGGTCAGGTTGTACTTGAAGCCGGGCGCCACGATCTCGTAGTACCAGCTCGGCACCTTGGCCGTGAAGCGGTCGAAGGCGTCGCGGCTCATGCCGTGCAGGCGCATCACGCGGGCGCGCTTGGCCAGCTCGGGATTGCGCGTGACCAGCATGCCGCCCTCGCCCGTCGTCATCGTCTTGTTGGCGTAGAAGCTGAAGACGGTGGCGTCGCTGCCGAGGGTGCCGATCAACTCTTTTTCGAGCGTCGTCGGCAGCGCGTGAGCCGCGTCTTCGACGACGCGCAGGCCGTGGCGGCGGGCGATGTCGAGGACGGCCAGCATGTCGACGGCCAGGCCGGCATAGTGCACCGGCAGGATGGCGCGGGTAGCAGGCGTGATGGCGGCCTCGATGGCGGCGATGTCGATGTTCATCGTCGCCGGGTCGATGTCGACGAGCTTCACATCGGCGCCGAGGTAGCGCACGACCTCGGCCGTGGCCGTGAAGGTGTGGGTCGTCGTGATGACCTCGTCGCCGGGGCCCAGGCCGATGGCCTCCAGCGCGAGGTGCAGGCCGGCGGTCGCCGAGTTGACGGCGATGCATTCGATCTGCGGGTCACCCAGGAATTCGGCGAAGGCCTGCTCGAAGCGCTTGGCCTTGGGGCCGGTCGTGATCCAGCCGGATTTCAGCGTGTCGACGACTTCGGCGATCTCGTCGTCACCCAGGTCGGGCAGGGCAAAGGGGAGGAAGGGCTGGGCAGTCATCGGCGGGGATTTTCGGTCATTGCGGCTTGTCCATCGGCACCGGGCCGCGACAAGGCCTCGATGAAACGGGCCGCCAGCACGGGGTAGGCATGGTGGGCCATCGCGAACGCGCGGCCGCGCTCGCCCATCGCGGCGCGCTGCTGCGGTGGCAGGGCCGCGAGTTGCAGCAAGCCCTGGGCGACCGCATCGGCGTCCTCAGGCGGCACGGTCAGGCCGGCGCCGGCCTCGGCCACGGGATCGTTGCCGGCCTCGACCGAATGCAGCACCGCGCGGCCGGCCATCAGGTAGTCGATGAGCTTGTTGGGCGCGATGCCGAAGCGGTAGATGGGCGTGCGCTGCCAGCCGATGTAGGCGATGTCGAAGCGGCTCAGCAGCGTCGGGATCTGGGCCTTGGGGATGGGCGCGAAGAAGCGGACGTTCTTCAACCCTTCTGCCTCCGCACGCTGGGCCAGGCGCAGCGCCTCGTGGCCGCTGCCCACCAGCACGAAGCTCAACGGCGCATGCTTGAGCCGGGCTGCGGCGTCCAGCAGCACGTCCAGCGCATTCGGCAGGCCCATGGAGCCGGCATAGCCGACGACGATGCGGCCGGCCGCGTGCTCGGCGTCGAGATGGGCCGCCAGCGTCGCACCCAGGGGCGTGGGCTCGCCGCCCCATTCCTCGGGCGCGAAGCCGTTGGGCACGATGTGCAGCTTGGCGCAATCCAGGCCCCGGGACGCCATGTGCTCGTGCACGCAGGGCAGCATGGAGACGACGACGTCGGCGTCGCGGTAGGCGTCGGCCTCGGCCTTGCCGCACAGCATCGCGAAGGGATGGCGGGGCGACATGCCGGACAGCTCGATCAGCGACAGCGGCCAGAGGTCGTGCACCTCGTAGACCAGCCTGGCCTTGGCGAGCCGGGCCAGCTTGCGCGCGACCCAGACGTCCATCGGGTAGGTGCTGGAGGCGATGACGGCGTCGGGCCTGAACTCGCGCGTCAGCCGCCAGGCATCGGCGCGCAGCTGGCGCAGGAAGGACAGGATGTTGCGCAGGCGGCCGACGCCGTTGCCCTGGTAGGCGGGCGTGGGCAGCCAGCGGTAGCGGATGCCGTCGATGAACTCTTCGCGCGGCTCGGCGCCGATCTCGGGTTGCACGGCCCGCACATGCGAGTGGCTGGCCGCGACGATGGTGACCTCATGCCCCGCCCTGACCCATTCGCGGGCCAGGTAATAGGGGCGGAACTCCATGCCGTGGCGGGGCGAGCCGGCGTAGTGGTTGACGAGCAGCAGTTTCATGCGGGCGCCAGCTCCTTGAGCCGGGTCAGGAAGCGCTGGACGTGCGGCTCGAACAGGCCGTTCGCGGCGACCCAGTCGCGGTTGCCGCGCGCCAGCACGGCGCTGTCCAGCATGGCCATGCGCGCGGGCAGGTCGTCGAGCGAGCCGACGATGAGGCCGCGCGCCCCATCACTTTCAGGGGGGCCGATCAACTCGCGGTTGGCGGGCAGCTCGGACAGCAGCGGCACGCAGCCATGGGCCATCGCTTCGAGCACCGAGACCGACACGGAATCGCTCTGCGGCAGGCTCAGGAACCAGGTCGAACGGGCATAGTGGGCGGCCTGGGCGGCAGCGTCCAGGCGGCCGACGAAGCTGACCTTGTCCGCCAGGCCGCGGGCGGCGACATCGGCTTCCAGCGCCGCGCGCAGCGAGCCGTCATTGGCGATAACGAGACGCGCCTCGGGCTGGGCCGCGGCGATGCGCGCAAATGCTTCGATGACGAGCTGCGGCCGGTAGATAGTCTCCAGGCCGCGGTTCGCGAAGCACAGCCAGGGCTGCTTCTTCGCGTTCTGCCTGGGCATGGCTTCGAGGCCGAAGGGGAAGGTCATGACCTCGCCGGCACCCAGCTCGCGCATGCGCTCGGTCATGAAGACCGAGTCCGAGGTCGTGATCGCGCAGTTGCGCAGCACCTTCTTCGTCATCCAGCGCCAGGCACCGCCGCGCTGCGGCGTCACGAGGATGTCGCTGCCCCAGGCCGAGCCGGCGATCTGGGCGCGCAGCCGCCAGCCGAGCTTGGCCGCCCAGGCCAGCGTGCCGTGCGACGTCAGGTAGTGGGCATGCAGCCAATCGGCGTCGGTTTCCGCCAGCCAGGCGCCGACCTTGGGCAGTTGCTTGACCAGCGCGAAATTGCCGCCGCCGTGGTCGGGCGACGTGTTCAGGGCCAGCCGGCGCGCGTCCGGCAGCAGCTGTTGGAACTCGGGCAGGAAGCCGCGCGAGGAGATGGCGTGCAACTGCACGCGGGGCTGCAGCGCGCGGGCCCACTTCAGCAGATGGGGGCTTTCGCCGTCGCCTATGAGGACAAGTTTGAGACCGCCCGACAGCCCAGCGCGGCTCATGTCGGCAGTTCCCCGGCCCAGCCTTGGTAATGCATCGCCAGCTCCGGGTGCTGGCGCAGCAGCGCTGCGTCTTTGCGACGAGTGTCTCCCACCACCTTGGCCGGCTGTCCAGCGAGGATGGCGTAGTCGGGGAACTCCCCCTGCACCAGGCTATAGGCCGACACAAGCGTGCCCTTGCCCAGTCGAGTGCCCGGCAGCAGAGTCGCGTGCGCACCAACGAAGCTGTAGGGCCCGATGTCGACAGGTGCCTCGAAGTAGGCCACCTTGTCGGCCTCACTGACGTACGCGCGGCCATACAGCCGGATCGCCGCATGGCTGGAATGGGTAAAGATCCCTGTGAAAAAGCCGATCTGACAGCCCTCGCCGATGCGCAGGCCAAAGGTGGCGTCGAGCACGCTGAAATGCCCGATGAAGACGTGATCCCCCACCTCCAGGCGTTCCGGGGCGAATACCGCAGTGCTGTTGCTGAGCCTCGTGTTCGGGAGGAACTCCCCGTCACCGCAAACGAAGCCGTAGACCATGCGCGGCCCCCAGAGTCTCGACAACAAGCGCTTTAGGCGCTGCCAGGCGCGGCGGGCCAAGCTTGCTTTCACTGAATATCCTCCCGAAGAGGGGCTCGCCGCAGCAGGCCCCAGAAGAAGTAGCCGAAATAGCAGGCCGTCGCCGCGGACACGCCCCATCCCGCACCCAGCAACCCACCCCAGTGCAGCCCGAGTGCCAGGCCCGCCACAAAGACGAGCTGCCCCACCAGCACCAGTTTCAGCGCCCAGGCTTGAAGCCCCCAGGCCATGGGCACGACGGCCAGGGGGGCGGCCACGAAATGCAACGCAATATAGGGCGACAGGGCCCTCGCCAAGTGACCTGCGTCGCGCCAGGCCGGACCGAAGGCAGCTTCGAACAGCCAAGGCCCGCCCAGTCCCAACACCGCAAGCAGCCCCACTGCCAGCAGCGCCAGCAGCCGCATGCTGCGCAGCACCAGACGCCTGGCCTCGCCCGGCTGTTGCGCACGGGTCAACTGCGGGTAAAGCGTTTGCGACAGGGCCCCACCGATCAGGCTGGCCGGCGCTTTCAGATAGCGCAAGGCCAAGGCCCAGAGGCCGGCGGATGAGTCACTCAGCGCGGCGGCCAGCAGCGCCAGGGCAAGGGTGTCCTGCAACGCGCCGGCAAATGCGTGGGGGGTGTTGAGCAACGGGAAATCGCGATGTTTCCAGGCCATCTCCCGCATGGGCTGAGGCGCGAACAAACCGCGCCACCCTCCTAGCGGCGCCGGCCGTGCCTGCAACGCAGCGGCGGCGGCCGTGGCCAGCGTGGCGCCACCGATCAGCCCCCAGGGCCCAGCGTGCATCAGCCCCAGGCCCACCTGGGCAACAGCCGCGCCCCCCCACTGCAGCACCCGCCCCCAGGCCAGCACCGCGAAGCGCCCAGCGCGCGCAGCCCACTGGGCCAGGGCTTGGCTGGCTGCGGCGGCCAGCACGGCCAGCGGCAGCGCAACGGCAACCGAAATGCCCGCCCACAACATCCAGGCCCCGCCAACGAGGATGGCCAGCCCCGTCACGGCCAGCAGCACGCGCAGGCACAGCGCCAGCAGCGCGGCAGCGCCCGCTTCGTCCGTCTCCATCGCCAGCGCGAACTCGTAGCGCGCGCAGCCGACGACGGCCAGGTTGCTGGCCACGCTCCAGACGAGGGAGAACTGTCCGTACTCGGCCGGCGTGTACAGACGCGCGATCCAGGGGCCCAGCAAAAGGGGCAGAGCCTGGGCCAGCGCGCTGCCGGCAAGCAGGGTGAGGGTGGCGCGCGTCAGGCTGGTGGAGGTCATGGGGCGGGCGATTCTAAAATCGCCGGTTCGACCAAGGCCCGCAATGACTCAAGCCACACCCTCCCCCGCCCTCCCCGCCCAGGCTGACGATAACCAACTGATCGCCGAGCGCCGCGAAAAACTGGCCGCGCTGCGGGCCGCAACGGCGGTGCCCTTTCCCAACGACTTCAAGCCCCAGCACCGCGCGGCGCCGCTGCAGGCGCAGTATGGCGACGTGCCCAACGAGGAACTGGAGCCCCAGGCCGTCAAGGTCAGCGTGGCCGGCCGCATGATGCTCAAGCGCGTGATGGGCAAGGCGAGCTTCTGCACGCTGCAGGACGCCACCGGCCGCATACAGCTGCGCGTGACCGTCGACAACGTCGGCGCCGAGGTCTACGACGCCTTCAAGCACTGGGACCTGGGCGACATCCTCGGCGGCGAAGGCGTGCTGATGAAGACCAAGACCGGCGAGCTGACGGTCACCGTCACGACGCTGCGCCTGCTGACCAAGAGCCTGCGCCCGCTGCCGGACAAGTTCCACGGCATGACCGACCAGGAGCAGAAATACCGCCAGCGCTATGTCGACCTGATCACCGACGAGGACGCCCGCAAGCGCTTCGTCGCGCGCAGCCAGGGCGTGTCGGCCATCCGCAGCTTCATGGTGGAGCACGGCTTCCTGGAGGTGGAGACGCCCATGCTCCATCCCATCCCCGGCGGCGCCAACGCCAAGCCCTTCACCACCCACCACAACGCGCTGGACCAGCAGATGTTCCTGCGCATCGCGCCCGAGCTCTACCTGAAGCGGCTGGTGGTGGGCGGCTTCGAGCGCGTGTTCGAGATCAACCGCAACTTCCGCAACGAAGGCATCTCGGTGCGCCACAACCCCGAGTTCACGATGATGGAGTTCTATGCGGCCTACTGGACTCATCACGACATCATGGACTTCACCGAGGCCGTGCTGCGCCACGCCGCCATCGCCGCGACCGGCAGCGCCGCGCTGACCTATGCCGGCAAGCCCGTGGCGCTGGACAAGCCCTTCGCCCGCCTGTCGGTGCGCGACTCGCTGATCCGGTTCGCCGGCCTGACCGGTGAAGAGGCCGACAACCCCGACGTGCTGCGCGCGAAGATCGTCGCCGCCGGCGAGGACGCCCCTGCCCGCTGGAGCCTGGCTGAGCTGCAGTTCGGCCTGTTCGAGGCCGTCGTCGAGGAGAAGCTCTGGGAGCCCACCTTCATCATCGACTACCCCGTCGAGGTCTCGCCGCTGGCCCGCGCGTCCGACGCCAATCCCAAGATCACCGAGCGCTTCGAGCTCTTCATCACCGGCCGCGAGTACGCCAACGGCTTCTCCGAGCTGAACGACGCCGAGGACCAGGCCGCCCGCTTCCAGGCCCAGGTGGCCAACAAGGATGCCGGCGACGAGGAGGCGATGTTCTTCGACGCCGACTTCATCCGCGCGCTGGAATACGGAATGCCCCCGACCGGCGGCTGCGGCATCGGCATCGACCGGTTGATGATGCTGATCACCGATTCGCCGTCGATCCGCGACGTGATCCTGTTCCCCGCGCTGAGGCGCGAGGCCTGATCAACGCGCGGGCGCCTTGCCCGCGATGATCATCGCCAGCACTTCATCCTCCGTCACCGCGGCCGTCTGCGTCACCCCGACCAGTCGGCCGTTCTTCATGACGGCAAGCCGGTCCGACAGCGCGAACACGTCCGGCATGTCGTGCGTGACGAGCAGGATGCCGACGCCCTCGGCGCTGAGGCGGCGGATCAGGTCGTGCACCATCGCCGTCTCGGCGGGGCCGAGGGCCGCGCAGGGCTCGTCCATGATGAGGACGCGGGCCTTGAACTGCAGGGCCCTCGCGATCGCGACGACCTGGCGCTGGCCGCCGGACAGGGACATCACCGGGTCGGCGATGTTCCTGAAGTTGGGGTTGAGCCGCGCGAACAGCGGCACGGCGGCGGCGCGCATCGCGGCGTCGTCGAGCAGGCCGAAGCGGGTGCGCAGCTCGCGGCCGAGGAAGAGGTTGGCGACCGAGTCGAGGTTGTCGGCCAGGGCCAGCTTCTGGTGGATGGTCTCGAGGCCGGCGGCGCGCGAATCGGCCGGGCTCGCGAACCTCACGGGCAGGCCGTCGAGCCGCAGCTCGCCGCCGTCGAAAGGCAGCGCGCCGGCCAGCATCTGCATCAGCGTGGACTTGCCGGCGCCGTTGTGGCCCAGCACGGCCAGCACCTCGCCGGGCGCCAGGCTCAGGGACACGCCGTCGACCGCGTGCACGCCGCCAAAGGATTTGCGCGCCTCGCGCACTTCAAGGAGGGGTTCGGTCATTTCTGCACCACGCGATCGAACACCACGGCCGCCACCAGCACCTGGCCCAGCACGACCATGCGCCAGCCGATGCCGACGTCGGTCAGCAGCAGGCCGCTGTCGATGCTCTGGATGATGAGGGCGCCCAGTACCGTGCCGCCCACGCTGCCGCTACCGCCGGACAGGGAGACGCCGCCGATGACGGCCGCCGCGATGACGGTCAGCTCCATGCCGGTGCCCATCGAGTTCGTGCCCGCGTTCAGGCGCGCCACCGCGACCACGGCGGCCAGCGCCACCAGCGCCGCCAGCAGCAGGTTGAGCTGGATCATCACGCGCCGCACCGGAATGCCGGCCAGGCGCGCCGCATCGGGGTTGCCGCCGATGGCATAGACGTAGCGGCCGAAGCGCGTGTGCCTGGCGATGAAGCCCAGCAGCAGCACGACCGCAACCCAGATGACCAGCGGCAGCGGCAGGCCCTGGCCCTGCTCCTGGCCTTCGATCTTGTAGGCGTTGAAGACGGCGACCGCGGCCAGCACGGCAAGCGCCGACAGGCCGCCCTTCAGCAGCTCATGCCTGAGGTCGCCCGGCACGGCGCCCGCCCGCTCCTGCGCGCAGCGCTGCACCAACTGCCAGCCCCACAGCAGCAGCACCAGCACCATGCCCAGCAGCCAGCTGCCGCGCTCGCCCAGCGAACCGTCGATGCCGCCGCCCAGGGCCAGCAGCCAGGGCTCGCTGACGGGCTGGGTCTTGCCGTCGGCGATCAAAAAGGCCACGCCGCGCAGCGACACCAGGCCGCCCAGCGTGACGACGAAGGACGGGATGCCGATGACTGCCGCCAGCCAGCCCTGGAACAGCCCCACCGCCAGCGCCAGGCCCAGGCCCGCGCACAGCGAGGCCGCGACGGACCAGCCCTGCGTGTATTGCAGCCAGGCCATCAGCACGCCGACGGCGCCGAGCAGCGAACCCACTGCCAGGTCGATCTGGCGCGCGACGATGACCAGGGCCATGCCGCTGGCGACGATGCCGACGACCGCCGTCTGCTGGACGATGTTGTAGAAGTTCTCCGCGGTCAGAAAGCTGCCGGTGAGCAGGTGGAAGCCGATGGCGATGGCCACCAGCACGGCCGCCATCACGGCGAGCCGCCGGGCCTGGGCGCTCACTTGCAGGCCGCCGGTGCTTTTGAGCCGGCGACGCCCTTGCAGACCACCGCCTTGGGCACCCAGCCGGCGCCGATGACCTGGTCCAGGTTGGCCTGGGTGATGGCCACCGGCGCGAGGAACCTGGCCTGCAGCGTGAGCTTGCGCTCGCCGCCCGCCCAGGGCACGGCGCCGTCGACCTTCTGGCCGTTGGCCAGCTGCACGGCGGCATCGGCCGCCGCCTTGCCCAGTGCTCGCGAGTCCTTCCAGACCGACACGGTCTGCGTGCCCAGCGCGATGCGGTTCAGCGCCGCGTGATCGGCGTCCTGGCCGCTGACCGGCACGCCCTTGATGCCGCGGCCCGCCAGCGCCGCGATGGCACCGCCGGCCGTGCCGTCGTTGCTGGCCACGACCGCGTCCACGCCGCCCTTCAGGCGGGTCAGGATCTGCTCCATGTTCTTCTGCGCCGCCTCGGGCTTCCAGCCGTCGGTGTACTCCTCGGCGACGATCTTCACGTCGCCCTTCTTCACGGCATCGGCCAGCGCGTCCTGCTGGCCGGCGCGCAGGAAGTCGGCGTTCGGGTCGCTGGGCGAGCCCTTGATCATCACGAAGCGGCCTTGGGGCTTCACGGCCAGCACGGCCCTGGCCTGCAGGCGGCCGACTTCGCGGTTGTCGAAGCTCAGGTAGAAGACCTCGGGCGCCTCGATCAGGCGGTCATAGGCCACGACCGGCACCTTGCGGGCCTTGGCCTTGTTCAGCGCCGGCTGGATCGCGTCCTTGTCCATGGCCAGGATGACCAGCACCTTGGCGCCCTTGGCCAGCAGGGACTCGACGTCGGCAATCTGCTTCTCGGGCGAGCCGCCGGCATCGGCAGACACATAGCTGGCGCCCTGGCGGCCCAGCTCGGCCTTCATCGCGGCCTCGTCGGTCTTCCAGCGCTCCTCCTGGAAATTGGACCAGCTCACGCCGACCACGGGGCCGACCGCAAGCGCTTTCAACGAAGCCACCAGCAACACGCCGGCCGCCCACATCCTGTGCATTCCCATCTTGTCTCCAATGCCCGGTTTTTTCTGTGGGCGGCGAATTCTAGGAAGGCGGGCAACAAAAAGGCGATCCCGCGGGATCGCCTTCCGTCGGTTTGAAACCGCTTTGTTTCAGCGGGCGGCCAGGCCGGTGACCGGGCGGCTGACGCGGGCCGGAAAATCGCCCAGTTCGCGGGCGGCGTTCTCGCCATGATCGGCAGCCAGCGCGGCGGCCGTCTTCGCGTCGACGCTGACCTCGCTCGGCTTGACGGTCAGCACGGCCTGGCGCGGCAGCTTGGTCGTCGCGATGGCAGCGGCCCTGGCGCTGGCGGGCGTGGTCACATCGACACCCTTTTCGCCCTGGATGGCGGCGAGTTCACCGCTGTCGCGGGCGGCGACCAGGTCGGCAATGACTTGCTCGCGGGTCAGCGGCACGCCGGTCTGGGCGGAGGCGGCGCCGGCGGCGACAAGGGCAACGGCGGCGAAGAGGGTGGACAGCTTGCTCATGACGGGCTCCTTCAGCTACTGGCAGGAACGTCCTGCTTAGGGTCATTTCGGACATCGCGACCGCGGTGTCCATGGCCTGAACTGTAGGCAGCCGATCTCAGTAGAAACACCAGTCCAACGGGAACTGACTATTCATTCAACGCAAATAGTCACTCCAAACTCGTCACCGTTGTGCCACAAAACAGCTGTTCAGCGATGCTCGAAGTTCGGTGCGCGCTTGGCCAGGAAGGCCTCCATGCCCTCGCGCTGGTCGTGGCTGCCGAACAGCGCGTGGAAGTAGCGCCGCTCCACGGCGACACCGTCCGTCAGCGGGCCCTGGAAGGCCAGGTTCACCAGTTCCTTGATGAGCATGACCGAAGGACCGCTGAAGCCGTTGATGGTCTCGGCGGCGGCCAGGGCCTCTTCCAGCAGCTTGTCGGCCGGCACGACGCGCGACACCAGGCCGGCGCTCTCGGCTTCGGCGGCGGCCATCATGCGGGCGGTCAGCAGCATGTCCATGGCCTTGCTCTTGCCCACCGCGCGTGGCAGGCGCTGCGTGCCGCCGGCACCGGGCACGATGCCGAGCTTGATCTCGGGCTGGCCGAACTTGGCCGAGTCGGCGGCGATGATGAAGTCGCACATCATGGCCAGCTCGCAGCCGCCGCCGAGCGCGAAACCGGCCACCGCGGCGATGACGGGCTTGCGCACCTTCAGGATGGTCTCCCAGTTCTTGGAGATCAGGCCGCTCTTGAAGGCGGACGCGAAGGTGTGGGGCAGCATGGTCGGGATATCGGCACCGGCCGCGAAGGCGCGCTCGGAGCCGGTCAGCACGATGCAGCCGATGCCGTCGTCGGCGTCGAAGGCCTGCAGCGCGGCGCCCATCTCGTCCATCAGCTGGTCGTTCAGCGCATTCAGCGCCTTGGGGCGGTTCAGCGTGATGAGGCCGGTCTTGCGCGGGCCGTCGCCGTGGACGGCGGTGATGATGCATTCGTAGCTCATTGGGAGAGTCTCCTGGGGGTGTCGTTGGGCGATTCTGGCGCGGCTTGCAGCGGCGCGCCCTTCAGCATCAGGTCGATGGAGGTTTCCGGGTCGTGGCGGATGAGGATGCGCACCGGCAGGTACTGCAGCGCGGGCGCGAGCCAGACCTCGGCGGTCAGGTCGCCGCCGGTGGCCGGGCGGCCGGGCCTGAGATGCCAGGTGGGCAGCCTGCCCATCGGCGTGTCCAGCGCCTCTTCGCCCAGCACCTCGTACTGCCAGGCGTACTGCCGGCGCGGCAGCACCAGCGGGAACTGCACGACGCGGCCGGCTTGCAATTGCTCGCGGCCGGTCAGGAACAGCCAGGTCAACTGCACGAACTGGCTGGCAGCATCCTGCCCGCCGCCCAGCGCCGGCTCGCGCACGCCGCTGGCCAGCTGCACCTCGCCGGCCAGGAAGAAGACGCTGATGCGGCGCGGGTCGCCGAGGATGAATTTCGTCTCCTCGTCGTAGCGCTGCGGCGCGATGCCCTCGGGCGTCAGCCGGCCCTGGCTGCTCATGCGGCGCGTGATCAGCGGCGCGAAGCTGGGGCCGACGGCGACATCGAGGTTCACCTGGTAGTCGCGGCCCTTGCGCAGCCATTCGACCTGGGCCTGGCCATGGATGGGGCCGCGGTAGTTGCCGTTCAGCGCATAGCTCAGCCGCGTGGACAGCGGCCACTCGGGCCCCGGCTCGCCGTCAACAGGAGCCGATGCCGCTTCGGCGACCGTGATGGGCGGTGGGGTGGACGCCGCCTCCGCGACCGCCGCGGGCGGTGCGACGGGCTCGGGTGCCGACGCCGGCGCGGAAGCCGGCTCGGCGGCGCCCTGCGCGGCCACCTCTCGACGCGGCGCGGGCGGCGGCGGGGGCGCCTCCTTGCGCACGGCCGGCGGCACCTGCAGCGTCATCTCGCGCACCAGCGCCACCTGCATGCGCTCGGGCATGGGCGGCGGGCCGTCGCTGAGCCAGCCCTCGTGGATGCGCTGCACCTCGTGCCCGAGCAGCAGGTGCAGGGCCAGCACGGCCAGCACCAGCAGGCCGGGCGGCCGGACGGATTTCATCGCGGGCTCAGGCTTCGAGCCAGCGACGGCGCAGCGCGGGCTCGCCGTCGGCCAGGCCCAATGCGACGGAGGCCGGCCGCGCAGGCGGCAGTTCGACGTCGAGTTCGAGCAGGCGCTGGTCGCGGCTGACGAGCAGGCGCAGCCGCGTGTCGCCCGCGGCCAGCAGGCCCGGCACCTCGTCCAGGCGGCGCAGGCGCCAGCCGTTGCAGCCGAGGATCTCGTCGCGCGCGTTGAGCCCGCCCGCCTCGGCCGCGCCGCCGGCGAGCACATGCGTGACGCCGATGCCGGTCAGCGCGGCCTCGCGCACGCGCAGGCCGAGGCGCTGGGCCAGCGTCTGGCGACCTTCGTCGCGCCATGCAATGCCGTGGGCCTCCAGCAGCTCGCGCAGCGGCAGCTCGTCGGTGCCGTGGACCCAGGTGTGCAAACGGGCGGCGACCTCGTCACCGCCCAGCGCCTGCACGGCCGCGAGGATGTCGGCCTCGCTGACCGGGCCGCCGCCGCTGGCGGCCCACAGGCGCTGCATCAGCGCGTCCAGGCTGGACTGGCGGGTGCGCAGGCTCAGATCCAGGCACAGCGCCACCAGCGCGCCCTGGGCGTAGTAGTTGCTCGTCGCGTTGGGGCTGTTCTCGTCGGGCCGGTAATACTTGGTCCAGGCCTCGAAGCTGGCGGCGCTGAGCGGCTGCACGCGCCGGCCCGGCGCGGCGAGCACGCCGTTGATGCTGGCGGCCAGCAGCTTCAGGTAGCGCGGCGCATCGACCCGGCCGGCGCGCAGCAGCATCAGCTCGTCGTAGTAGCTGGTGAAGCCCTCGAAGAACCACAGCAGCTCGGTATGGTTTTCGCGCTGGTAGTCGAAGCTGGCGAACTCCGCGGGCCGCAGCCGCTTCACGTTCCAGGCGTGGAAATACTCGTGGCTGAACAGCCCGAGCAGCCGCGCATAGTTGTCGCCCGGCGCGGCGGGCTCGGCGGCCGTGGGCAGCTCGCGCCGCGCGCAGATCAGCGCCGTGCTGGCGCGGTGTTCCAGGCCGCCATGGCCGTCGTCCACGGCCCAGAGCAGGAAGCTGTAGCGCTCGAACGGGGTCTTCTTGGCGTCGTCCCAGAACGCGATCTGGGCCTCGCAGATGGGGCGCACGTCGGCCAGCAGGCGTTTGCCGTCGAAGCTGGGCCAGGCGCCCGCGACGACGATGCGGTGGGGCACGCCGGCGGCGAAGAATTCGCCCTGCCAGTGCGCCCCGATCTCGAAGGGGTGGTCGAGCAGTTCGTCGTAGCCGGCGGCCTCGAAACCGCCGTCCACGGCGGCCATCTCGGTCGCGACCTGCCAGCCGCTGGGCAGGCGGCCCAGCTCGATGCGATGCCGCTCATTCTCGCGGCCATGCGCGCGCAGGCACAGGCTGCTCGGGTTGAAGAAGGCTCGTTGCTCGTCCAGCCAGGCGATGCGCACCGAGGCGTCGAAGGCATAGACCTCGTAGCTCAGCGTCAGCGCCGCGCGGCCCTGGCAGCGCACGCGCCAGCTGGCCTTGTCGAGTTGCTCGACGGGCAGTTCGCGCCCGCCCTGGCGCGCGCCGAGGCGGCTCAGATGCTTGGCGAACTCGCGCACCATATAGCTGCCCGGGATCCAGACCGGCAGGCTGAAATCCTGCTCGGCCGCGGGGCTGGCGAGCGTCAAGGTGACGCGGTAGCGGTGGGCGGCCGGCTCGGCCAGCTCGATGCGATAGCGCGGCCCGGCCATCAGCTGCCTGCGGCGGCCAGGAAGCAGCTCAGCGAGGCAACGGCCGTGAGCCGGAAGCGCAGCGTCAGCCAGTCGGCGGCGCCGAGCAGCGGGTAGGCGCGGCGGTCCACCACATAGCAGGCGATCAGCGCGCCGCCATGCAGGGCCAGGCCGGCATAGGGCGGCATCACGACGCCCAGCCAGCCAAGCCCGACGGCGCTGACGCCCCAGTAGAGCGGCTGGCGCCCCGGCAGGCCGTGCGTGAAGGCCAGGCCCCAGTGGATGCCGCCGAGAAAGGCGACGACCAGGCCGGCCCAGGCCGACAGCGCAAGGCTGACGAAGGTGTGCTGGTCGAGGTCGCGGTCGCCGATCAGCCAGATCAGCGCGCCGCCGAGCACGAAGGGAACAAGGCCGGCATAACCGAGGCGATGCGCGAGCTGCCGATGTTCGGCGTCCATCGGGGTCAGGACTTGCTCGCCGCTGCCGCCAGGGCCTGCAGGCGCTTCTCGAGTTCGACCGGCCCGACGGCGCCCGGGATGCGGTTACCGTCTTCCAGCAGGATGGCCGGCGTGCCGTTGACGTGGATCTTGCGCGACAGCGCCAGGTTGCGCTCGATGGCGCCGTCGTCGCAGCCGGCGGCCGGCTTGGGCGGCATCTCGCCCCGCAGCATCCAGGCCAGCCAAGTGTTGGCGCCGTCCTTGGCGCACCAGATCGCGCGCGTCTTCTCGGGCGAGTCGCCGCCGAGGATGGGGATCAGGAAGGTGTAGACCGTCACGTCCTTCATCTCCTGCAGCGACTTCTCGAAGCGCTTGCAATAGCCGCAGTTCGGGTCGGCGAAGACGGCAATGCGGCGCTTGCCGCTGCCGTTCTTCCACACCAGCGCGTCCTTGAACGGCAGCGCCGAGAAGTCGACGCGGTTGATCTGGGTGACGCGTTCCTCGGTCAGGTTCTTCTTCGCCTTGAGGTCGAAGATCTCGCCCTCGATGAGGAAGCTGCCGGTGGGGTCGGTGTAGCGCACCTCGTTGCCGATGCGGAGCTCCCACAGGCCCGGCACCGGGCTGGGGCGCACCTCGTCGACCTTGGGCGCGTTGGGCATGCGTTCGGCAAGCGCTTTGCGGATGACGGCCTCGTTGGCGAGGGCGGGCAGGGCGGCGGTAACCAGCAGGCTGGTCGTCAGAAGGCGGACGGCGGAAGGCAGCACGATAGGGAGCAGGTTGGGGGTTTAGAGCCCGAGTGCGCGCTGGGTCAGCCAGCGCTTCAGGGGAGGGAGTTGGTCCAGCGCATCCAGCCCGCGGTTGCGCAGGTTCTGTGCCGCGCCGGACGGGTGGGCGAAGAGGCGTTGCAGCGCGTCGGTCAGCTCGCCCATCGCGAGCGTCGGCGCGAGGCGCTCGCGTGCGTAGCGGCGCAGCAGGCGTTCATCGCCGAGCGGGCGCCAGGCTTCGCGCCCGGCCAGCACGCGCGACAGCGCAGCGACGTCGCCAAGGCCGAGATTGAGGCCCTGGCCTGCCAGCGGATGCACGATGTGGGCCGCATCGCCGAGCAGCACCCAGCCCGGTCCGCTGACGGCGTCGGCCCGCGCCAGCGCAAGCGGCCAGCTCGCGCGCTCGCTGCCGAGCTTGAGCTCGCCTGCGGCTGCGCCCGTCGCGGCGTTCAGCTCGCGCTCGAAGTCGGCGGCCGGCAGGCCCATCAGCTGCATCGCCCGGGCTTCGGCACAGGACCAGACCAGGCCGTAGGACGCGCCCGGCACGGGCTTCTCGAAGGGCAGCAGGGCCAGGACTTCGCCGCCGGGCTGGAACCACTGGCGCGCCACGCCCTGGTGGGCACGGTCCGCAAGCAGCCGCGCGGCCACGGCCCTGTGCCCGTAGGGGCGGGGTTTGAACTCGATGCCGAGCGCCTCTCGCGCGGCCGATTCGCGGCCCTCGCAGAGAGCGGTCAATGCGGCGGGGGTGTCGCCGGCCACGCTGTGGACATGGGGCGAGAAGCGCAGCGCGGTCGCCAACTGGGCGTCCAATTCCGCCGCATCGACGATGACCGCCAGCTCGCGCGCGCCCTGCCGCCAGGCCGAGAAGCTCAAGCGGCCCGCGGGCTGGCCCTGGGCCGCGTCGCCGCAGACGATCATGTCGTAGACCGGGCTGACGGCATCCGCGGGCAGGCTGCTCCAGATCTTCAGCTCGCCCAGCAGCGCGACCGAGGCCGCGTTCAGCGCATAGGTGCGCACATCGTTCGCGCGCGGGGCCTCGGGGCTGCCCGTCATGCCCACACTCAGGCCCTGGGCGGCCAGGCTGAGCGCGAGGCTGCTGCCCACCGCTCCCCGGCCCCTGACCAACACGTCCACGCTTTGCATGGCGCGATTGTAGGCAGGGGGTATGACCGCATCGCGGCGCGCGGTCGGGCCCGTGGGTGCAGTCGCGCCGGCCGACTAAAATCGCACGCTTAGCCGCCGGCCGCCGCCGGCCGCCCTCCCCAACGGAAAGCCCCGCCATGAGCCTCAAATGCGGCATCGTGGGCCTGCCCAATGTCGGCAAGTCCACGCTCTTCAACGCCCTGACCAAAGCCGGCATCGCCGCCGAGAACTACCCCTTCTGCACGATCGAGCCCAATGTCGGCATCGTCGAGCTGCCCGACCCCCGCCTCGCGGCGCTGGCCGAGATCGTCAAGCCGGAACGCGTGCTGCCCGCCGTCGTCGAGTTCGTCGACATCGCCGGCCTGGTGGCCGGCGCCAGCAAGGGCGAAGGCCTGGGCAACCAGTTCCTGTCGCACATCCGCGAGACGGACGCCATCGTCAACGTCGTGCGCTGCTTCGAGGATCCGAACGTCATCCACGTCAACGGCAAGGTCGATCCGATCTCGGACATCGAGGTGATCCAGACCGAGCTCTGCCTGGCCGACCTCGGCACCGTCGAGAAGAGCCTGCACCGCTACAACAAGGTTGCCCGCGCCGGTGACAAGGAAGCCATCGCGCTGGTCAAGGTGCTGGAGAAATGCCAGTTGGCGCTGGACCAGGCCAAGCCGGTTCGCGCCATCGACTTTAGCAAGGAAGAACTGGCCATCCTCAAGCCTCTGTGCCTGATCACGGCCAAGCCGGCCATGTTCGTCGGCAACGTCGCCGAGGACGGCTTCGAGAACAACCCCTTCCTGGATCGCCTGAAGGAATACGCGGCGGCCCAGAACGGCCCGGTCGTGGCGATCTGCGCGAAGACCGAGTCCGAGCTGTCCGAGATGGAAGACGAGGACCGCGCGCTGTTCCTGGCCGAGATGGGCCAGGACGAACCGGGCCTGAACCGCCTGATCCGCGCCGCCTTCAAGCTGCTGGGCCTGCAGACCTACTTCACCGCCGGCGTGAAGGAAGTGCGCGCCTGGACCATCCACATCGGCGACACCGGCCCCCAGGCGGCGGGCGTCATCCACACCGACTTCGAGCGCGGCTATATCCGCGCCCAGACCATCGCCTACGACGACTTCATCCAGTACCGCGGCGAGCAGGGCGCGAAGGATGCAGGCAAGATGCGGGCCGAAGGCAAGGAATACGTCGTCAAGGATGGCGATGTGCTGCACTTCTTGTTCAACGTCTGAGCGACGCCTTCCCAAAAACCCGCCCCGGCGGGTTTTTTCATGCCTGGAATGGCATCAGACGCCTGGCGATCGGAGGAATATTTATCTGAAATCGCTCGAATCTGCCAGCACTGATTTCCCGTCGCTCAAAACCAAAACCCCCACTACCTTTCGATAGTGGGGGTTGGCATTAATAAATAGCCTGACGATGACCTACTTTCACACGGGAATCCGCACTATCATCGGCGCTGACTCGTTTCACTGTCCTGTTCGGGATGGGAAGGAGTGGGACCAAGTCGCTATGGTCGTCAGGCTTGACGGGTTGGCTTGTTGACGGTGTCAACAAGCCCAATTCGTAGAGTCAGCAGAGTATTTCTGCACACAGCAATCGCTTGCTGCGGAATCAGTTTAATTTGATTGCGTCTTCAGACTTCTGAAGAACAGCATAACTTGAACACCCACCTTGATCTGTGCTTCACAGTCAAAGTTATAGGGTCAAGCCTCACGGGCAATTAGTACTGGTTAGCTTAACGCATTACTGCGCTTCCACACCCAGCCTATCAACGTCCTGGTCTCGAACGACCCTTCAGGGGGCTCAAGGCCCCGGCAAGACTCATCTTGAGACGAGTTTCCCGCTTAGATGCTTTCAGCGGTTATCTCTTCCGCACTTAGCTACTCGGCAATGCCACTGGCGTGACAACCGATACACCAGAGGTGCGTCCACTCCGGTCCTCTCGTACTAGGAGCAGGCTCTCTCAATCTTGCAGCGCCCACGGAAGATAGGGACCAAACTGTCTCACGACGTTTTAAACCCAGCTCACGTACCTCTTTAAATGGCGAACAGCCATACCCTTGGGACCGGCTACAGCCCCAGGATGAGATGAGCCGACATCGAGGGGCCAAACACCGCCGTCGATATGAACTCTTGGGCGGTATCAGCCTGTTATCCCCAGAGTACCTTTTATCCGTTGAGCGATGGCCCTTCCATACAGAACCACCGGATCACTTTGTCCTACTTTCGTACCTGCTCGACTTGTCAGTCTCGCAGTCAAGCACGCTTATGCCAATGCACTATCGTCACGATTTCCGACCGTAACTAGCGTACCTTCGAACTCCTCCGTTACACTTTGGGAGGAGACCGCCCCAGTCAAACTGCCCACCATACACTGTCCCCATCCCGGATAACGGGACAAGGTTAGAACCTCAAACACACCAGGGTGGTATTTCAACGTCGGCTCCATAAGATCTAGCGACCTTACTTCAAAGCCTCCCACCTATCCTACACAGATCTGTTCAAAGTCCAATGTAAAGCTACAGTAAAGGTTCATGGGGTCTTTCCGTCTTTCCGCGGGGAGATTGCATCATCACAAACATTTCAACTTCGCTGAGTCTCTGGAGGAGACAGTGTGGCCATCATTACTCCATTCGTGCAGGTCGGAACTTACCCGACAAGGAATTTCGCTACCTTAGGACCGTTATAGTTACGGCCGCCGTTTACTGGGACTTCAGTCAAGAGCTTGCACCCCATCATTTAATCTTC
>BFBZ01000005.1_pt490 | contig 44230 bp, 47 predicted proteins | sample 1888401 | NCBI WGS metagenome assembly BFBZ01 (sample SAMD00112614, study PRJDB3348) | symbiont metagenome | host: Chara braunii | reverse complement strand
GKYGWCGAAACGCCCTTACTCGTCGTCCTCGTCGTTGTGCTTCTTGCCGCCGATGGTCTTGAGCTTGGCGAACACGGCCGCGTCGTCGAAATCGTCGCGCTTGGTGGCCTGCTCCTGCTCGGCTTCCTTGCGGGTGGTCTCRGMGGCGGGCAGCAGCGTMGCGCCGCCATACTGYTCGACCTGCGGCTTCTCCTTGGCSGCGCGCTGCACCTCGAAATCCAGGTCGATCTGCGAGCASAGGCCCAGCGTCACCGGATCCATCGGGGTCAAAGTGGAGGCATTCCAGTGGGTGCGGTCGCGCACGCTCGCGATCGTGGTCTTGGTGGTGCCGACCAGGCGCATGATCTGGGCGTCCTTCAGCTCCGGATGGCTGCGCACCAGCCACAGGATGGCGCTGGGGCGCTCATGGCGGCGCGACACCGGGGTGTAGCGCGGGCCCTTCTTCTTCTTGGCTTCCGGCAGGCGGACCTTGGATTCGCCGAGCTTGAGGCGGTAATTCGGGTCCTTCTCGCCCTTCTCGATTTCCTCGCGGCTGAGCTGGCCGGACGAGATCGGGTCCATGCCCTTGATGCCCTGGGCGGCGTCGCCGTCGGCGATGGCGCGGATTTCCAGCGGGTGCATCTTGCAGAAATCGGCGACCTGATCGAACGACAGRGCGGTATTATCGACGAGCCACACGGCGGTTGCTTTCGGCATCAGCGGGGCGTTGCTCATGGCAAATCTCCTTTGTGCTTCGCCCAGCTGTTTTTGGGGGCGAAACCAGTGGTCATCAGCGATGACGGGAATTGGGGTTTATATAGTCCGCCGGGGGGTAAAATTGCAATGGTTTCGCACCCAGCCGGTGGCTTATGCAGGGAACCGGCCTTGACACGGAGACGAGAGCGGCCCAATTCCTGAGGGCGGATTCAGCAAATGTGCAAACTGGTTTTTGCGCCCGAATTCGCCCTAAGTTATGAGTTAGCGCGTTTTCCTGACGCGAACCGGTATCCACGTCGCTCGCAAGCCTTTGCTTGCAAAACGCCGGGATCCTGATTTCAAGCACGAATCTGGGTTAAATATGCCCCTGCAGCCCGCTAAACCGACCCTCAAGGTCTACCTTTGTTCTCCCCGCGGCTTCTGTGCCGGCGTGGTCCGCGCCATCGATACGGTGGAACGGGCGCTCGCGCTCTATGGCGCGCCGGTCTATGTGCGGCATGAGATCGTCCATAACCGCTATGTGGTAGAGAGCCTGCGGGCCAAGGGCGCGATCTTTGTCGAGGAACTCGAGGAAATCCCCCAGACCGACGCTCCGGTGGTGTTCTCGGCCCATGGCGTGCCCAAAGCGATCCCGAGCGAGGCGGAACGGCGCAATTTCTTCTCGCTGGACGCGACCTGCCCGCTGGTGACCAAGGTCCACCGCGAGGCCGAGATCCATTTCAAGCGGGGACGTGAAATCATCCTGATCGGCCATGCCGGTCACCCCGAGGTGGTGGGAACCCTGGGCCAGCTTCCGGCCGGCGCCGTGTCCCTGATCGAGACGGTCGAGGATGTCGCGGCGTTCGTGCCGAAGGACGAAACCAAGCTCGCCTACATCACCCAGACCACGCTCTCGATCGACGACACCAAGGAGATCGTCCGCGCCCTGAAGGAGCGGTTCCCCAAGGTCGCCGGTCCGCACAAGGAAGACATCTGCTACGCCACCACCAACCGCCAGCTCGCGGTGAAGAAAGTCGCGCACCTGGTTGACGCCATGGTCGTGGTCGGTTCGCCGAATTCGTCGAACTCGCAGCGGCTGCGCGAAGTGGCCGAGCGCGAGGGCTGTCCGCGCGCCGTGCTGGTGCAGCGCGCCTCCGAGCTCGACTGGAGCATGTTCGACGGCATCACCCGGCTCGGCATCACCGCAGGCGCCTCCGCGCCGGAAGTGATCGTCGAGGAGATCATGGGCGCGTTCGCCGAGCATTATGAGCTGAGCGTGGAGACGGTGACAGCCGCGGAAGAGACTGAATTCTTCCCGCTGCCGCGCCCGCTGCGGCAGGTCACCGCGGCAGAGTAGGGCGCTTATCAAAATGGCGGTCTACACGGATGTGTCCGCCGAGGATCTCGCGGACTTCCTTTCGCGTTACGACATCGGCGACCTCCTGTCCTACAAGGGCATCGCGGAGGGCGTGGAGAATTCCAATTTCCTCCTTCACACCACGCGCGGCACGTACATCCTCACACTGTACGAAAAGCGTGTTGCCGCCGGCGACCTGCCTTTCTTCCTCAACCTGATGACGCACCTGGCGGCGCACGGGTCGCGCTGCATGCAGCCGATCACCACGCGGAATGGCGATGCGCTCGGAACACTGGCCGGCCGTCCGGCCGCGATCATCGAGTTCCTGGAAGGGGTGTGGCCACGGCGTCCGAATGTTCAGCATTGCACGGTCGTCGGTGGCGCGCTGGCCACGATGCATCTTGCCGGTGCCGGCTTCACCATGACCCGCCCCAACGCACTCTCGGTGGCCGGCTGGCGGCCGCTGTTTGCTTCGGTGGACTCACGGGCGAACGAACTGCAGGCGGGCGCGCGCGATCTGCTTGCGGCTGAACTTGACCATCTGGAAAAGGCCTGGCCGCGCGCGCTGCCCGACGGCGTCATCCATGCCGACCTCTTTCCCGACAATGTGCTGTTCCTGGGCGACAAGCTGTCGGGCCTGATCGACTTCTATTTCGCCTGCAACGACATCCTCGCCTACGACGTCGCGATCTGCCTCAACGCCTGGTGTTTCGAGATCGACCATTCCTTCAATGTCACCAAGGCGCGGGCTTTCCTCAATGCCTACAACCGCGTGCGCGCGCTGTCGGTGGAGGAACAGAACGCACTGCCGCTGCTGGCGCGCGGCGCCGCGATGCGCTTCCTGCTGACGCGGTTCGTCGACTGGCTCAACGTGCCGCCGGGCGCGCTGGTGAAACCGAAGGATCCGATGGAATACCTGCGCAAGCTGCGCTTCCACCAAGGCGTCAAGAGCATCCGCGACTATGGCGTCGAGCAGGGGCTGGTGGCGTGAACGACGCATCGCGGCCGCATGTGCAGATCTACACCGACGGGGCCTGCTCGGGGAATCCGGGCCCGGGTGGCTGGGGTGTGATCCTGCGCTTCGGGGATGTCGAGAAAGAGCTGAAGGGCGGCGAGCGCGACACCACCAACAACCGCATGGAGCTGATGGCTGCGATCTCCGGGCTCGAGGCCCTGAAGAAGCCGGCCGTGGTCGACCTCACCACCGACAGCCAGTATGTGCGCCAGGGCATCACCAGTTGGATCTTCAACTGGAAGAAGAACGGCTGGCGCACGTCGGACAAGAAGCCGGTCAAGAACGTGGACCTGTGGCAGCGGCTCGATGCGGCGCTGCATCAGCACCAGGTGCGCTGGCACTGGGTCAAGGGTCACGCCGGCCATGCCGAGAACGAGCGTGTCGATCAACTGGCCCGCGAAGGGCTGGCGGCGATCAGGTAATCGCTCGCGTATCTCTCCAAGTCATTCCGGAAGCCGCGAAAGCGGCTGTCCGGAATCTCGACAGCGCAACATGTGGAGAATTCGAGATTCCGGGTTCGTCGCTTTCGCGACGCCCCGGAATGACATGTGCAGTTGGGCTTTCTCAGAGCTGCCCGAGCAGGGTGTCGCCGCCGGAGACTTCGACCGCGCCGGGGTTCGCCTCGAGATTGAGCTTCGTCACCACGCCGTCCTCGACCAGCATCGAATAACGCTTCGAGCGGATGCCGAGACCATTGCCGGAGGCGTCGAGCTCCATGCCGATGGCCTTGGCGAATTCGGCGTTGCCGTCGGCCAGGAATTCGGTCTGGTTCTTCAGGTCGGTGTCGCGCTGCCAGGCCTTCATCACGAACACGTCGTTGACCGAGGTCACCGCGATGGTGTCGACGCCCTTCGCCTTCATGGCGTCGGCGTTCATGGTGATGCTCGGCATGTGCATCTTGTGGCAGGTGTTGGTGAAGGCGCCGGGCACCGCGAACAGCGCGACCTTCTTGCCCTTGAAAATCTCGTCGGTGGTTTTCCACTGCGGCCCTTCGCCGGTCATGATGCGAAACTTGGCCTCGGGCAGGCGGTCGCCGATCTTGATGGTCATTTGATTACTCTCCCTTGGCGCGCAGTCCGCAATGTGAGGTGGGGGTGCGATCGGAAGACGCGCAATTCGTTGGGTATCGCGACGGCAGTCATAGCATGGCTGCCGTGCGGTGCAATCGCAGGAACGTGACGGCCCGCGCGGTCCTTCAATTCAGGGTGGTGGCGAACTCGTAGGCGCGACCCTCGCCGACCAGCGTCAGCTTCAGCGCCGCGCCTTCGGGYTTCGCGCCCGACGGCAAGCCCTCCAGCTCGAACGAGAAACGCTGGAGTCCGGTCGCCGTGCGTTCCAGCAGTTTCGGCGGCGGCAGCGCCCAATCCGGCGTGGGGCCCTCGACGAACAGGTGGACATCCTTGCCGCCGGGGGTGGCCACATCGATGATCACGCTGTTGCCGTTGCGGCTGACCTGCTGAATGGTCAGCGGATTGGGATCGCCGATCTTGGCAGGCTGCGGCACGGTGTCGAGCGCCGCGGTCAGTGACGAATCTTCCGCGCTGGCAGCACTCAGAAACGAAACTTCGGCTTTCGCATCGACCGGGATGCAGAGTTTGTCGCAGACCGCGTAGTTGATTTCGGCGCGCAACGTCACCGGCTTGTCAGGCTTTTTTGCAATGATCCGCAGCGGCAGCAACAGCTGCTTGTGGTACCCGAATGATGTGCCGCCGGCGCCATCCGGAAACTGCATCGGCGCGGGCCACAGCACGGTCACCGCTTCGATGTTGTCCGAAGCCGAGAAATCGAATCGCGGTGGCACGCCGGAATCGCCGGGGGTCCGCCAGTAGGTTTTCCATCCCGGTTGCAGCTGGAAGGCAATGCCGCCGAGCAGCACGCTGCCGTTGCGTGATCCGGCGATCAGCCGCACCGACGAATGCTGATCGCTGACCCAAGGTGACGCATCCTGGGCAACGACCGGACCGCCGGCAAGAAAGCTGAGGAGCGTTGCCGCAACCAGGCTGCTAAATAGATGACGAAATGGAACAAATACGACCATGTGACGTCTTTACAGGCCGCCGGGACGTGAAACACTTGAATTGGTTGTGATCCATTTCCGGGGAGCGATTCGGGCGGTTGATTGACAGAACGTGCACCCAATATCAGGATGGACGGGAACAGAGAAAGTCCTCTGCGAATGGACAGGATCGAAAAAAGGCCGAAACGCGACAAGATCGTCATTTCCCGGGACGGAAATGATACGGCGCACAGCTATCTCGATGGTCAGCTGTTGATCGCGATGCCGGTGATGGACGATGAGCGTTTTGCGCGCTCCGTGATTTATGTCTGTGCGCATTCGTCCGAAGGCGCCATGGGGATCATTCTCAACCGCCCGGCGGGCAGCATCGATTTCCCGGAGCTACTGGTTCAACTCGACATCATCGACGATGCCGACCAGATCATTCTTCCGGCCCAGGCCGAAGCCATGAAGGTGATGAAGGGCGGCCCGGTGGAAACCGGCCGCGGCTTCGTGCTGCATTCCAGCGATTTTTTCATCAAGGACGCGACGCTGCCGATCGACGACGGCGTCTGCCTCACTGCGACACTCGATATCCTCAAGGCCATTGCCAAGGGCAACGGGCCGCGCCACGCCATCCTCGCGCTGGGCTATGCCGGGTGGGCGCCGGGCCAGCTGGAAAACGAGATCCAGGAAAACGGCTGGCTGCATTGTCCCGCCGATTCGGACCTGATCTTCGGACGCGACATCGAGGACAAGTACCAGCAGGCGCTGCAGAAGATCGGCATCGATCTGGCGATGCTGTCGAGCGAAGCCGGCCACGCCTGACAGGATGCCGCAGGCAACGGCCGTTCGCCGGACAAAGTCCCCTGGATCTGTGGGCGGTTTCGCTCAGGCAGAGCCTTGCTCCGTCCCATCGGACAATGACGTCCTGTCGGAAATCAGTTTCTCCATCTTGAACCGGGTAAACCACTGGCCGTTGCGGAATACGTTTTCCGGCGCGACAACAACGAAGCCCATCCGCTCGAAAAATCGACGGGCGGTGAGGCTGACTTCCGAGTAGATCTTGCTGATGCCGCGGGATGTCGCATGGTGCTCCGCCGTGCGCACCAGCTGCGTGGCGACGCCGCATCCGCCGAAGTCCGGATGGACGTACATCATGTCGAGATGTCCATCGTCCTCCAGATCGGTAAAGCCGGCGGGGCGCCCGCTCACTTCGGCGATCCAGGTCGGGTGGCTCAGCCTGCGCGTGGCCCACAGATCGCGATCGGCCCGGGCCCATGCCGCGATCTGATCGGGATTGTAATCGGCTGAAGCGGTATCTCTGATGGCGCGAAGGAAGATGTCGATAACCGCGTCGAGATCTTCCGGCCGGTAGCGCCGCACGCTGATGATCATATCCGACACGAGGCCTGTCCTTCCAAGCAATGTTTTCCGACCGCGGGGTGATCGTTTAAAGCACCGCAGGGCCGATGAACAAGGGCCAAGCCGGAAGCAACTAGACGGATTCGCTGAGGGAGGCCTGCGATCCGAAGACCATGCGCCAGCCTTTCAACGTGTCCATGTATTCCCGGACCCGCTTGATCAGCCGGCCTTCGAGTTCGAAGACGAAACAATACGACACATCGTAGGCGCCGCCATTGGGCAGGGTTGCCTGCATCCGCTCCTCCACGATCACCGTGCCGCCCTCGGCATAAACGCCGCGAAACTGGATGTCGATGTTGCGAAACAACTGGTGCATCTCGACTGCGATGAAGCGGGCGATCTCATCGGCGCCGACCATGCGGTCGGTGTGATGCAGCGCGACCGCGGTTGCATTCCCTTGCGGAGCGATCCATTCGGCATCGGGCGTGAAGACGGCCGCGATCTGCCCGATGTTCCGGCTGGCGAAGGCCGTCCAGGCCTCCAGGACGATGGCCTTGCTTGCCGATGATTCCACGCTCGCCTCCTGTTCCATGCTGCGACTACCGCTGACCTAGGATTCCAGGCGGAACGCCGCTCGCCGGAATCGGACATGATCATCGCAAATCGGGTGGCCTGGCCGGCGTTTCGGTTTAGAATTGCCGCATGTCGAGCTTCGAGATCTGCAATGCCGCGCGGTTGCGGCGCGACCCCGCCTATGACGGTGTGTTCTTCACCGCCGTGAAGACCACGCGCATCTATTGCCGGCCGGTTTGCCCGGTGAAGCAGCCACTGACCCGGAATTGCAGCTATTTTCCCACGGCAGCGGCCGCGGAGCGCGCGGGCTATCGCCCGTGCCTGCGCTGCCGTCCGGAGACCGCGCCGTTCTGTCCGGCCTGGAACGGCACCCGTTCGACGGTCGCACGCGCACTGAAGCTGATCACGGATGGTGCGCTGGACCGCGGCTCGGTCGCCGAGCTGGCCGATCGCCTCGGCGTCAGTGCCCGCCATCTGGCGCGGCTGTTCGAGCAGCATGTCGGCGCCAGCCCGTTGCAGACCGCGCAGACCATTCGCCTGCAGCGCGCCAAGCGCCTGCTGGACGCGGGCGAGAGCAGCATGACCGAGGTTGCCTTCCGTGCGGGGTTCGGCAGCCTGCGCCGCTTCAATGCGGCGTTCCGTGCGCTCTATGGCCGTGCGCCCTCGGAGATGCGCGTGCGCCGCCGCGGGCCGTCCGCGGCCTCGTACAGGCCCTCTGCAGCGGGGCTGGACGCCCGTGTTTGAACACGTTGTCAGTTACGCCTATGTCGAGACGCGGATCGGCCGGCTGCTGCTGGCCGGAGACGAGGCGAGCCTGCATCTGCTGAGCTTCCAGAGCGGAAGCCGCGTGCATCACCCGCGCGACGGCTGGCGGCACGATCCCAATGGTTTTGCGGATGTCCGCCGGCAACTGGACGAATACTTCGCCGGCAAGCGCACGACGTTCACGTTGCGGCTGCATCTCGGCGGCACACCGTTCCAGAACGCGGTCTGGACCACCCTGCAATCGATCCCCTATGGCGCCACCACGACCTACCGCGCGCTCGCCGATCGCATCGGCCGCCCCGCCGCCATCCGCGCCGTCGGCGCCGCCAACGGCGCCAATCCGCTGCCGATCATCGTGCCCTGCCACCGCGTGATCGGCACCAATGGATCGCTGACGGGATTTGGCGGCGGCATCGAGACCAAGCGGTTTCTGCTGGGGCACGAAGGGGCGCTGGCGGAGGACGGAGCGGCGGACCTGTTTCAGGCAGGGGCTCGTTAGCGCACTTTGAATCGGTACAGGCGTTTGATTTACCTCGCCCCGCTTGCGGGGAGAGGTCGGATTGCGAAGCAATCCGGGTGAGGGGGACTCACCGTGAGGCCGAGCATACGAGAAGAGCCCCGACCCTCTCCCCGCAAGCGGGCGAGGGAGAAGAGGCGACGCCGCGAAGCGGCCTACTGCGCCGCTTCCAGCCGCTCTTCGGTCAAGAGCCGCGTGGCCGCATCCGCGTCCATCGGTTCGCCGAAAGCGAAGCCCTGGGCGTATTCGCAGCCGAGCTGATAGAGCTCCACCGCATCGGAATCGGTCTCGGCTCCTTCGGCCACCACGTCCATGCCGAGGTCGTGCGCCATCGCCACGATCGATTTCAGGATCACCGGGCGGGTGCCGCGGCTGGTGGTACGCACGAATGACTGGTCGATCTTGATGGTGTCGAACGGGAACTTCTGCAGGTAGGAGAGCGACGAATGGCCGGTGCCGAAGTCGTCGAGCGACAGTCCGGTGCCGAGCTCGCGAATCCGGTGCAGCATCTGCGCCGCGTGTTCCGGGTTTTCCATCACCAGCGATTCGGTGAGTTCCAGCTTCAGCGTGCCGCGGGCCACCGCGGAGCGCGACAGCACAGTGCGCATGTCGTGGATCAGATCGTGCCGCAGCAGTTGCCGTGAGGAGACGTTGACACTGGCGAACACCGGCTCGCGCGAGCGCATGTTGCGCTGCCAGAGCGCGAGCTGCCGCGCGGTGCGGTCCATCACGAACAGGCCGAGGTCGACGATCAGGCCGATCTCCTCGGCAATGCCGATGAACTCGCTCGGCGACATGCGGCCGAGCTTGGGATGATCCCAGCGCGCCAACGCCTCGAAGCCGGCGATCGAACGGTCTTCCAGCCGCACGATCGGCTGATACAGGATGGTGATTTCCTCGCGCTCGATGGCGCGGCGCAGCTCGGATTCGAGCGTCAGCCGGTCGGTCTTGCGCGCCCGCATCGCCGGCTTGTAGACGTCGATGCGATCGCCGCCGATGCGTTTGGAGTGATACATCGCCAGTTCGGCGTCCTTGATGATCTCGTCGGTCAAGGCCGCCTGTGGATCGCTCAGCGCCAGTCCGATGGAGGCGGTGAGGAAGATCTCGCGGTCGTTGAAGGCGATCGGCGCGCGGATGGTCTTGCGGATGGTCTCGGCGAACGCGGTGATGCGGGCGGCATCCTGCTCCGAGAGCAGGATCAGGCCGAACTGGTCGCCGGCGAGACGCGCCAGGGTGTCCTGCGGTTTCAGGATGCGGGTCAGCCGCCGCGCCAGCGTCAGCAGGATGGAATCGCCCACCGCGATGCCGACGGAATCGTTGACCTGCTTGAAGCGGTCGAGGTCGATCACCATCAGGGTCGGCCGCATGTTCGGCATGGTCTTGGCGAAGTTCGCCACCGCATTGAGGCGGTCCATGAACAGTTTGCGGTTGGGCAGGCCGGTCAGGTTGTCATGCACGGAATCGTGCAGCATGCGCTCTTCGGAATTCTTGATCTCGGTGACGTCCGTGAGGGTGCCGACCACGCGGGAGACTTCGCCGTCGGAACCGACCACCGGGCGTGCCTTGAGCGCGAACCACATGAAATGGCCGTCGGGTGTGCGCAGCCGGAAATCCTGCACCAGCCGGCCGCGCCGCTGGTCGAGCACGCTGTCCAGCGCTGCGCGGAAACGATCCTGGTCGAGCGGATGCAGCACTTCCAGCCATTTCGCCGCGGGGCCTTCCAGGGTGCCGCGCTTCAGGCCGAGCAGGCTTTCGGTCTCGGGGCTGGTGAACACCTTGTCGGCTGAGACGTCCCAGTCCCAGATCAGGTCGCCGGAGCCGACCAGTGCCAGCGCCCGGCGCTCGACATCGGAGACGACGCCTTGCGTGGCGCCGCCGCCGGCGAACGCATGCTGCATCACCGTGAAGCCGATCAGCATCACGATCAGCACCAGGCCGCCGAGCAGCGCCGGACCGACGATGTCGTTGGTGACATTGCCCGCCACCGTCATGCCGGCCGCCACCACCCAGACCACCAGCAGGAACCAGGTCGGGATCAAGAGCACCGCGCGGTCGAAGCCGTGGGTGGAGAGATAGACGATCAGCGCGAAGCCGGCGAAGGCGATCATCACCAGCGAGATGCGCGCGATGCCCGATGCCACCGCGGGATCGAACAGCGCCAGCGCCACCAGCGATCCCAGGAAGAACAGCCAGCCGAGGGTGATGTGCGAATAGCGTACATGCCAGCGCGACAGGTTGAGATAGGCGAACAGGAACACCAGCAAGGTGGCCGCGAGGATGGCTTCGCCCGCGGCGCGCCAGACCCGCTCGGCGCCGGCCGACATGTCCAGCACCTTGCCCCAGAAGCCGAAGTCGACGCCGATATAGACCAGCACCGCCCATGCCAGCGCCGCGGCGGCGGGGAACATGATGCTGCCCTTGACCACGAACAGGATGGTCAGCACCAGCGCCAGCAGTCCGGAGATGCCGATCACGATGCCCTGGTAGAGGGTGAAGGAGTTGACCTTGTCCTTGTAGGCTTCCGGCTCCCACAGATAGAGCTGCGGCAGCTTGTCGGTGCGCAGTTCGGCGACGAAGGTGATGACGGAGCCGGGGTCCAGCGTGACGCGGAAGATGTCGGCGGTGGCGCTGTCCTGCCGCTCGGGCCGGTCGCCGGTCGAGGGCGTGATGGTGGCGATGCGCGACAGGCCGAGATCCGGCCACAGCAGTCCGGATGACACAATTCTGTAATGCGGCGCCACGATCAGGCGGTCGAGCTGATCGTCGGTGTTGTTGGCGAGCGCGAACACCACCCAGTTCTGGCCACCTTCGCGCGCGCGCACCTCGATGCGGCGAACGATGCCGTCGGTTCCAGGCGCAGTCGACACCTGGATGCGATCGGTGTCGCTGTGCTGATGATCGAGGATCGCGGTGAGATCGATCGCAGGCGCGTCACTGCGAACGCTGACTGCGTCCACAGCACGCGCAGCCGGCGCGGCTGCTAGCATCATGAGGCCCAGCGCCAGCGGCGCGAGGCACCTGATCAACCGCAATGTCAGATCTCCGCGTTCAAGATGGGCGATCAATGGCACAAATATGAAGGAAAACCAAGGGTTTCCGCGGTTTTCCTGGGGTTTGGAGAGCTTCAAACGGTGAGCACAATTTTGCCAATATGCTGGCTGGACTCCATCCGCTTGTGCGCTTCGGAGGCCTTTTCCAGCGGGAAAGTGCTGTCCATCAAGGGCTTGACCCGGCCCTCGGCCAACAGTGGCAGAACCTTGGCGGTGATCGCCTCGACCATGGCGGCCTTGTCGGCCACCGAGCGGGGGCGGAGTGTCGATCCGGTGTGGTGCAGGCGCTTCACCATCAGCTTGGCGAAATTGACCGTGGCCTTGGGGGCGCTCAGGAAGGCGATCTGCACGATGCGGCCGTCGACGGCAGCGGCGTCATAATTGCGTTCGATGTACTCGCCGCCGACCATGTCGAGGATCAGGTTGGGGCCGGCATTGTTGGTGGCGGCTTTCGCCTCGGCGACGAAGTCCTCGGTCTTGTAGTTGATGGCGCGGTCGGCGCCGAGCTTGAGGCAGGCCTCGGCCTTGTCCTGCGAGCCGACGGTGACGATCACCTTGGCGCCGAACGCCTTGGCGAGCTGGATCGCCATGGTGCCGATGCCGGACGAGCCGCCATGGATCAGCAGGGTTTCGCCGGCCTTCAGGCCGCCGCGCTCGAACACGTTGTGCCACACCGTCATCAGGGTTTCCGGTGTCGCCGCGGCCTCCTGCATCGAGAAGCCCTTGGGCACCGGCATGGCGTGGGTTTCGTGGGTCAGGCAGTACTGCGCGTAGCCGCCGCCGGCGACCAGCGACATCACCTTGTCACCGATCTTGTAGCGCGTCGCGCTGGCGCCGAGCGCCACCACCTCGCCCGCGACCTCGAGGCCGGGCAGGTCGCTGGCGCCGGGCGGCGGCGGATAGGCGCCGCTGCGCTGCGCCACATCGGGACGGTTAACGCCGGCGGCCGCGACCTTGATCAGGATGTCGTGCGGGCCCAGCTGCGGCAGCGGCCGCGTCTCCGGCACCAGGACCTCGGGGCCTCCGGGCTTGCTGATGCCGACGACGGTCATTTGAGCGGGCAGCTTGTCCATGATGGGGTCCTTGGATTGGTCCTTGCGGCCGGGGCGGCTATGATTTGGTCCTGCTTTAGTCACGTGGGCGTAGGCTGGCAATAACGACTGCTGAAGCAATCTCGTAAAATTGACCGGATTTCCGATCCGGCATGGAGGAAAAAATGGCAACCGAAGACGACGACAGGCCGAAGAAAAAAATCAGCCACGAGATCGGGCAGGATCTCTCGCTGTTGTCGGTCGAGGAACTCGACGAGCGCATCGCGCTGATGAAAAGCGAGATCGAACGGCTGCAGGCGGCGCTGGTGAAAAAGCGCGCATCGCGCGATGTCGCCAACCAGTTTTTCAAATCGTGAGGTTTCAAATCGCGGGAACGACGTCGTCGCATGAGTCAATGAAAACTGAAAGAAATCCCTCATTTACGAGAGATTAAGCTTTCTCCTTCATTACTTGATTGTCCATCTTTGGACACCGAGTGGCTCCTGTCCACTCTGTTTGACGCCTCCCTGTTATCAACTTCAAAAGCCGCCGGAAACGGCGGCTCTTTTTTGGTTGGTAGTTACCTCCGTCACGCCGTTGGAAACCATATTCAACGGTCGTCATGATCGTGACTGGACTCTCGCCTGCCGGCGCGCAATGATTTGTTCATCATATTTTTTGCGTGCAGTAGAGTGAGGCGTTAACCATGTCGGAGAATTCGCAGAGCGAAGCCGGCCTTGTTCTGTTCAGCGAACGGCTGACGAACTCAGCGGCTTTCGGAACCCTGTTCCGCGAAGGCATGGACCTGGTCGAAGAGACCGCAGCCTATCTCGACGGTGCGGGCCGCAACGAAGCCAAGATGCTCGAGCGCTCCGTCAGCCTGACCTACGCCACGGAGAGCATGCGCCTGACCACGCGGCTGATGCAGCTCGCGTCATGGCTGTTGCTGCATCGTGCGGTGAAGGAAGGTGAGATGTCGCTGGCCCAGGCCAATCGCGAGAAGACCAAGGTGAAGCTGACCGCGGCCGATCCCGGCGCGCAGGACATGATCGAGAAGCTGCCCGACGCGCTGCGCGATCTGATCGACCGCTCGATGACACTCCAGTCCAAGGTGCGCCGGCTCGACTCCAGCATGCACGCCTCCGCGGACCAGATTCCGATGGGCAACCCGCTGATGCCGCAGCTCAACCGTCTCAAGGCGGCGTTCGAGCGCTGACGGCGCCCCGTCGACCTGCTGATCTCCTATCCCGCTGATCTCCCACCCCAAAGAAAAACGCCCCGGCTGACCGGGGCGTTTTCTTATTCCTGAGGGAGTGGGCTGGAACCAGCTCAGTCCTTCTTGAGCAGGCCCGAGAACTTCTTCTGGAACCGGGACACGCGGCCGCCGCGATCGAGCAGCTGCTGGGTTCCGCCGGTCCAGGCCGGGTGGGACTTGGAGTCGATGTCCAGGTTCAGCGTGTCGCCGTCCTTGCCGTAGGTGGACCGCGTCGTGAACTCCGACCCGTCGGTCATGACGACCTTAATGGTATGATAATTCGGGTGAATTTCGGCTTTCATCGCATATCCTTTTGGCGCGCGGCGCGCTTTTCAACGTTTTCCGGATTTTCGGGGGCTAATTTGGGCCGCTCTATAGCCCAGGTTGGCCGGAGAGACAAGTTGTCCTAGCTGCCCTTCCCGGGGCATTTTGACCTTCCTTGGGTTTGCCAGCGCCGCCGGTCCGGCCTATCTGAAGCTCTGAAACCAGCGGACGGCGGTTATCCCTGATGAGTGCGATTGAACAAAGCGGCGTGCCGGATCAGGCCGCAGCGGCGGCCGACGACGCGGCCAAGACACCGGCCCGCGGCGCCCGTTTGCGCCCGCTGCTGGCGCTGTGGCCCTATGTGGCGCGCTATCGGGGCCAGGCGCTGGGTGCGCTGGTCGCGCTGATCGTCGCATCGCTGGCCACCCTGGCCGTGCCGGTCGCCGTGCGGCGCATGATCGATCTCGGCTTCAGCCCGTCCGGCGTTGCGATGATCAACAGCTACTTCGGCGTGATGATCATCGTGGTGGCGGTGTTGGCGCTGGCCAGTGCGTCCCGGTACTAYCTCGTGATCACRCTGGGCGAGCGGATCGTYGCCGATCTGCGCCGCGAYGTGTTCGGCCATTTGACGTCGCTGTCGCCGTCGTTCTTCGATGTCAGCCACAGCGGCGAACTGGTGTCGCGCCTGACCGCCGAYACCACGCAGATCAAATCCGCGGTCGGCGCMTCGGTCTCGATCGCGCTGCGCAACCTGGTGCTGTTYRTCGGCGCGTCCAGCATGATGGTGGTGACGAGCCCGCGGCTRTCGGGGTTCGTGCTCGCGGTGATTCCGCTRATCGTGCTGCCGCTGGTSGCRTTCGGYCGCAGGGTKCGSKCGCTGTCGCGYGGYGCMCAGGATACGCTCGCSGATGCSTCSTCCTAYGCGTCGGAACTGATCGGTGCGATCCGCACCYTGCAGGCCTTCACCAACGARCGGCTGGCATCGGCGCGTTTCGGCGCYGAGGTYGGTCGCGCGTTTGGCGCYGCGCGGGATTCRACGCGCGCCCGSGCCCTGCTGACCGCGATCGTCATYTTCCTGATTTTYTCCAGCGTGGTCGCCATCCTCTGGATCGGCTCGCACGACGTGCTGACCGGCCAGATCAGCGCCGGGCGGCTCGGCCAGTTCATCCTGTATGCGGCATTCGCCGCCGGCGCGCTCGGTGAACTGAGCCAGGTCTGGGGCGAAATCTCRGCSGCCTCCGGCGCCTCCGAGCGGCTGTTCGAAATCCTGCGCATGAAGCCGGCGATMKCGGCGCCGSCSCARCCGCGSGYRCTGCCGCAGCCGGCGCGCGGCGACATCGCRTTCGAYGCSGTGCGTTTCGCCTATCCGACGCGGCCCGACCACAAGGTCATCGACAACGTGTCGTTCTCCGTCCGCGCCGGCGAAAAGGTCGCGGTGGTCGGCCCATCGGGGGCGGGCAAGAGCACGCTGTTCCACCTGCTGCTGCGGTTCTACGATCCCGCCGGCGGCGCCATCAGCTTCGACGGCATGCCGATCCGCGATGTCACGCCACAGGACCTGCGCGCGCACATCGCGCTGGTGCCGCAGGATTCGGTGGTGTTCTCCGGCAGCGCCCGTGAAAACATCCGCTTCGGCCGGCCCAATGCCACCGATGCCGAGGTCGAGCGCGCGGCGGACCAGGCCCATGCCACCGAATTCCTCCGCCGCCTGCCGAAGGGCTTCGAGACCGAGCTCGGCGAACGCGGCGTGACGCTGTCGGGTGGCCAGCGCCAGCGCATCGCCATTGCCCGCGCGATCCTGCGCGACGCGCCCTTGTTGTTGCTCGACGAGGCGACGTCGTCGCTCGATGCCGAAAGCGAAACCCTGGTGCAGACCGCGCTGGAAGACCTGATGCGCCATCGCACCACGCTGGTGATCGCCCATCGGCTCGCCACCGTGTTGTCGTGCGATCGTATCCTGGTGATGGACAATGGCCGCATCGTCGAACAGGGCACTCACGGCTCGCTTGTGGCGGCCAACGGCCTCTACGCCAAGCTGGCGCGGCTGCAGTTCGAAGGCATCTGATCAGGACGGATTCCACCGCATCCGTCTGACCGGGCGGCCGGACACCGGATTGACGTCGCTGCCCGCAGCCAGGAAGCCGTTCTTTTCATAGAAACGAATGGCGCGCGCATTGTCGTCATTGACCAGCAGTGTGATGCCCTCCGGCGACAGCCGCTTGGCCTCTTCGACCAGCAGCACGCCGACATCGGATCCCCAGGATTCAGGACTCACCACGAGCTGATCGAGATAACCGCTGCGGTCGATGGTGACGAAACCCGCCAGCGTGCCATCCTGTTCGGCGACGACGATGTCAGCCGCGGGAACAAGCTCGTTGCGCCAGCGCTCGCGCCACCACGGGACGCGTGCGGCGAAGTCGATCGCCGGATAGGCGAGTTGCCAAGTGCGCTGCCACAGCGCGATGGCCGCGTCTTCGTCCTCGGTGCGATAGGGGCGAAGCGAAACCGGGGCCGCGGCCGGCATTAGCGCTCCGTCAGCTTCAGCTCGATGCGGCGATTGCGCTTGTAGGCCTCTTCGGTCGTCGCGGGATCGAGCGGCTGGAATTCGCCGAAGCCAGCCGCCACCAGCCGCTGTGGCGAGACGCCCTTGGACACCAGGTACTGCACCACGGAAATGGCGCGCGCTGCCGACAGATCCCAGTTCGACTTGAACTGCGGGCTCGAAATCGGGCGCACGTCGGTGTGACCATCGACGCGAAGCACCCAGGCAATCTCCGCCGGAATCTTCTTGTCCAGATCGATCAGGGCGTCGGCGAGCTGATCGAGCTCGGCGCGGCCTTCAGGCAACAGCTGGGCCTGTCCGGTGTCGAAAAACACTTCGGACTGGAACACGAAACGGTCGCCGACCACGCGGATGTCGGGGCGGTTGCCGAGAATGCTTCGCAGCCGACCAAAGAATTCGGAACGGTAGCGCGTCAACTCCTGCACCCGCTGCGCCAGCGCGACATTGAGACGGGAGCCGAGGTCGGCGATCCGGGTCTGCGATTCCTTGTCCTTCTTCTCCGAGGCGTCCAGCGCCGATTCCAGCGCCGCCAGTTGCCGGCGCAGCGCGCTGATCTGCTGGTTCAGCACCTCGATCTGCGCCAGCGCGCGGCCCGAAATCTGTTTCTCGGAGTCCAGCGCCTTGTTGAGTTCGCCGGCGCGCCCGGCGGCGTCGTTGCCGGTGGCCGCGAGGCTGTCATACAGCCCCTTGACCCGGTCGCGTTCGCCTTCCGCCGAGGCGAGGCCCGCGCGCATCTGGCCGAGCTGGTCCTCGAGATTGAGCTTGCCCAGTTTCTCCAGCGACAGCAGGTCGTTCAGCTGCGCGATCTGCGCGTTCAGCCGCTCCAGCGCCTTGTCCTTGCCGCTGACTTCCTGCGACAGATAGAACTGCACCACCAGGAACACCGAGAGCAGGAATACGATCGCGAGCACCAGCGTCGACAGCGCATCGACAAAGCCCGGCCAGTAATTGAAACCGGATTCGGAACGACGGCCGCGTGCTAGCGCCATGGGGAAACTCTCCGGCTGTTCGGTTCAGGTGGTCAGTTCTTCTCGGGCTGGCGCGCGATCCGTTCCAGCAGCTTCTTGATCTCGCGATTCTGTTCGCCCTGGCTGTCGGCCCACTCGCGGATCATCTGTTGTTCGGTACGCATGTGGGCAACGAGGCCCTGGATGGCATCGGCCAGGTTGGCCATCGCGGTGGTGGTGGCGCGGTTCGAACCCATGTCCTCGACCGTCGCGCGCAGCTTCTCGACGGCGGTGCGCATCTCCGCGCCTTCCGGCGTGGCCATGGCGGGGACGACATGCGCGGTGGCCTGTTCGGCGGAATACTCGCGCACCGTGGTGGCCAACCAGTCTTCCAGGTCCGTGTAGAACCGGTTCTGGGCCTGGCTCGACTGCAGGTCGAGAAAGCCGAGGATCAGCGATCCGGCGAGGCCGAACAGCGACGACGAGAACGAGATGCCCATGCCGCCCAGCGGCGCGGCGAGGCCTTCCTTGAGGGTGTCGAACACGGCGCCGGCGTCGCCGCCGACCTTCAGCCCGTCGATCACCTTGCCGACCGAGCCGACCGTCTCGATCAGGCCCCAGAAGGTGCCGAGCAGGCCGAGGAACACCAGCAGCCCGGTCAAATAGCGGGAAATGTCGCGCGCTTCGTCCAGCCGGGTGGCGATGGAATCCAGCAAATGCCGCATGGTCTGCTGGGTGATGCTCATCCGCCCGACCCGGTCGCCGAGGATCGCGGCCATCGGCGCCAGCAGTTTGGGCCGGCGGTCCACCGCAAGGCCCGGGTCGGCGATGCGGAAGCTGTTGACCCAGGAGACTTCAGGATAGAGCCGGATCACCTGCCGGAACGACAGGATGATCCCGATCGCCAGCACCGCGCCGATCAGCGCGTTGAGGCCCGGATTGGCCAGAAAGGCGATCCAGATCTGCTTGTACAGCACCACCAGTACGAGCGAGCACAGGATCAGGAACACCAGCATGCGGACCAGGAAGATCCGCGGCGAGGAGAGTTTGGTCGGAGCGATTTCGTCCGCGAAGCGGGAGGTGGAGCTGGGCGCCATGTTTGATCTTATGTTCCTTGCGCGAGGAAGCCTGTCGGCCCTCAATATGGCACAGCGGTGGCGAGAGGGAAGGTGGGCGAAGGCCGCATTGGGCCCAGTCCCCTGAAACTCCAGATGAACCCGGGCGCTGCGAAAGCCCCTATCGCAGCAATATCAACGGCCGGTGACAATCCGGTGGTCCGATGAGGGGCTCGGTCGCGTCGCGGGTGGCGGTGATCGCGACGCTGGTCGCTTGCATTGGGCAGTGCAGCATCGGATGGGCAACCCTGTCGAGCCCGCTGCATCGCGGCCCCGTCTGCGTCGACCGATCGGGTGACGGCTGCGCCTCTCGTCCCATGAGACCCAGGATGCCAGCCGTGATGCGAGAGCGATGGCGCCGTCACGGTGTCGGACCATCGGCACCTGCGAGCGCCGCGTGAACGGGCCCACGGAGCGGAGTTGTATACGTTGCATGCTCGCTTTGTGTTCGACCTGCCTGAATTTGAGGCGATGGAGTGCCTCGTCGCCGCCAAGCCCATGGAATCCGGTGGGTTTGGTGGCGGTCCCGCAGTTCCCGCGGATGGCATGGAGTTTGCGAACGAATTCCCGGCAACCCGCCTGACCGCTCGCATGACATGCGGGCCGCAGGCGTGGTTTCGATCCGGGAACGATGATGGCTCTGCCCGCGGCGTTGGAACTTGTCTCCGTCACGAAACGCTACGGCGGCACCGTGGCGGTCGATGGCATCAATCTGAAGATTCCGGCGGGCACCTATTGCTGCCTGCTCGGCCCGTCCGGCTGCGGCAAGACCTCGACGCTTCGGATGATCGCGGGCCACGAGGCGGTCTCCGAAGGCGACATCGTGCTGGGGCCCGCCAACGTCACCGACCTGACGCCGGCCAAGCGCGGCACCGCGATGATGTTCCAGTCCTACGCGCTGTTTCCGCATCTCTCCGTGCTCGACAATGTCGCCTTCGCGCTGAAGATGCGCGGGGTCGACAAGCCGGCCCGGCACGCCAAGGCGATGGACGTCCTCAAGCTCGTTGCAATGGACGCATTCGCCGGACGCCTGCCGGCGCAACTGTCCGGCGGACAGCAGCAGCGTGTCGCGCTTGCGCGTGCGCTGATCACCGAACCGCAGATGCTGCTGCTGGACGAGCCGCTGTCGGCGCTCGATCCGTTCCTGCGCATCAAGATGCGCGCCGAACTCAAGCGGTTGCAGCGCGAACTGGGCATCAGCTTCATTCATGTCACCCATGGCCAGGAAGAGGCGATGGCGCTGGCCGACATGGTGGTGCTGATGAACGGCGGCCGCATCGAGCAGGTCGGTTCGCCGCGTGACGTCTTCAACCGCCCACGCACCGAGTTCGTGGCTCGCTTCATCGGTGGCCACAATGTGATCTCCACCGCGTCGGGCAAGATCGCGGTGCGGGCCGATCATCTGCGTCTCGCCCGTCCGGGGACGGTGTGGGACGGCTCGCAGGTCTCCGCCTCGGTCAGCGAGATCGAATACCAGGGCAGTTATGTGCTGGTGACCTTGAAGGCGGGCGACGGCGCGGACCTCGCCGCGCAACTGACGGAGGCGGATTTCGACCGCGACCCGATCGAGATCGGCGCGAACGTGCTGGCCGGCTGGGTGCCGGGCGCGGCCCATGCGCTTGGCTGAAAGACATTCAAACAAACAAGAAGGAGACTGATGAGATGAGCAAGTCCAGCAAGACAGTGGACAAGACGGCCGGCATCAGCCGCCGCACGATTCTGAAGGGTGCAGCAGGCGCGGCCGGCCTCGTCGCGGGCTCCGGCGCGATCACAGGCTTTCCCGCGATCATGGCGGCCGAGCCGAAAGTGCTGCGTTATCTCGGCACCGGCGTCAACGAAGGCGATCTGATCGGTTCGCAATGCCTGAAGGACACCGGCATCAAGCTCGAATACATCACCGCGACCACCGATGACGTGACCAAGCGCGTGATCACCCAGCCGAACTCCTTCGACATCCTGGACACCGAATACTTCTCGCTGAAGAAGCTGGTGCCGTCGGGCAACATCCTCGCGCTCGACGCCAAGAAGATCAAAGAGTTCGACAACATCACGCCGGTCTTCACCAAGGGACAGCTGCCCAACGGCAAGAAGATCGGCGACCAGGGCACGGCGCCGTGGAAGGTGCTGTACCTCGAGGGCAAGAACTCGAAGGTGTTCTCCAAGACCCCGACCGAATTCGTGACGCTGATCCCCACCGTCTACAACGCCGAYACGCTCGGCATCCGGCCCGATCTGATCAAGCGGCCGATCAACAGCTGGGCCGARCTGCTCAATCCCGAATTCAAGGGCAAGGCCTCGATCCTCAACATCCCCTCCATCGGCATCATGGACGCGGCSATGGTGGTGGAAGCGACCGGYCARTACAAATACGCCGACAAGGGCAACATGACCAAGGCCGAGATCGATCTCACCATGAAGATCATGACCGAGGCSAAGAAGGCCGGTCAGTTCCGCGCCTTCTGGAGCGACTTCAACCAGTCGGTCAAYCTGATGTCRTCYGGCGAGACCGTGATCCAGTCGATGTGGTCGCCGGCGGTGACGGCGGTGCGCAAGAAGGGCATCCCCTGCGTGTTCCAGCCGCTGAAGGAAGGCTATCGCAGCTGGGCCACCGGCTTCTGCGTCTCGAAGGGCGTGTCCGGCGCCAAGCTGGATCTGGCCTATGAATTCGTCAACTGGTTCCTGTCCGGCTGGGCCGGCGCCTACCTCAACCGCCAGGGCTATTATTCGGCTGTGCTCTCCACGGCGCAGAAGAACATGGAGCCCTACGAGTGGGCCTACTGGATGGAAGGCAAGCCCGCCGAGAAGGACATCAAGGGTCCCGATGGCTCGCTGCTGGAGAAGGCCGGCACGGTGCGCGACGGCGGCTCCTATGACGAGCGCATGGGCAGCGTCGCCTGCTGGAATGCCGTCATGGACGAGAACGACTACATGGTTCGCAAGTGGAACGAGTTTATCGCAGCCTGATAAGTCTCGGCCGCCCGCGCGCAACCGCGCGGGCGGCCGATGTCGTTCGAAAGAAGCAGGGAATGCCGGACACTTCATTTCGCCAGACCATCGTGGCGTGGCTGCAGGCCGGGCCGATGGCGCTGGTCTTCCTTGGATTCTTTCTGATCCCGCTGCTGTTCGTCGTGGTCGTCAGCTTCTGGGACTACAACGACTATGAAATGCTTCCGGTCTTTTCGGGGCGCGGATACACCGATACGTTCGAAGGGTGCCTGCAGCAGCTGCCGGATGTCTGCACGATCCTGAAGACCTACGGCTCGACACTCAAGTTCTGCTTCCTGGTCTGGTCGATCACGCTGGTGATCGGTTTCACCGTGGCCTATTTCCTCGCCTTTCACGTCCGGTCGAAATCCTGGCAGATCGGCCTGTCCCTGCTGTGCACCATCCCGTTCTGGACCTCGAACGTCATCCGCATGATCGCGTGGATTCCCTTGCTTGGGCGCAACGGGCTGGTCAACAAGGCGCTGGTCGGGATGAAGATCGTGGACCAGCCGCTGGAGTGGCTGCTGTTCTCCGAATTCTCGGTGGTTCTTGCGTTCGTCCACCTGTTCACGTTTTTCATGGTGGTGCCGATCTTCAATTCCATGATCCGCATCGACAAGACACTGATCGAGGCGGCCTATGATGCCGGCGCAACCGGTTTCCAGACCCTGGTCAATGTGATCATTCCGCTGTCGAAGCCGGGGATCGTCATCGGATCGATCTTCGTCATCACCATCGTGATGGGCGATTTCATCACCATCGGCATGATGGGCGGCCAGCAGATCGCCTCCGCCGGCAAGATCATCCAGACCCGGCTCGATGCCATCCAGTTTCCCGCCGCCGCSGCCAATGCGGTGATCCTGCTCGCSGCCACCATGATGATCATTGTCGCCATGACCCGTCTCATCGACATCCGCAGGGAGCTCTGAGGCGCCATGAGAGARGGACGGTCCCGGGCGTTTTATGTGCTGGCGGCGTTTTTCGCCKCCTATGTGGCGTTTCTCTATGGGCCGATGATCGCGATCTTCGTGCTGTCGTTCCAGGGGCCGGACGGCGGTCTCACCTTYCCGATGAACGGGGTGTCGCTGTACTGGTTCGATCGSCTGTTCTTCAGCGGTAACGGCGTGATCGACATCGGAGCGTCGTTCRTGCGCTCGGCRAARCTCGGCCTGACCGTGGCGCTGCTGACGGTCGCGATCTCGGTYGCCGCCGGCATGGCGTTCCGCAARAAATTCGTSGGCCAGGCGCTGATATTCTATGTGGCCATCGCCTCGCTGATCGTGCCGTCGATCATCACCTCGCTCGGCATCGCGCTGGAGTTCCGCCTGATCGACGACGCCATCAAGGCCTATGCGCCCTCGCTGCCGGCCTTCGTCGGCGGCGAGGATTTCTCCACCTCCATGGGTCTGTTCACCTCGGGGCTCGCGGCGCACCTGACATGGACGTTGCCGTTCGGCCTTCTCATCATGTTCGCCATCTTCAATCGGTTCGACCATCGTTATGAGGAGGCGGCGCGCGATCTCGGCGCCACGCCATGGCAGACCTTCCGTCACGTGGTGCTGCCGATCATCCTGCCGTCCGTGGTTGGGATCGGTCTGTTCGGCTTCACGCTGTCGTGGGACGAGATCGCGCGCTCCAGCCAGGCGATCGGCCCGGTCAACACGCTGCCGCTCGATCTGCAGGGATTGACAACGACGGTGACCAATCCGGATATCTATGCGCTGGGGACGGCGACCACCGGCGTCTCGTTCATCGCGATTGGCCTCGCGCTCGTGGTCATCGGGTTCCTGCAGCAGCGGCAATCCCGCCACGGCTCCGATGCCGGTTCGGGGATGGTTTAGACCTGCAAGCCGGCCGGCAGATTTGAGAACGCCATGAAGATTCACGTCGTCAATGCCAATACGACGCGCTCGATGACCGAGACAATCGCGGCGGCGGCGCGCGCGGTCGCCGGGCCCGGCGTTGAGATCATGGCCGACCAGCCGGCGATGGGGCCTGTGTCGATCGAGGGCTATTATGATGAGGCTTTCGCGGTCCCCGGCCTGTTGGCATGCGTTCGGGCGGCGGAAGCCGACGGAGTGGCCGGCCATGTGCTGGCATGTTTCGACGACACCGGTCTCGATGCGGCGCGCTCCATCTGCACCACACCGGTGATCGGCATCGGCGAGGCGGGCTATCATGTGGCGAGCCTGGTCGCCGGGCGGTTTTCCGTCGTCACCACGCTCGCGCGCTCGATCCCGGTGCTGGAGCACAACCTGCATCGTTACGGGCTGGCGTCGCGCTGCGGTAGGGTTCGGGCGGCGGATGTCGAGGTGCTTGCGCTCGAGGATCCGGCGTCCGGCGCGCGCGACAGGATTTCCGAAGCGATCGAAGCGGCCAAGCGTGACGACCGGGCCGAGGCGATTGTGCTGGGCTGCGCCGGCATGGCCGATCTGGCGGCCGCATTGTCGGCAAAGCATGGCTTGCCGGTGATCGACGGGGTGGCGAGTGCCGTCGCTCTGGTGGAAGGCCTGGCGCGGCTGGGCGTGACAACATCTAAGCTGGGTGGTTATGCGCCTCCGCTGAAAAAGCCGTATGCCGGTATCTTTGCCGGGTTTGCGCCCTGAAACTTATGTCCGCGATGTCCGTATCTCGCTGAAAGCGAGATAAATCCGGGCGCGGAATGCTGACAGTCTATCTGGGAGCCCTCTTGGCCATGGCGGCGGTGTTTGCCGTGCTGATGGCGTTGGCCTGGGTTGTGCAGCAACGCACCGGCAATTCCGGCTGGGTCGATACCATCTGGACTTTTTCCCTTGGCCTGATCGGCGTTGGCGGCGCGCTGTGGCCGCTCCATGGTGGAGCGCCGAACGCACGGCAATGGCTGGTCGCGGTACTCGTGGCGCTGTGGTCGCTGCGGCTCGGCGGCCACATCGCCGTTCGCTCCAAGGAGATCACCGACGATCCGCGCTACGCCCAGTTTGCCAGTGACTGGGGGACGGATGCGCCGCGGAAGATGTTCGTCTTCCTGCAGAACCAGGCGCTCGGATCGGCGCCGCTGGTGTTCGCCATTTTCATTGCGGCGCATGCGCCGGGAGACCGGTTGCTGGCGCAGGACTATGCCGGCGCGCTGCTGCTGGTGATCGGCATTGTCGGAGAGGCAGTGGCCGACGCGCAACTGAAACGCTTTCGCGGCGATCCCGCCAACAAGGGCCGCGTTTGCGACAGCGGGCTGTGGCGGTTGTCGCGGCATCCGAACTATTTCTTCCAGTGGTTCGGCTGGCTTGCCTATCCGGTTATCGCGCTTACGCCCGGCTATCCCTGGTTCTTTGCGGCGCTGCTGGCGCCGGTCTTCATGTACTGGATCCTGGTCTACGTCACCGGCATTCCGCCGCTGGAAGCGCAGATGCAGCGCTCCCGCGGCGAGGCCTATCGCGCCTACCAGGCCCGCACCAGCAAGTTCTTTCCATTGCCGCCTCGCGTGTGAGTGTCCATCCAGAGCCAGAGTTATCCAAGAGTTGTCCATGAGTGTGATTGCGAAAATTATCGGAACTGCCGAACGGACGCCGCTTCCCGATCTTGTCGTTCGCGCCGGTATCCAGGCCATGTGCGCGCGCGCGGCGCAGAAGCTCGCCGCCGGCAACGCCGAGAGCGATGCGGCATTTGCGCGGCAGATGACGGCCCGTGCCATCGCCGAGCACACGGGTGCAGCCAATCAGCAGCACTACGAAGTCCCCGCAGCGTTTTTCGCCAAGGTGCTCGGTCCCAACCGGAAGTATTCCTCGTGCTTCTATCCCGATGACGACACCACGCTGCAGGAGGCGGAGGAGGAGGCGCTGCGGCAGACTGTGCGGCGTGCCGGTCTCGCCGACGGACAGAGCATCCTCGAACTCGGCTGCGGCTGGGGTTCGCTGTCGCTGTGGATGGCGCGGCAGTTTCCGCGGGCGAAGATTGTCGCGGTCTCGAACTCGCAATCGCAGCGCGCGCATATCGAAACCCAGGCGGCGTCGCGCGGGTTGCGCAACCTGCAGGTCATCACTGCCGACATGAACGTGTTCGAGCCGGCGCAGACTTTCAACCGCATCGTCTCGGTCGAAATGTTCGAGCACATGATGAACTGGCGCGAACTGATGACACGCTTGCGCGGCTGGCTGGAGCCGCAGGGTCGCTTCTTCATGCATATCTTTACCCACCGCGCCGGCGCCTATCTGTTCGACCGCGCCGACAAGGAGGACTGGATCGCGCAGCACTTCTTCACCGGCGGGGTGATGCCGAGCCACCGGCTGATCCGGCAATACGCCGACCTGTTCGAGGTGGAGAAGGARTGGCGCTGGAGCGGCACGCACTATCAGCGCACAGCGCGCGACTGGCTGGCGAACTTCGACGAGAATAAAACCGAGATCGAAACCATCCTGTGGCCGGTCTATGGCGACGACACGCGGCTGTGGATGCGGCGCTGGCGCTGGTTCTTCCTCGCCACCGCCGGCCTGTTCGGCCACGCCGATGGCGCGGAGTGGGGCGTCAGCCATTATCTGATGAAGGCGGCGTGAGCCGGTAGCCCGCATGAGCGCGCAGCGCGACATGCGGGAACGGCGAAGGGTGTGACCCCGGGGTCGCTGTCGCTCGCCCGGGCTACGGATCAAACCGCCTTCAGCACCTTCACCAGTTCGCGGTGAATGTTTTCGTTGCCGCAGATCACATGGCCGGTCTTCAGAGGGTCGTCATTGCCCAGCATGCCGGACACGGTGCCGCCGGCCTCGCGGATCATCAGCATGCCGGCCGCGAGATCCCATGGCTGCAGGTCGCGCTCCCAGTACCCGTCGAGCCGGCCGGCGGCGACCGCGGCAAGGTCGAGCGAGGCCGCGCCAAAGCGGCGCAGGCCTGCCACCTTCGGCATCATGGTCGCGAGCTCCTTGAGGCCGAGCTGCAGGTCGCCGCGTCCGATATGCGGCAGGCCGCAGGCGATGACGCTGTCATGCAGTTGCTTGCGGCCGGCGACGCGCAGCCGCTGGTCGTTCAGGAACGCGCCCTTGCCGCGCTCGGCGATGTAGAGTTCGTCATTGGCCGGATTGTAGATCACGCCGGCGATCAGCACGTCGTCGCGCTGCAGTCCGATCGAGATCGCGAACTGCGGAATGCCGTGCAGGAAATTGGTGGTGCCGTCGAGCGGATCGACGATCCAGGTATGGCTCTTGTCGGTGCCTTCGCGCACGCCGCCTTCCTCGCCGAGGAAGCCGTAGCCCGGCCGCGCCTTGGACAGGTCGGTGTACAGCATCTCTTCCGCGCGCTTGTCGGCATTGCTGACGAAGTTGGCGGGGCCTTTCAGTGAGACCTGCAGGTTTTCGATCTCGCCGAGGTCGCGCTTGAGGCTGCGGCCGGCGCGGCGGGCGGCTTTCACCATGACATTGATGAGGGCTGAAGGGATCATGGCTCGTTTCGTGGTGATGGGGCGGGTTTCAGGGGGCGGACGGGGTCTCGGCCCGGAACGGATGTGTGTGGGTGCCCTGCGGGGGCGATGGCGTCAAGGGCAGATTGCGGCGGATGTTCCCGCACCGGGCCTCATGGTTTTGAGTCTCCAGCGCTATTTTTGCCGGTCAGCCAATGGCGCGCGCCGGCCTCGGCCTTGGCGCGGTCTTCCGGCGACAGCTTGTCCAGTTCCGCGTCCAGCATCAGGTCGCCATTGCCCTTGGATTTGGCGATCAGGTGCCATTTCAGCCCTTCCACCTTGTCCACTGGCGCACCGACGCCGGCCACCAGCACCCGCGCCAGGCGGTTCTGGGCGATCGGGCTGCCCTGCCGGGAGGCGCGCCACAGCAGCTTGACGGCGGCGTCTTCGTCCTTCGGCGTTCCCGTGCCGTTGAACAGCGCAATGGCGTATTCGACTTCGGCGTCGAGATAGTCGGCGGTCGCGGACGCCTTCAGCAGCTTGGCGGCTTCGGTTGGGTTTTTCTCCACGCCACGGCCCTCCTTGTAGAAGGTCGCCAGCGCGTACTGCGCTTCCGGACTGCCGGCGTCCGCAGCCTGCCGGAACAGCTCCGCGGCGCGCTTGATGTCCTGCGGAAAGGTCTGCCCTTCCAGATAGAGCAGGCCGAGATTGTAGGCTGCGGCGGCCTTGCCGAGCTTGGCGGAGGAGGCCAGCAGCTTGGCGCCTTCACTGCGGTCGGCGGGGCCGCCACGGCCGGCAATGCGGAACATGGCCAGGGCGAACATCGCCTCCCGGTCGCCGCGGTCGGCGGCGGCCTTGTACCAGAGCGCCGCCTTGGCGTCGTCGCGATTGGTGCCGAAGCCATTGGCATAAAGCTCGCCGAGCAGCGTCATGGCCTTGATGTCGCCCTTGTCGTTGGCGCGCTGGGTCGCGATCCTCAGCGCCTCGCCGTATTTCCCGCGCTGATAGGCGCCGTAGGCGAGATCGACATTGGGGTCATCGGGGGCCGGGGCCGCTGCGGCCGGGGGCTGCGCTGGTGCCGCCGGAGGCGGGGCCTTCGGTGCCGACTTGGCCACTGGCGCGGCTTTCTTGACCGGAGGCTTCGGCTTGGAGGCAGGTTGCTTGGGAGCCGGCTGCGGCTGTTGCACGCCCGGCGGGGTCAGCGAAATCTGCGCCTGCGCGCGATTGGCCAACCCAAAACCCAATCCAAGACAGCATGTCGTCAGCAGCGCAAAACGCAGGACCTTCATCCCGGACGGCATTCCTCTTACTCTCATGGCGAATTTTGGGCGCTTACGCAGTTTGCGCGCTACCGGACTGAATCTTGCCGAACGTCCCGGCTCGTGTCCGGCTCTAACGTTCGTATACCCTTACCGCAAGCGCTTATACGAACGTTAGAGCCAAAGGGACACGAGCCAATAATAAGGCGAGTGCGGCTTATGATTTGACGTTCGTACGGCGGACTCGCGGCAATGTTGGTACGAACGTCAAATCACCGCACTCGATTCTGCCCGATCGCCTGCCGCGCGTCCATCAATGCCGCACGCGGTCCGCGTGGATCGCTCCAGACCAGGTCGCCGACCAGAATGAAATCGGCGCCGGCAGCGGCAAAGGCGCTGGCCTCCTCGAGTGTGGCCGCAAACCCGACGCATGGCGGCTCGAACAGTTCGGCCCACCATTGCAACCGTTCGGCAATGGCCTCGGTGGACGGCCGCTTGCCCTCAGTGTCCGGCTCGCCGAACAGCACATAGTCGGCAGTTTCGCCCGCGAGCATTGCGTCGTGGCGGGTGCCGAGGCCGCCCACGCCCGCGATGCGCTCGGGCTTCAAGGTCGGCAACGCCTCCTGCATGGCCTCGAGCCCGGTCAGATGGGCTCCGTCGGCACCGGCGCGAGCGACGATGCTGACATTGCCATCCAGCAGGGATTGGCCATCGAGCAGGAACGCCACGTCGGCGCGCTGGATCGGCGGCGCCAGGCGCTTGGCGCGTTCGGTCATGGTGCGTTCGTCGGTCCGCGCCAGGCGGACCAGGACGGCGGCGACATCGCTGCCGTCGAGCAGGCCGGGCAGCAGGGCCACGAGGTCCGAGGGATCGTCGACCGCCGGCGTCGCGAGGTAGAGTCGCGGCGCCGGGCGGGGAGGAGTCGCTTTCGAAGCCGATTTCGATTTGGCGCTCACGCCGCCTTCTTCTTTTCCAGTTCGGCCTTCCATTCGCCCTTGCTGGCGAGGCTGTTCATCTCGGCACGATGCGTAAACGCCCGCTGGCCGGCGGCGACGTTCTCGACCTTGCCCGACCATGCCTTCTGCGGCGCGGCCTGCAGTGCGCGACCGTAGGAGAAGGTGAGGCCCCACGGCAGGGCACCGAGCTTGTGCATCGCATCGAGATGGGCGGTGGCGTCTTCGTCGCTCTGGCCGCCCGACAGGAAGGCGATGCCGGGCACCGCGGTCGGCACGCACGACTTCAGCAGCTTCACGGTTTTCTCGGCGACTTCGGCAACGGAGGCCTGCTTCGCGCTCTTCTTGCCGGCGATCGCCATGTTCGGCTTCAGCACCATGCCTTCCAGTGCCACGCGCTGGTAGTACAGCTCCTGGAAGGTTTCTTTCAGCACGAACTCGGTGACTTCGTAGCAGCGGTCGATGTCGTGGTCGCCGTCCATCAGCACTTCCGGCTCGACAATCGGCACGATCTGCGCGGCCTGGCACAGCGCGGCATAGCGCGCGAGCGCGTGGGCGTTGGTCCGCACGGCGGTGTAGCTGGGAATGCCGTTGCCGACATCGATCACCGCGCGCCATTTCGCGAAGCGCGCGCCCTGCTCGTAATATTTCTTCAGCCGCTCGGCGAGCTTATCGAGGCCGACGGTGATCAGTTCGCCCGGGCAGCCCGGCAGCGCCTGCGTTCCCTCGTCGACCTTGATGCCGGGGATCGCGCCCGACTGTTCGATCACCTTGACCAGCGGCGTGCCGTCCTTGGCCTTCTGCCAGATGGTCTCGTCATAGAGGATGACGCCGGAGATGTAGTTGGTCATGGCGTCCTTGGCGCGGAACATCATCTCGCGATAGTCGCGGCGGCTGTCTTCCGTCGACTCCACGCCGATGACGTCAAAGCGCTTCTTGATCGTTCCCGAGGATTCGTCGGCTGCAAGAATACCTTTGCCTGGGGCGACCATGGCGCGGGCTACCTTGTTGAGGTCGGCGAGATTCATCGGGGTCTGTCTCCTGTCGAAAAACGTTGCGTACGAAGATGGCTGCGAAATGTGGTAGATTCCGGGGCGGTGCGGTCGTCCGCGGGGAGTTATAACGGTTGTCTGCCCGATCGGAAACCGCGCGTCATTTTGTCCTCAGCACGTCGACGCCGGGCAGCGGCTTGCCTTCCATCCATTCCAGGAAAGCGCCACCGGCGGTGGACACGTAGGTGAAGGTCTCGGCAACCCCGGCCTGATTGAGCGCAGCGACCGTGTCGCCGCCGCCCGCCACCGATACCAGCTTCCTGGCCTTGGTGCGTTCGGCGGCGTGCTTGGCGGCTGCCATCGTGCCCTTGTCGAACGGGTGCAGTTCGAATGCGCCGAGCGGGCCGTTCCAGACCAGCGTTGCGGCATCGTCGATCGCGGCATTGACGCGGGCAATCGACCGCGGGCCGATGTCGAGGATCATGCCGTCCTGGGGAATGGCATCGAGGCCATAGGCGTGGGATGGCGCGTTGGCCTCGAAATAGTAAGCGACCACCGCGTCCACCGGCAGGATGATGGCGCAGTTGGCGGCCTCGGCCTTGTCGAGAATGCGCAGCGCCGTCGGCGCCAGATCCTTTTCCGCCAGCGACTTGCCGATCTTCACGCCCTGCGCGTGCAGGAAGGTGTTGGCCATGCCGCCGCCGATCACCAGCGCATCGACCTTGGCGACCAGGTTTTCCAGCAGGTCGAGCTTGGTCGAGACCTTGGCGCCGCCGACGATCGCGATCACCGGCTTGGTCGGCTTTTCCAGCGCCTTCGACAGCGCGTCGAGTTCGGCCTGCATGGTGCGGCCGGCATAGGCGGGCAACTTGTGGCCGAGACCTTCGGTTGACGCGTGGGCGCGGTGCGCGGCGGAAAATGCGTCGTTGACCCAGATGTCACCGAGTTTCGCCAGCGACGCGACGAATGCCGGATCGTTCTTTTCCTCTTCCTTGTGGAAGCGGGTGTTTTCCAGACACAGGATATCGCCGTCCGCCATGGCGGCGACGGCCTTTTCGGCAACGTCGCCGATGCAGTCGTCGGCGAATGCGACCGGCTTTTTCAGCAGGTCGGCGAGCACCGCCGCCACCGGCTTCAGCGAATCCTTCAGGTCGCGGCCCTTGGGCCGGCCGAAGTGCGCCAGCAGGATGACTTTGCCGCCCTTGCCGGTGATTTCCGTGATGGTGGGCGCAATGCGCTCCAGCCGCGTCAGGTCCGTCACCTTGCCGTTGTCCATCGGCACGTTGAGGTCGACGCGCACCAGCACGCGCTTGCCCCTGACGTCGACATCATCGAGGGTTCGGAACGACTTCGTCATACTCATCACGCCCTGAATTTTGTAGTCCGAGAAAGATGGAAAAATGTCCGGCAGCCTGAGGGATGCCGGACATTCGTCGTCAGATCAGCTTGCCAATGGCAACGGCCGTGTCGGCCATGCGGTTGGAGAAGCCCCACTCATTGTCGTACCACGACAGCACGCGGACGAAGGTCCCGGCCTGCACCTTGGTCTGGTCGAAGGCGAAGGTGGAGGAGTGAGAATCGTGGTTGAAGTCGATCGAGACGTTGGGGTGGCTGGTGGTGCCGAGGATGCCCTTCAGCTCCTGTGACGCCGCCCGCTTCATGGCTTCGTTGATCTCTTCCTTGGTCGTGCTCTTCTTGGCGACGATCTTGAGATCGATCACCGAGACGTTGGGAGCCGGCACGCGGATCGAGACGCCGTCGAGCTTGCCGTTGAGTTCCGGCAGCACCAGGCCGATCGCCTTGGCGGCGCCGGTCGAGGTCGGGATCATCGACAGCGCGGCTGCGCGGGCGCGGTAGAGGTCGTTGTGCATGGTGTCCAGCGTCGGCTGGTCACCGGTGTAGGCATGGATCGTGGTCATGAAGCCGGTTTCGATGCCGACGGTGTCGTTCAGCACCTTGGCGACCGGCGCCAGGCAGTTGGTGGTGCAGGAGCCGTTCGAGACCACCAGATGGTCCTTGCTCAGCTTGTCGTGGTTGACGCCGTACACGATAGTCGCATCGGCGCCATCGGAGGGGGCCGAGACCAGCACGCGCTTGGCGCCGGCGGTCAGATGCGCGGAGGCCTTGGCCTTGGCGCTGAAGATGCCGGTGCATTCCAGCGCGATGTCGATGCCGAGGTCCTTCCAGGGTAGCGTCGAAGGGTCGCGGACTGCGGTGACCTTGATCTTGCCGCGGCCGATATCGATCGAATCGCCTTCGACCGTCACTTCGCCCGGAAAGCGGCCGTGGACCGAATCAAAGCGCAGCAAATGAGCGTTGGTTTCGACCGGGCCGAGATCGTTGACTGCAATGACCTCGATGTCGGTGCGCTTGGCTTCGTAAATCGCCCGCAGGACGTTGCGGCCGATGCGGCCAAACCCATTGATCGCGACCCGGATTGCCATTCACTGATCTCCTTTGTTCTCGAAAACGGCTGATGTGCCGGTTTTTTGCCCCGAATGGCCCTCTGTTGCAATGCGTAAGAAGTGCCAACGTTCCGAAAGGGTTACCCCATGCATTCGCCAGGACATATCGGCGTCCTGGCAAATGATGCCCCGGGGTTTTGACCCGGGGATGACCATTTGAGGGCGCGTTACTTCTTGCCCAGCTTTGCGGCGGCGGCGTCCGCGGCGGCTTCCGCGGTGATGCCGAAGTGCTTGTAGAGATCCTTGGCCGGGGCGCTTTCGCCGAAACCGTGCATCCCGATGAAGATTCCATCGTGGCCGATGACGCCGTCCCAGCCGAACCGGACCGCGGCTTCGATCGCAACCTTCACCGGGGCCTTGCCGATGATGGCGCCGCGCGCCGCTTCGGTGGCGCCCAGCAGCAGTTCCAGGCTGGGGACCGAGACCACGCGGGCCTTGATGCCGCGCGCCGCCAGCAGCTTCTGGGCCTCGACCGCGAGCGACACTTCCGACCCCGTCGCGAACAGCGAGACCTCGGCGTCGCCATCAGCGGCAACCAGTTCATAGGCGCCGGGGGCGCTCAGGTTCGCGGCGCTGTTCTTGGTTCGCAGCGGCGGCAGGTTCTGCCGCGACAGCGCCAGCACGGTCGGTCCATCGGTCCGCTCCAGCGCGATCTGCCAGCACTCCGCGGTTTCCACCGCGTCGGCCGGCCGCAGCACGCGCATGTTCGGCATCGCGCGCAGCGCCGCCAGATGCTCCACCGGCTGATGGGTCGGGCCGTCTTCGCCGAGTCCGATCGAATCGTGGGTCATCACATAGACAACCGGCGTGCGCGACAGCGCCGAGATGCGCATGGCGCCGCGGGCATAGTCTGTGAAGCACAGGAAGGTGCCGCCGGCCGGCGCGTAGCCGCCATGGATGGCGAGGCCGTTCATGGCCGCGGCCATGCCCATTTCGCGGATGCCGTAGTGGATGTAGCGGCCGGCGAACTGGCCGGTGCCGATTTCCTTCAGGCCCTTGGTTCGGGTGTTGTTGGACGGGGTGAGGTCCGCCGATCCCAGCAGCAGTTCCGGCACTTCGTTGACCAGCACGTCCAGCGCCAGTTCGCTGGCCTTGCGGGTTGCGACTGTCGGTGCGTCGGCGACGAGCTTCTCCTTCAGCTTGGCGATCGCCGCATCGAGGCCGCTCGGGCGCTTGCGGTCGATGACGCGGCGCTGGAATTCGCCGCGCTTGTCCGCGGCCAGTCCTTCGTAGCGCTTGCGCCAGTCGGCGTGGGCGCCTTCGCCGCGCTTGCCGACCGCACGCCAGGCGTTCAGCACGTCATCGGGAACCTCGAACGGGCCGTAATTCCAGCCCAGCGCCTTCTTGGCGCCGGCGAGTTCTTCAGCGCCCAGCGGTTCGCCGTGCGCCTTGGAGGTGCCGGCGCGTGTCGGCGCGCCGAAGCCGATGGTGGTCTTGCAGGCAATCAGCGATGGCCGGTCGGATTTCTGGGCCTGGGTGATCGCATCGGCAATCGCCTTGGGATCGTGGCCGTCGATCTGCACCGCGTTCCAGCCATGGGCCTTGAAGCGCGCCACCTGGTCGACGCTGTCGGTCAGGGTCAGCGGGCCGTCGATGGAGATGCCGTTGTCGTCATAGAGGAAAATCAGCTTCGACAGCTTGAGATGGCCGGCCATGGCCAGCGCCTCGTGGCTGATGCCTTCCATCAGGTCGCCGTCCGAGCACAGCACATAGGTGAAGTGATCGACCACTTCGCTGCCGAACTCGGCCGCGAGCATGCGCTCGCCCAGCGCAAAGCCGACCGCGGTGGCGATACCCTGGCCGAGCGGGCCGGTGGTGGTTTCCACCCCCGGGGTGTGGAAATTCTCCGGGTGGCCCGGCGTCAGCGATCCGAGCTGCCGGAAACGCTTCAGCTGGTCCAGCGTCATGGTGGCGTTGCCGGTCAGATACAGCAACGAATACAGCAGCATGGAGCCGTGGCCGGCCGACAGGATGAAGCGGTCGCGATCCGGCCATTTCGGGTCGGCGGCGTCGAACTTGAGAAACTGGGAAAACAACACCGTCGCCACATCCGCGGCGCCCATCGGCAGGCCCGGATGGCCGGATTTTGCCTTTTCGACACCGTCCATGGACAGCGCGCGAATCGCGTTGGCCATACGGGAATGATCGACGCTAACAGTCATGGGGACCAACCTGTCTGAGAAGTGTGCAAGACGCCGCAGATGCGGACGGAAACGGCTGCCCGGAGGCGGCATTTTCCACAGGAACCGGGGATAGCACCTGCATTCGCGGAGTCCAAGAGAGAGCAACTAATGCGACGCGGAAGTCCCCATTCTGTTCCGCCTTAGCAGTGCATAGTTTGTGCGCAACGTTGCGCTGGGTTCCGGTAATTTGTAAATTTCAGCGTCTAAATCTTTGTCGAGGTGCGGGTTTTATTGCCGCGGCAGGATTGCAGACGCTGTTGTCGGGACCCGTATGATCGATCGCCCATCCACCGGCTATGCAACGACWGACCCCGCCGGCGGGCCGAGCGAGGTTGAAGCCGCCACGCGCCGATTGTCGGCCGCGCTCGACGCGCTGGAGGCAGCGGTGGAGCGGCGGCGCGAAGCCGATCGCGATGAGGATGAACTGGCGGCGCGGATCCAGGCGCTCGGCACCGATCGCTCGCGGCTTGCCAATGAACTCGACGGATCACTGGTCCGCTCGCGCGAACTCGAACGCATCAACCGCGAGGTGTCGCAGCGGCTCGATGTCGCAATCCAAACCATCCGCGCGGTGCTCGACAACGAGGAGCCGACATGAGCCACGTCAATGTCACCATCAACGGCCGGCAATACCGCATGGCCTGCGAGGAGGGGCAGGAGCGCCGGCTGCTGCAACTCGCCGACAGCATGGAAAGCAGGGTCGAGAGCCTGCGCGGCAAATTCGGCGAGATCGGCGACGCGCGTCTCACCGTGATGGCCGCTTTGACGATTGCCGACGAATTGCTCGACGCCAACCAGCGCATCGCGCGGCTCGAAGAGCAGCTCAATGCGTTGCAGGACGCCCGTTATGCGGCGGCCGAGCGCGCCAAGGCGACGCAGTCGGCGATTTCGCTGGCGCTGAATTCGGCGGCGGAGCGGCTGGAGAAGATGAGCCAGACGCTCAACCGCACGCTCGGCGGCGGCGTCGCCATCGGATAGTCGAACAGCCTCATGCAAACGGCGCTGCGCCAGCTGTTTTCCGATTTCCTGTCGGCGATCATCTTTCTGATCGTGTACAGCCTCACCGATAACCTCTATCTCGCGACTGGCCTGGCCATTGCCGTCAGCATCGCGCAGGTCGTCGTCGCCAAGGTCGGGCAGCGGCCGGTCGACATGATGCAATGGCTTGTTCTCGGGCTGGTGATCGTGCTCGGCGCGGCCACGCTGGTCACCCATGACAGCCGTTTCATCATGATCAAGCCGAGCATCGTGCACTTTGCCATCGGCGCGGTGATGCTGCGGCCGGGCTGGATGGCGCGTTATCTGCCGCCGGTCGCGCGCGACAATCTGTCGGCGCGTTTTGTCGAGCGGGCCGGATATGCTTGGGCGGCGCTGATGATCGCGCTGGGTGTGCTCAACATCGTCATCGCCGTGTCGTTCCCATTTCAGGTCTGGGCGTGGTTCGTTTCGGTCGGTGCGACCGGCATCCAGATTGTGGCGTTCCTGATCCAGTATGCGCTGATGCGCACAGCGGTGCGGCGCAAGCTGCGCACGCAGCCCGCGGTCTGATCCGCCAACCTGCACATCATCCCGTCATCGTTGGTGAAAGCGAAAGTCGCTCACCCACCCGTCGTCATCACCGGGCTTGTCAGCACGGGCCGGATGTCTCCGTCTTGTGTCATTTGCGAGCGCGGCTCGACATTGTCGAATTGCTGCAGATCTCACTTCGGTCGGCGAGTCGCCAGGCGTGACGTGTTCTGAACTCTCCGGGGCGGGGTGCCACTGGGAGCCGGCAAAAGTTGATTTTAAGAAATTCAGCGCGCGAAAATCATAAACTTTAGAAATTCGACTTGATAAATTAAAAAAATCAATATACAGATTGAGGAAATCAAGCGAGACAGGCCCTTGAAGCAAAGAAAACCAGACGATTGGCAAGCCCTGACCGAGCTCACGCAAGGGCGATCCTTCGTGGTCGAGCGGGTTCGGCTGCCCGAGACCGGCATTGTAATCGAGGGTGCGTTCGAGCTGCCGCAGCTTGCCCGCCTGTCGGCGGAAGATCAGGTCTTCGTGGCCGCTTTCCTGCGCAGCCACGGCTCGATCAAGGAAATGGAGCAGGTGTTCGGCGTCAGCTACCCCACCGTCAAAGCGCGCCTGAATCGCATCGCGGCCGCCCTCGMGTTCGTCGATCTCGATCCGCAGCCTCCGCGCACCGAAGTGATCGAGCGTCTGAAGCGCGGCGAGATCACGGCCGACGAAGCGATCGACCTCCTGGAGCGACGAAAATGACGCAGTCGTCCGAACCCATCAGCGCTCCACGTTCGAACCAGCTCATTGTCCGGTCACCGGACCGGTCGACCAAGCCGACACGCTTCCGCCTGTGGCTGCCGCTGACGCCGCTGCTGCTTTTGCTGTCGCCGCTGCTCCTGCTGGCGCTGGTCATGGCTGCCTTTTTGCCGCCTCCCTATGGCGTGAACCCCACGCAGGTCGTCATCGAAGGCGTCCGCACCTTGCTGGCGCTGCACGGCACCCGTGTCGAAATCCAGAGTCCCGACGCCTCGATCCTCATCAACATCTTCTAGGAGAACGACCATGATCGACAATCGCCGCTCCATTCTGCAGATGCTGTCCGAAAGCAAGATCACGCTCGACGAGGCCGATCGCCTGATCGCCGCGCTGGAGCGCGGACCCGTCGATGCCTCGCAAAGGTCAGATTTGCCCACCGCCGGTGCTGGCCGGGCGTCGTCGAAATATCTGCGCGTCGTCGTCGATTCCGATGAGGATGAGGGCGGTCCGACCAAGGTCAACGTCCGCGTCCCCATGCAGTTGTTGCGCGCCGGCGTGAGGCTCGCCAGCATCATTCCGCCGCTGGCCCGCGAGAAGGTGAATGCCGCGATGGCCGAGAACGGCGTGCCGTTCGACATCAATGCGCTGAAACCGGAAAATCTCGAGGAATTGGTCGAACAGCTCAACGACCTCCGGGTCGATGTCGATCAGGAGCACACCAAGGTGCGGATTTTTTGTGAATAGCGTCGAAGTGCGATCCCGGATGCGCAAATCGCAGGCTCGCTAATTGTTTTCGATTTGTGGGAAAGATCGTCTTTGACGGGTGGCGACGGCCGGCAATCGTCGCTACATTGGCCAAGCGAAGCTGCGTCTCTCGTCAGGAGCCATATATCCCCGGGGCCTTATCGATCCTTCAGGGAGCTGTCCCTGGCCGGGCCCGTGGGCCCGGTCATATGGCGCCCACCTACTTTCGTAGGGAACTCCGGGATCGAGCGCTTCAACGGTTATCGTGGCTTCGCGCTTAATTCTTGGTACCCGCATCATGCTATAACGCGGCATGACCGGTCTTCCTCMGACAAAACCCGATCTGCGCGCCGCTGCCCTGGCGCGGCGGGACGCGCTGACAGCCCAGCAGCACTTTGCCGCGGCTGATGCTGTGGCAGCGCGCGCGTTTCCCCTCCAGGTGGTGCCGGGCCAAATCGTCGCCGGCTATTCTCCGATCCGCAGCGAATTCGATCCGCGGCCGTTGATGCAGGCGCTGGCACGACGTGGGGCGCGCCTCGCGCTGCCGGTGATCGTCGCGCGCGACCAGCCGCTGCTGTTCCGGCTCTGGTCGCCGGACACGGCAATGGTGCGCGGTCAGCTGGGGATTTTCGAGCCGGMGGCCGATGCGCCGGTGGTGGTGCCCGACATCATGCTGGTSCCGCTGGCGGCGTTCGATCGCAGCGGCCATCGCATCGGCTACGGCGCCGGCCATTACGACAGGACATTCGAGCAATTGCGCCGGATGAGAACGATCGCAGCGGTCGGGCTTGCGTTTTCCGTGCAGGAGGTGGTCCTCGTTCCCGCATTGCCGCATGACGAGCGGCTCGATTATATTGTCACCGAACACGAAACGATCGAGACGCGAGGTCACTGAGTTGCGGATTCTGTTTATTGGCGATGTCGTCGGCAAGACCGGACGTACCGCGATCTCCGATCGCCTGCCGGGCCTGATCCGCGACTGGGCGCTCGATCTCGTCGTCGTCAATGGAGAGAACGCCGCCGGCGGCTTCGGCATCACCGAGGCGATCTATCAGGATTTCATCGACGCTGGTGCCGATGCGGTGACGCTCGGCAATCATGCCTGGAATCAGAAAGAGGCGCTGGTGTTTATCGAGCGCGCGCCGCGTTTGATCCGTCCGCTGAATTTTCCCAAGCGCACGCCGGGCCGCGGCGCCGCCTTGATCGACACCAAGAACGGCAAGCGCGCGCTAGTGATCAATGCCATGGGCCGCATTTTCATGGAGCCGCTCAACGATCCGTTCCGCGCCATCGACGGTGAACTCGATGCCTGTCCGCTGCGCGAGGCGGCGGATGCGATCGTCGTCGACTTTCACGGCGAAGCGTCGAGCGAAAAGCAGGCGATGGGGCATTTCTGCGACGGCCGCGTCAGCCTGGTGGTCGGCACCCACACCCACATCCCGACAGCCGACTATCAGATCCTGAACGGCGGCACCGCCTACATGACCGACGCCGGCATGACCGGCGATTATGATTCCGTGATCGGCATGCAGAAGGAGGAGCCGCTGCAACGTTTCCTCAGCGGCATTCCCTCGTCGCGCTTCGAGCCGGCCAACGGCCCGGCGACCCTGAGCGGTGTTGCGGTCGAGACCGACGACAAGACCGGCCTCGCCACACGCATCGCGCCGGTGCGGCTCGGCGGACGGCTGGAGCAGACGCAGCCGACGTTCTGGGTGTGAACGGATTTATCGAATCAAAGCTTGTAAGCCGTCCGGAAGCCGCCCCAGTGCCGGCCTGAGACGCGGATCGGCACGTCGATTTCCCGCATCCGGATCTTCACGCCATTGCCCATGTCGCGCAGGTAGCTCTGGATCAGGTAAGCGCGGGTGTTGTGCGCGGCGGCCAGTCCGGTCGTGTCGTTGAACATCCGGCGGTTGCGGCAGTTGGCCGTGTTCCAGGCGACATCGCCGGGACGCTGCGGATGGGAATAGATCTTGTTGTGCACCGGCAGGTAGCCGTTGCGGTCGACGACGGCGCAGAATGCCATGCTCGGATCCATGGCGACCACCGCCTCCTGAACCTCCGGCAATACGCGCTCGGCCCAGCCGAGATATCTGGTGCGGAACTGCGGGGGATTCGATCCTTCGATCGGCACATAATCGGTGTCGAACAGGTCGTTGACGCCGATCGTGCCGCGCGCGACGGCGTCCTCGAACAGTTTGGAGATCCTGGCGCCGGCTTCCATGGCCCGGGCCACGCATTCGGTGTTCTGGTCATGGATCGTGAACAGGACGTCCTCGATCTTTTCCTTCAGCTCCGGATCGGGATCGACAAAATGCATCAGTGTCCCGAGATCGGTGTGCTCGGCCACGCGCAGCCGGCATGCGCCGAACGCGTCGGCCGTGATCGGCACGGTTTCGCCGGGGGCGAGCGTCGCGATGCCGTGGCCGGCGATCATCAGGCTCTGGCGCGAGATTTCGTAGATGCTGCCCTTGGTCTCGCCGGTCCGGCTCTTGATGACCACAGGCAACTGGCACGGCAGGCGCTCTTCCTTGCGCACGCGGGTCTGATCGGTCTTCAGCAGCACCGCGCAGCGCGACTTCAGCTTGTCGACCAGGGTGCGGACGCTCGCGCCGGCTTCGGCGACGCGCCCGCCATGGGTCTCGGCTTCCTTGGTCGCGGTGTCGATGTCGCCGGCGCTGTCGCCGACCGAGGCGATGAAACTGGATGTGGCCGCGGCGTTGCGGGCCATGTCGCCGGTGGTTGCGCTCTGCTCGGCCACCGCGCCGTTGACATGGGCAAACACCGGGCGGATCGCATCGATGGCCTGGGTAATGCGATGAACCGCTTCGATCGATGTGGCGGCGTCCTGCTGCAGGGCGTCGATCTTCTGCTTGATCTCTTCGGTGGCGTTCTGGGTCTGCACCGCAAGCGCCTTCACTTCCGACGCCACCACCGCAAATCCGCGGCCAGCTTCGCCCGCCCGCGCGGCCTCGATGGTGGAATTCAGGGCGAGCAGGGTGGTCTGCTTGGCGATGCTCGCGATCAGGTTGACCACATTGCCGATCGCGGCGGACGATTCGCGCAACCGGTCGACGTTGAGGCTGGCTTCGCGGGCCGCAGTGGCCGCGTCGTCGGCGAGCTTGCCGGCATCACGGACCTGGGCGCCGATGCCGTTCGCCGATTCGGTGAATTTGTCGGTGGCTTGGGAGAATGTCTCCGCGGTTGCGTGCGCCTGGCTGGTGCGTCCGGTGAGGGTCCCGGTGCGCTGGCGAATCGCGGCCAGGGTTTCCGCGGTGGAATGGGCGCCTCCGGCCACCGACGCGGCCGCCCGTTCGAGCTGCCGCACCATGGCCTGCAGCTCGACGTCCAGCAGTTCCAGGATCTGGGCTGCTGATTCGTTTCCCGCCGCCACCGGGGCCGTGTCCATGGCCGGATCGGCAGGCGTCGGCGCCGTCTCCGCGAGGGGCGCCGCCGGGGCAGGCTTCCTGAACAATGAAAAGGCCATTGAAAGAGACACCAGTTCCGACAGGCCGAACGATGGTTAATGGACACCCTCGCATTAGCGCGTAACCTATGGGTTAACTCCCACATTTCCGGTCGATTTCTGTATTGCAATACCTAAAATGAACGCCATTCCTTTGATTTTCGGCAGGGCCGAGCCTATAAACCGCGCGCTCCGATCCGCCTTATCGGCAGACTGCACTGCACTATTCCGAAAGAGACACCCCGCATGGCCGGACATTCCCAATTCAAGAACATCATGCACCGCAAGGGGCGGCAGGACGCGCAGAAGTCCAAGCTGTTCGGCAAGCTGGCGCGTGAAATCACCGTTGCCGCCAAGCTCGGCACCCCCGATCCAGCCATGAATCCGCGGCTGCGGGCGGCCATCATCGCGGCCCGCGCAGAAAACATGCCCAAGGACAATATCGAGCGCGCGGTCAAGAAGGCCGCCGGCAATGACGGCGAGAACTACGATGAGATCCGTTACGAGGGTTATGGCCCGGGCGGCGTCGCCGTCATCGTCGAGGCGCTGACCGACAACCGCAACCGCGCCGCGTCCGACATCCGCTCCTACTTCACCAAGTCCGGCGGCAACCTCGCCGAGACCGGCGCGGTGTCGTTCATGTTCGATCGCCTCGGCATCGTCGAATTCAACGCGGCCGTGGCTTCCGCCGACGCCATGCTGGAAGCGGCGATCGACGCCGGCGCCGACGACGTGGTCTCCAGCGAGAACGGGCACGAAGTCTATGCGGCGCCGGATTCGTTTCAGCACGTTGCCAAGGCGCTGGAGGCGAAGTTCGGCGAGCCGCGCAAGGCGGCGCTGACCTGGAAGCCGCAGAACACCGTTGCGGTTGACGACGAGGCCGGCGAGAAGCTGCTGAAGCTGATGGACCTCCTTAACGAGCATGACGACGTGCAGAACGTCTATGCCAATTTCGAAGTCTCGGACGCACTCGTCAGCAAGATGAGCGCCTGAGCTCGTCCTGACGATTTTGTCTTGACGCGCGCCTGCCGGAGGATCATGTCAACGCCAAAGCGGCGTCCGATTTCGATCGGGCCCCGCAACCGGAAACCCTCAACCATGCCAAGCGACAGTCGAAGCATCCTGCAACGTATCTCGCCGACAGCGGTGGTCTGAGAGCACTTTTCGAGCTCACCCGACCCTGCCGCTATCGGCAGCCCCACAGGTGAGTCATGACGGATACCCACACCATTTCCGAAGGGGACTTCGATGCGGCCATGACGGCCGCGCGGCTGGCCCATGAAGAGGTTGCAGACAACGTCGAGGTCATCAACCAGTTGTCGCCGGAGCACGCCGCCGAGGTGCTGGCGCTGCTGCCGGCTGAAGTCTCCGTCGAGATCCTGGACAAGCCGGAGCTCGATTTCGGCGCCGAAATTATCGAGGCGTTGCCGCGTCGCATCGCGGTGACGCTGCTGGCCGGCATGTCGGCCGACATGGCCGCCGACACCGTCCAACAGCTGGAAGATCCCGCCCGCACCGAACTGCTGCAGGGGCTGGACGAGGCATCGCGGTCGGCGATCACGGGCCTGCTGCAATACCCGGAGAACACCGCCGGCAGCATGATGACGACGGAGGTCGTCAGCGTGCCCAGCAACTGGACCGTGGAACAGACGCTGGCCCATATCCGCAAGGTCGAACGCACCCGCGAGACCGTTTATGCGATCTATGTGCTCGATCCGCTGACGCGCCGCCTGGTCGGCGCGGTGACGCTGCGGCGGCTGATTTCCGGCGAACCCTCGGCCAACATCCTGACACTGGCGCCGACGCGCGCGCCGATCACCACGACACCGCTGGTCGACCGCGAAGACGTGGCGCGGCTGATCACCAAATACGACCTGCTGGCGGTGCCGGTGGTCGACAAGGCCGGCCATCTGCGCGGCATCGTCACCGTCGACGACATCATCGACGCGATCATCGAGGAAAACACCGAGGACGTGCAGAAATTCGGCGGCATGGACGCGATCGACGAGCCTTATATGCAGATCGGGCTCGGCGACATGCTGCGCAAGCGCGGCGTCTGGCTGTGCCTGCTGTTCGTCAGCGAGATGCTGACCGCCAGCGCCATGCAGTATTTCGAGGGCGAACTGGAAAAAGCGCTGGTGCTGACGCTGTTCATCCCGCTGATCATGAGCTCCGGCGGCAACTCCGGCTCGCAGGCCACGTCGCTGCTGATTCGCGCGCTGGCGCTGCAGGATGTGAAGCTGTCGGACTGGTGGCGGGTGGCGTTCCGCGAACTGCCGACCGGGATCATCCTCGGCGCCATGCTGGGGTTGATCGGCATGTTCCGGATCCTGTTGTGGCAGAAGCTCGGCTTCTACGATTATGGCGAGCACTGGATCCTGGTGGCGTTCACCGTCGGGGCGGCCCTGATTGGCGTCGTCACCTTCGGCTCGGTGGCGGGGTCGATGCTGCCGTTCGCCCTGCAGAAGGTCGGGTTCGACCCGGCCAGCGCGTCGGCGCCGTTTGTCGCCACCCTCGTCGACGTCACCGGACTGATGATCTATTTCAGCGTGGCGCTGGTGATCCTGCGTGGCACGCTGTTGTGATCGGCGGTTTGGGTTATCATAGCGCATGATTTCGCGCGCGATTCGTATCCTTGGGATCGATCCCGGCCTCCGCCGCACCGGCTGGGGGGTGATCGAAAGTGACGGCAACCGGCTGGTTTTTGTCGGCTGCGGTTCGATCGATGCCAAGGAGACGCTGCCATTGGCGGAGCGGCTGCTCGTCATCCATCAGGGCCTGTCGCGCGTGCTCGGTGAATTCAATCCGCTCGAGGCCGCAGTGGAGCAGACCTTCATCAACAAGGACGGCGCCGCCACGCTCAAGCTTGGGCAGGCCCGCGGCATTGCCATGCTGGCGCCTGCGCTGTTCGGGATTTCGGTGGCCGAATACGCGCCCAACCAGGTCAAGAAGACGGTGGTCGGCGCCGGACACGCCGACAAGAACCAGATCCGCGTCATGCTCGGCATCCTGCTGCCGAAGGCCGCGCCGAAAAGCGCCGATGCCGCCGACGCGCTGGCGATCGCGATCAC